>Ga0008835_100748_pt1 | contig 23740 bp, 23 predicted proteins | sample HotLakConsoUCCRE_FD_62215 | JGI IMG/M metagenome (GOLD analysis project Ga0008835, IMG submission 62215) | Hypersaline microbial mat communities from Hot Lake, Washington, USA - Hot Lake Consortium UCC-RE (Hybrid Assembly) ... | reverse complement strand
CTCTCCTGCGGCGGTTTCGTCATGGCGATCGACGCAGACGGGCACTGGCAGCAGAAGCTGAAGGGCAAATCGGCCCGGGTGGTGGTGACGATGGGCATGCCGGCCGTGGTCTACCGGTTGTATTTCCTGTCGCATTCGCTCAAGAGTCTGGAGCGCAACATTCTCAGATTCGCCGGAATGAAGCCGGTGCGCACGACATTGATGGGGCGTGTCGAGGGGGAAGGGCGCGCGGCGCAGCGCGAGGCCTGGCTGGCGCAGATGCGCAGCCTCGGGGCCGGGGCGGCGTGAGGCAAGGCGCAGACGCGCCGGTAATACGGCGCGGGGAGCGGTCGTTTTGATGATCAACAGCGTCAACATGGCATGGCTGACCATTGCGGTCGCCGTCATCGTCTTCGCGATCAAGCTCCTCGCCTGGTGGCTGACGGGCAGCGTGGCGCTGTTTTCCGATGCGCTGGAAAGCATTGTCAACATCGTCGGCGGGAGCGTGGCGCTGGTCGCGCTGCGCATTGCCACCAAGCCGCCCGATGCCGAGCACCCTTACGGCCATCACAAGGCGGAATATTTCTCCGCGATTCTCTCCGGCGTCTTCATCATCCTCGCCGCGCTCGCGATCCTGCATGCGGCGATCAGGGGGCTGATGGATCCCCAGCCCTTGCAGGCGCCTTTGGGCGGTCTCGCCCTCGCCATCGTGGCGACCATTCTCAATGGCGGCTGGGCGCTCATGCTGCGCAAGCGGGGCCGGGCCTTGCGCTCGCCCGCGCTGCTGGCCGAGAGCGGCCATCTGATGACCGATGTCTGGACCTCGATCGGCGTCGTCGCCGGTTTCGCGCTGGTGGCCGTGACCGGCTGGCTGATCCTCGATCCGCTGGTCGCCATCGCGGTCGCGCTCAATATCCTGTGGAGCGGCTGGAAGCTGTTGCACCAATCCGCCGACGGGCTGATGGACCGCGCCGTCTCCGACGCCGAGCGCGCACAGATCAGCGCCATCGTCACCGCGAACGGGGAGGGCGCGCTGGAAGCCCACGACCTGAAAACCCGCCACGCCGGCAGCGCCACCTTCATCGAATTCCACCTCGTCGTCCCCCGCGCCATGACGGTCGAAGAATCCCACGACATCTGCGACCGCATCGAACGCGCCATCCGCCATGAGATCGAAGGCGCGCTGATCACGATCCACGTGGAGCCGGACCCGAAGGTGGAGGAGGCGCCGTGTATTCCGATTGCGGATGGGGGTGGGTGATGGGGGTGGTGTGGGGGTCAGCCTAAGCGCACCCAACCACCATCTATCATGGTGGCGTATGCAAGGCGGACTCGAGAGCCAGTACTGCGCTGATCGGCTGGGACTTCAGCGATAACAAGGGGAAACCCGGTGAACGACTCCGGACGAAATGCGTCCGCAACATAGGCTAACATTGCCTCGGTCACCTCGACTAGCTGTTCTAGCATCGAGGTCATGAATTCCACCAGATCGGTAGCTTCTAACGGCGTTGCGCTGTGAAGAATCGCGACCGTAGGCCGGTTCAGACGCCCGTCTTTCGTAAGATGAAAGTCTCTCGCATCAATCCGCTGGTCATCACGGCGATGTTCGACACAATGCCGGGCGTTCCGGAGGAACTTGATGAAAGGGGCTGTTGATCGAGCAAAGTGTGAAAATTCGTGCTCATGCCCGAATTTTGACTGAAGCGCCTCTGTGAAACTGTCCGGCCAACCTTTGGGCGGTATCTTGATGAACGAACGCGGCAGATCGTACAGAAATTGGATAATCGAATGAGCGGCTTGGATGAATGCATTGACCCTCTGCTCTAAGGACCCTGCTGCTGGCAGCGTCGCTGCCCTGTTCTTTACCTCAACCGGTTGGCTTAAGCCGTCGATACGAGCACGTAATGCATCGGTGATCTCCTGCGCTGAAAGAAGATTTTTCGTAATCTCGAAGGTTATCAAAACTAGCTGCTGGCGAAGCTCTTGCGCGAAATAGGTCGTCGGAAAGAGTACGTCGGCCGTAAGCAGAGTTCGGGCCACCAGATCCGAGTCGGAGCCGGCAGACAACGAGAGCTGTACACTGTTCGGAATGTTTATGTTTTGACGATTTGGATCGATTTCATCAGCCATCAACAACTTGTAAATCGCACGCTCTTTCACCATAAAGGCAACATCCGATAGGGCAATCATGCCCGTCAATGCGCCGTCTGCTTCATTGCCGACGGTGAGCATCCCGGCACTATCTCTCACACGGTCGATCGGGCGACTGCCTCGCATTGGCTTCTCGGCACCTTGCTCTCGGTTGTCTTCGCCCAAACCTTCCCCTCCCAACAGCAGCACTATCTCACATGTTGACATCAGTAGGTCTAGCAAGCAACACAACCATCTCCCCGAGTCGAGGGTGTTTAGCAACAGGAGCCGGCGATAGAACGCGATAACCTTTGGCGAGGAAGGCGCCTTGCCCTTCAGGGCCTGTTGCGAACGTGCAGCTTGTAAAGCCGCCCCTATTCGAATTAGCATCGCAATTTCTGGTGGCGACGCATCCAAAGCGGACTTAGAGCGTGAGCTCCGGTGGCCGCATCCAAATTTTCCCGATAACGCGGAAATGAGCGATCGTCGCCCCCTAACGCGAGGGGACCAATGACTGATTTAGAGAACATTTGGCGTGGCGAGTACGAGCGGAATCGTTACTTGCGGAACGCGACTGACGAGCTACTGGACGAGCGCCTGAAGGGCATTTCTGCTAACCTCTGGTCCACTGGGCAACATGGTGAAGTCACCCCGCCTCGAAATACTGCCGTCCGCCAGAGCCTACTCAAGCTCGCCCACCACGTCATGCTTGAAAAGCTCGAACGTGGGCTACCGACACCGAAGACGTTCGATGAGAAGACGCTGCGGGATGCCGGGGTAGGCTCTTACGCCCCGCCCGTGCTGCACTCACCCTTTGCCGGTGGGCCGTCGGGATTCGCGAAGTATGGAAAACGCGACCATATCAGAGCATCGTTTGAGCGCGGAGTGTTTCGGATTACTCCGGCCAGTAGCTATCTAGATCCCTCGCTCAACTCGGCGCAAGCCGATCAGGAATTGGAACACGCGGTCGTGACGCCGAACGAGCAGCTCTTGATAATGCTCTACGGGCAGGACGCGATCGGGAATGAGGTTGAAATACCCCATACGCCCCTTGATCTGTTCCGCTATATGCAAGTCTCAGATTTCTACGTCTGGTGCTGCAGCCTGTCATACGACGCGCGCATGTTCCACGATTTCGAGTACGAGGCGGTATTGATGGTCCGCGATATGGATGCATTCACTGCTCGCTTCATCGCAGCGGTTAAGGCGTGCATGCCTAACCTCGCGCCAGAACATGGACCATGCGTCTATTACGACCCTTATACGGTGAGGCGCGAGCAGCTAAAGCCGATGTACAGCAAGAATTTTCGGTATCTCTATCAGAACGAGTATCGGTTTATTTGGATGGCCCCGCCTGAGACGTCAGAATTTCCCACATTTTTTGTTGAACTCGGGCCTCTGACAGACATTGCGGAGTTTTACGAACTTGCTTGATGGAGTAGGCCGCCAGCACCTCGATAACCTGAGCGGATCGCATCTAAGAGCTTGAGCAGCAAAATAGTAATGTCCAATCATATAACCCTGCCGCTCAGAAACAGGCTACCCACACCCCCCACCCCTCACCGCACAACCACCCGCGCCCCCACCTGCACCCGATTATACAAATCGATCACATCGATATTCCGCATGCGGATGCAGCCTGACGAGGCGGCGCGGCCGATGCTTTCGGGTTCGTTGGTGCCGTGGATGCGGTAGAGGGTGTCGCGGTTGCCTTCATAGAGGTAGAGGGCGCGGGCGCCCATCGGGTTCATGGGGCCGCCCTGCATGGCGCGGACATGGGGCCAGCGCTCGCGCATCGACTGGGTCGGACTCCAGCTCGGCCATTCGGCGCGCCGGGCGATGCGGGCGGTGCCGGTCCAGCCATAGGCTTCATCGCCGACGGCGACGCCGTAGCGGATGGCCTTGTCTTCCTCGAGGACAAGGTAGAGCAGGCGCGCGCGGGTATCGACGACGATGGTGCCGGGCTCTTCGGAAGTGCGGTAATCCACCTTGTAGCGTCCGAATTGCGGATCGAGCGGCGCATCGGGGACGAGCGCCATGAACTGCGCGTCACGGGCCGACACGGTCGGATCGGGGACCTTCTGGAAACAGGCGCTGAGGCCCAGAGCGAGAAGGGCGATCGTGACGAACTTGAAGACGCGCATACGGAACTGCCTCGATTGAAGACCGGCTGGGAGCATGCGGGAATCATGCAGATGTCATGGTTAAGCAAAGATGAGTGATACTTGTGCGGGGCTGAAGCGCGACAGTTTTTCGCCACATTTCACGATGCAGGTATGTGGGTGTGGCGTGCGTGCAACAGTCGGCGCGCCGGGCTCCGTCATCGGGAATCGCCGCCGCCGGCGCCGCACCCTCTCCGGTTGCATGGACGCGAATCGCGCCGGGAGGACTTTGTCTGTGCTCCGATCCGGGTTATGCCACGCACCTGATTGTGGCTTGCGCCACGCAACAGGACGCCGTGATGTCGATTGTCGATTCCGCCCGCAAGGCCCTCGTGCCCATCCACAGGGAGGGCTACCCCTTCATTGCCATCGCCGCGGTGGCGACGGTGATCCTCGCCATGATCTGGTCGCCTCTCGGCTGGATCGGGGCGATCCTGACGGCCTGGGTCTGCTATTTCTTCCGCGATCCGCCACGGGTGACGCCGATCCGCGACGGCCTCGTGGTCTCGCCAGCTGATGGCGAGGTGAGCATGATCGTGATGGCCGAGCCGCCGCCGGAACTCGGCCTTCCATCCGTTCCGATGCTGCGCATCTCCGTCTTCATGAACGTCTTCGATTGCCATGTGAACCGCGCCCCGGTGACGGGGCGCGTGCTCAGGCAGGTCTATACGCCGGGGCTGTTCCTCAACGCGGAACTCGACAAGGCGAGTGACGACAACGAGCGCAATGCGCTGGTCATGGAGACGCCCGGCACCACGATCGCCGTCGTCCAGATCGCCGGCCTCGTGGCGCGGCGGATCAAGAGCTTCGTGCGCGAAGGCGAGACGCTGGGCGCCGGCGATCGCTTCGGCCTGATCCGCTTCGGCTCGCGCCTCGACGTCTACCTGCCGGCGGAAACGGTTTCGCTGGTCGGTGTCGGACAAACCGCGATCGCGGGCGAAACCGTGCTGGCCGATCTGCGCTCCGAGGAGCCGCAGCGGCTGTTTCGCGGTTCATGAGGAGCGCGGTGATGGCGTGTGCGCCTTGTCGCAGGGGGGCTGTCGCCTTTAAGGTCCTTGTATGAAACGCATCTTCCCCCCCTTCGCGCCGGATCCGGACGAGCCGCGGCGGCGCCGGTTCCGCCCGGTGCCGCTTCGCGTGATCGCGCCCAATCTGATTACGCTGTTCGCGCTCTGCCTCGGCCTCACCGCTATCCGGCTGGCTTATGAGGACCGGCTCGAACTGGCCATCTACGCCATTCTCGTGGCCGCCTTCCTCGACGGGATCGACGGGCGCGTGGCGCGTCTGCTGAAGGGGACCTCGCGCTTCGGCGCGGAGCTGGATTCGCTGGCTGATTTCGTCAATTTCGGTGTCGCGCCGGCGCTGGTGATCTACAGTTTCACCCTCCAGGGCCTGGGCGGATTCGGCTGGATCGTGGCGCTGGTCTTCGCGATCTCCTCATGCCTGCGGCTGGCGCGTTTCAACGTCATGCTGGAAGATCCCGCCCGTCCGGAATGGAAGAAGGATTTCTTCGTCGGCATGCCGGCCCCTGCCGGGGCGGTGGTGGGGCTGTTGCCGGTCTATCTGCATTTTCTCGGACTGCCGATGGACGGCTACATGGCCCTGCCGGTGGCGCTCTTCATGCTGGTTGTCGGCTTCATGATGGTCTCCACCGTACCGACCTTTTCCGGCAAATCGGCGGGCAAGCGCATCCCGCGCTCCATCGTGCTGCCGCTCTTCGTGGCCAGCGTCGCTTTCGTCGCCCTGCTTTTGACCTTCACCTTCGAGATGCTGGCGCTGTGCACGTTGCTCTATCTCGCCATGATTCCGGTCAGCGTGGTCCGCTACGCACGCCTCGATGTCACCCATCGCAAGGCAGAAGCGGCGCGGGAGGAGTGATGGGGGTGCATTGACTGAGTTTGTCCGGAGGTGCAGCCTCGAAGGGTTAAATCTATCCAAAGCAATTCTTCGTATGCTTATCTATCGAGTCGAAGGGTCCGTCGAATCAGATTAGAACATGGTTCGCGACATTCGCATCCATGATGCTGACCACGCCACGAAGGGGGAGAATAACAATGCATTATCTTCGAATTAAGCGGGATGGCACTGGCATGCACCCGCGCGAGGTGATCGTAGAGATAAGTACCAGAGACGGTGTGGAGCATGCTCCGATTTTCGATCATAACTTGAAGGATGATCTGCTGCCGATAGGATATCCTGTGGGTGCATCTGGCGATTTTTACCTTGTTGAGTTGCCGAATGAGACGACTCGGGGTAAATGGAGAATCTATGTAGACAAGAGCGATGTCGTATCGCTCGAGGAGTCCCAGAGGGTTGCATGATTCTGACTGATCGTGAGATCAAGGCGTGTTTGGAACATGGGCTTATTGATGTAGAGCCGGCGCCGGATCCGAGTGCTTATTCGTCAACCTCTCTTGATCTCACACTCGATCACAGATGCCAGGTCTATAAACAAGAGTCTGTTGGGCTTGAGCGGATAATTGATCCCGCTACGCCGGGTTTCAATACTCGGTCAGCCATTGACGAGCTGACCATGTGGCAAGAAATAGGCCCGACAGGTTTCGATTTAGAGCCTCAAAGACTCATTCTTGCCTGGACTCGTGAGTTCATCAATCTGAAGTTACAGTCGCGCCTCGCCGCGCGTGTAGAAGGTAAAAGTTCATTGGCGCGTTTAGGGCTGCTCGTGCATCTGACCGCGCCAACCATCCATGCTGGTTTCAGCTCTCCGATCCAGTTGGAGATCATCAACCTTGGTTGTCGCCCGATTCGATTGCGTCCCGGAATGCCGATTTGCCAGTTGATATTTGAGCAAACCTTTGGAGTGGCTGAGAAAGGCTATGCCGGTCGATTCGCTGAACAGGGTGTTCCCGGACGTTGACCAAAGCCCCCCGCCGCCCCGCCATTTCCTTTGCCCGGTGCATCGGCTAGGGTCGCGCCCGGTCTGATCGGGTTGTGGTCCGTTATGGAGGCGGGAAGACAGTGCTTTCGTTCAATGCGCAGGACAAGAACTGGCGACCCCGGCTGGTGCTCGCCTCGGCATCGCCGCGTCGCCTCGCCCTCCTGCAACAGGTCGGGATCGAGCCGGATGCGCTGCTGCCGGCCGATATCGACGAGACCCCCGAGAAGGCGGAATCGCCGCGGGATCTGGTGCGTCGCCTTGCCCGGCTGAAGGCGCAGGCCGCGCGCAAGCTGGCGGAGCGCGACGAGGCGCTCGGCAAATGCTTCGTCGTGGCGGCCGATACGGTGGTCGCCGTGGGGCGGCGGATCCTGCCCAAGACCGAGACCATGGACGAAGCGGCCGGCTGCCTGCGGCTGCTTTCAGGCCGCCCGCACCGCGTCTATACCGGCGTCAGCGTGATCACGCCGAAAGGCAGCCTGCGAGAGCGGCTGGTCGAGACCCGGGTGCGCTTCAAGCGGCTGTCGCCGGACGAGATCGAAAACTACCTCGCCTCCGGCGAATGGCGGGGCAAGGCCGGGGGCTACGCGATTCAGGGGCTGGCCGGCAGCTTCGTCGTCAAGCTCGTGGGTTCCTATCCCAGTGTGGTCGGCTTGCCCCTTTACGAAACCGTCAGCCTGCTCGAAGGTGAGGGGTATCCTGTCCGTCTGTCCTGGTTGAACGCTGCGTAAGACCGATGAATCTCGCGATATGGCTCGAACAAGCGGGGCGAACCGATGCCGACAGACCGGCCGTCGGCATCGGCAAGCATGTTCTGCATGACTATGCCGGGCTGGCTGAACGCGCGGCGCGTTTCGCCGGCGGCCTGCGCACCGTCTGCGGTGTCGCGCCGGGAGACCGTGTCGCGCTGGTGACGAAGAACTGCCCGCAATTCCTCGAAATCCTATGGGGTACCTGGTGGGCGGGCTGCGCCTGCGTCCCCGTCAATGCCAAGCTTCACGGCGCGGAGATCGGCTATATCCTGGAGCAGTCCGGAGCGCGCATCTGTCTCGCGGGTGCGGATCTGGTCGATGCGGTCGCTACCCATGCACCTGCGGGGCTTGAGCGGCTTATCCCGATAGCAGGGCGTGACTATGACGTGCTCCTGGCCGCCGACGCCATGGCCTGCGCCGAGGTCCCCGGCGACAGCCTCGCCTGGCTGTTCTTCACCTCCGGCACCACCGGGCGGCCCAAGGGGGCGATGCTCAGCCACGCCAATCTGATGGCGGCGAGCTACGCCTATCTCGCCGAGGTCGATCCGGTGAAGCAGAACGACGTGACCTTGCTCTCCGCGCCGATGAGCCACGGGGCCGGGATCTACATCATGCCGCATGTGCTGGGACGCGGCACCTGCGTGATCCCGGAATCGGGCGCTTTCGAGCCCTCGGAAATCTTTGGGCTCGCCAGTCATTGGCGCAACGCCTCGATGTTCGCCGCGCCGACCATGGTGAAGCGCATGGTCGCGGCGCGCGACGAAGTTGATCCCGATTGTTTCCGCACCATCGTCTATGGCGGTGCGCCGATGTATGTCGAGGATGCCGTGCGCGCGCTTGACCGCTTTGGTCCGCATTTCGCGCAGATCTACGGACAGGGTGAGAGCCCGATGACGATCACGCGCCTCAGCCGTGAAGAAATCGCTGATCGTGACCATTCCCGCTGGCGCGAGCGGCTCGCCACCGCCGGCGTGCCCTACGGCAATGTCGAGGTGGCCGTGGTCGATGATGATGGGTGCCCTCTCCCGATCGGCGAAACGGGTGAGATCATCTGCCGGGGCGCCCCCGTCATGCTTGGTTACTGGAACAATCCGGACGCCACGGCAAAGACCCTTCGTGACGGCTGGCTGTTTACTGGCGATGTCGGCGCGATCGACGCCTTCGGTTATCTGTCGTTGAAGGATCGCTCCAAGGATCTGATCATCTCCGGCGGCACCAATATCTACCCGCGCGAGGTGGAGGAGGTGCTGCTCACGCATCCAGCTGTGCGGGAGGCCTCGGTGATCGGACGTCCCGATCCGGAATGGGGCGAGATCGTCGTCGCCTATATCGTGGGTGACACGGATGCGCAGACGCTCGACGCGTTATGCCTGTCGCGCATCGCCCGCTTCAAGCGGCCCAAGCATTACCGTTTCGTGGAAACCCTGCCCAAGAACAATTACGGCAAGATTCTCAAGACCGAACTGCGCGACATTGATCGCCGACATGTGGAGAGCGAGACATGAGCCGCAAGGGCAAGACGCAGGATGCGGCGGCGCGAGAAGGGACGGGCTCCCCGCCCGCTTTCACGCCACGCCCATGCCCGATCTGCGGGAAGATGTCCATCGAGCGCTACCGACCGTTCTGCTCTAAGCGCTGTGCGGATGTCGATCTGCAACGCTGGTTCACCGGCAGCTACGCTGTTCCCGTCGTGGAAGAGGATCGCTCGCCCGGGGATGACGAGGAGCGCTGAGCGCCCCCGGGATGCAATCTCCTTGGCTCAGGAGCCGGCACTTTCCCCGCCTTCCGCGATGAAGCGCTTGAGATCGTCGAGCGAGGCGAAGTGGTAATCCCCATCCGGGGTATGGGCGTCGATGGAGCCGTCGGCATACATCGTGTAGGTGTTGCCGCCCGATTCATAGGTGCCGATGACGTTCGGTGGGGGAACCGCGAGGTCGTCGGGCGCAACCACCGGCTCCTCGGGTTCCACCTCCGGTGCCGCCTCTTCCGCAGAGATGCCGGCATCGGGCCCTGTCGAGGCTTCCGGGGTGGGCGCGGGTCCAGCTTCCGGTTCGGACATGTCGGACGCCGCAGCCGGGTGCGATGGCTCAGGCGCTTCGCGCGCATCTTCAGCCGGCGGGGCGGGGGACGTGGTCACGCCGGAATCGCTGTCGGCCGCATGCTCCGGAGAAAGTTCGTCGCGCAAAGGCTCCTCGCGCACGGGTTTATCGCGTGCGGACCCCTTTTGTGGAATCGGCTCGTGCGGGATCGCCTGTTCCAAACGCTCCGGCGGCACGCCCTCTGATGCCTGATCCTCTGGCTTCGGCTCCTTGGGCTCCGGCTCCTGAGACTCCGGATCGTCATATTCCGCAACATCGCGTGGCGCGCTGTCATCGGGAACTGCCGTCTGGCCGGCGAGGAGGTCTGCGAAGATGTCCGCGTCGCTGAGCGTGGCTTCCTCGGGCGCGCCCACGACCGGGCTGATCCCGGTATCGCTCTCCAGGAAGGGTGTATCCGGGTCGGGGATATCCTCGGCAGGGTCACGCATCGGCGGAGGGGATTCTTCGGCCTCATCCCGGCTTGCGTCTTCGGAGATCTCCTCGGTCTGTGCTTCTTCGATAAGATCGTCCGCGTTTGCGCTTTCTTCGGCCTCGTCGCCCGGGCCGGCGTCTTTACCGGACCGGTCCGCATCGGCTTCATTCTGCGCCGGTTGTCTCTGCGCTGCCATGGCGCCGGCTGCGGTGATCGCAGCTGCGGCGACGGGAATCGCGCCCGGATCGGGCAGGCGCGTATCGGCGGCTTGCGAGTCGGGGTCGCGCGCGTCGCGCCGACGCCCCGTTTCCGCCGGCTCATCGGTGACGGCTGACGGTCGCGAAATCTGTGCAGGCGGTGCCTCCGTTGCGGGCTGACGGGCGAGGTGTGCCTTCATCTGCCGGACTTCCCCCGCCAGGAAGGCGATACCGGCAAGCAGCACGCCACCCGTCGCGACGACCACCCCGGAGAGCACCTGCGTCCAGCCGCGTTCGATGATCACGATATCCCACCCGGACATGGCCGAGTAGCTTCCGCCGAGAACCATCGCGGCGGCGACGCAGTACAACGCGATGATCATGCGGCTCCTCATCACAGTTCTTATCATTTCCCGAACGTTAATGGCCCGGGACCCACTTGCCAACGCCGCAAACCCTCATATCGTCTCACTTGCTTCACGTGTGCGAAAAATTTCTCCCGTCTGCAACGGAATGGGGGGCCTAACCGTTGCCGTGGCGCGTGATGGGGCTTACCTAAGCTTCGCAGTGCGCCCGCTCGACGCGTGGCGAACCCGAATTCGAATCAGGAGAGGAAATCGACATGTCCTTCAGCCTTCCCGAGTTGCCCTACGCATATGACGCGCTTCAGCCGTATATGTCTGCCGAGACGCTCGAATACCACCACGACAAGCACCATCAGACCTATGTCACCACCGGCAACAAGCTGCTGGAGGGTTCGGAATTCGAGGGCAAGAGCCTCGAGGAGATCGTGAAAGGCGCTTATGGCGTCAACCAGGCGCTGTTCAACAATGCCGGTCAGCATTTCAACCACCTGCATTTCTGGAACTGGATGAAGCCCGATGGCGGCGGTGCCATTCCTGGTGCGCTGGAGAAGAAGATCACCGAGGATCTCGGCGGCGTCGACAAGATGAAGGAAGATTTCATCCAGGCCGGCGTGACGCAGTTCGGCTCTGGCTGGGCCTGGATCGCGGTGAAGAACGGCAAGCTCGAGATCATGAAGACGCCGAATGGCGAAAGCCCGCTCGTGCATGGCGCCAAGCCGATTCTCGGCGTCGATGTCTGGGAGCATTCCTACTATATCGACTACCGCAATCGCCGGCCCGACTATCTCAAGGCCTTCATCGACAATCTCGTGAACTGGGAATATGTCGAGAAGCTCTACAACGAAGCCGTCTGAGCGGATTTGCCGTGTCGCAGGATGATCGAGCCCGCCTCCATGGCGGGCTCTTTCGTTTGTTCACCACCAATGGCCGGCAGCTTCCGCAGCACGGGCCGTTTGCGGCGGCTGTCGGGCATCGTCGAGGGCTTCGAGCAGGCGGCGCACATCCTGCTCGAATCCGGTGCTGGTCCGTTGTCGCGGGCGCGCGAGGGTGACCGGCAATTCGTCGTGGACGCGCCCGGGATGCGCGCGCATCACGAAGGCGCGGTCGGCCAGCGTCACGGCCTCCGAGACGTCATGGGTGACGATCAGCACCGTCGGCTTCACGTCCTCCCACAGGTCGAGCAATGCGCCGTGCAGGCTTGCCCGGGTAAAGGCGTCGAGCGCGGAGAAGGGCTCGTCGAGCAGGAGCAGCTTGGGGCGTGTCACCAGCGCGCGGGCGATGGCGACACGTTGCTGCTGGCCGCCGGAGAGATCGCGTGGCCAGCGCCCGGCATGCTCCGCGAGACCGATCCGCGCCAGGGCGCTGCCGATCCGCTCGGCCCGCTCGGCCTGCGGCAGGGCTTCGAGGCCGAAGCCGATATTGTCGGCGACCGTGAGCCATGGCAGCAGCCGCGGCTCCTGGAAGACCACGGCGACAGCGGGATGCGGCCCGGTGATCGCCTCTCCATCCAGGATGATCTGCCCGCCCGTGGCATGGTCGAGCCCGGCGATGAGACGCAATATCGTGGTCTTGCCGCAACCCGAGCCGCCGATCAGCGCGGCGATCTCGCCGGAATGGACCGAAAGATTGATATTCGACAAGGCTTTGGTGCCATCGGCATAGGTCTTGCCGAGATGTTCGATAGCCAGCATTACAGCCGCTCCCTCACGGTATCCTGCCAGCGCACCAGCGGGCTGGTCAGCGTCACCAGGACCCAGTCGGCAGCCTTGCCGAGCAGGGCGAAGGCGATGATGGCGGCGACGATCTGGTCGGTCAGGCCCATCTGCTGACCATCGACGAGCAGATAGCCGAGCCCCTCCGAGGCACCCATGAATTCCGCCGCGACGACGAACATGAAGCCGAGGCCGAGCCCCGAGCGCAGGGCGGTGAGCGTTTCCGGCAGGATCGCCGGCAACAGGATGCGCCGGGCCATGGCAATGCGCGAGAGCCGGAAGGCGCGCCCGACCTCCACCAGCTTGCGATCGACCGAAAGAATGCCCTGCGCCACGCCGAGATAGACAGGGAAGAACACGCCGACGGCGATCAGCACCACTTTGGATGTCTCGAAGATTCCAAACCACAGGATGAACAGCGGCACCCAGGCGATCGACGGCACCGAGCGCAAGGCCTGCAAGGTCGGGTCGAGCAGATTGCGCATCAGCCCGCTCGCCCCCGAGATCGCGCCGAGCGCCATGCCCGCGATCGCGCCGAAGCCGAAGCCGACGAGGACGCGCCACAGCGTGGCCCAGACATGCAGCCAGAGATCGCCGTAGAGGGCGAGATCCTGAAAGGCAGCGATGATCCGGCTCGGCGGCGGCATCAGCCGCCCCGCGAAAAGACCGTAGGCCACCGCCGCTTCCCAGCCGATCGCGAGCCCCAAGGGCAAGGCGAGAGCCAGGGCCAGATTCTGCCCGCGCCGCCGCCAGATCGAAGCTGCGACGCGCCCGTCGGGGCGCGCCACATCATCCTGCGTCTCGGTGGGCGGGGTAATGGCGTTCGAAAGAGCCATGCTGCACTCCTGAGGCGCTCCTGGTCAAACCGTGCTTACTGCGTGGTCGCAGGCGCAAAGCGCGTATCGATCAGGGCATCGAGATGGCTGACCACATCCACGTTGCGGCGGATGACGCCCGCTTCCTGGAGCGCGAGGCCGGCCTGCAGGATGGTCTCGCGCTGCGCCTCGCCGATGGCGGAATGGGTGAGGTCGGTGCGCTCGAACTGGCGCGCGACCACGTCTTCCGGCAAGCGGGTGAAATCGCGAAACAGCGCCTGGATGGCTTCCGGATCGGCCAGGGCTTCGGCCCGGGCGCGCTCATAGGCGGCGATGACACGCTCGACCAGCTCCGGATGCTCCTCGGCAAAGGCTGCGCGCACATTGAGAATGCCCCAGCTATTGGCGTCTGCATCGCGGTAGAACAGACGCGCCCCGCTCTCGAGCTCGGAGGCCGCCATCATCGGATCGAGCCCGGCCCAGGCCTGCACGTCACCGCGCTCCAGCGCGAGGCGCCCGTCGGCGTGCTGCAACAGGACGAGGCGTACATCGCGCTCGGTCAGACCGGCGGAGGCGAGTGCCCGTACGAGGAAGATATGCGGATCCGTGCCGCGCGTCACTGCGATCGCCCTGCCGGCGAGGTCCTCGACGCTTTCGATATCGCTGTCCGCCTGCGTGACGAGCGCCGTCCATTCCGGCTGGGAATAGACGTAGATCGCGTGGATCGGATTGCCGTTGATACGCCCGATCAGGGATGCCGCACCAGCGGTCGAGCCGAAATCGAGGGAGCCGGCATTGAGGAATTCGAGCGCCCGGTTGGAGCCGTGCGACTGCACCCAACGAACCCCGATCCCGTCTTCCGCCAGCGCCTCCTCGAGATAGCCCTTCTCCTTCAGGAGCAGGCTGACCGGGTTGTAGGTGGCGTAATCGACGCGAATTTCGCTGGGAGATTGGGCGAGTGTGTTCTGCATGCCGAACGCGGCGAGGGCGAGTGCGACGCCAGTTATGCGTGCGAGGCGTGGCAAAAGCGTGCGAATCTTCAACAATGCGACCTCCTGAAGGATGATAAAGTCTTGAAAATGCGGATTTATATGAGGAGAGCACCGTCCGCCCCAAAACCGCCTCGTTCTTTTTATGAAACGACCCGGTCGGGATGTCAAACATTTCGGGGTATTTGGTTTTAAATACAAAAATTTATGTAAAATACGTGCGCAATAAATTATTCTCTGCAACACGCCATTCATGATTGGTCTGGCCTGGCTTCACACACCCGGTGCGTAGACCGGCGCGTCAAAATCTCCAGCTGCCGGGGCGGGTTGCGCGGTATCGTCGAGGATGAAGCCCGGATAGCCGCGCGCGGCGATATCGTCACAGATGGCGCGGTAGCGTCCCATGCCGCCGGTATAGGGCATGAAGACACGCGGCTTGCCGGGTACGTTCGCGCCCAGATACCAGGAATGGGGCACCTGCGGCAGCAATGTGCGCCCCGCCGCCTCTTCCACATGCGCGCCCCAGGCCGTTGCCGCCTCAATGCGCGGTTCGATCCGCGTCACGCCGCGCTCACGCATGAAGGCGATGCAATCGGTGATCCATTCCACATGCTGTTCAATGCCGATCGGCAGGTTCACCAGCACCGAGGGGCTGCCCGGTCCGGTCACGGTGAAGAGATTGGGAAAGCCGGGGATCTGCAGGCCGAGATAGGTCACCGGCCCCGCCGCCCAGGTCTCGTCCAGCCGCAACCCTCCACGCCCGGTCAGGCCGAGCCGCAGAAGCGGCCCGGTCATGGCGTCGAATCCGGTGGCGAAGACGATCACGTCGAGGGGGTATTCGGCCTTCTCCGTCAGGATGCCGTTCCCGGTGATCCGCGTGATCGGCTCGGCGCGCAGATCCACGAGATCGACATTGTCGCGGTTGAAGGTCTCGAAATACTCCGTATCGACGGGCGGGCGCTTGGCGGCATAGGGGTGGTCGATATCGGAGAGAATCCGTGCCTTGCGTGGATCATGCACGATCTGCCGGATCTTGCCCTTGATGAAAGCGGCGGCGGTGGCGTTGGCGTCCTCGCTCGCGAGCAGATCCTGGAACACCGCGCGAAAGCGCAGGCCGCCCGTCTCCCAGGCCTCCTCGTAGAGCCGCCGGCGCTCATCATCATCGACATCGAAGACCTTGCGCTTTGCGATCTCGAAGGGATGGCCGTTGGGCGTACGCTGCACGATGTCGCGGATTTCCTCGAAATGCTCCTTGAAATAGCGCTTGCGCGCTTCGCCGAGGGGCGCATTGCGGGCGGGGACCGAATAATTCGCCGTGCGCTGAAACACGGTCAGATGCGCTGCCTGCGCCGCGATTGCCGGCGCGGCCTGGATGCCGGTCGAGCCGGTGCCGATCTGGCCGACGCGCTTGCCGGCGAGATCCACGCCCTCATGCGGCCATTGCCCGGTATGATACCAGTCGCCCGCGAAATCACTCAGGCCGGGAATGTCGGGGATGTTGGCGCTCGACAGGCATCCCACGGCAGTGATCAGCCAGGTGCAGGTGAGGCTCTCGCCGCGATCCGTCTCGACGATCCAGAGATTGGTCGCATCGTCGAAACGGGCGGCGGTGACCTTCACGCCCAGGCTGATGTCGCGCATCAGGTCGAGGCGCTCGGTTACGAATTCCAGATAACGCAGGATCTCCGCCTGACCGGGATAGCGCTCGCTCCATTCCCAGGCGCGGTAGATTTCCGGCGAGAAGAAATAGCAGTAGGAATGGCTCTCCGAATCGCAGCGTGCCCCGGGATAGCGGTTGGCCTGCCAGGTTCCGCCGATCCCCGGCTGCGCCTCCAGCACGCGCACCGACAGGCCGAGCCGGTCACGCAGCAGATGCAGCTGGTAGAGCCCGGCGAAACCCGCCCCGATGATCAGCGCGTCGAAATCAGGCTCGCCTCTCGCCCGGCGATTGTCAGTCTGGCCGTCACCCATCGTCGTTCTCCCCTCGCTTCGTGTTGTTTTTCCACGAGTGTGAAAGGCGCAGTGGGTTCGATCAAGCCGTGACGGCGTCGCCCGGGGGCGATAATCGACAAGCCGCGAAGCGCCAATTGCCCACATGCGGCCTGCCCGGGAGACAAGCCTGCGCAGGGAGCGTCAGCGCATGGCGGTGACCTCGATCTCGACCTTCATCGCCGGATCGATCAACCCGGCGACGATCACGCAGCTCGCCGCAGGCGCCGCCGCCCCCATATACTGCCCGCAGATCGGCAGGACCGTCGCAGCGTCAGCCGCATCGGTGAGATAGATCGTGGCGCGCACAAGGTCATCGAGCGAGGCATCCGCCTGTGCCAGCGTCTCGCCGATCGTCTTCCAGATGTTGTGCGTCTGTGCCGCGACATCCTCCGGCATGCGCATGGCGGCATAGTCGTAACCCGTCGTCCCGGCGACGAAGACGAAGGGCTCGCGGATCAGGGCGCGCGAATAGCCGTATTGCTTTTCGAAGGGGGAGCCCGTGGTGATGCGGCGGGTCGAGGGCATGCGCTGCATTCCTCCATGCGTGAAACCGGATCTACAGGGTCTCGCCCCGCAGGAGGCGCGGCGCCTTGCGGTCGAGGCCCGAGGCCTCGCGGATGAAGAAGCGCTTCACCGGTGCCATCCGCTCGACCAGGCCGAGACCGAAATCGCGCAGCATCCGCACGGGGGGCAGATCGTTGGAGAACAGGCGGTTGAGCCCATCCGTCACCACGCCCATGGCCACCGTGTCGAATCTGCGTGCGCGATCATAATCCGACAACACGTCCGCCCCTCCGGGATCCATGCCGAGCCGTGTCGCATCAACGATGCATTCGGCGAGCGCCGCGACGTCCTTCAGCCCGAGATTGAGCCCCTGGCCCGCGATGGGGTGGATCACATGCGCGGCGTCACCGATCAGCGCAAGCCGCGTGGCGGTGAAGTCGCGGGCGATGCCGTAGGAGAGCGGCCAGGCGCGCAGGGGCGTCTCGAGCGCGATCCTGCCCAGTTCCAGCCCGAAACGGCGCTCGACTTCCGCCAGCGCGTCCTCCGGATCAAGCGCCAGCATGGCGGGCACGTTCTCCCGCCGCTCGGTCCAGACGATCGAGCTGCGATGGCCGAGGGACCCGCCCGGCGTCAGCGGCAGCAGGGCGAACGGGCCCGAGGGCAGGAAGTGCTCGATGGCGCGCCCGTGATGGTCGCGTTCATGGGCGATGGTCGCGACAATTCCCGATTGCGGATATGACCAGCCGATCCAGCTGATCCCCGCCGCCTCGCGTAACCGCGAGCGGGCCCCGTCCGCCGCCACGCAGACGCTTGCCGGCAGCCGCTCCCCATCGGCCAGAACAGCCGTGCCTGTCATCGGATCAGCGCTGAACCGGCGCACGGCGACGCGGCGCAGATCAACCCCTGCTTCCCGGCAGGCGGGCAGGAGCGCGGCGAGGAGCGCGCGCGCGGGCACCATATGCGCGAAGGCCTCGCCTGGCTCCACCTCGCCGTCAAAATGCAGGAAGGCGGGGCGGACCGGATCGGCGAGATGACTGTCAGTGATCACCATGTCGCGCATCGGCTGCGCTTCGCGGGCGACGGCGTGCCAGATACCGAGCGATTCGAACATGTGCCGACCGGCTGCCGCGACGGCATAGGCGCGCTCGTCATCGGCGCGCGCATCCGGGGCGCCGGGGGCGGGAAGGGCCGGGTCGCAGATCGTGACGGCCAGCCGCTTCGGACAGGCGCGGGCGAGGGCGAGGGCGAGGGTCAGCCCGGCAATGCCGCTTCCGGCGATGAGGATGCGGAGGGGCTGCGTTTCCGGGTTCCCGGCGGGGCCTGCCTTCGCGCCACGGCGTTTGCCCTTTCCCGTCAGTGTCTCGCCTTTGCCGGCCATACCGTCTCTCCCGTCACTGCCTTTGCGCTAGCCCGTGATGCGGAAAGCGCGGGGCTGCACATCGTGTCTCTCTTGACCTTCGCGCGCGATCGATACCCTATGCCTGCGTCACGGGTGCAAGGCAATCGGGCCCGCGAAAGCCTCGCATGGCCCGGCCCGTCGCGCCCGTTTGCAGGAGCCATAGCATGTCGCAACAGCCGCAATCCGCCGCGCTCGCCGATCTCGTCTCGATTCTCGACCTCGAACAGCTTGAGCGCAACCTGTTTCGGGGTCGCAGCCCCCAGACCGGCTGGCAGCGGGTCTTCGGCGGGCAGGTGATCGGCCAGGCCCTGGTCGCGGCCTGCCGCACGGTCGAGGGCCGCCGACCGCATTCGCTGCACGGCTATTTCATGCTGCCGGGATCGCCCGATATCCCGATCATCTACGAAGTCGACCGCATCCGCGACGGGCGCTCCTTCACCACCCGCCGGGTGGTGGCGATCCAGAACGGACAGGCCATCTTCTCGATGTCGGCCTCGTTCCAGATCGACGAGCCGGGCTTCGACCATGCTGCGGACATGCCCGATGTGCCGATGCCGGAGGATCTCGCCGGGACTGGGGGCTTTGCACCGGAGGTTCTGGCCAAGATGCCGGAAACGGTGCGGCGCTATTTCGAGCGCGAGCGGCCCATCGATCTGCGCCCGGTCGAATTCGAGCGCTATGACGGCAGCCCGCACGCGCCGCGTTTCAACGTCTGGATCAAGGCGAAGGAGCGCCTGCCTGACGATCCCACCATCCACAACTGCGTGCTGGCCTATGCTTCCGATCTCACGCTGCTGGATTCCTCGCTGATCGCCCATGGGCGGACCGTGTTCGAGAAGCGCATCCGCGCCGCGAGCCTCGACCACGCCTTGTGGATCCATCGTCCCTTCCGCGCCGATGACTGGCTGCTCTACGCACAGGACAGCCCCAATGCGAGCGGCGCGCGCGGGTTCTCGCGTGGCGCGATCTACACCCGCGAGGGCATGCTCGTCGCCTCCGTGGCGCAGGAGGGGCTGATCAGGGATGTCGTCGGCGACTGAGCCTCACGGCGCGCCGGCACCCGTATTGCCCGCCAGCCAGGCGCTGGCTGCCTCGACGCCGCCGGGGCGATGCGGCACGCCGCAGATCTTCAGCCCCATCTCGACGCCGGCCAGCGTGCCCAGTACGGCGATGTCATTGAAATCCCCCAGATGCCCGATCCGGAAGACCCGGTCGGCAAGCGGTCCGAGGCCGTTGCCCAGTGACATGTTGGCCCGCTCCAGAATGGTCGCGCGCAAGCGGTCGGCGGAGTGGCCCTCCGGCAAGCGAACGGCGGTGAGGGAGGCGGAATGGCGTTCGGGGTCGGCGCATTGCGTCTCCAGCCCCCAATGCGACACCGCACGCCGTGTCGCCTCGGCGGCGCGCTGATGCCGCTTGAAGACGTTGTCGAGACCCTCCGCATTCAGGAGATCGATCGCCACGCGCAGGCCCTGCAGCATGTTGGTGGCGGGGGTGTAGGGGAAGACGCCCTCGGCATTGGCCGAGAGCATGTCCTCCCAGTCCCAGAAGGCGCGCGGCAGGCGCGCCGTGCGCGAGGCCTCCCGGGCCTTTGGCGAAAGCGCGTTGAAGGACAGCCCGGGGGGCAGCATCAACCCCTTCTGCGAGCCCGCCACGGTGACATCGACACCCCATTCGTCGTGGCGGTAGTCGATCGAGGCGAGTGAGGAGATCGTATCCACCATGAGCAGCGCCGGGTGGCCGGCAGCGTCGAGGGCGCGGCGCAGGGCGGGAATGTCGGAGGCGACGCCGGTTGACGTCTCGTTATGCACCACGCAGACGGCCTTGATGCCGTGCTGGGCATCGGCGCGCAGGCGCTCGGCGATCGCATCCGCATCCACACCGTGGCGCCAGTCGCCCGGAATCACCTCGGCTTCGAGGCCGAGCCGACCGGCGAGCTTCTGCCAGAGATTCGAGAACCAGCCCGTTTCCGCCATCAGCACCCGGTCGCCGGGCGAGAGCGTGTTCACCAGAGCCGCCTCCCAGGCTCCCGTTCCCGAAGCCGGATAGATCACCACGGGTTCGCGCGTGCCGAAAACGGGGCGGATGTCATCGAGCAAACCGTGCGCCAGCGCCTTGAATTGCGGGCCACGATGGTCGATCGTCGGCTGTGCGATGGCGGCGAGAACGGAAAGGGGGGTATTTGTCGGGCCGGGAATCTGCAAAAAATGGCGACCGGTGGCGATGGGCGCATGCATGCTGGGCGAGTTCATGGACTGTCTCCTCGGTGCAGACCCTAAACCATTCGCAGGAGCGGGAAATACCGCGCTTGCGCAATCCCGTTGCGAGGAAAACCCATCAAGCCCTTGCCGCCGGAATTCGCGGTCCATACGGGATCATGCGCTTACAAAATTTTAGAATTGTCACAAACTAGTCCTCTTGCCGCATTGCCCATGGCGCCCTGTTTGTTTAAGCACGCAACGACGCAAGAATTCGACACTTGTCGCGCGGTGCATCCAGATGGCCCGCGACGCCGGTAACCGGGAGAGAACGGATGGCGCAAGCCGAATCCCGCAACCAGACGCCGCGACCCCTGTCGCCGCATCTGCAGATCTATCGCTGGACCTGGACGATGGCGATGTCCATCTTCCATCGCGTGACGGGCGTGGCGCTCTATCTCGGTGCGCTGGTGCTGGCCTGGTTCTTCCTGTCGATCGCTTCGGGACCGGAGGCCTATGCAGGCTCCGCGTGGTTCTTCGGTTCGTGGTTCGGCTATCTCGTCCTGTTCGGTTTCACCTGGGCTCTGATGCATCACATGCTCGGCGGCCTGCGCCATTTCGTCTGGGATTTCGGCAAGGGCTTCGAGCCCGAGCAGCGTTTTCTCCTGGCCAAACTGACGCTGGCCGGTTCGGTGGGGCTCACCCTGCTGATCTGGATCGTCATCCTGATCGCACGCTGAGGAGGACGCATCATGGCTGAGAACCGTTTCGATACCGGCACCTCCATCCGTACCCCCATGGCCCGCGCCCGCGGACTCGGTGCGTCGGGCGGCGGCACCGAGCATTTCTGGCAGCAGCGCATCACCGCCGTGGCGAATGCGCTGCTCGTCTTCCCGTTCATCATCATTCTGGCGATGACGGTGGGGCGCCCATACGAAGATGCGGTTGCGATCATGTCGCATCCCCTTGCCGCGATCCTGTCTGCGCTCTTTGTAATATCAATAGCGATCCATATGCGGCTGGGGATGCAGATCGTGATCGAGGATTACGTCCACGGCAAGGGTGCCAAGGTCGTGGCCCTTCTGGCGAACACGTTCTTCGTCATCGCCGTCTCGGCGGCCAGCCTTTATGCGATCCTCAAGATCGGTCTGAGCCCCTTGCTCTGAGGGAGATGGAAGAAACATGGCGACGAACGGACAAACCAATGGCGGGCCCGCAGTGAACGGCGCGGCCTATCCCATCACCGACCACACCTTCGACGTGGTGGTCGTCGGCGCTGGTGGCGCCGGCCTGCGCGCGACGGTGGGCTGCAGCGAATCCGGCCTGCGGACGGCCTGCATCAGCAAGGTCTTCCCGACCCGCTCGCATACGGTCGCGGCCCAGGGCGGCATCTCCGCCTCGCTCGGCAATATGGGCGAGGATGACTGGCGCTGGCACATGTACGACACCGTCAAGGGCGCCGACTGGCTCGGTGACCAGGACGCGATCGAGTATCTCGTGCGCGAGGCGCCGGCCGCCGTCTACGAGCTCGAACATTGGGGTGTGCCGTTCTCGCGTACGGAAGCGGGAAAGATCTACCAGCGCCCGTTTGGCGGCATGACCACGCATTTCGGTGAAGGCACCGCGCAGCGCACCTGCGCCGCCGCCGACCGCACGGGCCACGCCATCCTGCACACGCTCTACGGTGCGGCGCTCAAGCACAATACCGAGTTCTTCATCGAGTATTTCGCCATCGACCTGATCATGGACGAGGATGGCCGCTGCCGCGGCATTGTCGCACTCGACATGACGACGGGGACGATCCACCGCTTCCGGGCTCAGATGGTCATCCTCGCCACCGGCGGCTATGGGCGCGCCTATTTCTCGGCGACCTCGGCCCATACCTGCACCGGTGACGGCAATGCCATGGTGTTGCGCGCCGGGCTGCCGTTGCAGGACATGGAATTCGTGCAGTTCCACCCCACCGGCATCTATGGTGCGGGTTGCCTGATCACCGAAGGTGCGCGCGGTGAGGGCGGTTATCTCACCAATTCCGAGGGCGAGCGTTTCATGGAGCGTTATGCGCCGTCCGCGAAGGATCTCGCCTCCCGTGACGTCGTCTCGCGCTCCATGACCATGGAGATCCGCGACGGACGTGGCGTCGGCAAGAACGGCGATCACATCTATCTGCATCTCGACCACCTTGATCCGAAGATCCTGCACGAGCGCCTGCCGGGTATCTCGGAGAGCGCACGCATCTTCGCCGGCGTGGATGTCACCAAGGAGCCGATCCCGGTCCTGCCGACCGTCCATTACAACATGGGCGGCATTCCGACGAACTTCCACGGCGAAGTGCTCACCCTGAAGGATGGCAATCCCGACCATGTGGTGCCCGGCCTGATGGCGATCGGAGAGGCGGCCTGCGTCTCGGTGCATGGCGCCAACCGCCTGGGTTCGAACTCGCTGATCGACCTGGTTGTGTTCGGTCGCGCGGCGGGTCTGCGCTGCGCGGAAATCGTCACCCCCGGTGAGAAGCAGTCGGATCTGCCGGCCAATTCCGCTGATATGGCCCTGTCGCGCCTCGACAAGCTGCGCCATGCCGATGGCTCGACACCGACGGCCCAGCTGCGTCTCGACATGCAGCGCACCATGCAGAACAACTGCGCGGTGTTCCGTACCGGCGAGATCCTCGGTGAAGGCCGTGAGCTGATCAACAATGTCTGGAAGGCGAGCGACGATGTGCGCGTCACCGACCGGTCGCTGATCTGGAACACGGATCTGATCGAGACGCTCGAATATGAAAATCTCATCGAGCAGGCTGTCGTGACCATGGAATCGGCGGCCAACCGGACCGAGTCGCGCGGTGCCCACGCCCGCGAGGACTTCCCCGATCGCGACGACAAGGAATGGATGAAGCACACGCTCTGCTGGGCGGATGTGTCGAACAAGGCGGTCAATATCGATTACCGCCCGGTTCACGCCTACACCCTGTCGAACGAGATCGAGTACATTGCGCCGAAGGCGCGCGTGTATTGAGATGTGTTATCTTCCTCCCGAAGGGAAGGGAGAAAGGTGATGGCTGGGATCGGTCATAATTCGACCAGGCGAGGGACGATGTACGCGATTGTGTTCGACCTTGATCAGGAGACCTTGGGCAACCTGT
>Ga0008835_100742_pt1 | contig 23895 bp, 26 predicted proteins | sample HotLakConsoUCCRE_FD_62215 | JGI IMG/M metagenome (GOLD analysis project Ga0008835, IMG submission 62215) | Hypersaline microbial mat communities from Hot Lake, Washington, USA - Hot Lake Consortium UCC-RE (Hybrid Assembly) ... | reverse complement strand
GTCGTGGATGGCGGTGATGCGGCTGTTGCGCGCGCCGCCTGCCGAGGTGGAGGCAGGCCGACTGCGGCTTGCGGGCATCGAGGTGATGCAGGCCCGGCGCGAGGAACTGACAGAATTGCGCGGCCGCGCGGCGGCGATGATCTTTCAGGACCCGATGACGGCCTTTGATCCGGTCTTTACCATCGGGCACCAGATCGTCGAGACGATCCGCGCGCATCGCGCTACATCGAAGCGGGTCGCGCGGGCCGAGGCGCTGGACCTGCTCGAGCGGGTGGAGATCCGCAATGCGGAGGCCATTCTGGACTCGTTTCCCCATCAGTTGTCGGGGGGCATGCTGCAACGGGCGATGATCGCCATGGCGCTGTCCTGCCGGCCGCAGGTGCTGATCGCGGACGAGCCGACGACTGCGCTCGACGTGACGGTGCAGGCGCAGATCCTGCAACTCATCAAGGACCTGCAGGACGAGATGGGCATGGGGCTGGTGATGATCACCCATGATCTGGGTGTCGTCGCGGAGACGGTGGACCGGGTGGTCGTCATGTACGGCGGCAAGGTCATGGAGGAGGCCGCCGTCGTGGACCTATTCGAGGACCCGCGCCATCCCTATACGCGCGCGCTCATGGTCTCGATCCCGGGGCAGGATGGCGGCCGCCGCAGGCTGACGGAGATCCCCGGCGCCTCGCCCGATCCCTCCGATCCGCCCACGGGCTGTCCGTTCCATCCGCGCTGCACTCAGGCCGATGCCCAGTGCGCGGCGGAAGAGCCGCCCATGGTGGCGCTGGGCCCGGGCCGGCGCGCGGCCTGCTGGAGGCTGACATGAGCGGGCCGGACCGGATCGGCCCGGCTGCGGTGCCCGCGCTGGAGCTGCGGGGGCTGGGCAAGCGGTTTTCCTTGCGCTCGGGCAGTTTCCTGCGGCGGAAGGTGACGGAGCTGCGCGCGGTGGCGGATGTGGACCTCGCGCTGCCGCAAGGCGGTATCCTCGGCCTCGTGGGCGAGAGCGGGTCGGGCAAATCCACCACGGGGCTGATGGCGCTGCGGCTGCTGGAACCCAGCGAAGGCCGGATCCTGATCGAGGGGACGGACGTGACGACGCTGGGCCATGCCGCTCTGAAGCCCTGGCGCAGGCGGGTGCAGGTGGTGTTTCAGGACAGCTATTCCGCGCTGGACCCGATGTTCACCCTGGCGCAGGTGGTGGCGGAGCCGCTGCGCATCCACGGCATCGGCGATGCCGCGAGCCGTCAGAAGGTGGCGCTCGACTGGCTCGAAAGGGTCGGGCTGCACCGCAGCTACGGCAGCCGCTACGCCCATGAGCTGTCGGGCGGGCAAAGGCAGCGGGTCGCCATCGCGCGGGCGCTGATCCTGGAGCCCGCGGTGCTGATCGCGGACGAGCCGACCTCGGCCCTCGATGTCAGCGTGAAGGCGCAGATCATCAACCTGTTGCAGGACCTGCAGGCGGAGATGGATCTGTCGATCCTCTTCATCAGCCACGATCTGTCGGTGGTGCGGTCGCTGTGTGATCGGGTGGCGGTGATGTTCTCGGGCCGGATCGTGGAGGAGGCGCCGACCGAAGCCATCTTCACCCATGCGCGGCATCCCTATACCCGCGCGCTTCTCGACGCGATCCCGGTGCTGGACCCGCGCCAGCGGCGCAGGCGGACCTTCCGCGACCGCGCCGAGATCGCCCGCGACGTGCCGGTCCTGCGCGCGGGCGAGGTGACGGGGCCGGTGGCCCTGGGCGCGGGGCCGAGGCTGATGCCCATAGGGCCGGACCACCGGGTCGAGGCGGTGCTGGACGGGGAGGGAACGGGATGACCGGCTATATCCTGCGCAGGCTTCTGTCGATCACGGTGACCTTCTTCGTCGTGTCGATCATCATCTTCCTGATGATGCATTCGATCCCCGGCGGGCCCTTCGACGGGGGCGACATGCCGGTGCCCGACGCGGTGAAGGCGAGGATCAACGCCCAATACGGCCTCGATCAGCCGCTTTACGTGCAATACGGCAGATACATGTGGGGCGTGCTGCAGTTCGATTTCGGCGTGCCCTTCCAGAGCCCCGGCGAGACGGTGCTGGAGCTCCTGGGCCGGGCCTGGGTGCCGAGCCTCGTCCTCGGCGGCCTCGGCGTGCTGATCGGCGTGCCGCTGGGCATCCTGCTGGGGATGGCCGCGGCGCTCAGGCGGAACTCGTGGATCGATTACCTGGCCTCCACCGTGGCGACGCTGGGTCTGACGATCCCGGTCTTCGTGACCTCCATGCTGCTCATCCTGATCTTCTCGGTCTGGCTGGACTGGCTGCCGTCCTCGGGCTGGGGGGAGCCCGAGCGCTGGATCCTGCCCATCGCCGCCTATGCGACGATCCCCATTGCGACCTATGCGCGCTACATGCGCTCGGCGATGCTCGACACGCTCAACAAGCCCTTCGTGACGGTTCTGCGCGCGAAGGGGCTGAGCGAGCGGCAGATCGTGTTCCAGCATGTCATGCGCAATTCGTCCATTCCGCTGGTGACGGTGTTCCTGCCCATGTTCATCGGCACGGCGACGGGGTCGATCTTCGTCGAGGCGATGTTCCGGGTGCCGGGGCTGGGGAGCTATTTCGTCTCGTCGATCCGCACGCGGGACTATCCGCTGGAGATGGCGCTCATGCTGATGCTGACCGTGATGTTCTGCCTCGCCTACCTGATCTCGGATATCCTCTATGCGTGGCTGAACCCCCGCATCCGCCACGGAGGAAAGCAGGAATGACGGCAGAGCCGAACCTCGCGCCCGCAATGGCGGCGCTGGCAAAGCCTGCGAAGCGGCAGCGCGGGCCGATGTGGTTCGCCTGGCGCAGGTTCCTGGCCAATCGCGCGGCGGTGGTCGGCGGCTCGGTGCTGGGGATCATCACGCTGATGGCGATCTTCGCGCCCTGGATCACGCCGGCGGGACCCACGGCTCAGGATTTCCTGATGGACTCGCTGGCGTTTCCCTCCGCCCGGCACTGGATGGGGGTCGATGACCTCGGTCGGGATTTCTTTACCCGCATCGTCTATGGCGCGCGGGTGTCGCTGACGATCGGCTTCTCGGCGGCGCTGTTCTCGGTGGTGATCGGCATTCCGCTGGGGGCCATCGCGGGGTTCTACGGCGGGCGGGCCGACTGGGTCATCATGCGGGTGATCGAGATCTTTTCGGTCGTGCCGCCGCTCCTTGCGGCGATGCTGCTGGGCGCGCTGACGGGGGGCGGGTTCTGGATGATCGTCGCCATCGCGGCGCTCTTCGGCTGGGTGCAGGTGTGCCTGCTGGTGCGGGCGCAGATCAAGGCGTTCAAGGAGAAGGAATTCGTGCGCGCGGCGCAGGCGCTGGGCGCCTCTCCGGCCTATGTCATTAGGGTGCACCTCATTCCCAATTCGGTCTCGCCCATCATCATCGGCTTCGTTCTGGCGATCCCGCTTGCCATGATGCTCGAAGCGTCGCTGTCTTTCCTCGGCGTGGGGGTTCCCCCGCCAACGCCCTCCTGGGGGCAGATGATCAACAACGGTATGAACTTCATGTATTTCTACTGGCATCTCGCGGTCTTCCCCACGGTGGCCCTTGCCGTAACGGTGCTCGCCACCTCGCTTTTCGGCGACGGGCTGCGCGACGCGCTCGACCCCACGATGAAGGCGCGCTGACCATGGCCAACGGATTGCGCGACCTCTTTCTGCTCGACGAGGAGGTGACCTTCCTCAACCACGGCTCCTATGGCGCCTGCCCGAAGCCGGTGTTCGCCCGCTACCAGGAGTGGCAATTGCAGCTGGAGCGGCAGCCGGTGGCCTTTCTCGACATCCAGCGCGGCTATGGCCGCTGGATGGCGGAGACGCGGGAGGCGCTGGCGGAGGAACTGCATGTGCGGCCCGACGATCTGGCGGGGTTTTCCAACGTCACTCATGCGCTGAACGTGGTGGCGCGGTCGCTGCCGCTCAACGAGGGCGACGAGATCCTGACCACGGATCACGAATACGCCGCGCTGGAGAAGACCTGGGCCTTCGTCACCCAGCGCACCGGCGCGCGGATCGTGGTGGCGGAGGTGCCGCTGCCGCTGACCTCCGCCGACAGGTTCACCGACGCGCTGAAGGCGAAGATGACGGACCGCACGCGCGTCCTGTTCCTCAGCCACATCACCTCGCCCACGGCGCTTCTGTTCCCGATCGAGGAGATCGTGGCCGAGGCGCGGGCGCGCGACATCTGGACGGTGATCGACGGCGCGCATACGCCCGGTCATATCCGGCTGGACCTGACCGCGCTTGATGCGGATTTCTACGCCGGCAACTGCCACAAGTGGCTGATGTCGCCGAAAGGGGCGGGGTTTCTCCATGCGCGGGCGGATCACCAGTACCTGATGCAGCCGCTGGCCGTCTCCCACGGCTGGCAGCCCGACCGGCACGGGCCGGGGCCCTTTGGCGGGACCGCCTTCGTTGACACGATGGAGATGCAGGGCACCCGCGATCCGGCGGCGTGGCTGTCGGTGCCCGAGGCGCTGGCGTTCCGGAAGGCCCATGACTGGTGGGAGGTCACGAAGGGCTGTTCCGACCTTGCCTGGGAGACCGCGCAGCGGGTGGTGCGGCTGACCGGCCTGCCGCTCCTGGCGTCGCGGGAATTCTGCGCACCGCTGATGGTGTCGATGGAGGTGCCGCGCTGCGATTTCCTGTGGCTGCACGACGCGCTTCTGAACCGGCACGGGATCGAGATCCCGACGATCGACTGGCAGGGCCGGACCTTCGTCCGGGTCTCGGTGCAGGGCTACAACACCGTCGCCGAGATGGACCATCTGGTGGCGGCGCTGGCCGAGGTTCTCTCCCTGCCGGCGGCCGCCTGATGACGGACAGCCCGCTGACCTATCTCGGCAAGTTGCCGAACCGCACCCGGGGGCACGAGGTGCTGGATGCGCTGGCGGAAATGGTCAGCCGCTCGGGCCTCGATGTGGGCGACCGGCTGCCGCCCGAGGTGCAGATGGCGCAGCAGCTGGGCGTGGGCCGGTCCACGATGCGCGAGGCGCTGAACCGCTGGGAGGGCCTCGGCCTGATCCGGCGGAGGCGGGGCATCGGGACCTTTCTCGTGGCGCCCATTCCCGCGCCGGGCGGGCCGGTGGACCCCGATGTGCGGCTCGAGGGGGCGGCGGTGCTGCGCCTGCTCGAGGTGCGCTCCACGCTCGAGACGCAGGTGGCGCGGCTGGCCGCCGAACGCGGCACGACGGCGCAGAAGGCCGAGATCGCGCGGCTCTGTGCGGTGCTGCTCGGGGTGGTGGCGCGGGGGCAGAACTACCGAGAGGCGGATATCGCCTTTCACACCGCCATCGCCGATGCCTCGGCGAACCCGATGTTCACCCAGATCCTGACCTATCTCGACAAGGCCTTCGAGCGGGCGGCGGACTCGCCCTTCAACCGCGCGGCCTTCGGCCTCGACAGCTTTCGGTACCACGGGCCGCTGTCGGATGCCGTGGTGGCGGGCAACGGCGACGCGGCGGAGCGCGCGGTGCGCGACATCATCGCCTCGGTCCGGGCCGAGGTGGAGGCGATCATCCGCGACGGCGGCCAGGGCTGACGCCTGTCGGGTGGCGTCGGGGTCTGCGTGCCGCCATCGCCGAGGTTCGCAGGACGCCGGGGGCAGACTCCCCGCCGATGCTCGCCGTTGCATTCATGCGCCCGGGGTGGCATTCCCCCGGATTGCCCGAGGCCGCCGCCAGATACGCCCGATGACCGCCGACGACACCACCCCGCCGCCGCGCTATTCTGCGCCCGCGCTCGAGAAGGGGCTCGATATCCTCGAGCTGCTCGCGGACGAGGAGCGGGGCCTCTCCCAGGCCGAGATCGCGCGCGCCATGGGCCGGTCGGTCAGCGAGATCTTCCGCATGATCGTGGTGCTCACGGAACGCGGCTATGTCGCGCAGGACCCGGAGACGGACCGCTACAGCCTCACGACGAAGCTCTTCGAGGTCGCCAACCGCACGCCGCTGATCCGGCGCCTGACGGCCCTTGCCGGCCCGCAGATGCGGCGGATGACGGCGGCGATCAACCAGTCGGCGCATCTGGCCATCGTGTCGGACGACGCGGTTCTGATCGTGGGGCAGGTGGACCCGCCGGGGCACCACGTGATGTCGATCCGCCTTGGCGCGCGGATCGATCTGTGGCGCGCCTCCTCGGGGCGTGTGATCCTCGCCTTCACCGACGCCGAGCGGATGGCGGAGCTTTTCGCCCGGGTGCCGCTGCCGGTGGACAAGACCGAGGCGCGGCTGCGCGAGGAACTCGCCGAGATCGCGGCGCGCGGCCACGAGATCACCGACAGTTTCACCGCGCGCGGCATCGTCAACATCGCGGCGCCCGTGCGCGACCACACCGGCCAGGCCATCGCCGCGCTGACCGTGCCGCATCTCGAACGGTTCGACGATCCTGTGAGCTTCGAGGACTGCGCGAAGGCGGTGATCGCCACCGCCAACGCGATCAGCGCCTCCATGGGCGGGCCCGAGGTGCCGCCTCTCAAGGGTCTCAGTCGAGCGTGAGCGGTTCGGCAGGCCGCTCCATCGCGCGGAAACAGGCCTCGACCAGCGCCATGGTGCGATAGGCGTCCTCCACCCCGGAATGCAGGTGCCTGTCCTCGCCCGAGGCCGCGCGCTGGACGTTGCGCATGGGGCCCATGAAGCTTTCGATGAACCAGCTGCCCTGAAGCGGGATCTGCTCCCAGTCGCCCCCGGTCCGGCAGAGCCAGAGCTCGTCCGCCTCACCCTTGGGGTAGTCGTAGCAGACCCCGAGCTTGACCATCATCGCGCCCTCGGTGCCCTCGAAGCGGAACCACGCGGACTGGAATTTACGGCCCGACTGGTGGTTGTGGTTGATCGACATGAGGCCCCGCAGGCTCGGGCCGTAATCGAGGATGACGCTGGTGCGGGTCTGGGCGAAGTCGCCCGCGCGCGGATCGTGGAGCGACCGGGCGAAGACGCCCTTCGGGTCGCCCGCCACGGCGCGGATCGCGTCGAGGTAGTGGATCGAATGGACGGCGATCTCCACCCGCTTCATCGGGATCAGGAAGGGAAAGAGGTGCCAGGGCGTGAAGATGTTGAGATGCACCTCGATCTCGAGAAGCTCCCCCAGCATGCCGCGCCGCACCGCGTCCTGCACGGCGAGCATCATCGGCGAAAAGCGAAGCTGGAAGTTGACCGCCGCCGTCAGGCCCTTGTCGCGGCAGACCTGGCGGATCTCGCGGGCCTGGGACTGGTCGGCGCCCATGGGTTTCTGCATCAGCACGGCGGCGCCGTCGGGCAGGTCCGGAAGCAGGCCCGGCAGCACATGGGGCGGCACGGCGATGTCGTAGACCACCTCCGTGCCGTGCGCCGCGCCCGCGTCCTTCAGCGACGGAAAGACGCTGGCGATGTGATGATCGCGGGCCAGCCCCTCGGCGCGGTCCCGGTCGATATCGGTCACACCCGCCACGGTCAGCCCGGCCATGGCATAGGCGGGCAAGTGGGCATCGCGCACGATGCCGCCCGCGCCGCAGATCACGATGGGGCGGGGGGTCTCCGGCGCGGGCCAGGCTTGCGTCAGGTCATGGGTCATGGGGCGGCCTCCCTTCGTTCGGCCAAGAGGATGTGCTCGCAGTACATCACGGTCTGGCCCTTCTGGTTCTTTGTCTCGCAGATTTCCGTCACCCGTCCATAGGCTGGCCGTTTCGGATCATCGGACAGCGGCCCGATGGTGACCGTGGTGCGGATCGTGTCGCCCGCGTGGACGGGGGCGGGAAAGCGCAGGCGCTCGTAGCCGTAGGTGAAGGCGCGGGGGTTTATCTCTGTCGCCGTCAGCCCGATGCCGATGGCGAAGGTCATGGTGCCATGGGCGATGCGCTGGCCGAAGGGCTGGGTCGCGCACCATTCGGCATCCATGTGGTGGGGGAAGAAATCCCCGCTGTGGCCTGCATGGATGACGATGTCGGCCTCGGTGATCGTCCGGCCAAAGCTCTGGCGGGCCTCTCCTTGCACATAATCCTCGAAGTAGCGTTCGCGCTCCATCGGCTGACTCCTCCCTGTCTCGTTTCAGATATACAAAACCGTTTGACAGGTGAAATGCAATCCGTAACGATGCACGCAAGGCGCCCCGAGAGCCGGGGCGCAGGATGTGGGGGGAGCGATGGCGGAGATCGGCGTACATGCGCGGGGCGTGCCCGGCCTGCCCGGGGACCATGCGGCGATCCCGGTGTGGAATTCCGAGAACTGGTATTTCGAGGACTTCACCCCGGGCGACAAGATTCGCTCGATCCGCCGGACGATCTCGGAGGGCGAATCGATGCTCTTCAATTCGCTCGTCATGGACCACCATCCCTACGTCTCCGACGAGCGGTTCGCGGCGGAGGAGGGCGTTTTCGGCAGGCGGCTCGTGGCCGGGGCCATGGTGTTCAGCTACGGGCTGGGGCTGGCGGCGACGAACTGCCTCAATTCGTTTTCCTACGGCTACGACCGGCTGCGGTTCATCGCTCCGGTGTTCATCGGCGACACGATCTACACGATCCGCGAGAACCTCTCGAAAGAGGTCAAGGACCTGACGATGGGCAAGGTCCGGGTGAGCTATTCCGTGTTCAAGGGCGAGGGGGAGCAGGTGCTTTATTGCGAGCACCTGATGACCGCGCTCTACCGCGATCCCGCGCCCTTCAGGGCCGAGGCCGAGACGGCGATGGCGGCCAAGGAGGCGGCGCGCCGTGGCTGAGCTGCGCGGCATGACCTGGGACCATTCCCGCGGCTTCGATCCGATGGTCGCGACCTCGCGCGCCTATTCCGAGGCCCATCCGGGGGTGACGATCACCTGGGAGAAACGCTCGCTGCAGGCCTTCGCGGACCGGCCCATCGAGGAGATGGCGGAGCGCTATGATCTGATGGTGATCGACCATCCCCATGTGGGCGAGGTGGCGGACTCCGGCCTGCTCATGCCGTTCGACGGGCAGGGCCGGGAGGCGGAATTGGCCGCGCTGGCGGAGCAGTCGGTGGGGCTGTCGCATCCGTCCTACCAGTTCAGCGGGCGGCAATGGGGGCTGGCCATCGATGCGGCGACGCCCGTGGCGGCCTATCGGCCCGACCGGTTGGAGGCCGCGCCCGGGACCTGGGACGGGGTGATGGCGCTGGCGCGGCAGGGGCGGGTGGCCTTCGCGCTCATTCCGATCAACGCGCTGATGACGGTCATGGGCATGGCGCGAAACATGGGCGCGGATGTGGGCGGCGCGGGGGGGTTCCTCGACCGCGCGGCGGGGGAGGTGGTGCTGGCGCGGCTGGGGGAGGTTCTGGCGCTGATGGACAAGCGCTGCCTGACGCTCGATCCCATCGGCATCTACGAATGGATGGGGCGCACGGCGGATGCGCCGGCCTATGCGCCCTTCGGCTACGGCTACACGAACTACAGCCGCGCGGGCTATTGCCGCTTTCCCCTGACCTTCGCCGATGCGCCGGGGCTGGAGCGGGCCGATCCCTCGGGCACCGTGATCGGCGGCACGGGGATCGCGGTGTCGGCGGCCTCCAGCCACGTCGATGTGGCGCTGGATTACGCCTTCTGGATCGCCGGGGCAGAGTGCCAGGAGGGGCTTTATTTCGACGCGGGCGGCCAGCCGGGCAATGCCGTGGCCTGGGAGAGCGAGCGGTGCAACGCTGCAGCCCGCGACTTCTTCCGGGGCACCCGGGCGACGCTGGAAAGCGCCTGGCTGAGGCCGCGCCACGACGGCTACATGGGCTTTCAGGACCGGGGCGGGGAGATCGTCCACGCCTTCCTGAGAGGCGAGGCGACAGGCGACGCGACGCTCGACGCGCTGGAGGCCGCCTGGGCGGAGAGCCTGCGATGACGCCGCTGCCGCAGGAGGCGCGGCCCCTCGACGGGCTTGTCGTGCTGGATTTCAGCCAGTTCCTGTCGGGGCCGCTCGCCTCGCTGAAGCTCGCCGATCTGGGTGCGCGGGTGATCAAGGTGGAGCGGCCGGGGACCGGCGATCTCTGCCGGCATCTGTATCTTTCGGATACCGATATCGACGGGGACAATTCCCTGTTCCACGCGATCAACCGCAACAAGGAAAGCCTGACCGCCGACCTCAAGAACGAGGCAGACCGCGCCATGCTGCGCGATCTGATCGCGCGGGCGGACGTGATGATCCAGAACTTCCGTCCCGGCGTGATCGAGCGGCAGGGCTTCGGCTGGGAGGACGTGCGCGCGATCAATCCCCGGATCGTCTACGGCTCCATCTCGGGCTACGGCGAGGACGGACCATGGGCGCCCTTGCCGGGGCAGGACCTGCTGGCGCAGGCGCGGTCGGGGCTCCTGTGGCTGACGGGATCGGACGGCGATCCGCCGATGCCCATGGGCCTTGCCGTGGCCGACATGCTGGCGGGCAATGCGCTGGCGCTGGGGCTGCTGGCGGCGCTGGTGGGGCGGGGCCTACACGGCCGGGGCGCCCATGTGCAGACCTCGCTTCTCGAGGCGATGATCGACTTTCAGTTCGAAGTGCTGACGACGCATCTGAACGACGGGCGCCGGATGCCGCGCCGGGCGCAGGTGAACGGCGCCCATGCCTATCTCGGCGCGCCCTACGGGGTCTATGCAACGCGCGACGGCTGGCTGGCACTCGCCATGACGCCGTCCCTCGAACGGCTCGCAGGGCTGATGGAGATTGGCGGGCTGGAGCGGTTCTACGGTGACCGGGCCGCGCTGATGACGCACCGCGACGAGATCAAGCGCGTGATCGCGCAAGCCGCCGCCACGCGGACCACGGCGGATTGGTTCGGGGTGCTGCAACCGGCGGATATCTGGTGCTCCGAGGTGCTGGACTGGCCCGGGCTGCTGGCCTCGGAGGCGTTCCGCAAGCTCGACTTTCTCACCGAGATCACACGAGGCGCGGACACGCGGCTGACCGCCCTGCGCGCGCCCCTCAGGATCGACGGTCAGACGCTTGCCAGCCCCCGCGCGGCCCCCGCGCTGGGCGGCGACCGCGACCGTATCGTTGAAGACCTGCTGTCCCGCCCCGTGCCGGGGGACGGCAGTGCAGACGCATCGCCCGAGGGCGAGCGTGAACCGGCACGACATCTGGGAGGATGAGATCATGAAACTGAGAATGAAGGCACTGGCGGCCACCGCGATGGTGCCGCTTCTGGCCGGTGCGGTCGCCGCACAGGATTACGGCAGTTTCGACGGCTATACCCTGCGGGTGAAGCTGATCGGCGGCGCGCAGTATGAACCGCTCTATGCCACCATCTCCGAGTGGGAGGAGGCCACCGGCGCCACGGTGGAGATCCTGAGCCGCAAGAACCACTTCGAGCTCGACCGCGAGATCAAGCAGGACATCGCCGCCGGAACCCTTGACTGGTGCGTGGGGTCGAACCACACCAGCTTCGCGCCGCAATACGGCAACATCTATGCCGATCTGAACGACCTGATCGCCCCCGAGGTGCTGGCGGAGTTCGTGCCGAACGTGCTCGACCACTCCACCGTCGACGGCCGTCTGGTGCAGCTGCCGCGCCATTCGGACATCTCCAATTTCTACTACCAGAAGTCGCTCTTCGAGGATGCCGAGAACCAGGCGGCCTTCGAGGCGGAATACGGCTATCCGCTGGCCCCGCCGGAGACCTGGGAGCAGGTCGCCGACATGGCGAAGTTCTTCGCCAACCCGCCGGATTTCTTCGGCTTCCAGTATGTCGGCAAGGACGAGGCCGTCACCGGCCGGTTCTACGAGATGCTGGTCGCGGAAGGCGGACAGCTCTTCACCGACGGGTGGGAGCCCGACTTCAACTCCGAGGCGGGGGTGCGCGCGCTGCAGTTCTTCGTCGATCTCTACGAGGCGGGGGCGGTGCCCGTGGGCGTGCCGAACTACCTCTGGGACGATACCGGCCTCGGCTTCGGTTCCGGCACGGTGGCGATGAACCTCGACTGGGCGGGCTGGTCGGCATATTTCAATGATCCCGAGAACAGCCAGATCGCCGGCGACGTGGGCCTTGTCCGCGCGCCCATGGGCAGCGCGGGCGTGCGCACGGGCTGGTCGGGCTCGCACAGCTTCTCGATCACCGAAGGCTGTGACAACATGGAGGCGGCGGCCAGCTTCGTCACCTTCCTGACCGATCACGACCGCCAGATGATCGAGGCGCGCACGGGCCTCTTGCCCAGCCGCACCGCGGTCTGGGACGACGCCAAGGCGGAGTTCGCGGCGAACGGCAACGACTTCCTCGTGGAGGTCTTTGACACCTACGCAGCCTCGATGGCCGAGGATGCCTTCACCCCGCCGCTGATCCCCGAGTGGATCGAGGTGTCGAACGTGCTCTGGCCGCGCCTGCAGGCCGCCATCGTCGGCGACCAGACCGCGCAGGAGGCGCTGGACCAGGCCGCCGACGAGGCGCGGCTCGTGATGGAAGACGCCGGCTACCTCTGATCTGAGGCCGGCCCTCCCGGGCGCGGCGGACCTCCCGCCGCCGCGCCCAACCCCGTTTCAGGCGAGATGCACCCTTGATCCGATTTTTCCGCACCCGGCAGGCGGCGCTGACGCCGCTGCTCCTGCTGTCCCCGGCGATCCTGACGATGATGTTCGTCGTGGCGATCCCGCTGGTGTTCTCGTTCTATACGTCGCTGACTCCCTACCGGCTGACCCGGCCGGAGACGATCGAGACCTTCATCGGGTTCCGCAACTATGTCCGGCTCTGGGGCGACGCAGCCTTCTGGGCGGCGTTCTGGCGGACAATCCTGTTTCTGGTGATCGCGCTCAACGTGGAGTTCCTGCTGGGTCTGGGCATCGCGCTCCTGATCAACAAGATCACCTGGGGCCAGCGCACGCTGCGGACCATCATGATGTTTCCCATGATGTTCTCGCCGATCCTCGTGGGCTTTCAGTTCAAGTTCATCTTCAACGACAACATCGGCATCGTGAACAACGCCCTGCAATCCATGGGCCTAATCGACTACGCGATCCCGTGGCTGGTGGATGCGCGGCTGGCGATGTTCTCGATCATCTTCGCCGAGGTCTGGATGAGCACCAGCGTCTTCGCGATCCTGCTCTTGGCCGGGCTTTTCGCCATGCCGCGCGATCCGCTGGAGGCCGCCAAGGTGGACGGCTGCAACGCCTGGCAGACATTCCGGCACATCACGCTGCCCTTCATCATGCCGTTCGCCTTCATCGCCATGACGATCCGGTCTCTCGACGTGGCGCGGGCCTATGACATCGTGCAGGTGATGACCGACGGCGGGCCGGCGGGGCGCACGGAGCTTCTGTGGACGCTGATCGCGCGGGTGGGCTACGAGAACGCGCGGATGGGGCAGGCCAATGCCATGGCCTATGTCTCCACGCTGCTCTCCATCGCCTTCACCTATTACTTCTTCACCAAGCTGGTGGCCGCGCGGCGGTACATGGGAGGGGCGGATTGATGAGTATATCAGTGCACCCCAATGGGCCTGTTCCGCCCGGCCCCCGGCCGGGCAGCGCCGTCACGCCCCCCCGGGGCGGCGCTTTCGGCGATGTCTGCGCCGAGCTCGGGATGAGGGGGCTTCGGGGCACGAAGGCGCGCCGCCCGACCGCGCCCCGGCGTGACGGTGCTGCCCGTCCGCGCGCCGCGATGACCCATGGAGCCCGCCCATGAACCGCCTCCTGAAAAAGCGGCTCAAGGCGACCGCGCTCTGGCTGACGACCTTCGTGCTGATGGTCATCATGTGCGTGCCCGGCCTCTGGGTGGTGCTCTCGGCGTTCCGGCCCAACCGCGAGATCCTCGCCAAGCCGCCGATCTGGATCCCCGAGCAGCTGACGCTGAACAACTTCACCAAGATCTTCGGGATCGGGCAGGAGACCGTTGCGATCCCGGTGCTGTCCTATTTCTGGAACAGCCTCGTCATCGCCACCACCTCCACGGTCATCGCCCTGATCATCGGGATGGCGGGGGGCTATGCCTTTGCGCGGTTCCGGTTCCGGTTCAAGAACGTGTGGTTCCTCGGGCTGATGCTCTTTCGCACGGTGCCGGGCATCGCGCTGTCGCTCCCCGTGTTCATGCTCTGGTCGCGGCTGGGGATCATCGACACGCAGATGGGGCTGATCATCGTCTATGTCTCGCTCAATGTGCCGTTCACCATCTGGCTGATCGACGGCTTCTTCCGGCAGATCCCCATGTCGCTGTCGGAGGCGGCGCAGGTCGATGGCTGCACCCGCTGGCAGGCCTTCTGGAAGATCGAGTTCCCGCTGGCGAAATCCGGCGTGGCGGCGGCGGGCGTCTTCGCCTTCCTGACGAGCTGGAACGAATACGCGCTGGCAAGCCAGCTGACGCGGTCCACGGACAGCAAGACCCTGCCGGTGGGGCTGATGGATTTCACCTCCCAGTTCACCATCGACTGGGCGGGCATGTGCGCCATGGCGGTAATCATCATCGTGCCGGCGCTGATCCTCACGTTCCTCGTGCAGAAACATCTGATCGCCGGGCTGACCTTCGGCGGAGTGAAAGGCTGAGCATGGCGGGAATATCCCTGCAGAACGTCGTCAAGCGCTACGGAAAGCTGGAGGTGGTGCACGGCATTGACCTCGAGATCGGGCATAACGAGTTCGTCGTGCTGGTGGGCCCCTCGGGCTGCGGCAAATCCACGACGCTGCGGATGATCGCGGGGCTCGAGGATATCTCCGACGGCGACATCGTGATCGGCGACCGGGTGGTGAACGACCTGCCGCCGCGAAAGCGCAACGTCTCGATGGTGTTCCAGAACTACGCGCTTTATCCGCACATGAACGTGCGCGACAACCTGGGCTTCGGGCTGAAGATCGCGGGGCAGCCGAAGGCCGTGATCGAGGAGCGGGTGCAGGAGGCGGCCGATATCCTCGGGCTGTCGGATTACCTCGACCGGATCCCCGCCGAGCTGTCGGGCGGGCAGCGCCAGCGCGTCGCCATGGGCCGCGCCATCGTGCGCCACCCGGACGCCTTTCTCTTCGACGAGCCACTCTCGAACCTCGACGCCAAGCTGCGCGTGCAGATGCGCACCGAGATCAAGAAGCTGCACGGCAAGGTCCGCACCACCATCGTCTACGTCACCCACGACCAGGTGGAGGCGATGACGCTCGCCGACCGGATCGTGGTGATGAAGGACGGGTATATCGAGCAGGTCGGCTCGCCCATGGAGGTGTTCAACCACCCGGTGAACACCTTCGTGGCGAGTTTCATCGGCTCGCCGCCGATGAACCTGATCCCGGGCCGCCTCCATGGTGGCGAGGTGCAGTTCTCGGGCGGCGGGGCGGTGCCCGTTCCGGAACGGCTGAAAGAGCATGTGCGCGGCGGGCAGGAGGTGATCTTCGGCGTGCGGCCCGATGACCTCTCGCCCATCGACCACGGCATCCACGACGCGCGGGAGACCTGCGAGCTCGACCTGACGGTTGAGCTGGCGGAGCTTCTGGGGTCGGAGACGCTGATCTACACCTCCTTCGCCGGACAGGAGATCCAGGGCAAGATGTTCGACCCGCGCGACCTGAAGGTCGGAGAGACGCTGACCTTCCGCCTCTCGCTCGACAAGGCGCATCTGTTTGATGCCGCCACAGGCCGGTCGGTGAGGCCGCGCTGATGGCCCGCATCGCCCATGTCGAGATCCTGATGGTGGACCTGCCGCCTGCCGTCACCCGCGTGGACGCGATCCAGTCCTTCGTCAGCCAGGAGACGCCATTGGTGCGGATCACCGATGCCGAGGGCGCGGTGGGGACGGGCTATTCCTACACGATCGGCACCGGCGGTCCGGCGGTCATTTCGCTCCTCGAGCGGACGCTGGCGCCGCGCCTCATCGGGCGGGAGGCGGAGGAGATCGAGGGCCTCTGGCGCGATCTCCTGTTCTCCACCCATGCCACGGCGGTGGGGGCGATCACCTCTCTGGCGCTGGCCGCCATCGACACCGCGCTCTGGGACCTGCGCTGCCGCCGGGCGGGCCTGCCGCTCTGGCGGATGGCGGGAGGCGCGAAGGAGAGCGTGCCGCTTTATACCACCGAGGGCGGCTGGCTGCATCTGCCCGCAGAGGCGCTGGCCGAGGATGCCGCCGAGATGAAGGGCAGGGGCTTTGCTGGCGCCAAGCTCAAGATCGGCAAGCCGGGGATCGCGGAGGACCGGGCGCGGCTGGCGCGGGTGCGCGAGGCCGTGGGCGAGGACTTCCGCCTCATGGTCGACGCCAACCAGGCCTTCGATCTCGCCGAGGCCTTGCGCCGGGCCGACATGCTGGCCGACTGCGGCATCCACTGGTTCGAGGAACCCATGCCCGCCGACGACGTGGGCGCCCATGCGGTGCTCGCGTCCCGCTCCCGCGTGCCCATCGCGGTGGGCGAGAGCCTCTATTCGCTGAGCCAGTTCAAGGATTACCTGACGCAGGGCGCGGCGAGCGTCGTGCAGGCGGACGTGGCGCGGATCGGGGGGATCACGCCCTGGCTCAAGGCCGCGCATCTGGCGGAGGGCTTCAGCGTTCCGATCTGTCCGCATTTCCTGATGGAGCTGCACGTGAGCCTCGTCTGCGCGGTGCCGAACGCGCCGATGCTCGAATACATCCCCCAGCTCGACGCCATCACCACCTCGCGGCTCGATATCCGCGAGGGCCGCGCCCATCCGCCGGAGGCTCCGGGCCTCGGGATCGCGTGGGACTGGGACACCATCCGGGGGCGGATCGTTCCCGGCACGCATCACCGCATCGGAGGGGGAGACACACATGCAGCGCATGGGCATGGTCATCGGGCTGAAGCCTGAGAAGATCGCGGAATACAAGGAGCTTCACGCCAATGCCTGGCCGGGCATCCTCGAGATGATCTCGGCCTGCAACATCACCAACTACTCGATCTTCCTCAAGGAGCCCGAGAACCTGCTCTTCGGCTACTGGGAATACACGGGCGACGATTTCGAGGCGGACGCGGCGAAGATGGCCGCCGATCCGCTGACGCAGAAATGGTGGGATGTCTGCATGCCCTGCCAGGCGCCCCTCGAGACCCGCAAGGAGGGCGAGTGGTGGGCGATGATGGAGGAGGTGTTCCACCATGACTGACCCGGGCCGCATCGCGCAGCTGTCGGAGTGCTATACTTCCGTGGTCCATGACGTGCTGCGCGCGCGGGGCTTGCGCGATTTCACCCTGCCGCCGAGGGTGCGCCCGCTGAACCCCGAAGGCGTGCTGACGGGGCCCGTGTGGACGGTGGAGGGCCGGATCGACGAGAGCGCCGACGCCCACGAGACGCTCCTTGCCTGGACCGGCCTTCTGTCGAAGGCGCCGGGCGGGCATATCTGGACGGCCCAGCCCAACAACCAGATCGTGGCCTCCATGGGGGAGCTGTCGGCGGAGACGCTGCACGCGAAAGGCGTCAGGGGCTGTGTCAGCGACGGGGCGCTGAGGGACACGAATTTCATCCTGCGCCTCCGCTGGCCCTGTTGGGGCACGCATTACACGCCGCGCGACGTGGTGGGGATGTGGCTGCCCACGGCGGTGGGCGAGGAGATCCGCATCGGCGAGGTGGGGATCGCGCCGGGCGACTGGCTCCATGGCGACCGCGACGGGATGGTGCGGATTCCGGCGGGCATCCTCGACGAGGTGATCCCCGAGGCGGTCGCCGCGATGACCACCGAGAGCAAGGTGCGCCGCGCGATCCTCGAGGGGGTCGATCCGCAGGAGGCCTATCTCAAGTGGGGCAAGTTCTGAGATGAGGATCACCGGCGATATGCGAGCCTGCCGCCCTGCGCCCGGCCGTCCCGGGGGTGGCCCGTGGCCCGGTGCGGATGTCTGCGCGCCGGGAGAGGACCTGTGGGACTGCGGGGGGGTGGTCGTGGAGTGGGCCGGGGGTCGGCATGAGGATTAGTGTTGAGACCCGTGCGCCCCGCCTTGCGCCCGGCCGTCCCGGCGGTGGCCTCTGCCCCGGTGGGGATGCCTGGGCGCCGGGAGAGGACCCGTGCGACTGCGGGGGCGCTCGGGGAGAGGGCCGGGGGTCGGCATGAGGATCACCGCCCTCGATATCCGCGCCTGCCGCCATGCCCCCGCCGCCATCGCGGGCGGGGAAATGCGCGACGGGCAGGAGATCGGGGGGCTGGAGTTTCTGGTCTACACGGTGCGGACCGACGACGGGCGGGCGGCCTCGATGCTGGGCTTTGCCGGCCGCTCGGCGCTGGGGGCGGCCCATACTGCGGCGGCCTCGCTGCGGCCGTTCCTGCTTGGCCGCGACGCGCGCGACCGGGAGAAGGCGTTCCACGACTGGCGCACGGCGGACCGCTGGTGGCACCACCTGCCGATCCACGCCTACGGCCCGGTCGATTGCTGCCTGTGGCTGCTGGCCGCCGAGGCCGCGGGCCAGCCGCTCTGGCGCTATATCGGCGGCGCGCGGGCGCAGGTGCCGGTCTATGCCTCCTCGCTCGTGCTGAGCGGCCCCGACGCCTATGCCGCCGAGGCAAAGGCCGTGCAGGCGGCGGGCATGAAGGCCTACAAGATCCATCCGCCGGGCAAATCTCTGGCGGAGGACATCACCATCCACGAAGCGGTGCGCGATGCCGTGGGGCCGGATTTCGCGCTCATGTCCGACCCGGTGCAGCCCTATACCTTCGAGGAGGCGCTGCGCATGGGCCGCGTTCTCGAACGGCTCGAGTACCTGTGGTACGAGGAGCCGCTGCCCGACGAGGCCTTCAGCGCGCTGCGCGAACTGACGCGCATCCTCGACATTCCGGTGGTCGGCACCGAGGTGCTGGCCAAACACCCCTGGTCCGTGGCCGAATGCCTCGCAACCCGTGTCGTGGATGCCGTGCGCGCCGACCCGAGCTGGACCGGCGGCGTCACCGGCAGCCTCAAGACCGCGCATCTGGCCGAGGCCTTTCACGCGCGCTGCGAGCTGCACACGACGATCTTTCATCCCCTCGAGCTGGTGAACCTGCACCTCAACGGCGTGGTGACGAACTCCAGCTATTTCGAACTGCTGTGGCCGGTGGAGACCTTCGCCTTCGGTCTCGACCGCCCCTTGCCCATCGAGACCGGCATCGCCACCCTGCCCGAGACGCCCGGTCTCGGTGCGGAGCTCGACTGGGACCTGATCGACACCGCCACTCTCGCCGAGGTCTGAGCCATGCCCGACGCCCGCCTCCTGCTGCTGTCGCCCGGCGACACCGTCTTCGTCCTGCGCGGCGCGCTGGAGGCGGGCGAGACCGTGGCGCTGGAGGAGGGCACGGCGGTGGTGCCGGTGCGGCTCGGCCTCGGGCACAAGATCGCGCGTGCTGCCATCGCGAAGGGCGACAGGATCGTGAAATACGGCGCCCCCATCGGGCGGGCCACAGAGGACATCGCGGCGGGCGCCCATGTCCATATCCACAACGTGGTCAGCGACTACACCCCCACCTATGCGCTGGCCGGAACCTCGGAGGATGTCGCGCGATGAGAGGCTATCCCCGCTCCGACGGCCGCAAGGGCATCCGCAACCTGGTGGCTGTCGCCTATCTCGTGGAATGCGCGCACCACGTCGCGCGCAAGATCGTGGAGCCGCACGACGAGGTGGCCCATCTGATCGGCTTTCCCGGCTGTTTTCCGAACGCCTATGCCCAGAGGATGATGGAGCGGCTCTGCACCCACCCGAACGTGGGCGCGGTGGTGCTGGTGTCGCTGGGCTGCGAGAGCTTCGACCGCCAGAAGCTCGCCGAGACCGTCCGCGCCACGGGCCGCGCGGTGGAGACGCTGGTGATCCAGCGCGACGGCGGCACGCGGGCCACGGTAGAGGCGGGGCGCGCGATGGTGGCGCGGATGGCCGAGGGGCTGGAGGGGGCGGAGACCGTGCCAATGGACATCTCCGAGCTGGTGGTGGGCACCGTCTGCGGCGGGTCGGACGGGACGAGCGGCCTTACGGGGAACCCGGCGGTGGGCGTGGCCTTCGACAGGCTGGTGGCCGCCGGGGCCACCTGCATCTTCGAGGAGACCGGAGAGCTCATCGGCTGCGAGGACATCATGGCCGCCCGCGCCGCCACCCCCGAACTGGGCGCGGAAATACGCGCCAGCGTCGACAAGGCGGCGCGCTATTACGCCACGCTGGGCTTCGGCAGCTTCGCCGCGGGCAATGCCGAGGGAGGCCTCACCACCATCGAGGAGAAATCCCTCGGGGCCTATGCGAAATCCGGCCAGTCGGCCATCTCCGGCCTGATCAAGCCCGGCGACATCCCGCCGCGTGGGGGGCTCTACCTGATGGATGTCGTGCCCGACGGCGAGGTGCGCTACGGCTTTCCCAACATCTCGGACAATGCCGAGATCGTGGAGATGATGGCCTCGGGCGCGCATCTGACGCTCTTCGTGACGGGGCGCGGGTCGGTGGTGGGCTCCGCCCTGGCCCCTGTCATCAAGATCGCCGCCAATCCGCACATGTACGCGCGGCTTTCGGAGGACATGGACATCAACGCCGGCCGCATCCTGACCGAGGGCGCCTCCGTCGAGGAGGTGGGCGCGGAGATCACGGCCCTTGTCCGCCGCGTGGCGGACGGGCATCCCACGAAATCGGAGGAGCTCGGCCATACCGAGTTCATCCTGACCTACAAGACATTCGAGCCGCTGGGCCCCGCCTGCCTGCCGGTGTGACAGAAGGAACGATAGAATGGGACGACTGACGGGCAAGACCGCGCTGGTGACGGCGGCGGGGCAGGGGATCGGCCGCGCGTCCGCGCTGGCCATGGCCGCCGAGGGCGCGCGCGTGATCGCCACCGACATCAACGAGGCCGCGCTGGCGGAACTGACAGGCGTCGAGACGCGGGTGCTGAACGTGCGCGACCCGGACAGCATCGCGGCGGCGGCGGCGGAGCTGCCCGCGCTCGACGTGCTCTTCAACTGCGCGGGCTTCGTGGATCACGGCACGATCCTCGACTGCGACGAGGAGAAATGGGCCTTCTCGAACGACCTCAACGTCACCGCCATGTACCGCATGATCCGGGCGTTCCTGCCGAAGATGCTGGAGACCGGCGGCGGGTCGATCATCAACATGTCCTCGGCGGTCTCCTCGCTCATCGCGGCGCCGAACCGGTTCGCCTATGGCGCCACCAAGGCCGCCGTCATCGGGATCACCAAGTCCGTCGCCGCCGATTTCATCACGATGGGAATCCGCTGCAACGCGATCTGCCCCGGCACGGTGGAAAGCCCGTCCTGGCACGACCGTGTGCGGGCGCTGGGCGAGGCCATCGGGGACATCGACAAGGCCCGCGCCGATTTCGTCGCGCGCCAGCCCATGGGCCGCGTCGGAAAGGCGGAGGAGGTGGCGGCACTCGCGGTCTATCTCGCCTCGGACGAGAGCGGCTTCACCACCGGCACGACCCAGATCATCGACGGTGGCTGGGCCAACGTCTGAGGCATCAACGGCAGAAGGAGGCCGCGACATGATCCCGCTCATCGACACCCATCAGCACCTGATCTACCCCGAAGTGGCCGGCTACGGCTGGACCTCTGGCCTGCCGGCGCTGTCGGGGGCCTTCACGCTCGAGGATTACAAGGCCCTGACCGGGGGGGAGGGCATCGTTGGCACCCTCTTCATGGAAACCGCCGTCGACGACCCCGACATCATGGCGGAGACCGACCATGTCGCGGGGCTGATGGCGGAGGAGGGCAGCGGCATCCTCGGCCTCATCGTCTCTGCCCGGCCCGAGGAGGAGGACGAATGCTTCGTCCCGTGGCTGGAGGAGGTGACCGCCAAGGGGGCGGTGGGTGTGCGCCGCGTGCTCCATGTGGTGGACGACGGGATGTCCCGCAGCGAGACGTTCCGCGCCAACGTGCGGCGCATCGGGGCGGCGGGGCTCGCCTTCGACATGTGCTTTCTGGCGCGGCAACTGCCCATCGCGCGGGACCTGGCGGCGGCCTGCCCCGAGGTGCGGCTGGTGCTGGATCACTGTGGCGTGCCCGACATCGCGGGGGGCGGGCTCGACCCGTGGCGCGCGGACATCCGCGCGCTGGCGGAGCTGCCCAACGTGCGCTGCAAGCTCTCGGGCCTGCCGGCCTATTGCGCGCCGGGGACCGCCTCGGTGGAGACGCTGGCGCCTTACGTCGACCATGTGCTCGAGGTCTTCGGACCCGGGCGCATCTGCTGGGGCAGCGACTGGCCCGTGGTGAACCTCGGCCCCGGCCTGCCCGGGTGGCTGGCGATGACGCAAGAGATCCTGGGCGCGCTCACGCCGGACGAGGCGGCGGCCATCGGGCAGGGCACGGCGCGGGAGGTCTACGGCCTCTCCTGACGGGGTCGGGCGCATTCGAGTCGAATGCACGGGAACTTTCCCGGGGTTTCTTCGGCGCTTAACCCGATGTTGGGCCTTTTGCCCCAGAACCGGCCCCGGACGAAGCAGGCCGGAGGGGGCGGAATGAGCATCTTTTCCAGCGTCGAACAGCCGGGGGGCAGTGCCGCCGCCGCGGGCTTCATGGCGCGCTATCTCGATGCGCTGACCCTCGTCGAGCGGCTGCACAGGCTGCTCCTCGACGTGATCAAGGACGAGTTCGAACGCGTGGGGATCATCGAGATCAACCCGGTGCAGGCGCTGCTCCTGTTCAACGTGGGCGACAACGAGGTGACCGCGGGCGAGCTGAAGACCCGGGGCTACTACCAGGGCTCGAACGTGTCCTACAATCTCAAGAAGCTGGTGGAGCTGGGCTACATGCACCACCAGCGCTGCGAGATCGACCGCCGCTCCGTCCGCGTCCGCCTGACCCCGAAGGGCCGCGAGGTGCGCGATCTTGTCGCGCGGCTGTTCCAGACCCATGCCAGCGGGCTGCAGGAAAGGGGCGTGCTCGACATGGGCGGAATCGAGGATATCGCCCATGCCCTGAAGCGGCTGGAGCGCTACTGGACGGACCAGATCCGGTATATCTATTGAGCGGGGCGGATCGAGAACCGACAGTCCTGTCGTGATCCGAAACGCGCCGCACGCCCGGAATCGATGAGCTTGACTATAGGGAAGCTTCCCGGTTCTCTTCGCCTGGCCGATTGCACAGGGTAGTAACAAGGGAGAGCGCAGGGATGAGCAACAAGGAACCTTTGGAGTTTGATGATCTCAATCCGCGTCCGCGGGATCTGGACGACGCAGCTGCGCAGCAGGTCTTAGGGGGGTTTACCCCCTGTCACCCCGGTGCGGATGACCGGCACCAGCTGCGCGGCAAACAGCCGAAGGCTGTGACGTGGTTCAAGAACCTGTTCAAGAAGAATGGCGGCTGAGTCCGTCATTCGGTGCGGTTCGGTCCGTCGCAGGCGGATGACCTGCAGACAGGTCCGCGCGATATGCCCTGCGATTGCGATGCCTGCGGGGGAGCTTGTCCGGTCGGCAACGACATCTATCGAGCGGGGCGGGGATGGAGAGCTGATGTTCCTGTCGTGATCGGAAGCGCGCCGCGCGTCCGAAACCGATGATATTGACTTTAGGTAAGCTTCCCGGCTTTCTTTGCCGATTGCACAGGGTAGCGACAAGGGAGAGCACAGGGATGAGCAACAAGGAACCTTTGGAGTTTGATGATCTCAATCCGCGTCCGCGGGATCTGGACGACGAAGCTGCCAAGCAGATATCGGGGGGATGGGGTCGGGGTGTCGGCTGGAAGACCTGGGAGCAGCAGAACCCAGACAAGACCCACAAAGCCATAAGAACGAGTCATTTGTTCAACAAACTGTTCAAGAAGAAAGGCGGCTGAGTCGTTCAATCGGCCACCCGCGGTCCGTCGCAGGCGGATGACTTGCAGACAGTTCCGTGCGGTGTGCCCTGTGCTTGCGATGCGTGCGGGGGCCCTCGTCCGGTCGGCAACCGGGTGACGAAGGGCGGACGGCGTCAGGGGGCCTTCGGAGCGCTGGCGGCCATGGCGTGATGAAGCGGCGCGAGCCTGTCGTAGAGCTCGCGGTACCGGGCGTAGCGGTCCTCGGCCAGCCGAACCCGCGCCGGGTCGGGAACGAAGCGGCGGTCGGGTGCGACGAAGGCATCGGTGGCGCCGG
>Ga0008835_100740_pt1 | contig 23971 bp, 20 predicted proteins | sample HotLakConsoUCCRE_FD_62215 | JGI IMG/M metagenome (GOLD analysis project Ga0008835, IMG submission 62215) | Hypersaline microbial mat communities from Hot Lake, Washington, USA - Hot Lake Consortium UCC-RE (Hybrid Assembly) ... | reverse complement strand
ACCAAGCCGCTGGCCAACGGCCGCGACCTGGCGCGCGCCTATAGCCCCGGCGTGGCAGAGGCATGCCTTGAAATCAAGGCCGACCCGACCAATGCGGCGCGCTACACCACGCGCGGAAACCTGGTTGCCGTGGTCACCAACGGCACCGCCGTGCTGGGCCTTGGCAACATCGGCGCGCTGGCCTCCAAGCCGGTGATGGAGGGCAAGGCGGTCTTGTTCAAGACCTTCGCCAACATCGACTGTTTCGACATCGAGTTGAACGAACCCGACCCCTACAAGCTGGCCGATATCGTCTGCGCGCTGGAGCCGACCTTTGGCGCCATCAACCTCGAGGACATCAAGGCGCCCGATTGCTTCATCGTTGAACAATTGTGCCGCGATCGGATGAATATCCCCGTCTTCCATGACGACCAGCACGGCACCGCTATCGTGGTGGGGGCAGCGGCCACCAACGCGCTCCGCGTCACCGGCAAACGGTTCGAGGAGATCAAGATCGTCTCGACCGGCGGCGGCGCGGCCGGCATCGCCTGTCTCAACATGCTGCTGAAACTGGGCGTCAAGCGCGAGAATGTCTGGCTCTGCGACATCCACGGCCTCGTCCACGAGGGCCGCGAGATCGACATGAACCCGCAAAAGGCGGCCTATGCGCAAAAGACCCATCTGCGCACGCTGTCCGACGTGATCGGCGGCGCCGACCTGTTTCTCGGCCTCTCCGGCCCCGGCGTGCTGACGCCCGCGATGGTGGCGCAGATGGCGCCGCGCCCCATCGTCTTCGCGCTCGCCAACCCCACGCCCGAGATCCTGCCCGATGCCGTGCGCAGCGTCGCGCCCGACGCGATCATCGCCACCGGGCGCAGCGATTTTCCCAACCAGGTCAACAACGTCCTGTGTTTCCCCTTCATCTTCCGCGGTGCGCTGGATGTGGGCGCGACCGAGATCAACGACGCCATGCAGATTGCCTGCATCGAGGGCATCGCGGCGCTGGCGCGCGCCACCACCAGCGCCGAGGCCGCCGCCGCCTATGCCGGCGAGCACATGACCTTCGGCCCCGATTACCTGATCCCCAAGCCCTTCGACCGCCGGTTGATCGGCGTCGTCGCCAGCGCGGTGGCCGAGGCCGCGATGACCTCGGGTGTCGCCACCCGCCCGCTCGACGATCTCGACGCCTATCGCGAGCGGTTGAACCAGTCGGTATTCCGTTCCGCCCTCATCATGCGCCCGGTGTTCGAGGCCGCCCGCACCGCCGAGCGGCGCATCGTCTTCGCCGAGGGCGAGGACGAGCGCGTGCTGCGCGCGGCGCAGGCCATCGCCGAGGAAACCACCGACAAGCCGATCCTCATCGGCCGCCCCGAGGTCATCGACAGCCGCATCGAACGCGCCGGGCTGACCCTGCGGCCCGGCGAGGATTTCGAGCTGGTGAACCCCGAGAACGACCCGCGCTACCGCGACTACTGGCAGACCTATCATGCCATCATGGCGCGCCGCGGCGTCACCCCTGACCTCGCCCGCGCGATCATGCGCACCAACACCACCGCCATCGGCGCGGTCATGGTCCAGCGCGGCGAGGCCGACAGCCTCATCTGCGGCACCTTCGGGCAATATCTGTGGCATCTCAACTACATCACCCAGCTGCTTGCCACCGACACGCTGCATCCGGTGGGCGCGCTCAGCCTGATGATCGCGGAGGAGGGGCCGCTGTTCATCGCCGACACGCAGGTTCACCCCGAACCGACGCCCGAGCAGATCGCCCAAAGCGTCTGCGGCTGTGCACGCCACATCCGCCGCTTCGGCATCGCGCCCAAGGTGGCGCTGTGTTCGGGCAGCCAGTTCGGCAACCTCGACACCGACAGCGGCCGCCGGATGCGCGCCGCACTCGACGTGCTCGACGGCATGGGCCTCGATTTCACCTACGAGGGCGAGATGCATGTGGATACCGCGCTGGACGCCGAGTTGCGCGAGCGCCTGCTGCCCGGCAGCCGGATGGAGGGGCCGGCCAACGCCCTTGTCTTCGCCTCGACCGACGCGGCGGGGGCGGCGCGCAACATGCTCAAGGCGCGCGCCGGCGGGCTCGAGGTCGGGCCGATCCTGATGGGCATGGGCAACCGCGCCCATATCGTGACGCCGTCGATCACCGCGCGCGGGCTCCTCAACATCGCGGCGCTCGCGGGCACGCCGGTCAGCGCCTACAGCTGAGCCTCCAGACGCCCCGCGGGGGCGCTGCCGGGGCGCCGATCACAAGTTCTGAAACAGACGATCCGGCGCTTGTCCGACTCGCGGATTCGGCGCTGCACTTGGGGTCTGTCGGGCCGGCATCGGGCCGCCCCGACGCGGAGGAGAGAGACATGGGCGACAAGAAAGCCACCCCGAAGAAAGCCGGCGGCACCAAGCCCGGCAAGTGACGCGATCGCCCCGCGCCGGGCGCCCTCACGGCCCGGCGCGGGGACACCCGCGGATTATTCCATCCGGGCCAGCGTGCCGTCGGGCGCGACTCGGTAGGTCAGCGTGCAGGGTCCCGAGGCGCCGGTGCGTCTGCAGGCCGAGCCATGCACCTCGATGCTCAGCACCGGCATCCAGCCCGCCGTCAGGCCGTAGATCGTGTCGCGGAACACCTCGCGATACTCGCCGGTCGCCTGCGCTGCCCAGATCGCGTGGGTGCATCCGCCCGACCCGCAATAGCCGGGCGACCTGCCGGTCGGGCAATCGACGGTGCCGTAGCTGTAGATCAGATCCTCCAGACCGTCGCCGGTGATGTCGGCCCGCGTCTCGAACCCGTCGTCGACCCGAAGCTGGCCGGGCGTCGTGCCGCAGACCTGCGCCAGTTCGGCGAGGATGGCGTCGCGCGGCGTGCCGGTGCCGCCGGCGGCCGGAACCCGGCATTGCGCCAGCGCTGTCTGCATCGCCTCTGGCGCGCCGGCCAGCGCAAAACTGACCGGCGACAGCCATGGCGTGTCGAAGGAGATCAGGCCGGTCTGGCCGGTCGACAGGGCGGCGAGCAGCGGGGCGTCGCGGACCGCGTCATAGGGCGCGTCGTAGCCGAAGACGCCATCGCGGTCGGCGCGCTGCATCCGGAACGGGGTCTGGCCGAGGTTGTCGACCGCCACCTGCACCCCCACCTCCTGCGGCACCTCGCCGGCGCCGACGAACTCCACCCGCCACGCGGGCGGCCGGCCCTGCGTGCATCCCAGGCTGACGCAGAAGAAATTGCCCGTCACCTCCAGGTCGAGACGCGGGCAGATATGCGCCATCGACACGATGTCCGGCCGGTCCGCAGGCCCATAGAGGGACCAGCGCGTTTCGCCCTGCGCAAGCGCCATCGAGCCGGACGAGCAAAGCAGCGCAAGCGCGCCGAACAGGGACCGAACCGTCACTTTGCAACTCTCCTTGTGTCGATTTCCACAGGCAGGGGCCTGCCGGGCCGACAAAGCGCCTCGGCCCGCTGCCGCGTCATTCGAAGCTGTAGGTGTTTCCGCGCCCCGGCCCGCTGCGATAGGTAAAGAAGTATTGTCCGCCTCGCTCACTGACGACGAAGGTGTAGTTCGAGCCATGGGTCGCATCGTTGACCTGCACGAGGCCGCGTTGCGTGATGCGGTAGGTGCCTTCCTCGCGGCGACCGTCGGCATGGGTGAAGACGAAGGTGCCATCGGGGCGGAAGGTGCTGACCGAGCCACCGGAATAGGTGCGCGTGGCGGCGGTGAGAACTTCGAACGCCTCCTGACCGGTCAACTGGTCGGCGGCGGCTGCAAAAGGAAGGGTGCACAGGACTGCAGAGAAAAGCAGGGATCGAAACATCGGGTGAGTCCTTGGAAATGATCGTGCGGGTAAACTGTGAAACCCGGCGATGACCTGTCAAGACACCTGCGCGACCGGCGGCCTTGCGTTAGCGCTCCCATGCGGCACTAACACCGAATTGCGCAAAACCTGCCCAAGGCGATAGAAACTTGCCCATAGGGCAGGAGGAACACACATGCGGTACGCCGAGATCTACGAACGCGCCAGGATCGACCCCAATACATTCTGGATGGAGGCGGCCGAGGGCATCGACTGGTTCACCGGACCCTCCAAGGCGCTGTTCGACGAGGCCGCGCCGCAGTACGAATGGTTCGCGGACGGCACGCTGAACGGCTGCTGGAACGCGGTCGACCGCCACGTCGCCGCCGGCCATGGCGAGCGGCTGGCGATCATCCACGACAGCCCGCTGACCGGCACCACCCACCGGCTCACCTACCGCGAGCTGCAGACCCGCGTCGCCTCGCTGGCGGGCGCGCTGCGCGCCAAGGGCGTCGAAAAGGGCGACCGCGTCATCATCTACATGCCGATGGTCCCGGAGGCGCTGGAGGCGATGCTGGCCTGCGCACGGCTGGGCGCGATCCATTCCGTCGTCTTCGGCGGCTTCGCGGCCAACGAACTGGCGGTGCGGATCGACGACTGCACGCCCAAATGCATCATCGCCGCAAGCTGCGGGATCGAGCCGGGCCGCGTCGTCCACTACAAGCCACTGCTCGACGGCGCGCTGGCCATCGCCAAACACCAGCCCGAGTTCTGCGTCATCTTCCAGCGCGAGCAGGAGGTGGCGAAGCTGGAGGAAGGCCGCGACTACGGCTGGTACGCCTTCCAGTACGGGGTGGAGCCGGCCGAGTGCGTCCCGGTCGAAGGCAACCACCCGGCCTACATCCTCTACACCTCCGGCACCACGGGCCAGCCCAAGGGCGTGGTGCGCCATACCGCCGGCCATCTCGTGGCGCTGAACTGGACGATGCGCAACCTCTACGACATGAACCCGGGCGAGGTGTTCTGGGCCGCCTCCGACGTCGGCTGGATCGTGGGGCATTCCTACATCTGCTACGGGCCGCTGACCTTCGGCTGCACGACGCTGGTGTTCGAGGGCAAGCCGGTCGGCACGCCCGACGCCGGCACCTTCTGGCGCGTGATCGAGGATCACAAGGTCAAGTGCCTGTTCACCGCGCCCACCGCCTTCCGCGCGATCAAGCGCGACGACCCGATGGGCGAACTGGTGCGGGGCTATGACATCTCGAGCCTCGAAACCCTCTACCTCGCCGGCGAACGCGCCGACCCCGACACCATCGAATGGGCGCAGGACAAGCTGCAGGTGCCGGTGATCGACCATTGGTGGCAGACGGAAACCGGCTGGGCCATCGCGGGCAACCCGCGCGGCATCGAGATGCTGCCGGTCAAGATCGGCTCGCCCACGGTCGCGATGCCGGGCTACGACGTGCATGTCCTCGACGAGGGCGGGCACGAGGTGAAGCGGGGTGAACTTGGCGCCATCGCGGTCAAGCTGCCGCTGCCGCCCGGCACGCTGCCGACGCTCTGGAACGCGCAGGAGCGGTTCGAGAAGGCCTATCTCAGCCACTTCCCCGGCTACTACGAGACCGGCGACGCCGGCATGATCGACGCGGATGGCTACCTCTACATCATGGCGCGCACCGATGACGTGATCAACGTCGCCGGCCACCGCCTGTCCACCGGCGGGATGGAAGAGGTGCTGGCCGCCCATCCCGACGTCGCCGAATGCGCCGTCATCGGCGTTTCCGATGCGCTGAAGGGCCAGCTGCCCATGGGTTTCCTGTGCCTCAACAAGGGCGCGCAGACGCCGCCCGACCAGGTGGTGAAGGACTGCGTGCGCATGGTGCGCGACCGGATCGGCCCCGTGGCGGCCTTCAAGCTCGCCGTCGTCGTCGACCGCCTGCCTAAGACGCGGTCGGGCAAGATCCTGCGCGCCACGATGGTCAAGCTCGCCGATGGCGAGACGTTCAAGACCCCGGCCACCATCGACGACCCCGCCATCCTCGACGAGATCCGCACCGCGCTGGACGGTATCGGCTACCCGCTGGCGCGCGCCTGACACGGGCGCCGCGACACGGCGCTTGAGTTTGCGCCGGGTCCGCGTATGGTTGCACGGGTCAACCATTGGAAGGGAAACCCGTGGCATGGGCCATGCCGAGATGGATACGTCCGTTTCCCCGGCCGATGCCCGTGGCGGCGCCGCCTCCGAAACGCTGCAGCTGTTCAGCCACGACATCCGCTCGGCCATGTCCGACGTGATCGGCGGGCTCAGGCTCATCGACCGCGACCGCCTGACGCCCGAGGCGCAGCTCCAGATCGACCGGGTGCAGGCCGCCGCCGATACGCTCGCGGCGCTGGTCGACGGCGCGCTGATGGCCGCGGCGGGCGAGACGCTGATCCATCGGGATACCGAAGCCGTGCCGGTCGCCGACTGGCTGGCGGCATTGAACGGCCGCTGGTCGGGCCGGGCCTCGGAGATGGGCGGGCGGTTCAGGCTCGACGCCGGGCCGCGGCCGCCGGGCACGCTGCGCGTGCCGCAGATCGCCCTCGACCGCATCGTCGGCAACCTGATCTCGAACGCGATCAACCACGCCCCCGGCACGCCGGTTGTGCTGACGCTCGCCGGCGCGCGCGGGCAGGGGGTGACCCTGGCGGTGACCGACGGCGGGGCGGGGTTTCCGCAAGCGGTGCTCGACCGCGTCGGCCGGGGGCACGATCCGGCGCCGATGGGCAGCACCGCCGGCACCGGGCTTGGCCTGCGGATCGCGGCGGAACTGTCGCATCAGATCGGCGGCACGCTTGGCCTGCGCAACGGGCCCGGCGGCGGTGCTGCGCACCTGCACCTGCCCGATGCGCGCGTCGGCTGGGACGCGCCCGGCCAGCCGCCTGCTCCGGCCGCCGCGCCGCCACCCGACCTGGGCGGGCTGCGCCTGCTGGTGGCCGAGGACAACCTGACCAACCAGACGATCCTGCGCACCCTCCTGGGTGGCATGGGCGCCAAGACCGTGTTCGTCGCGGATGGCGCCGCCGCGCTCGAGATGCTGGAGACGCGGCCCTTCGATCTGGCGCTGATCGACATCGAGATGCCGCGCCTGTCGGGGATCGAGGTGATGCAGGCCGTGCGCGCCCGCGCCGATGCGGTGGCGCGCCTCCCGATGGTGGCGCTGACCGCCTATGTGCTGCGCGACAACCGCGAGGCGATCTATGCCGCGGGCGCCGACGGGATCATCGGCAAGCCGATTTCCTCCGGCCCGGATTTCGGCCGCGCGATCCTGCGCTACGCCGGGCGGCCCGCAGGCCTGGCCGAACCCGAGGACGTGCTGGCGCGCGGGGCCGGCGACGCCAGCCTCGGGTGCAAGATGGACGAGGCGCGGTTCGCCGCGCTGCTCGAGGTCGCGGGCGCGGAGGGGGCGGCCGAGCTTCTGCAGCGCCTGCACGAGGATCTGAGCGCGGTGCGCGACGCGCTCGATGCTGCGGTGGCCGATGGCGACACCTCCGAGATCCGCGCCCAGACCCATATCCTCATCGCCATCTCCGGGGCCGTGGGGGCCGAGCGGCTCCACCGGCTGGCCGAGGTGCTGAACATCGCGACCAAGCGCCGCCGCACCGCCGATCTGGCCGCGCTCTACGCCCCCTCCCGCGCCGATCTGCAGGACCTGATCGCCCGTGTCGCCACCCATGCCGCGGAGATCGGCCAGCCGCCGCCGGGATGACCCGCGTGCCCTTGCGCCGGACGGCGTGGCGGCACAGACTGCCACGGCAAAACCCCAGCCCGGAGCCTGCCCACCCATGTCGTTGATCGAGGCCGCCACCGCCGTGCGCGAAAACGCCCATGTCCCCTATTCCCGGTTCAAGGTCGGCGCGGCCCTGCGCTCGGTGGAGGGGCGCGTGCACCTCGGCTGCAACGTCGAGAACGTGGCCTACCCCGAGGGCACCTGCGCCGAGGCGGGCGCCATCGCCGCGATGATCGCCGCGGGCGACCGCCGCATCGCCGAGGTCGCGGTCATCGCCGACAGCCCCGCCCCGGTGCCTCCCTGCGGCGGCTGCCGCCAGAAGCTGGCGGAATTCGCGGCGGGCGACGTGGTGGTGACGATGGCGACGACCGCGGGCGCGACGCTCAGCATGACCGTGGCCGAGCTGCTGCCGGGCGCCTTCGACGCGGGCTTCATGGTCAACGCGGGCGCGACCCCCCGGTGATCGACGCGCGCACGATCCTTGCCAAGCTGCGCGACGGCGAACGGGTGACCGAGGCGGAGCTGTTCTGGTTCGCCGAAGGCCTCGCCACCGGGGCGGTAACCGATGCGCAGGCCGGCGCCTTCGCCATGGCCGTCTGCGCGCGGGGGCTGGGCAAACCCGCGCGCGTGATGCTGACCAACGCGATGCGCCAGAGCGGGCAGGTGCTGACATGGCACCTCGACGGGCCGGTGATCGACAAGCATTCCACCGGCGGCGTCGGCGATTGCGTCTCGTTGCTGCTGGCGCCCGCGCTGGCCGCCTGCGGCGCCTTCGTGCCGATGATCTCGGGCCGCGGCCTTGGCCACACCGGCGGCACGCTCGACAAGCTCGAGGCGATCCCCGGCTACCGCACGCAGGTGTCCATCGACGAGTTGCAGGACATAGTCGCCGACATCGGCTGCGCCATCGTCGGCGCCTCGGCCGACATCGCGCCGGCCGACAAGCGGCTTTACGCGATCCGTGACGTGACCGGCACGGTGGAATCGATCGACCTGATCACCGCCTCGATCCTGTCGAAGAAACTGGCGGCGGGGCTCGAGGCGCTGGTGCTCGACGTCAAGACCGGCTCGGGCGCCTTCATGGCCGCGCCGCGCGATGCGCTGGCGCTGGCGCAGTCGCTGGTCGATACGGCGCAGGGCGCGGGCTGCATGACCTCGGCGCTGGTGACCGACATGAGCCAGCCGCTTGTGGCCTCGGCCGGCAACGCGCTCGAGGTGATCGAGGTGATGGAGGTGCTGACCGCGGGCGACCTGACCTCGCCGCTGGCGCGGCTGACGCAGGCGCTGGGCGGCGAGGTGCTGGCGCTGGGCGGGCTGGCCGCCGACGCCGCCGACGGCGAGGGCCGCATCGCCCAGGCCCTGACCTCGGGCGAGGCCGCCGACACCTTCGGCGAGATGGTCTCGGCGCTGGGCGGCCCGCATGATTTCACCGACCGCTGGCGCGACCGGCTGCCCGCCGCGCGGGTGATGATCGACGTGATCCCGCTCGAAGCCGGCATCGTCGGCCGGATCGACACCCGCGCGCTGGGCGAGGCGGTGGTCCGCCTGGGGGGCGGCCGGCTGCGGCAGGGCGACCGGCTCGATCTTGCCGTGGGGCTCAGCGACATCGCGCGCATCGGCGAACGGGTCGATCCCTCCCGGCCCCTGGCGCGCATCCATGCCGCCAGCCAGGAGGCGGCGCGCGCCGTCGCCGAACGCGTGCTCGACGCCTTCAGCCTGGTCGACACCGCGCCGGACCTGCCGCCGCTGATCCACGAAAGGATCGGCTGATGCCGCGCGCGTTCCTCGTGGTGCTCGACAGTGTCGGCATCGGCGGCGCCCCGGACGCGGGCGGCTACTTCAACGGCGACCTGCCCGACACCGGCGCCAACACGCTGGGCCATATCGCAGCGGCCTGCGCGGCAGGCAAGGCGGAGGAAGGACGCAGCGGCCCGCTGCACCTGCCCAATCTCGACGCGCTGGGGCTTGGCGCCGCGCTGCGCCTTGCCTCGGGCGCGCGGGGCGCGGGGCTCGACGCCTTGCCCGAAGGCCTCTGGGGCGCGGCCGAGGAGGTGTCGAAGGGCAAGGATACACCCTCGGGCCACTGGGAACTGGCGGGCCTGCCGGTGCCGTGGGACTGGAGCTACTTTCCAAAGACCAGGCCCTGCTTTCCCGACGAGATCGTGGCCGAGGTCACGCGGCTGGCCGGGACCGACGGCATCCTCGGCAACGAACACGCCAGCGGGACCGAGATCATCGCCCGGCTTGGGGAGGAGCACCAGAAGACCGGCTGGCCGATCTGCTACACCTCCATCGACAGCGTGTTCCAGATCGCCGCGCACGAGGAAAGCTTCGGCCTCGACCGGCTGCTGACGCTGTGCGAGGCGCTCGCCCCGATGCTGCACGCCCGCCGCATCGGGCGGGTCATCGCGCGGCCCTTCACCGGCACGCCGGGCGCCTACAGCCGCACCGTCAACCGCCACGACTACGCCATCGCACCGCCGGGTCCGACGCTGCTCGACCAGGTGCAGGATGCGGGCCGCGCGACCCATGCCATCGGCAAGATCCGCGACATCTTCGCCGGGCGCGGCGTCGACAGCTCGAAAACCGGTGCCGACCGCGACCTGATGGATCATCTGGCGCGCGCCGTGGCCGAGGCCGGGGACGGCAGCCTGAGTTTCGCCAATTTCGTGGAGTTCGACAGCCTTTACGGCCACCGCCGCGACGTGTCGGGCTACGCGCGCCACCTGGAATGGTTCGACGCCGCCATCGGCCCGGTGCTGGCGGCGCTGCGCCCCGATGACATGATGGTCTTCACCGCCGATCACGGCAACGATCCCACATGGCCCGGCACCGATCACACGCGCGAGCGGGTGCCGGTGGTTGCAAAGGGGCCTTATTCCGGGCAGATCGGCATCCGGGCCTTCGCCGATGTCGGCGCCTCGGTCGCCGCCCACCTGGGCGTGGCGACGGGCGGACCGGGCCGCAGCTTTCTGTGAGGGGACATGACCTCGGAAACCATCTATTTCATCATGACCTTCGTCGTGGTCACGCTGGCGGTGCGCTATGTCGGCCCGCTGATCGGGCGGCCGCGCACGCCTTGGCGCGGGTCGGTGATCTTCGGCTTCGTCATCGCCCTCATCGGCTGGCTGATCGGAGCGTGAGATGAAGGACATCCCCAAGGTCGAGCTTCATCTGCACCTCGAAGGTGCCGCACCGCCCGCCTTCATCCGCCGGCTGGCGCAGGAAAAGCACGTCGATCTCTCCGGTATCTTCCGCGCCGATGGCAGCTACGCCTACCGCGATTTCCCGCATTTCCTGCAGGTCTACGAGGCCGCCACCAGCGTGCTGAGCACGCCCGAGGATTACGCCCGCCTCACCACCGCCGTGCTGGAGGAAAGTGCCGCCCAGGGGGTCGTCTATGCCGAGACGTTCCTCAGCCCCGATTTCTGCGGCGGCGGTGATGTCGGCGCGTGGCGCGACTACCTGCAGGCGATCCGCGCCGCCGCCGACGCCGCCGAGGCCGCGCATGGCATCACGCTGCGCGGCATCGTCACCTGCATCCGCCATTTCGGCCCCGAACGGTCCCGGCCCATCGCCGAATGCGCCGCCGACACGGCCGGCGACTGGCTCACCGGCTTCGGCATGGCGGGCGACGAGATGCGCGGCAAACCGTCCGATTTCGCCTGGGCCTTCGACTGCGCCCGCGAGGCGGGGCTGCGGATCACGGTGCATGCCGGCGAATGGGGCGGTGCACAGTCCGTCCGCGACGCGCTCGATGCGCTGGGCCCCGAACGGATCGGCCATGGCGTGCAGGCCATCGACGACCCGGCGCTGGTCGACCGGCTGGCCGAGGACGGCATCGTGCTGGAATGCTGCCCCGGCTCGAACGTGGTTCTGGGCGTCTATCCCGACTGGCGCAGCCATCCGATCGACAAGCTGCGCGACCGTGGCGTGAAGGTGACGGTCTCCACCGACGATCCGCCGTTCTTCGGAATCACCCTGACATCGGAATACGAGGCCCTCGCCCGCACCTTCGGCTGGGACGGCGAGGTCTTCGCCGAGGTCAACCGCACGGCATTGGACGCCGCGTTCTGCGATGCGGCCACGAAAGAGAAGATCGCCAAGAGGCTGGGGGACAGCGCCACATGACCGAGCACCTGACCATCGTCGAGCACCCGCTGGTGAGCCACAAGCTGACCCTGATGCGCGACCGCGACACCTCGACAAAATCGTTCCGCCAGTTGCTGCGGGAAATCAGCCTGCTTCTGGCCTACGAGGTGACGCGCAGCCTGCCGATGACCACGATGCAGGTCGACACGCCGATCTGCCCGATGGAGGCGCCGACCATCGCGGGCAAGAAGCTGGCGCTGGTGTCGATCCTGCGCGCGGGCAACGGGCTGCTCGACGGCATCCTCGAGCTGATCCCGAACGCGCGCGTCGGATTCGTCGGGCTCTATCGCGACCCCGAGACGCTGCAGCCGGTGCAATACTACTTCAAGGTGCCCGACGCGCTGCAGGACCGGCTGACCATCGTCGTCGACCCGATGCTGGCCACCGGCAATTCCTCGGTCGCGGCCATCGACCTGCTGAAGCAGGCGGGCGCCAACAACCTGCGCTTCCTGTGCCTGCTCGCGGCCCCCGAAGGCGTGGCCCGGATGAAGGAGGCGCATCCCGACGTGCCGATCGTCACCGCGGCGCTCGACAGCCACCTGAACGACCACGGATACATCGTGCCGGGTCTAGGGGATGCGGGCGATCGCATGTTCGGCACAAAATAAACCTTTCACCCGCTTTACTTGTGGTCCTGCATCGGCCAGTCTCGGGGAAACGCAAACGTGGGGGTTTGCATGAGACTGACACGATCCATCCGGGTCGCGGTTATGGTGGCTGCCACCGCCCTGACCGTGCCGACCCAGACCATCGCCCAGGGCGTGCCGGCGGAAACACCGTCCGCCAGCTACCGGGGCGACCAATATGTCGACAGCCGTGGCTGTGTCTTCGTCCGCGTGGGCGTGGCCAGCGCCGTGGAATGGGTGCCGCGCGTCGGGCGTGACCGGCGCCAGATCTGCGGCCAGACACCGACCGGCGGCAGCGCCGTCGCGGCTGCTCCGGCACCCGCGCCCGAACCCAGGACAACCGCCAGCCGGCCCGCCGCCACCGCGACGGCCCCGTCCGCGCCCCGCACCGTGGCGACCATGCCGCGGCCGACGGCGACGCAGCCGCGCCCTGTCGCCACCGAACCGCGCCCGATGCCGCAACCCCCCGCCGCGCCGGCCGCCACCGGAGGCTGCGCCAACCTTCCCGCGGATGTGCAGCAATACTTCACCGGCTCCGGCGTGCGCTGCGGCCCGCAGGCCGTGCACCCCGGCGACGCCGCCCGCGGCCTCGATCAAAGCAGCGCGGTGCAAGCCGGCGACGCGATCCGCCAGGTCGTCCGCTACGAGGTCGACGCGCCCGCGGGCTACCGTGCCGCGTGGGATGACGGCCGGATGAACCCCTACCGGGGCGTGTCGATGGCCGGCGGGCAGCGGCAGATGGAACAGGTCTGGACCAACACAGTTCCGCGCCGCCTGGTCGGCGACCCACCCCCCGGTGGCTTGCGCGGGCTGTTCGCCCGCCCCTCGCGCCCGGCCGAGATCGTTCCGGCGCAGCTGGTGATCATCCGCCCCTGATCCTGTCCGACCGGCGTGCTCAGCGCCCGCAGATGTCCTGCAGGCTGACCCAATCCGCATCGCCGAGCAGCGGGGCGGTCTCTCGGCCGCGTGCAGGGTTCGCCTCGATCAGGCCGATCACGCTCTCGCCGGTCGGGTCCAGCGCGAAGGCATAGGGTTCGCTCGACACGTCGGCCGCAGCGAAGCGCGCCAGCAGCACCGCGTCGGCCACGTCCGCCGTCTCCCGCGACAACAGGGTCGCGGCATGGGCGTGCAGCGGCCCTGCCTCGATCTCGCCGGTGGTGAGCAGGCGGAAGGTGACGCCCAGCCCGGCCTCGGTGAGCAGCGTCAGCATCGGGTCGACGGCCGCGCGGCGCGCATCCTCGGCCAGCAGGTAGCCGGCCATCACCGCGGGCGACTGGTGATCCTCGGCCAGCGCCACGTTCGCCACCAGGATGCCGCCGGGCAGCGCCAGCGTGTCGGGGATCGACGCGGGCAGGACAGCCACCCGCGGCGCCCCCTCGCCGAAGGTGCGGCGCGCCAGCCGCCCCAGCGCGACCGAGCCGCGCGGATTGGTGCAGATCGGCCCGGCGAGCCGCCCGATTTCCTGCAACAGGCGGTTGCCGATGGCCTCGCGGCTGGCGGGCGGCAACAACGCCACGGTCTGCCGGATCAGCGCGTCGGGCAGCCAGAACACCGCCAGCCCCAGCAGGACCGCCCCGGTGCCGGCCCCGATCCACAGGCGCAACCGCCCCGGATGCGGCCGCCGCCGCTCGATCGCGCTGCGCACCGTCTCGATGGCGGCGATCATGTCGGGGTCGTCCAGCTCCAGCCGCTCGTCCGCCTCGATCCCCGGCGCGTAGAGCGCGGGCTGGCGGCCGGGGTTCAGCCGCGCGACGGCGGGCAGCGACCAATGCGTCAGCGCGACCTCGGAGAGCGTCGAGATCATCAGCGTCGCGTCGCCCAGCGACACGATCACCTCGCGCCGCTGCGCGTCGGGCGCCTCGCGCCAGAGGCCCGTGGCCTCAAGCCGGTTGTATTGCGCTAGCGCCGTCATGGATTGGCTGCTCGACCCCGTTTCGCGCGAGCATAGACTGCACGGGGCCGCGGCTCAACGATCCTTGCGCGCCTGCTCAAAGCTCCGTTGCGATCTTGCGCAGCTCGAATTTCTGGATCTTGCCGGTCGAGGTCTTGGGCAGCTCCTGAAACACCACATGCTTGGGTGTCTTGAACCCGGCCAGCCGCTGGCGGGCGAAGGCGATGATCTCCTCCTCGGTCGCGCTGGCGCCGTCCTTCAGCTCCAGGAAGGCGCAGGGCACCTCGCCCCATTTCTCGTCCGGTTTCGCCACCACCGCAGACAGCAGCACCGCGGGGTGGTGCATCAGCACGCCCTCGACCTCGACCGAGCTGACGTTTTCGCCGCCCGAGATGATGATGTCCTTGGCGCGGTCGGCGATCTGCACATAGGTGTCGGGGTGCTGTTTGGCGATGTCGCCGGTGTGGAAATAGCCGCCGCGGAACGCCTCGTTCGTGGCGCGCGGGTTCTTGTAATAGCCCTTCATGACCGAATTGCCGCGCATCATGATCTCCCCCAGCGCGGCGCCGTCCATCGGGATCTGCGCCATCGTGTCGGGGTCCATCACGGTGATGTGGTCCATGTTGGGCATCGGCACGCCCTGCCGCGCCTTCACGCTGGCGCGCGCCTCGCCCTCCAGCGCGTCCCAATCCCCGTCCTTGAAGGTGCATTCGGTGGCCGGCCCGTAGGTTTCCGTCAGCCCGTAGACCTGCGTGATGTTGAAGCCCATGGTCTCGATCGCGGCCAGCGTCGCGGGGGCAGGGGGCGCGCCTGCGGTGAAGACCTCGACGACGTGATCGAAGGCGCGCCGATCCGCGTCCCTGGCGTTGACGATCATGTTCAGCACGATGGGCGCCCCTGCCAGATGCGTCACGCCCTCGTCGGCGATGGCGTCGTAGATGACCTTCGCGCCGATGTCGCGGCAGCACACGGTGGTGCCGCCCACCGCGGGCATGGTCCAGACATGGCACCAGTTGTTGCAGTGGAACAGCGGCACGATGGTCAGGTAGATCGGGTGCAGCGTCATCCGCCACGAGATCGGCGTGCCCATGGTGATCAGGTAGGCGCCGCGGTGGTGGTAGACCACGCCCTTGGGCCGGCCCGTGGTGCCCGAGGTGTAGTTGAGCGCGAGGCTTTCCCATTCATCCACGGGCATGACCCAGCGAAACTCCGGGTCGCCCTCGGCCAGCAGCTGGTCATAGGTGATGTGCCGACCCGAGGCGTGGTAGCCCGCCGCCGCGTCGGGCACCTCCACGATCAGCGGCAGGGCCTCGTGCTCCATCGCGTGCACCGCTTCCTCCACCACGCCGAGGAACTGGGTATCGACCAGCACCACCTTGGCCTCGCCATGGTCGAGGATGTAGCTGATCGTGTTGATGTCGAGCCGGATGTTGATCGCGTTCAGCACCGCGCCGCAGGCCGGCACGCCCCAATGCGCCTCCACATGGGGGTAGGTGTTGGGCAGCACGGTCGCGACCACGTCGCCCGGCGCGACGCCGCGCCCCGCCAGCGCCGAGGCGAGGCGCGTGGCGCGGGTGAACAGCTCCGCATAGGTCGCGCGATACCCCCGGTCGATCAGCGCGGTGCGTTCGGGAAAGACGCGGTTGGCGCGGATCAGGTGGCTGAGCGGCGTCAGCGGCACATGGTTCGCCGCGCGTTTCTCCAGCCCCGTCTCGTCCTTCATCCACCCCATGTGACGCTCCCTGAAATCTGCGCAAGAATCTGACCCAAGACATGCCGCGATGCGCAAGAAAAGGAAAGAGGCTCCGCGGCTTGGACCGCCTTTCCCCTGCCGACAACGCCGCTATGCTCACCGCGACGGCAGGGGGAGAGCAGCATGGACATCAACGGCCCGCTCAAGGTCAAGGCATCGGTGCATCGCGCCGGGGGCGCGCCCGGTGACCCGGCGCCCTACGCGGGTGAGGACAGCTTCACCTTCGTCCGGGTGCAGATCACCGATGCAGAGGGCATCACCGGCGACGGGGTCACCGGGCGCTTCTGCGCCGCCGAGGTGGCGCATCTGCTGAACGGCGCGGTGGCCGAGGCGCTGGCGCAGCCGGGCCCGCTGCCCGATCTGTCGCGTCGCCTGAACCCGCGCGGCATGACCGGCGTGGTCGTCTCGGCGCTTTCGGCGCTCGACGTCGCGCTGTGGGATCTGGCGGGCAAGCGGTCAGGCACGAGCGTCGCGGCGATGCTGGGCGGGGCGCGCGCCGCGGCGCCCGTGCACGTCACCTGCGGCTTTCCCGCGCTGGAGACAGAGGCGCTGGTCGCGGCCTGCGCCGAGGAGGTCGCGGCGGGCGCGCGCGGGGTCAAGGTGCTGGTCGCCGCCAAGGGGCGCAGCGTGGCCGAGGATGCGGCGCGGCTGCGCGCGGTGCGCGGCGCCATCGGCCCGGAGGCGGAGCTGATCGCGGATGCCAACTGCGGCTGGGATGCCGACAGCGCGACGGAGTTTGCCCGCGCCGTGGCCGACCTGAACCTCGCCTGGCTGGAGGAGCCTGTGCGCGGCAACGACCGGCACGCGCTGGCGGCCCTGGCCGCGCAGGGCATCGTGCCGCTGGGCGCAGGCCAGATGGAGCAAAGCGCGGAGCGGTTCGACCTGCTGGCCGAGGCCGGGGTGGCGGTGATCCAGCCCAACGCGGTCTTTGCCGGCGGCATCGGCGCGGCGGTCGCGGCGGCGCGGGCGGCGGCGGCGCGTGGCTGCGTGGTCTCGCCCGCGGGCGGCTGGGATCTGGTGAACCTGCACTGGATGTGCGGCGCGATGGGGGCCGGGGCGGTGGAACTGCACCGCGCCCAGACCCGCATCGCGCGGCTTCTGACGCCGACGCCGCCGGTGCTGCAGGGCGGGCTTCTGGCAGCACCCGCAGCCCCCGGCCTTGGCCTTGCTCCCGATGAAACGGCCCTGGCCGCCTGCGCAGTGAAATAGGGCGGGACGCGGCACCGGGCGCAGCGAAGCATGCCCCTGACTGCGCAGGACAGGATCATTTGCGAAAAATTAACCATGACACCGGCCGAGGCCAGATTTCGGCCTTAGTTCCGCCACGCTTCGGCGGTGCAGTCAGTTTGCAAGACTATCCTGTCAGTCGGACGCCGAAGGAATCGCATCATGGGCATGAACTGGTCGCCTAAGCTTGCGTACGATCAATTTTGCGAGTTGCGCATCGAACCCGCTCCGAGCCGGACAGGCACCCCCAGATGGGGCCTGTTTCCCGGATCGGTGGTGATGACCGACAAGGGCCCGAAGATGGTGGAACGCCTGGCCGAGGGGGATCTGCTGGAAACCTTCGAGCAGGGCCTGCAACCCGTCATGGGCCTTCTCGTCCGCGCGCCGATGCGCGTCCGGTCCGAGGCGGAACTGCCCTTCTTCGTGCCCGAGGGGGTGCTGGGAAACGAGCTTCCGGTGGTCCTGCCGCCGCATGCGATGGTTGTGATGGAATCCGACCGGCTGGAAGAAGCCACCGGCGATCCCTTCGTCACCGTTCCGATCACGTCGCTCGACGGCATGGCGGGCATCCACCGCACGACCCTGCGGCTGGGCAGCATCTCGCTGGCGCTGCAGATGGCCGAGCCGTCGCTGATCAACGTGGGATGCGGCGCCTACGCCTGCCTGTGCGCCGACGAGGCGCAGACGGCGCCGATCTTCGAGGAAAAGGCGAAACCGCTCGATGCGCGGTCCGCGAAGCTCTCGGCGCTGTTCGGGCTCGACACGATGCACTGACGAGGGCGAGCGCGACGCCGACATGAAACGGGCGCGGCTGACGGCAGCCGCGCCCGTTTCGTTTGCCGGGCGGCCTCGACCTCAGGCCGCCTTGCTGTCCACCCCGGTGCCGAAGCGCGCGTAGAAGCCCTGGCCCTTGTCGGCCATCTCGCGCAGCAGCGCCGGGCAGGCGAAGCGCTCGCCGTAGGCCGCCTGCAACTGGTCGCAGCGTTCCGCCGCATAGGGCGTGCCGAGGATGTCGAGCCAGCTGAACGGCCCGCCCGACCACGGCGCGAAGCCCCAGCCCAGGATCGCGCCCACATCGCCTTCGCGGATGTCGGTCAGCACGCCGTCCTCCAGCGCGCGCACCGCCTCCAGCACCTGGGCGAAGAGCAGCCGGTGCTGCACCTCGACCAGTTCCGGCTGGGTGTCCGTCACGGGGTAGCGGTCTGCGAGACCGTCCCACAGGCCCTGCCGCTTGCCCGCCTCGTCATAGGCGTAGAACCCGGCCTTGGACTTGCGCCCCAGCCGGCCCGCGTCGACCATGCCGAAGATCACCTCGTCCACGGTGTCGTCGTACCCGGCCCCCATCGCCGCCTTGGTCGCCTTGGCGATCTTCGCGCCGAGGTCGAGCGAGGTCTCGTCGGTCAGCTGCAACGGCCCCAGCGGCATGCCGACCAGCTTGGCGGCATTCTCGATCAGGGCCGGCTGCACGCCTTCCTTCACCATGCGGATGCCCTCGTTGATGTAGGGAATGATGCAGCGGTTGGCGTAGAAGAACCGCGCATCGTTCACGACGATCGGCGTCTTGCGGATCTGGCGCACGAAATCGAGCGCCTTGGCCACGGCCCGGTCGCCGGTCTGCTCGCCCTTGATGATCTCCACCAGCGCCATCTTGTCGACGGGGCTGAAGAAGTGGATGCCGATGAACTGCTCGGGCTTGTCCGACGCCTTGGCCAGCTCCGTGATCGGCAGGGTCGAGGTGTTGGTGGCGAAGATGCAGTCAGCAGGCACGACCTTCAGCACGTTCTTCGTCACTTCGGCCTTGATGCCCATGTCCTCGAACACCGCCTCCACGATCAGGTCGCAGCCTTCCAGCGCGGCATAGTCCGTCGTCGCGGTGATCCGGCCCAGAACCTCGGCCTTCTTCTCGGCCGTCACCTTGCCGCGCTTCACGCCCTTGTCGAGCAGGCTTTCGGCATGGCCCTTGCCGGTGTCGGCGGCGTCCTGCTTCTGGTCGATCAGCACCACCTCGATGCCCGCGTTGGCCGCGACATAGGCGATGCCCGCGCCCATCATGCCGGCGCCCATGATGCCCAGCTTCTTCACCGTCTGGTCCGGGACCGCCGGGCGGTTGGCGCCCTTCTCCAGCGCCTCCTTGTTCAGGAACAGCGAGCGGATCATGGCCGACGACGACGGGTTCAGCAGGATCGACACGAACCAGCGCGCCTCGATCTTCAGCGCGGTGTCGAAATCGACCAATGCGCCCTCGTAGACGGCGCTGAGCAGCGCCTTGGCCGCCGGGTAGACGCCCTTGGTCTTGCCGTGGATCATCGCCGAGGCGCCGACGAAGGTCATGAACCCCGCCGGGTGATAAGGCGCGCCGCCCGGCATCTTCCACCCCTTCTGGTCCCAGGGCTTCACGATGTCCGCATCTTTCGCCTGCAGCACCCAGTCCCTGGCGCGCTGCAGCAGCTCGTCGGCCGGCACCACCTCGTCGACCAGCTGCGCCGATTTCGCCGCCTTGGGGTCCAGCATCTTGCCTTCCAGCAGCACAGGGGCCGCCTGCATCGCGCCGACCATGCGCGAATAGCGCGTCGTGCCGCCCGCGCCGGGGAACAGGCCGACCATGATCTCGGGCAGGCCGATCTTCGCCTTCGGATTGTCGGCCATGAAGCGGCGATGCGTGCAGAGCGCGATCTCGGTGCCGATGCCCGCGCAGGTGCCCGGAATGGCGCAGGCCACCGGCTTGCCGCCCTTGTTGGTCTTCGGGTCCATGCCGGCGCGCTCGATCTTGCGCATGAAGCGATGCGCGTTCATCGTGAACTCGAACAGCGCCGGCGCCGGATCTTCGCCCGCCTCCTCGCGGATGCGCGCCAGCACGTTCAGGTCCATCCCGCCGGCGAAGCTGTCCTTGCCCGAGGTGATGACGATGCCCTTGACCGCACCGTCGGCCAGCGCGTCGTCGATCAGCCCTTCCAGCACGCCCACCGCCTCGCGGCGGAGAACGTTCATCGACTTGCCGGGAATGTCCCAGGTGATCACGGCGACGCCGTCGGCGCCTTTTTCCATGGTGAAATCGGTCATTGGTGCGGGTCCTTCCTGAAAGGGATGCAATGCGGGCTGGCGCCGCGCGCGGGGCTCGGCCGGCGGGTCATGGCGCAGGGCCTCGCCCGCGCGGCAGGAGATCGGGCCACGAGACGTAGCGCGTGTGGTGGCGCACCCAGTCCGTTCCCCAGATGTCGCCGCGGCGCGAAATCTCCATCTGGTTGTCGAACCTCGGCGCGACCAGCTTGCCCGCCGAGGTGATGATCGTCTCGTGCTGCCCGTGGATCTTGTCGGGGCCGTCGAAAGTCGCCGCGCGCGCGATGCGGGTATAGGCATCGACATGCTGGGCGCGGAGCGCGCGGTGGAACCCGTCGAAATGCCGCCGGGCCAGCGCGTCGGTGTCGATCACGATCGCGTCGTCGTCGGTCTCGATGCGGCAGGGCAGGAAGATGTGGCGCAGGAAGGCATCGGCCTCGCCCGCGACGAGCGCGTCGCCCATCGTGTCGAGCAGGTCCTGGTAGATCGCCATCGCCTCGGCCATGTCCTGTCCTGTCCTGTCCTGTCCTGTCGCGCGGCCCGCCTCAGATCCGCTCGATGATCGTGGCGGCCCCCATGCCGGAGGCGACGCAGAGCGTGGCCAGCCCGGTGCCTTGGCCGGTCCGCTCCAGCTCGTCGAGCAGCGTGCCGATGATCATCGCGCCGGTCGCGCCGAGCGGATGGCCCATGGCGATGGCGCCGCCGTTCACGTTCACTCGGTCATGGTCGACGTCGAAGGCCTGCATGAAGCGCAGCACGACCGAGGAAAACGCCTCGTTCACCTCGAAAAGGTCGATGTCGGAGATGCTCATGCCGCTGTCTTTCAGGATCTTCTGCGTCGCGGGCACCGGGCCGGTCAGCATGATCGTGGGATCGGTGCCGATCTTGGCGGTGGCGCGGATGCGGGCGCGGGGTTTCAGGCCATACTTCTCGCCAAACTCCTTGTTGCCGATCAGCAGGGCGGCGGCCCCGTCGACGATGCCCGAGGAATTGCCGGCGTGGTGGATATGCTCGATCTTCTCCAGGTGCGGGTATTTCATCAGCGCGATCTGGTCGAAGCCGGGCATCACCTCGCCCATCTCCTTGAAGGCGGGCTTCAGCGCGCCGAGCGACTGCATGTCGGTGCCGGGACGCATGTATTCGTCGCGCTCGAGGATCGTCAGGCCGTTGATGTCGGTGACCGGAACCACGGAATTGGCAAAGCGGCCTTCCTCCCAGGCGCGCGCGGCGCGCTTCTGGCTTTCGACCGCCAGCGCGTCGGCATCGTCGCGCGAGAAGCCGAACTCGGTCGCGATGATGTCGGCCGAGATGCCCTGAGGCACGAAATAGCTCTCCATCGCGATCGCCGGATCGACGGCGATGGCCGCGCCGTCGCTGCCCATGGCGACGCGGCCCATCATCTCGACCCCGCCGGCGATGTAGCCGTCGCCGGCCCCACCGCGCACCTGGTTCGCGGCGAGGTTCACCGCCTCCATCCCGCTGGCGCAGAAGCGGTTGATGGCAAGGCCGGGGATGCGCTCGTCAAGCTCGGAGGCGAGAACCGCGGTCCGCGCGAGGCAGCCGCCCTGTTCCATGACCTGGGTGACATTGCCCCAGATCACGTCCTCGACGGCGTCGCCGTCGAACCCGTTGCGGTGCTTCAGCGCGTTCAGCGTGAAGGCCGACAGCCGCGCGGCGGTCACCTCGTGCAGCGCGCCATCCTTGCGGCCCTTGCCGCGGGGGGTGCGGATCGCGTCGTAGATAAAGGCTTCGGTCATCGGGTCGTCCTTTGGTCAGGCAGCGGGAAAGGCCCGCGTCATCAGATCGTAGGGGTGTTGCCAGCCCGGCGTCGCAGCGATGCGGTCGAGCCAGGCGTCGATGGCGGGGTAGTCGGCGCGCTCGAAGGTGAAGGGCTCGGGGTAGAACAGGTAGCCGCAGCACGACAGGTCGGCGCAGGTCAGGCTGTCGCCCACCAGCCAGTCTCGGGTGGCAAGCTCGCCCTCCAGCACCGCGAGCGCCGCCTTGAGCCGGCCGTTGAGAAAGCCGATCACCTCGGCCGGGCGCTTGTCCTCGGGGATGAAGTTCATCAGGAAGCGCAGCGGCCCGGCCTGGCCCGAGACCTTCTGGTTGTCGAAGATCGTCCAGCGCAGGATCTCGCGCCGCGTGGCTTTCGCGCCGTCGCCGCAGAGCCGGCCGGTCTCGTCCATCACCCAGTCCTGGATCACGCCCGACTGGGTCAGGACCAGCCCGTCCGCATCCAGCACCGGCACCTCGCCCATCGGGTTGAGCTTGCGGAACTCGGGCCCGCGCGCCGCGCCGGCGAAGAAATCGACATGGCGCGCCTGCCACGGGACACCCGCGAGGGTGAGCGTGAGCGCCGCCTTGTAGGCATTGCCGGATTCGCCGAAGCAGTGGAGCGTGTTGGTCATCGCGCTGTCCTTGCGTCCCGCCCGGTCGGGGCGTCGTGCCGTGCGTATTTCAGGAAAGATGAAGGCTCATAACGCTTTGTTAAGGTTAACGTGCCACGCTGGCCGGGCGGTACAGGCTGGCGAGCCGATGACCGTGAAAGGTGAAGGCGCCCTGCCGTGTCGTGCAGCGCCCCTCGGGACCGCGGGCCCGCCGGGGAACACTCGGCGGGGCAGGGCGCTGGACCTTCCCCTTCATCTTTCCCCAAATACGCATGCCGCAGCCTGACATCGCGCGCATCGGTCTGCCTGATGCCCCGGACGCTCACTTCTTGCGCTCCTCGAGCTCGGAGTTGAACAGCCTGATCCGCGCCGTCAGCTTCTCCTCGTTGATGACGCTGCCCCAGGTCTCGAACAGGAAGGACAGGAATTCGCCGTCGTCGAGCCCCGCCTCCTGCGCAAGGCTGCGCAGCTTTCGATAGCCGTCCTCGCTCATCGCGATGTTGGGGCGGCGGGTGAGCCGCAGGCGCTTGGGCATGTCTGCCTCCCTTGGTGGGGGCGGGGCCTGTTCTGCGCAGGCCGCCGCCCGGTTCGTCGGTGGCGCGAGACTAGAAGTTCGCCGCGTCGAGCGCCATCACCGGTTCGGCGCCGGACTGGATGCGCGCCAGATGGGTCGCGGTCATCGGCAGCTGGCGGGCCATGTAGAACCGCGCGGTGGCGAGCTTCGTCTCGTGGAACACCGGATCATCGGTGCCGGCGGCCATCGCCGCGAGCGCGGCCTCGGCCATGCGCGCCCACATCAGGCCCAGGCAGACATGGCCGAACAGATGCATGAAGTCATAACTGCCCGCGAGCGCGGCGTTGGGGGTCTTCATGCCCTCGGACATGAAGTACATGCCTGCCGCCTGCAGATCCTTGGAGGCGCGTTTCAGCGGCTCGACGAATTCGGCCATGCCGTCGGTCTCGCCCTGGTCCTTGCAGAAGCTCTTGACCATGTCGAAGAAGGCCATGACGTGCTTGCCGCCGTCCTGCGCCAGCTTGCGGCCGACCAGATCCAGCGCCTGCACGCCGTTGGCGCCTTCGTAGATCATCGCGATGCGGGCGTCGCGGGTGTATTGCGACATGCCCCATTCCTCGATGTAGCCATGCCCGCCATAGACCTGCTGGGCCTGAACGGTCATCTCGTAGCCCTTGTCGGTCAAAAAGCCCTTGATCACCGGCGTCATCAGCGAGATCAGCCCGTCAGCGTCCGCGTCGCCGTCGCGGTGGGCGCGGTCGATGAGCGTCGAGCCCCAGAGCAGGAAGGCGCGCGCGGCCTCGACGAAGCTCTTCTGCTCCATCAG
>Ga0008835_100724_pt1 | contig 24518 bp, 21 predicted proteins | sample HotLakConsoUCCRE_FD_62215 | JGI IMG/M metagenome (GOLD analysis project Ga0008835, IMG submission 62215) | Hypersaline microbial mat communities from Hot Lake, Washington, USA - Hot Lake Consortium UCC-RE (Hybrid Assembly) ... | reverse complement strand
TCGGCATCGCCGTGATCTCCACCGTCGCCGGCGGCGCCTCCGAGATCGGCAGCAACATCTCCGACCACCTGTCGTCGCAGACGATGGTCACCTACTGATCGCAACCCGCGATCGACGGATGGCAGGGCCGCATCCCCCGATGCGGCCCTTCGCCGTTCCGGGACCCGCGTTTCATGACGCCTCGCAAGACCCGGATCGCCTCCACTTCTCCTCACTGCCGCCACATTTAGCTGACACGGTGAGCATTGGGTCGAGGCGCACCAAGAGTGGAGCATCACTATGAACAGGATCATGGCGCTTTTCGCGCGGGATGAGGAAGGCGCCGTCACCGTCGACTGGGTGGTCCTGACCGCCGGGATCGTGGGGCTGGGAATGGCGGTTATCCTGAGCGTCGCGAATGGCACGACCCAGCATTCGAGCGCCATCGGAGAGCGTCTCTCCAGCCAGACGATCATTGAATACTGAGAAAACGACCGCAATCCCCGTCTCGCGCCACCCCTGATGACAGCGGCGCGGGAGATGTCGGGATGACGGCACACAAGGAGGGCCAGAGATGAGAGCTGTTTTCGGACTCGTTCTGATCGTGGGGATCGGCCTCGCAGGCTTCGCGGTCTACATGGCGCAGGGGTACCTCGAACAGACCCAGGCGGAGGCCCGCGCCGCTGCGGCCAGGGCGGCCGAGGCGGTTCCCACCGTCGAGGTCTACGCGGTCACCCGGGCTCTCGCCTTTGGCGAAGCGATCACCGCCGACGACGTCGAGGTCATCCGCTATGCGGAACCCTACCTTCCCGAGGGCGTGTTCCGCACCGAGGAGGAACTCTTCCCCAACGGCCCGGATGAGCTGCGCTTCGTCCTGCGCCCGATGGAGCCGCGCGAGCCCGTGCTCGCGGTCAAGGTTACCGCACCCGGGGAGGATGCCGGGATCACCGCACGGCTGGGCCGCGGGATGCGCGCCTTCGCCATCAGCGTCGATGTCTCGTCGGGCGTCTCGGGGTTCCTGCGGCCCGGCGACCGGGTGGACATCTACTGGACCGGCCGCGCGCAGGGCACGGGCGGCGACGTCGAGGAGGTGACGAAACTGATCGAAAGCAACATCACTCTCGTCGCAGTGGACCAGCAGTCCGACGGGTCCGGCTTCTCCACGACCATCGCCCGGACCGTCACGGTGGAGGTGACGCCCCAGCAGGTCGCGTCCCTCGCCCAGGCACAGTCCACGGGCAAGCTGTCGCTGAGCCTCGTCGGCACCCAGGATGACACCGTGGCAGAGGCGGTTCAGGTGGACCAGCGGCGCCTGCTTGGCATTCCCGAGCAGCAGGCGGTGGTTCAGGAAGCCCCTGCGGAAGTCTGCACGATCCGCACGAACCGCGGCGGACAGGTCACCGAGATCCCGATCCCCTGCACGAACTGAGGCTTTCCCTTTTCGAACCTGACGGGCGCGCCTGATGGTGCGCCCGTTCTGCGTTCAAGCCTCGGTCTGTTGCTTCTTGTCCACATGAAACCACCTGCTCAAGCTATTGATTCTTGCAATGAAGGGCCTCCCGGGCAATGCTTGTGACCAACAACGGGCGCAAAGCTCGCGTCGAGCGTGACATAGAGGCAGGTCACCATGAAACATGACGGATTTCTCAAGGCCGCGCTTGCGGGCCTCGCGCTGACGCTTGCCGTTCCGGCGTCCCAGGCCGCGGCGCAGACCCTGAGCGTGTTGCGCGGCTCGCCCTCGGGCGCGCTGCAGGTGGCCATGAACCGCGCGGTTGTGGTGGAAAGCGACACCCCCTTCGCGGAGGTCTCCATTGCAAACCCGGGCATCGCCGACATCTCCACCCTGTCGGACCGCACGCTCTATGTGCTGGGCAAGGAGCCGGGGCGGACGACGCTCACGCTCCTCGCGGCCGACGGACGGCTGATCACCAATGTCGAGGTGCAGGTCACCCCCGACATCGACGAATTCAAGGAGCGCCTGCAGCAGATCCTTCCGGGCGAGCAGATCGAGGTGCGCACCGCCAACGACGGCATCGTGCTCTCGGGCCATGTCTCTTCCATCGTCCGGCTCGACCGCGCTTTGGAACTGGCGCAGCGCTATGCGCCCGACCGGGTCTCGAACCTGATGACCGTGGGCGGCGTCCAGCAGGTTATGCTCAAGGTCCGCTTCGCCGAGATGCAGCGCTCGGTCTCGAAGTCGCTCTCCTCGTCCCTGTCGGTCGCGGGCACCCTGTTCGACGGAAATCTGGGCAACGTGACCGGGACCAACAGCCTCGCGGGGAACGGCGCGGCCCGTGGCGCGCTGACCGGCGCCCTGCCCGGCACCAACGCCAACAACGGCGCCACGCTCTTCGGCTTCAACGCGGGCGGTCTGGAAATCGGCATCCTGCTCGAGGCCCTCGAAAGCCGTGGCGTGGTGCGCACCCTCGCCGAGCCCAATCTGACGGCCCTTTCGGGTCAGGAAGCGCGGTTCCTCGCGGGCGGCGAGTACCCGGTCCCGGTCAGCCAGGAAAACGGCGCCATCACGATCGAATACAAGCCCTTCGGCGTGGAGCTGAACTTCATCCCGCGGGTCCTCGACGGTGACGTGATCAACCTCGAACTTGAGGCGGCCGTCTCTTCGATCGACCCATCGAACGGCTTCACGCAGGGCGGCTTCACCGTCGACGCCTTCAGCCGCCGCGAGACCTCGACCACGGTCGAGATGCGCGACGGGGAGAGCTTCGCCATCGCGGGCCTTCTGTCGGACGATTTCAACGATCTCAACAGCCAGGTTCCGTGGCTGGGCGACATCCCTGTCCTCGGCGCGCTGTTCCGGTCCGCCGAGTACCAGCGGGAACAGACCGAGCTGGTGATCATCGTGACGCCCCACCTCGTGACCCCGACCCGGGGCGAGGCGCTGGCCCTGCCCACCGACAGGGTGCGGCCGCCGACCGAGCGCGATCTCTTTCTCTACGGCCGCGTCGCGGCCCAGGCCGGCCCCGGAGGCACGCCCCAGCAGGGCGCCGCGGCCGAAGTCGCCCGACAGGACTTTTCGGGCTCCTATGGCTATGTGATGGATTGAGGAAGCCCTGACATGAAAGCCTTTCCCGCCTCCATCGCCGCGCTGATGACCCTCTCCGCCTGCGCCCAGACCGCCGGCGGACCCGGGCTCTTCGATGTCGAGCGTCCCCGCACCTTCCGGGCCGAAGCCGGCGCGATCGTCGATTCGGGCTTCTTCGGCAACGCGACCGTCAACAACATCGAGGTCATGTCGGGCGAGAGGGACTTTGCCGTGGCCCTCGCCGAGCGGTTCGACGCCGAAGTCCCCGCGACCGTCAATTTCGGCTTCAACTCGGCAGAACTGGGCCCCGAGGCCCGCGGTATCCTCGACCTCCAGGCCGCGTGGATGCGCCAGTTCCCCGAGCTGCGATTTTCGGTCTACGGCCATACCGACCTCGTCGGGTCGGACCGCTACAACCACGTCCTTGGCGAACGCCGCGCCCGCGCCGTCGTCGATTACCTCGTGAGCCGTGGCGTCCCGGGGTCGAGCCTTGAGGCGCTGGTCTCCTTCGGCAAGACCCAACCGCTGGTGCTGACGCAGAACCGCGAACGCGCCAACCGGCGGACGGTGACGGAGGTCTCCGGTTTTCTCCAGCGCCATCCGACCGTTCTCAACGGTCGATATGCAGAGGTCGTATTCCGCGAATACGTGGAGTCGGCGACGGCGCCGCAATCGCTTAGCAGCATTACCGGATCGGAATTCGCAACTGGCCAATAGGGCCGGTTTCCGTCCGTTGAACACGGTGCCTTAACGGTTTCGTGCGATCACATGCATCACGTGGAAAGTCCGCCGTGGTTGCAGGGATCGTCCTTTAGTTCCGCATAATGGTGATCGTCCTGCCTCAATCAGGCCCGAATCCTGGGCGAGATTGACGGCATGGGGAAAGGCCGTCCGGAAAATCCGGTCGGCTTGCCCGCACGACGGCGGCAGCAGGGCCTGCGGGCGCGCGCTGACGAACGGCGGGCGGGGTCTTTCCAGAAGGACGATAGGCAATGAGCAGTACCGCAGTTCTGAAGACAGAGGCGCAACCGATCCGCGCCTGCACCGTCAGCCGTGACGTGCAGATCTTCGATCTTCTGATCGAGGACATGGAAGCCACGCTGGGCGAAAGCTGGGGGGATCTCGGTTTCGGCGACGCGCTCGCCTTCCTCGAACAGCCGGAAGCGGAGTCGTTGCAGTTCATCTGCATCGCTCTCGATGAACAGGACGAGGCCGATCTGGGCCTGATCGTCGACATCATCGCCGCCGCGCGGACCCGCGGGATCAAGGTCATCATCGTGGCCGAGGATGTCAGCCCGGCGTCGCTCCACCAGCTCCTGCGCGAGGGGGGCAACGAATTCGTCCCTTACCCGCTGCCGGAGAACGAGCTCGCGCAGGCGATCGACCGCGTCCTCGCCCCGCCGGCAGCTCCCGCGCCCGTCGCCGCGGCGCCCGATCCGCGCCGTCCCTCGATCCGCGCCGAGGGCGACCGCAACGGCGTCGTGCTGCCGGTCCACGGCATGGCCGGCGGCACCGGGGCCACGACCTTCGCCGTCAACCTCGCCTGGGAACTGGCCTGCCTCGATCCGAAATCGCCGCCGCGCGTCTGCCTGCTCGATCTCGACCTGCAGTTCGGCTCGGCCTCGACCTATCTCGACCTGCCGCGCCGGGAGGCGGTGTTCGAGCTTCTGTCCGACACCGAGTCGATGGACGGCGACAGCTTCATCCAGGCGCTGATGACCTACCAGGACAAGCTGCATGTCCTCACCGCGCCGACGGAGCTAATCCCCCTCGACCTGCTGTCGTCCGACGACGTACGCCGGCTCATCAGCGAGGCGCGCGCCAATTTCGACTACATCGTCATCGACATGCCCACCACCATGGTCGAATGGTCCCAGGCCGCGCTCGAGGCGGCCCATGTCTATTTCGCGATGATCGAGATGGACATGCGCTCGGCCCAGAACACTCTGCGGATCAAGCGGGCGCTGAAGGCCGAGGACCTGCCTTTCGACAAGCTCCGCTTCATCCTCAACCGGGGCCCGCGCTTCACCGATCTCAACGGCAAGTCCCGGGTCAGGCGGCTTGCGGACTCGCTCGGCATCTCGATCGAGGTCCAGCTTCCCGACGGGGGCAGGGCCGTGGCCCAGAATGCCGACCACGGCATTCCCATGGGCGAAGGCATCCCGAAGAACCCGCTCCGCAAGGAAATCGCGAAACTCGCGGCGCAGGTGCATGACGTCAACCAGTCCGAAGCCAGGGGGGGCTGAAGACCAAGTCGAAGGCCGAGACATGTTCTCAAAATACAAGAAGGCCGGCACTGCCAAGCCGGCCGTCCAGAGTGCCCCCGTCTCCGCCACCGCGGCGACCGCTGCCGGGCACAAGGCACCAGCGGCGGCCAACGATGTGCCGCCCAAGGCGAAGCTCATGCGCGACATGCCCAAGTCGGAGGGCCGCGCGCCGCCTGCCGACAAGGAGAAGAAGCGCAAGGAGCGTCTGGGCGAGATCAAGCTGGAACTGCACAAGGCCCTGCTCGACAACCTGAACCTCGCCGCGCTCGAAAACGCGTCCGAACAGGACCTGCGCGCGGAGATCAGCTCGATCTCCAACGAGACGCTGGAGGACATGGGCGTCGTCCTCAACCGGGAGGAGCGGCAGCAGCTCAACCAGGACCTCTACTTCGAGGTCACGGGCCTCGGCCCGCTGGAGCCGCTGCTCAAGGACGACGATATCAACGACATCCTGATCAACGGCCCGCACCAGATCTTCATCGAACGCCGGGGCAAGCTGATGCTCTCGGACGTGACCTTCAAGGATGAGCGCCACCTCCTCAGGATCATCGACAAGATCGTCTCCGCCGTTGGCCGGCGCGTGGACGAATCGAACCCCTACGTGGACGCCCGCCTCGCCGATGGCTCGCGCTTCAACGCGATGGTCTCTCCCATCGCGGTGGACGGCTCGCTCGTCTCGATCCGGAAGTTCAAGAAGGACAAGCTGGGCGTCGACGAACTGGTGAAGTTCGGCGCCTTCTCCGAAGAGATGGCCGCCTATCTTCAGGCCGCCGTGGCCACCCGCCTCAACGTGATCGTCTCGGGCGGTACCGGTTCGGGCAAGACCACTACGCTCAACGCGCTGTCGTCCTTCATCGACAATTCAGAGCGTATCCTGACGATCGAGGACACCGCCGAACTCCAGCTCCAGCAGACCCATGTCGGCCGCATGGAAAGCCGCCCGCCCAACGTCGAGGGCCGCGGGGCGGTGACCCAGCGCGACTGTCTCAAGAACGCGCTGCGGATGCGCCCCGACCGCATCATCGTGGGTGAAACCCGCGGCGAGGAGGTCATCGACATGCTCCAGGCCATGAACACCGGCCATGACGGGTCGATGACCACGATCCACGCCAACTCCGCCCGCGACGCGGTCAGCCGTCTCGAGAACATGGTGGCGATGGCCGGGATCGAAATGCCGCTCAAGGCCGTGCGCTCCCAGATCGCCAGCGCCGTCAACCTCATCGTACAGGCCAGCCGCCTTCAGGACGGCTCCCGCCGCATGGTCTCGATCACCGAGATCACCGGCATGGAGGGAGAGGTGATCTCGATGCAGGAGATCTTCCGTTATCAGCGGGTGGGCCTGACCCCCGACAACAAGATCATCGGTCACTTCACGGCAAGCGGTGTGCGCAGCCACTTCTCCGAGCGGTTCAAGCTCTGGGGCTACGACCTGCCGACCTCCGTCTACGAACCGACCCTGGGATAGGCCGCAATGACACTCTCCGCAGAACCGATCATCTATGGCCTGATCTTCGTCGCCGTCCTCGTTCTGGTCGAGGGCATCTACCTGACGGTGTTCGGGAAATCGATTTCGCTGAACAGCCGGGTGAACCGCCGCCTCGACATGCTCGAGAAGGGCGACAGCCGCGACAAGGTGCTCGAACAGCTCCGCAAGGAGATGTCCCAGCACATGCAGAGCCAGCAGATCCCGATCTACTCGCTCCTCGCGACCAAGGCGCAGAAGGCCAATATCGCCTTCTCGCCGGCCCAGCTGATCATGCTGATGTTCGGCCTCGCGGGTGTGGCCTTCGTGGCCCTTACCGCCGCCACCGGGGCGAGCCTGCCGATCCGCGTCGCCGTGTCGATCGCCATGGGCGTGGTGGGCGTCTACCTCTGGGTCAACAGCAAGGCCAAGAAGCGGATGAGCATGATCGAGGAGCAGCTGCCCGACGCGGTGGAGCTCATGGTCCGCTCGCTGCGCGTGGGTCACCCCTTCTCCTCGGCCGTGTCCATCGTGTCGAACGAAGTCCCTGATCCCCTCGGCACCGAGATGGGCGTCATCGCGGACGAGGCCGCCTATGGCCGCGACCTGGGCGAAAGCCTGAAGGCCATGGCCGAACGGATGGACATGCAGGACATGCGCTTTCTCGCCGTGGCGGTCACGATCCAGCAGACCTCCGGCGGCAACCTCGCCGAGATCCTCGACGGCCTCGCCAAGGTCATCCGCGCGCGCTTCCGTCTGTTTCGCAGGGTCAAGGCGATCACCGCCGAGGCGAAATGGTCGGGCATGTTCCTGTCGATGTTCCCCCTCGCCTGCCTCGTGGGCATCAACGTTCTGCAACCCAACTACTACGACGAAGTGATGGAAACTCCGGCGTTCATCCCCGCCTGTCTGGTTGTCGGCGGCTTTCTCGTGGCCAACATCTTCGTGATGCGGCGCCTGACCGATATTCAGGTCTGAGGAGACACCGCCATGGACCTCCCCTTTCTGGGCCCGCTCAACGGCCTCCTGACAGAGACCCTCGGCCCCTTCGGCCCGCTGATCGCCGTGGGCGGTCTCGGACTGTTGCTGATCCTGCTGACCCTGCCCTTCATGCTGCGCAAGACGGAAGACCCGCTGGACAAGCTCAAGCGCAGCGAGCAGAGCGACACCAAGGACCTGATCGAGGGCACCCGGCTGCGCCACAAGAAAGGCAAGGACAAGCTCGAGAAATACTCGACCTTTCTCGAGCCGAAGGACAAGGCCGAGTATACGGCGATCCAGCTTAAGCTCCTGCAGGCCGGCTACCGCACCAAGAACGCGGTGCGCATGTTCCATTTCGCACAATTCGCGCTGGGGATCCTCGGCCTCGTCGGCGGGGTGATCTATGCCGTGGTGCAGACCCAGACCGCCGCCGCGGGCGCCGAACCCACGACGCAGGCGACGATGCTGTCGATCCTGATCCCGGGTGCGGCCGGCTACATGATCCCGAAATACTGGGTCAACAAACGTCACGGCGAACGCACCAAGGAAATCGAGAACGGCTTTCCCGACAGCCTCGACATGATGCTCGTCTGCGTGGAGGCGGGCCAGTCCCTCGACCAGGCGATCATCCGCGTCGCCAAGGAGCTCAAGACCGGGTTTCCCGCGCTGTCGTGGGAATACGAACTCGTCGCCTACGAGATGAAGGCCGGCAAGGAAAAGACGCTGGTCCTGCGCGACATGGCCGAACGCTGCGGGGTGCAGGACATCAACTCCTTCGTGACCGTGCTGATCCAGTCGCAGCAGTTCGGCACCTCGATCGCCGACGCGCTGAGGGTCTATGCCTCGGAGATGCGGGACAAGCGCGTGATGAAGGCCGAGGAAAAGGCCAACACCCTGCCGACGAAGATGACGCTGGCCACGATGATGCTGACCGTGCCGCCGCTCCTGATCATCCTCATCGGCCCGTCCGTTTTCGAAATCTACGAGAACCTCGTGGTCGGCCCGAGCCAGATGCGCTGACCCGGTCGCGCGGCGCGCGGCGAGGCTGCCGGCGGGAACGCAGGTCCCGCCGGCAGCCCCCTTCCCCGGCGCTTGCGCCGTCTGTCCCCGCAGGCCATTGTCGCTGCAAGATCGGCCATCACGGGCAGGCGATGCGAGCGGTTCTCTGTCTCATGCTGGCGGCGCTGACCGCCTCCTGCGGCCAGCTGCCTGGCCGTGCGGGCGACGGGGTGTTCGCCCCCGGCCTCGCGCAGCGCGGCGCCGCGGAGGACCAGCTCATCGTCGGCGACAGGCTCATGGCCGCGGGCCAGTACGAACTGGCGCTGGATGCGTACACACGCGCCGCGGGCGAGCAGGGCCTCAACTCCGAAACCCTCGCGGCCCTAGGATCGGCAAACCTCAGGCTGGGGCGGCTGAACCAGGCCGAAACCCAGTTGCGCCGCGCCGTCGAGGCCGAGGATGCCTCCCCCGAAGCCTGGAACAACCTCGGCGTGGTGCTCATGGAAAGCGGTCAGAACGGCGAGGCCGCACAGGTGTTCCGTCGCGCCTTTGCAACGTCGAATGGACAATCCGACGCGATTCGCGACAACCTCCGTTTGGCGCTCGCAAAACTGGCGGACCCGGGCTACAGTAACGTCAACGAGAACAGCGAATTTCGGCTGGTGCAGCGTGGCACGGGGGATTTTCTCCTGACGCGCGAAGATCCCTGAGCCCGGCGCAAGACCGGGTCCGGCCGAAAAAGCGGGCAGAGCAGACAAGAGGTACAGGCGTCATGCGCAAGTCGAGTGTCGTGTCACTCCTGATGGCGGGAGCCGTCGTTCTGTCCGCCTGCGAACGATCCGGCGAAGCCGAGGTCAACCGGGCGCTTCAGGACCTGAACGTCGTGGACGAGTCGAACCTCAACGATGTCATGCTGACCGTCGCCGACCCGAACGAGGCCGTCACCTATTTCACCCGGGCCTCCGCCAGCGAACCCGACCGTCTCGAGTTCCGGCGCGGTCTTGCGAAATCGCTGATCCGCGCGGACCGCCCGCGCGAGGCGCTCGCCGCTTGGGAGGCCGTCGTGGCCCATCCGGAGTCCAATGCCGAGGACCGCGTCGATCAGGCCGACGCACTGATCCGGGCGAACCGCTGGGACGAGGCCGAGGCGGTGCTCGACGGTATCCCGCCCACCCACGAGACCTTCCGCCGCTACCGGCTCGAGGCGATGATCGCCGACAGCAACGAGGACTGGGCGGAGGCCGACACCTTCTACGAGATCGCGGCGGGCCTCACGACGAAACCCGCCTCTGTGCTCAACAACTGGGGCTACTCGAAGCTGACGCGCGGCGACTTCGTCGACGCGGAGCGGCTGTTCGTCGAGGCGATCCGCAACGACGAGTCGCTCTTCACCGCCAAGAACAACCTGATGCTGGCCCGGGGCGCCCAGCGCAATTACGAACTGCCGGTCGTGCCCATGTCCCAGGTCGAACGGGCGCAGCTTCTGCACACGCTGGCGCTGGCGGCGATCAAGCAGAACGACCTGACGATTGGCCGGGGCCTTCTCAACGAGGCCATCGCGACCCATCCGCAGCACTTCGAAGAAGCGGTCCGCTCGCTCCGCGCGCTCGAAGCCAACGTCGCGAACTGAGGCCTTGAGCGTCGAGGCCACTGCTGCGGCGTGGTTCGCGCCGTTCGTTCTGCCGGTCTGCTTCTACGTCGCCTTCACCGACCTGCGCGAGATGCGAATCACCAATCAGGCCGTGGGTGCCCTCGTGGTGATCTTCGCCATCGGAGGGTCGCTGCTGTTTCCGTTGGAGGCCTATCTCTGGCGCTGGCTGCACCTTGTCGTCGTGCTCGCAATCGGCGTGGTCCTGAACCTCGCCGGAGGCATGGGCGCGGGCGACGCGAAATTCCTTGCGGCGGCGGCGCCTTATGTGGCGGTCACGGACCTGTCCTTCGTGTTCTACATCCTCGCCGCCACCAGCCTCGCGGGCGTGCTCGTGCACCGCATCGCGAAACATTCGCCCCTGCACCGCCTGACACCACACTGGAAAAGCTGGATCGAAACGCACCGCTTCCCCTTCGGCTTTCCTCTGGGCACGGCCCTCGGGGCCTATCTCGTCCTGACCGCCCTTCGCGGTTGACTCAGCGCGCAGGCTCCTCGATCGCTCGGTCGATCAGCGCGTCGATCGCCCGGGCGGCCTCGGGATCGATCGCGTCCTCCTCCTCATCCGCATCACCGGTTTCAAGCGCGGCGTCGGGCAGAGCATCGGGCGTGACCTCGGCCTGCGGCCCTGCAGAGGGTGACAGCTCCTCCTCGCCCACCCGGTAGAGGGTATAGAGCGCCGTACGGCGCACCTCGGTCAGGTCCTCCGTTCCGCGCGCCTCCAGCGCAGAGAGGATCGGCGCCTGTACCCGGGGCAGGGTCGGGCAGGTCGGCACCATCAGGAATTCCGCCGCCTCGAACCCCGCAAGATCGCCGTAATTCCACGGCGCGCCACCCGGCAGCGGGGCAAGATCGCCATACATCCAGTAGGGATTGAAGAGATCGGCCGTGAACACCCGGCGCCCGCCATAACCGGCCTCCTCGAGATCCCGCGCCACGGCGTCGAAGACCGCGATCATCCCGTTCGACAATTCGCAGTAGGCCCGCGTCTCCCCGAGGAAGACGACCGTATGCTCGCGCTGTTCCTCCTCGCGGAACGCCGGCAGGCCCAGCGCCGGCGCATCGACCGGAACGGTGATGTCGGTCCGCAGCGCACGGCCCTGGCGGCTGAACAGATCCGCGTTGACCCCGCCCCGCGGCAGGACCGGCACGAACATCTGCGCATCGACCGAATAGTGCCGGAACGGCGACCACGCGAGGTTGAAGAACGATGGCGCGGCAAAGGCCAGCGCCACCGCCGCCGCCCCGCCCAGCGCCACCTTGTGCGTCAGGCCGAAGCCGTTGCGCCCCTCACCCCCCGCCGCGGGCTTCAGCGCCAGCAACAGCACCGCCAGCAGGATCAGCCACTGCGGATCGTTCCCGAAGTTCTGGAACGTCACATAAAAGAAGCCGGGCAGCAGCAGCAGCAGCATGAGCCCGCCGGTCTCCGCCCCCGCCTGACGCAGAAAGACCACGGCCGCCAGCGCCGTCAGCGACGCGCCGAGGTAGAGCGGCCCGGTGATCACCTCGCGCAGCGGCAGGCCGGGCTGCGGCCGCGTCGTGGAGGCCGCGACCTCGCGCAGGTCGGCCATGTAGGCGAGCCAGTAGCCCGGCCCGGCGAGAACAGTGACCAGCCCGGCCACCGCGATTCCCGCGATTAGCGCCACGACGATCGCCCGCCTCTGGCCCGTCAGGATCAACCCGAGCGCCACCGGAATGGCGAAGGCGGCGAAATAGGTCACCTTCATCAGCGCCAGCGCTGCCATGGCGAGGCCGACGATCAGCCCGTCCACCGTCCCCGTGCCCTTGTCCATCGGCGGCAGCACCGCCGCAGCGATGGCGAGATAGGCCAGAGCCCAGGCCCAACGGTTGTAATGCATCGAGATGGAGACCGAGGCGTGATCCTCGCCGTGGATCAGCGCGAGGATCAGGATCATGACGTAGACCGCGAAGAGGAAGGCGGGCCCCCGTTCCATCCGCGTCGCCGCCACCCACCAGACGGCCGGCGCCAGCACGGCCGCGGTCAGAACCTGGCCCCAGAGGATCGACATGCCGATCCCGAGCCCCGCAGAGGAGAACAAGACGATCGGCGCAAAGGCGAGGGGTCCGATCGGCGTGGTGAAATCGAACTGAGGCCACTCACCGCCCGCCATGCGCAGCACGATTTCCATCAGGTGGATCGTGTCGCCCTCGTGCATGCCGATGAAGAGACCGCCCTTGAGGAGGGCGGCACCGCCAAGAACGGCGAGCAAGGCAAGGACAGCCCCCGCCAGTAGGATCGAATTCGGCCGAAACATGCCCGCCTCTTGTGCCTGCCCATCCATTTTTCCGCCACAATACCCGGCCACTGGTGCAGTTGGAAGTGCGCCGGAAAAACAAGCCGGCGGTGATCACGGGCCGGAGCCGGGGGCAAGGACGACCGATGAACATGCAGACGACCGCGGTGCTGTCGCCGCCGGCGCCAAAAACGCTCGACAGCATGCGTATTCCCATCGTGATGATGCGTGACATCGTCCTGAAGACGATGTTCCGCAAGAATGTCAGCCTCGTAAGCGACCTCGCCCGGGCGATCTGCCTGCCGCAGGTGGTGACCCAGGCGCTGATCGACATGGCCCGCTCCCAGGGCCTGATGGAGGCCATGGGCACGCTCAAGGCCAATGCCGTCTCCAACGAGATGGAATACCAGCTCACCGAAAGCGGAAAGGCCCGCGCCCTCGATGCGCTGATGCAATCCGAATATTACGGCGCGATGCCGGTACCGCTCGAGGTCTATGCCGAACAGGTCCGCCGCCAGTCGATCCGCAACATCCAGCTGACCCGCGAACAGCTGACGGGCGCAATGGGCCATCTGATCCTGCCGCCATCGCTGATCGACCAGCTCGGGCCGGCGGTGGGCTCGGGCCGCTCGATCCTGATGTACGGCCCCCCCGGCAACGGCAAGTCGTCCATCTCCAACGGCATTCGCGACGCGCTTGGGGACAAGATCTACGTGCCTCGCGCCATCGAATACGCGGGCCAGGTCATCACCGTCTACGATCCCATCGTGCATTCCGCCGCCGAGGAGGAAGTTGACGATCCCAACTGCCTGCGCCGCACCTCCGGCCGCTATGACAGCCGCTATGTCCTCTGCGAGCGCCCAACCGTGATCACCGGCGGCGAACTGTCCCTGTCGATGCTCGATCTCGTCTACAACCCGACTGCCCGCACCTACCAGGCGCCGCTGCAGCTGAAATCCTCGGGCGGCGTGTTCATCGTCGACGACCTTGGCCGTCAGGCGGAACCGCCGCAGGCGCTCGTGAACCGCTGGATCGTGCCGCTGGAGGAGTCGAAGGATATCCTTGCCCTGCAATCGGGCGAGAAATTTGAGGTGCCCTTCGACACGCTGGTGATCTTCTCCACCAACTTTCATCCCAACGAGATCTTCGACAAGGCGGCGCTCCGCCGGATCTTCTTCAAGATCAAGATCGACGGCCCATCGCAGGAGGACTTCCTGAAGATCTTCGCCCTCATCGCCCGCAAGAAGAAGATGCCCCTAGACGAGCGCGCACTGCTTCACCTGCTGAAGAACAAATATCCGACGATCAACAACATCTACGCCAATTATCAGCCGGTGTTCCTGATCGACCAGATGATCTCGATCTGCGAATTCGAGGGCATTCCCTACCAGATGACCCCGGAACTGGTCGACCGCGCCTGGGCCAACATGTTCGTTCGGGACGAGACGATCGTGCGCTGAGCCTTCCCCCGCCCCGCCCCCCGGGATAGCCTTTCGAGTGGGTCACGGGAGGGCGGCAGCGATGGGACCAGTCGGCATGGCGGGATGCGGCACCATGGGGCGGCCCATGCTCGACGCCCTGCTGGACGCGGGTTTCGACGCCCGCGGCTTCGACATCCGCGAGATCGACCATCCGGCCGTGACCACCGACCTCGCGGCCTTCACCCGGGGGCTCGGGATCTGCCTGACCGTGGTGCGCGACGAGGCCGAGACCGAAGCGCTGCTCTTCACAGACCAGTGCCTTTGCACGGCGCCCGACCTGCGGACGCTGGTGATCTGCTCCACCCTGCCCCCCTCCTACGTGCGCGGCCTCGCGCCGCGGCTGCCCCATCTGGACCTCGTCGATGCCCCCATGTCGGGCGCCGAGATCGGTGCCATCGAGCGCACTCTCTCCTTCATGCCCGGCGGCGATCCCGCCACGGTCGCGCGCCTGACGCCGCTCTTTCGCGCCATGGGCCGGAGCGTGCATCCCATGGGCGGTTTCGGCATGGGCATCCTCGCCAAAGTCCTGAACAACTTCGTCCTCTCCGCCTCCGTCGCCGCCACGCGCACGGCTCTCGACTGGGCCGATGCCCATGACCTGCCCGAGGCCGCGTTGCTCGACCTGATCGAGGCCTCCACCGGCCGGAACTGGTTCGCCTCCGGCCGGGACGAAATCGAGTTCTTCCGCCACGGCTTCGCCCCCGGCAACACGATCGAGATCCTCGAAAAGGACGTCCGCTGCGCCCTCGATGCGGCGCCGGATCACGCCGACCGCCGCCTCGCCGAGGACATCCGCGCGAGCCTGCGCGCCCTGACGCCGCGGGCCGCGCCCGAGGCTTGACGAACACCACCCGCCGCGCGACCTCCTCCCCATGGTCCTGCCCCCCCGCTTCGCCGACTGGTTCGCCTCGAAAGGCTGGTCGCCCCATCCGCACCAGCTCCAGATGCTGGACCGCGCGGCCGATCCCGCGCTGCTGCTCATCGCGCCCACGGGCGGCGGCAAGACGCTGGCGGGCTTCCTGCCCACGCTGACCGAACTCGCCGAAGGCCACCATCAGGGCCTGCACACGATCTACGTCTCGCCGCTCAAGGCGCTGGCCGCGGACATCCGCCGCAACCTCGGAACCCCCATCGCCGAGATGGCCCTGCCGATCCGCGTCGAGGACCGCACCGGAGACACGTCGGCCACGCAGAAGAAGCGCCAGCGCGCCGACCCGCCCCATATCCTGCTGACGACTCCCGAAAGCCTCGCCCTGCTCACCTCCTACGAGGATGCGCCGCGCATGTTTGCGGGCCTCAGGCGTGTCATCGTCGACGAAATCCACGCCCTGAGCGAAAGCAAGCGTGGCGACCAGCTCTTCCTCGCCCTCTCGCGGCTCGACGCCATGGCCGCCGGCCTGCGCCGCGTGGGCCTCTCGGCCACGGTAGAGAACCCGCCGGCGCTGGCGCGTGAACTCGCCCGCCATCCGGACCCCTGCCCGATCCTCGAGGCCGACCCGGGACCGGAGCCCGACATTTCCATGCTGGTGACCGAGGAGCGCCCGCCCTGGGCGGGGGGCGGCGCGAAATATGCCATCCCCGCCGTGCTCGAGGAGGCAAAGCGCCACAAGACCACGCTGATCTTCCACAACACCCGCGCCCAGGCGGAGCTGTTCTTTCACAACCTGTGGCTGGCCAATGACGAGGACCTGCCCATCGGCATCCACCACGGCAGCCTCGACCGCCAGCAGCGCGAGGCGGTGGAGGCGGCGATGGTCCGGGGCGACCTGCGCGCCATCGTCTGCACCGGCACGCTCGATCTCGGGATCGACTGGGGCGACGTGGATCTCATCATCCAGATCGGCGCGCCGAAGAACGTCAAACGGCTTGTCCAGCGCATCGGCCGCGCCAACCACCGCTACAACGCGCCGTCGAAGGCCATTCTGGTCCCCGCCAACCGCTTCGAGATCGTGGAATGCGTGGCGGCCCTCGAGGCCGCGCGCGACCACGACCTCGACGGCGATCCCAAGGGACCGGGGCCGCGCGATGTCCTCTGCCAGCATATCCTGATCCGCGCCTGCGCGGGGCCCTTTGCAGCGGACGACCTCTACGGCGAGGTCACCACCGTGGGCGCCTATGCCGGGCTCTCGCGCACGGATTTCGACGACTGCCTGAACTTCTGCGCCACCGGCGGCTATGCCCTGCGCGCCTACGACCGCTGGCAGCGGCTGAAGCAGACCGACGGGCTCTGGCACCTGCGCGATCCGCGCGCGGCGCTGCGCATCCGGATGAACCTCGGCACGATCCAGGACACCGACGTGCTGAAGGTCCGGATGCGCGGCCGGGGCAAGCCGCTGGGCGAGATCGAGGAGAGCTTCGCCGCCACCCTCACGCCGGGCGACACCTTCCTCATCGGCGGGCAGATCGTGCGCTACGAGGGGCTGCGCGAGATGACGGTGGAGGTTTCCCGCGATCCGGGGCGCACGCCCAAGGTCGCCACCTTCATGGGCACGAAGTTCGCCACCTCCACCCAGCTCAGCCAGCGCATCCTCGCGATGTTCCGGCAGGAGAGCTGGCCCGCCCTGCCCGGCCATACCGCCGACTGGCTGAGGCTGCAGCGGGAGGTGTCGAAGCTGCCCGAGGCGGACCGCATCCTCGTGGAGACCTTCCCCCATGACGGGCGCCAGCATCTGTGCGCCTACGGCTTTGCCGGGCGGAACGCGCAGGCGACGCTGGGCTTGCTGCTGACCCAGCGGATGGAGCAGCGCGGGCTGGGGGCGCTGGGGTTCGTGGCGACGGATTACGCGACGCTGGTCTGGGGGCTCGACCGGGTGACGGACCCCGCGCCGCTGTTCGCGCCCGATGCGCTGCGGGAGGATTTCGAGACCTGGCTCGCCGGCAACGCGGTGATGAAGCGGACCTTCCGGGCCTCCGCGACGATCGCGGGGCTGATCGAGCGGAACACCCCGCAGGCGAGAAAGACCGGGCGGCAGGCGACATTCTCGTCGGATATCCTCTACGATACGCTGGTGAAATACGATCCCGAGCACCTGCTCCTGCGGATCACGCGGGAGGAGGCGCTGCGGGGGCTGGTGGATTTCGGGCGGATCGAGGAGATGCTGCGGCGCACGGCGGGGCGGATCGATCATGTGGACCTCCAGAGGGTCACGCCCCTCGCGGCGCCGCTGTTCCTCGAGCCGGGGCGGATCCCGGTGGCGGCCTCGGGGGCGCAAAGGCTGATGGAGGAGGAGGCCACGCGGCTGATGGAGGCGGCGGGGCTGAGCGCGGGATGAGGGCGTCCACGCGTGGACGCCCCCGCAAGGCACTGGAATCAATTGCAAACCGCTGTGGACACCCTCTCACGCAACGGCACCGCGCGCATCGTTAATCGGGCTCTTTGGGCCGGAAATATCCCCGCCGGAGGCATCCGCCGCTTGCCCCCCGCGCGGCGCTCTGGCACTCAGAACGGACCATGAACACGCTTCCCCTGACCCTCGCCGGCGAGACGCTGCACCTCACGGGCTCCGGCGCGCTGATCTGGCCCGCACAAGACCTGATCTGCGTCTCCGACCTGCACCTTGGCAAATCCGACCGGATCGCGCGGCGGGAGGGGCGGATGCTGCCGCCCTACGAGACGCGGGCGACGCTGGCGCGGCTTACCGATGCCGTGGCAGGGGCAGACGCGCGCACCGTGATCTGCCTTGGCGACAGTTTCGACGACCTCGCCGGGCAGGATGCGCTGGACGACAAGGACCGCGACACGATCGCGGCGCTTCAGGCGGGGCGGGAGTGGATCTGGATCGAGGGGAACCACGATCCGGGGCCGCTGAGGCTGGGCGGCGCGCACCGGGCGGAGGTGATGCTGGGCCCGCTCACCTTCCGGCATATCGCGCGGGAGGGGGCGCGCGGCGAGATCTCGGGCCATTACCATCCGAAGTGCCGCCTGCCCGGGTCGGGCGGGGGACGGCCCTGTTTCCTGGCCAACGGGGACCGGCTGATCCTGCCGGCCTTCGGCGCCTATACCGGGGGGCTGACCTGCACCGATCCGGTGCTGCAACGGCTGATGCCGCATCCCTCGGTGGCGGTGCTGACCGGGCCGAGACCGGTGGCGGCGCCGATGCCACGGGGGGCCGTGGCGGCGCATGGGCCGCCGGGGTCGCGGGTGCGATTGCCGGGGATGCGGTAGGGGCTCCGGACCTGCGCGGACTCAAGGCCGCAGGCCGCCGCGCCATCGCCGGGCCGCGCCGGTGGCCCGGCGATTGGGTGACGTCGGCGCGCCGCTGGAGCGGCGTGCGGACCGGCACGATAAAGCGCATCGCTCCACTGTCGCATCGCCGGTTCGCGGCCCGTCGACGGCGCGGCTTGTGCTGAACCTCAGGCGTCGCGTCGGCGCTTGCGCCCGTCGATGGCGCGGCTTGCGCCCGGGCTCAGGCGGTCAGCCCCTCTGGTTCCGCCAGACCATTCGCCCGGCAGCAGGCGGTCACCGTGTTCGCCAGCAGGCAGGCGATGGTCATGGGGCCGACGCCGCCCGGAACCGGCGTGATCGCCCCCGCTCTCTCGCAGGCGCTCTCGAACTGCACATCGCCCACCAGCCGCGTCTTGTCGCCCTCGCCCGGAACCCGGTTGATGCCCACGTCGATCACCGTGGCCCCCGGCTTGATCCAGTCGCCCGGCACCATCTCCGGCCGGCCCACGGCGGCCACGACGATATCGGCCCGGCGCACCACATCCGGCAGATCCCGGGTGCGGGAATGGGCCACCGTGACCGTGCAGCTTTCGCCCAGAAGCAGCATCGCCATGGGCTTGCCCACGATGTTGGACCGCCCGATCACCACCGCGTCGAGCCCCGAGAGCGACCCAAGGTGATCGCGCAGCATCATGAGGCAGCCCAGAGGCGTGCAAGGCACCATGGACTTCTGCCCGGTCCCGAGCCGCCCCACGTTGGATATGTGAAACCCGTCCACGTCCTTGGCGGGGTCTATCGCGTTGATCACCAGCTCGGCGTTCATCTGCGGCGGCAGGGGGAGCTGCACGAGAATGCCGTGCACCGCCGGATCGGCATTGAGCCGCCCGACCAGCGCCAGCAGCTCCGCCTCGGGCGTGTCCACGGGCAGGCGATGCTCGAAGGAGGCCATGCCGACCTCCCTCGTCTGGCGGCCCTTGTTGCGGACATAGACCTCGCTCGCGGGGTCCTCGCCGACCAGCACGACGGCGAGGCCGGGGGTGATCCCCTGCTCCTCGATCAGGCGCGTGACATGGCCCGCCACGCGCGCGCGGACGCGCGCCGCGAAGGCCTTTCCATCGATGCGTGTCGCCGTCATTCCTGGTCTCCCGGCCCCATCACGGCCTCTTCGCGGGCGATGGACCATTCCACCATCTGCCGCCACATCGCCTCGGCCAGATCGGGGTCCCAGCCCTGGGCCTCTGCCTCGGCGCGGACGTTGCCGATGACCTCCTCGACGCGGGGCGTGATCCGGGCGGGCAGGCCCTCGCCCGGCTTCAGCTCGGCTGCGCGGTCGATGAGCCGCGCGCGTGCCGCAAGCAGGGTCACAAGTTGACGGTCGAGCGCGTCGATCTCGACGCGCAGCTCCGTCATCGTTCCGATCTCGCCGGGCTCACGCATGGCCACACCTCCGGGTCTCGCGCCCCGTGAGGTGGACCGATGCGCGCCGGAGGGCAAGACGTCAAAACAGCCCTTCGACGAGCCCTTCGTCGTTGAGGCGGATCGATTCCGCCGAGGGCACGCGCGGCAGGCCCGGCATGGTCATGATCTGTCCGCAGATCGCCACGACAAAGCCCGCGCCCGCCGAGAGCCGCACCTCGCGCACCGGCACGACATGGCCCTCGGGCGCGCCACGCAGGGCGGGATCGGTGGAGAAGGAATACTGCGTCTTGGCCATGCAGATCGGCAGGTGGCCGTAGCCCTGCGCCTCCCAGGCGTGGAGCTGGTCGCGCACGGCAGTATCGGCTGTCACCTCGCCCGCGTGGTAGATGCGGCGGGCGATGGTCTCGATCTTCTCGAAAAGCGGCATGTCGTCGGGATAGAGGGGCGCGAAATTGCCTGCGCCCGAGTCCGCGAGCTCCACCACCTTGCGGGCGAGGTCCTCGATACCCGCCGAGCCTTTCGCCCAGTGCTGGCAGAGGATCGCCTCGGCGCCCTGCTCGGCCACATAGGCGCGGACGGCCTCGAATTCGGCCGCAGTGTCGGTGACGAAGTGGTTGACGGCCACGACCACGGGCACGCCGAAGGATTTGATGTTGGCGATATGGCGGCCAAGGTTGGGGCAGCCCTGGCGGACGGCCTCCACGTTCTCGGCGTTGAGGTCTTCCTTCGCGACGCCGCCATTGGCCTTCATGGCGCGCAGGGTGGCGACGACGACGACCGCGTCGGGGGCGAGGCCCGCCTTGCGGCACTTGATGTTCATGAACTTCTCGGCGCCGAGATCCGCGCCGAAGCCCGCCTCGGTCACCACGTAGTCGGCCAGCTTCAGCGCGGTCGTGGTGGCGGTCACGGAATTGCAGCCATGGGCGATATTGGCGAAGGGGCCGCCGTGGACGAAGGCGGGATTGTTCTCCAGCGTCTGCACGAGGTTCGGTTGCATCGCGTCCTTGAGAAGCACGGTCATGGCGCCATCGGCCTTGAGGTCTCGGGCAAAGACCGGCGTGCGGTCGCGCCTGTAGGCCACGATCATGTCGCCGAGACGGCGCTCGAGGTCCGTGAGCGAGGTGGCGAGGCAGAGGATCGCCATGACCTCGGAGGCCACGGTGATGTCGAACCCGCCCTGGGCCGGAAAGCCGTTTGCGGCGCCGCCCAGCGAGGTGACGATATCGCGCAGGGCGCGGTCGTTCATGTCCATGACGCGGCGCCAGACGATGCGGCGCTGGTCGATCTCGAGCGCGTTGCCCCAGTAGATGTGGTTGTCGATCATGGCGCTGAGGAGATTGTGCGCGCTGGTGATCGCGTGGAAATCGCCGGTAAAATGGAGGTTCATGTCCTCCATCGGGATGACCTGCGCATGGCCGCCGCCGGCCGCGCCGCCCTTCATGCCGAAGTTGGGCCCGAGGGAGGCCTCGCGGATGCAGATGGCGGCGCGCTTGCCGATGCGGTTGAGGCCGTCGCCGAGACCCACGGTGGTCGTGGTCTTGCCCTCGCCCGCCGGGGTGGGGTTGATCGCGGTGACGAGGATCAGCCGGCCGTTCGGGCGACCTTGGACGCTGTCGATGAAGCGCTGGCTGACCTTGGCCTTGTCATGGCCGTAGGGGATCAGGTCCTCGGCGCCGATGCCGAGTTTCGCGCCGATCTCCTGGATCGGCCGTTTGGTCGCCGCGCGGGCGATCTCGATGTCGGTCTGGTGCGCCATGTTGATCCTGTTCCTTTCGGCCCGTCCGCGCGGGCCGCCTTCGCCGTCCGAGGGATAGGATGGCACGGGGGAGGGCACGAGGTGAATTGCGACGTTCTCATATTTGGAATCGGCGGGAGGGCCGGAAAGACGTTTCCCATGAGAAACCGGGAGGCCCGCGGGGAACCCGGGGCGGAGGGAGGCGGTTTCCTTGGCAGACGGGCCCCTTCGTGGCCCCTGCCGAAACCGAACCGCCGGAGGTCATCCATGCGCCGCAGAGCCCTTTCCGTCATCGCCCTCGCCGCCGCGGGGTTGTCCGGGCCCGCCCTTGCACAGGACAGTGCGGAGGAGGGATCCGCCGGGGCCGAGGCTCTTGCGTCCTCCTATTGCGACACGGCCTTCTTCCGCGCCGATGTCGATGAAGACGGTCTGCTGAGCGAGGAGGAACTGGGCGCGGGCCTCGGCGCGCTCTTCGAGGAGATCGACGCGGACGGGGACGGCGAGATCAGCCGCGACGAATTCGAGGCCTGCGAGAGCCGCGCGCTCGAGGCGGTGCAGGCCGCCTACAGCGAGGCCTATGGCGATGTCGGGACGAGCACGCTGGAGGAGGCCTGGGCCGCTGCCGCCGAGGGCAATCCGGCGATCGACGGGGACGGCATGAGCCGGGCCGATTTCATCGGCGCCGCGGCCGATGCGTTCCAGCGCGGCGCGACCCAGGCGCTGGACGCCGAGGGTGCGGACCCGGTGGAATTCACCGAGCCCTTCATCTTCCTTGGCGAGTCCCAGAGGTTCATCGAACTGACGGCAGAGGAATTCGCCGCCAGCTCCGCCTATACGTTCGAGCTGACCGACCGCGACGGCGACGACCGCCTGACCCGCGAGGAATTCATCGAACGCGGCGAGGAGCTGACCGTGGATATCGAGAAGGTCAACGCGCGGTTCGACGCGATGGACGCCGACGGCAGCGAGAGCCTGACGCCCGAGGAATTCATCGGCATGGACCGGCTGCGCGCCGACGGCGAGCCCGACCCGGCAGACGGCATCCCGGTGATCTACTACTTCTTTTACCAGCGCGGCTGACCGGCCCGCCCGTTCCGCGGCGACAAAGGTCCGCGCGGCATGACCGCGGCGGGCCTTGCCCGGAGACGGGCTATTCCGCCGCCGCCACCGCCGCGCCGGAGGCCGCCCAGGCCCGCTGTTCCGGCACGAAGAGCCGCAGCGCATCACCCAGCCGCAGCACGCCCGCCCGTTCGACCCAGGCGGTCACGCCGCGCCGGCCCTCCGCCGCCCGCTTGAAGCCCTTGCCATGGCCGGGGCGCGCCGCCTCGATGGTCATGGCGGGATACTGGCAGGGGCCGTTCTGCAGGTCGATGGTCAGGGTCGTGCCCTCCGGCGTCTGCAGCCGCGAGGACGGCGGGACGTGGGAAAAATCGGGGATGCCCTCGACCACCACCGACGCGCCGAGCCACAGCGGATCGAGCGACTCCAGCCCCAGGGTCGCGGCGATCCCGGCCAGGTCTTCGGCCGAGACGATGGAGAGCTGCCGCGTGTTCCGGATCTCGGTGTTCCGCTTGTAGAGGTTCAGCACCCGGCTGCAGGACGGCCGGGTCAGGCCCGCGTGAAACTCCGCCTCGAACCCCGCGAGGGTCAGCGGCATCTCCTCCAGCGCCTCGCTGCGGATGGCCTGCGTCTCGCGGTCCGGCACGCGGCCAAGCCAGACGATACGGGCGGTAAAGGGGCTTTCGACGAGTGCGGGCATGGGCGGAGATCCTTTCCCGCGCATCATTCCGCAGTGCGGCGCCCCCCGCAAGAGAGTCCCCGCAAGAGAAAGGGGCCCGGCGATCCCGCCGAGCCCCACTTGTCGTCCGTCCCGGGCCCTGATGTCAGGTCGGCTCGGGCTCCATCTCTCCGTCGCCGCGCGGTTTCTTCGGCTTCAGCGTCTTCGGGATCGCCGTGACGGAGCTGCCGGAGGAGGGCGGCGCGTCGTCCGCATCGTCGGAGCGGTTCAGAGGCTCGCCGTTCATCACCTTGCGGATCTCGTTGCCGGTGAGGGTCTCGTATTCCAGAAGACCCTGGGCCAGACGCTCCCACTCGTCGCGCTTTTCCGTGAGGATGCGGCGGGCGGTCTCGTAGCCCTCGTCGATGATCTCCTTCACCTTCCCGTCGATGCGCTTCTGCATCTCCTCGGAATGGTTGGTGCCGCCGCCATAGGCGCCGAGATAGCTCTGCTGCTCGTTGGCATAGTCGACCATGCCCAGCTCCTCGAAGAAGCCGAACTGGGTCACCATCGCGCGGGCGATCTTGGAGGCCTGCTGGATGTCGGAGGCGGCGCCGGAGGTGACGTTCTCCTTGCCGAACTTGAGCTCCTCGGCCACACGGCCGCCCATCGCCATGGCGATCTTCGACTTGTACTTCGTCAGGCTGACCGCGAGCTGATCGCGCTCGGGCAGCGACAGCACGAGGCCGAGGGCCCGGCCCCGCGGGATGATCGTCGCCTTGTGGACGGGATCGTGCTGCGGAACGTTGAGGCCGACCACGGCATGGCCCGATTCGTGATAGGCGGTCAGCGCCTTTTCCTCGTCGGACATGACCATGGAGCGGCGTTCCGCGCCCATCATCACCTTGTCCTTGGCGTTCTCGAAGTCGATCATCGTCACGAAGCGCCGGCCCACGCGGGCGGCCATCAGCGCCGCCTCGTTCACGAGGTTGGCAAGGTCGGCACCCGAGAACCCGGGCGTGCCGCGGGCGATGATGCGCAGGTCCACGTCGGGGCCCAGCGGCACCTTGCGGGCGTGGACGCCGAGGATCTTCTCGCGGCCCTTGATGTCGGGATTCGGGACCTGCACCTGCCGGTCGAAGCGGCCGGGGCGCAGCAGCGCGGGGTCAAGCACGTCGGGGCGGTTCGTGGCCGCGACGATGATGATGCCCTCGTTGGCCTCGAAGCCGTCCATTTCGACCAGAAGCTGGTTCAGCGTCTGCTCGCGCTCGTCGTTGCCGCCGCCGTAGCCCACGCCACGGGACCGGCCCACGGCGTCGATCTCGTCGATGAAGACGATGCAGGGCGCGTTCTTCTTGGCCTGTTCG
>Ga0008835_100719_pt1 | contig 24750 bp, 24 predicted proteins | sample HotLakConsoUCCRE_FD_62215 | JGI IMG/M metagenome (GOLD analysis project Ga0008835, IMG submission 62215) | Hypersaline microbial mat communities from Hot Lake, Washington, USA - Hot Lake Consortium UCC-RE (Hybrid Assembly) ... | reverse complement strand
CCTGGTCCCCGCCGCCGGGTACGTCTCCCTCCTCTTCCTGGGGACCTTCGCCACCCATGACGACCGCCTCGAGGTGGAGGCCCGCTCCCTGGGGGCCACTCCCCGGCAGGCCCTCTTCCGGGTCACCCTCCCCGTCCTCCGGCGCCCGCTGGTGGAGGGGTTCATCCTGGGGTTCCTGGTGAGCTGGGCCCAGGTGCCCCTCACGCTGCTGGTGGGGCAGGGGGTGGTGCCGGCGCTCCCGGTGGAGGTCTTCGCCTATGTCCAGTCCGGACAGGATGCCCTGGCGGCCACCGGCGCGGTCCTGCTGGTGGTCCCGCCCCTCCTGGCCATGGCGGCGGCGGGGGTGGCGGTGCGGCGCCTGGAGATGGCGCTGCCGTGAGTGGCGGAATGGGGGGAGAGCGCCCCGGGGGGGGCGGAACCAGAGCCCGGTCGCGGCTGGAGGCACCCTCCGGCCCTCCCCCGGCCGAGGCCGACCTCGCCCTCCGGGTGAACGGGCTGTCCGTTCCCTTCGGTGCCGGGGCGGGGCTGGCCGATGTCAGCTTCCAGGTGGCCTCCGGGGAACGGTTGGTCCTCCTGGGGTCCTCCGGGGCGGGGAAGACCACCCTGCTGCGGGGGATCGCGGGGCTGGTCCCCACCGGTGGGGGAACGGTCCACTTGGCCGGGCGGGACGTCACCCGTGAGCCCCCGGAGCGCCGGGGGGTGGTGTACCTGCACCAGACGCCGGTGCTCTTCCCCCATCTGGATGTCTTCGAGAACGTGGCCTTCCCCCTCCGGCTCCGGAGGGTGGGGGCGGAAGACCTCCGGCGCCGGGTGGAGGAGGCGCTGGAGATCGTGCAGCTCGGACCGCTGGCCCGGCGGGGACCCGGGGCGCTGAGCGGTGGGCAGAAGCACCGGGTGGCGCTGGCCCGGGCGGTGGTTTCCCGCCCCTCCCTCCTCCTTCTGGACGAACCCCTCTCGTCGCTGGATCCGGGGCTCCGTCACGACCTGAGGGGGGCCATCACCACCCTTCAGGAGGAGTACGGACCGGGGCTGGTGATGGTGACCCACGACCTGGAGGATGCCGGACTGCTGGGGCACCGGGTGGGGGTGCTCATGGAGGGCGGGCTGGCGCAGGTGGACACACCGCTCCGCCTTTTCGGCCGCCCCGCCTCTCTGCCGGTGGCCCGCTTCCTGGGTTTCCGGAACCTGGTGGAGGGGGTGCTGGGAAAGGATGGGGTCTTCCGGTCGGCGCTGGGGGAGATCCAGGTGGGCGGGGGGGGAGTGGGTCCGCCGGGGGATGGGGGCCCTGGGGGGAGGACCGGCACCCCGGGTGCGGAAGCCCCCGCGGGAGCCAGGGTGGCTGTGCTCCCGCCAGGGTCGGTGCGGGTGGTGGCTCCGGGGCTCCGGGGCGTCCAGGGCGCCGGCCCGGTGAGGCAAGGCCGCGGAACCGTGTCCTTCTCCGGTCAGGTGGACGGGGTGATCCATCAAGGGGCCCGGGCGCTGCTTGTTGTGGAGGTGGGGGGGGTGCGGCTGGAGGTGGATCCCGGGGAGGGGCCGGCCCCGGATCAGGGGGCGGATGTGGTCCTGGAGCTGGACCCCCACCGCCTGCTCCTGTTTCCCCCCTGACCCTGGTGGTCGGGGCGAGCGTCCTGGCCGCCACGGCGGCCCCGGCATCGGCCCCGGGGCAGGGGTGGGGTGGCCCTCAGGGTCGGCACCCTGTGCACGCCACAACCACTCCGTAGCCGGGAAGGTCCAGGGACACCGTGCTCCCGGTGCCCAGGCGGCGACCGGAAAGGGCATCCAGGAGGGCCCCCTCCCCGAAGGTGGGCACGACCACCCGCTCCTCTCCCGGGGTGGGGTTCACGATGTAGAACCAGGTCTGGCCGCCGTCGGCCCGGGCCGTCCATTTCAGACGGGGGTTCCCCAACTCCACCACCCGCTCTCCCCATGAGAGGGGGCCTTCCGTGCGGCGCAGTTCGCCGATCACCGTCTTGATGTCCTCCCAGGCGCCGGGATCGCCGCGGCGCAGTGCGCTCGGCCCGTACCAGAAGATCACCCGGGCTCCCTGCACCACAGCCAGGAAGGCCATGGCCCGACTCTCTTCCAGGGTGGGCTGCCGCCCGGTGGCGGGAGGAAAGTCGATGGACATGTCGGTGTATCCGAATCCCTGAAGCACCGCCATGGGGAGCGCCTCCGGTGCCAGGCGCCGGGCCTCCTCAACGTACTCCCCCAATGCGGTGAGATCGGGGACGATGTCCACCGGGTACAGGCTGAAGCCGTAGACCGAAGCCGCGGGGACGGTCTCCCGGACCGCCCGATGGAAGTTCTCCTCCAGCAACGGTCGATCCGTCTCCGGGACGCCGTAGAAGGGGAGGAGGAAGGGGAGCGGTGCCTCTGCGATGACGGTGGGGACCTGGACGACCTCCCGGGAGGTCGCCGCCATCGTCGCCACATTCTCGAGGAGGTAGTCCCGGGGCTCCGGGTCCAGCTTTGCGGCCATGTAGCTGTTGGCCGGCTCGTCCTGGAGGTAGATGCCGGCCAGGGGGCGGACATCCCCCCCCAGGCACACCTCGAGGAAGCTCCGGAGCCGCGCCTGATAACGGGGCACGTCGAGGAGCTCGGTGTCGGCCTGGTCGATGGCCAGCAGGTAGCCGGGGAGCAGGATCTGGACACTCCCCGCCGCACTCCAGGGATTCCGGGGACCCGCGCAGGTCAGGCCCGGGTCGAGGCCCGGGAGGGCGGTGGGGGGGAGGAAGTGGGTGACCTCGGCGGTGCTCTCGCCCCCTTCGGAGACCAGGAAGAGGGGGAAGAAGATGTCGAAGCCGATGTCCGCCAGTTCGGCGAACCCCCGGGGGAAATCCGGTGCCGTGGGATCCCCGAACGTCCCCTGCGGTGCTCCGGCGGCACCCAGGAGCAGGCTCCGGACTGCCGGGGGCTCGGGGGGCGCCGGATCCGTGGGGGCGGTGCACCCCGCCAGAAGGGCGACGGAGATCAGGAGGGCGGTGATCCCCCGGCAATGTCCGGGGATCACGGGCAAGGTGCTTCCCGACACACCCTGCCGCAGCGGTTCCCCGGCTCCCGGGGAGGAGTCCCGTGGAGAGGGCGGGGGAGCCGGGGCCGAACCCGGGTCAGCCCCCCGGTGCATCACAGGTGGCAGAGGTGATGAGGTAGCTGACTCCGGTCACATCCCCTGAACCGATGACCACCTCCGAGGGGGTGGCCGTGGCCTCGAACACGAGGTCGGCTCCATCCAGCGCCAGCGCGGCCAGGTGCCCCAGCCCCCAGGTGTCCGCCGGAAGGGGTCCCAGGACGAAGACTCCGTCCGCCCCGGTCACTCCGTTCCGCACCAGGAGAGCTCCCTCTTCATCCACCAGGGTGGTAGAGGTGGCCCTGGGAACGAAGTCCTCCACACTCCGGGGCTGCCCGGCGGGGCACGCCGGGATCACCACATCCTGCGCCAGCGCCACCGTGCCCCCCACCAGCGCTCCCATCCCCTCCCCCGCCACCCAGGTGCCATGGATGGTGGGCCGCATGATCCAGCGGCCGGAGTTCCCCGCCCGGTGCCCGAAGCTCTCCGACACATCGAAGTCCAGGGTCACCGTGGTCTCCCCCTCCTCCAGCTCGAATTCGTCGCCCGGGAGGATGACCTTCAGGCCGCTCTGCTGACAGCTCGGGCAGTGGAGCTCCCCCGTGGCGGGAAGGCCTCCCGGATGCTGTGCGCCGTCGAGGGAGTAGACGGTGCCGTCCTTCGCCTCCAGCACCGCCCCTCCGATGACGAAGCGGAGCTGACCATAGGACCCGGGATCCAGCTCCACATCCTCAGCCAGCACCACCGAGGTCCCCACCAGTTCCGTGAGTTCGATGAGGTCGGTGGGCTCGTCCAGGAGGTCCACAGCCCCCTCATTCCCCTGCAGGTAGATCCTCGTGATCTCCACCCAGGCGGCGGCCACGTCCCCCGGGGCGTCCGTGAGACGCACCGTGAGCCGGGCCTCGTCTGCCCCGGGCATGGCCAGGTCGTCGGAGCTGCAGGCAGCGGCCGCCATGGTCAGGATCAGGGAGGCGGTGGACAGCAGGGCGACGGAGTTGCGCATTGGGTGTGGATTCCAGGAAGGGTGTGGTGCCGGTTCTGGATAACCCCGATGTGACAGAATCGTGCCATTGGGTTCGGGGAGTTGGTGGCTCCCAGGGGTGGGGCGAGCCGAGCGGGGGGGATCGGGCGAAACCGTAGGCCCGCCGCCACTGATCCCCTGGGCGGCAACCGTCTCCGCAGACAGGGGCGATGGTCTGCAACCGCTTCCGGGCGGGGAAGAAAGTGGCCAGGGGGGGCCAGGAAAGGGACCCTGGCCCCCCGGCTCGCGACTGCGGTCGGGTCAGCCCCCTCGCCCCATCCGGGCCCAGGCCCGCACCGGAAGGCTGGTCATCCCTGCGACCTTCGCCGGCACCGCGCTGAAGAAGAACCCCCGATCCGGGAGTTCCTCCAGCCCGGTGAGGTTCTCCACGATGGGGATCCCTGCGCCCAGGAGGATGGTGTGGGCAGGGCGGGCCCCGTCCGTGGTGTCGTCCACGTTCAGGGTATCCATCCCCACCAGGACCGCACCCCCCTCCCGGAGCGCCTCCGCCGCCCCCCGGGTCAGGAAGGGGTGGCCCTCGAAGTAGTCGGCGGTCCCCCAACGGGAGTCCCACCCCGTGTGGAAGAGCACCGCCATCCCCTCGAGCGGCCTGGCCGTTCCCGGTGCCCCCGGGCTCGCCATGGCCTCCAGGGCGTCCTCGATCCGCTCCCGGTCCACTCCCCGACCCTCGTCCACCGGGACCCGGATCACCACCCCCGGAAGGTCGGCCACGCTGGAAAGCCCCAGCCCCCCGATGTCTGCGCCCTCCCGGATCCGGTGGCCCGGAGCATCGAGATACGTTCCCGTGTTCCCCACAAGCTCCATCCGGCCGATGCGGAACTCCACACCGGGATCGTAGTGGGCCCGGGAGGCGTCGAAGGGCGTGTGGTCCTCCACCAGGGGTGCCGGAAGCCCCGGGTAGATGGGCATCCCGCTCCGGATCGTGTGGGTCAGATCCACCAGCCGCGAAGGGCCCGGGGTGGGGACGGAGGTGGGGGAAACGCCCTCCTCAGCGGGTCTGTTCATGGGGTGTCCGGGTGTCCGTAGCGCTCTCCGTCCTCCCAGGCCGTCGCCTGGTTCCCGTACGTGGGGATCCCCCCCTGCTCCGCCAGCATCCGGGCCATGTGCATCAGGTTCCAGGTCATGAAGGTGGTGGTGCGCTGTGTGAAGGTGTTGTCGGTACCCCCGGACCCGTCATCCAGGTAGGAGGGACCGGGTCCCGCCTCCCCGATCCAACCTGTGTCCGCCTGCGGCGGAATGGTATAGCCCAGGTGCTGCAGGGCAAACAGGACCTCGGAGGCGCAGTGCTTGACGCCGTCCTCGTTTCCGGTGATGACACACCCCCCCACCCGGCCGTAGTAGATGTACTGCCCCTGATCATTGGTGCGGGCAGAACTGGCGTACAGCCGCTCCAGTACGGTGCGGCACACCGACGAGATCTGCCCCAGCCAGATGGGTGTTCCCACCACCAGGATGTCTGCCGCCAACACCTTCTCCTGGAGGCGGGGCCAGGGATCCCGCTCCCAGCCATGCTCCGTCATGTCCGGCTGGACCCCGGGAGGCACGTCATGGTCCACCACCCGGAGGATCTCCACCTCCACCCCCGCCCGGCGCATGATGGCGGCGGACCGGTCGATCAGCCCCCGGGTGTGGGAGTTGCGGGGGGACCTCTTCAGGGTGCAGTTCAGGAAGAGGGCGGAGAGGTCTGAGAAGTCCGTCCTGGACGGTGGGGCCGCCATGGGTGCCTCCGGGGGTGGATGGCCTGGGCCGGTGCCGGGGCGATTCCCCGGGGGTGGCCCCTTCTCTCAACGCGATCACCCCCCGGGGTGTTCCGTCAGGGGCTTTCCACCGAGGGAAGGCGACGGCATCATCCGTAGTCCCTTCGACTCGATTTCCTTCGATTCCCCTGCGGAGTTCCATGCCCCCTCGGGCCACGCCCCCCCGTTCCCACGGCCTCCCTCCAGGCGAGGCGCGCCTGGGCGACGTCGTCGTCAACCTGGCCGGATCCTACGGCTACATGGAGGACGGGTACTACCGTTCACAGGCGCTGGAACTGCAGGGACGGGCGGTGTTTCCCTCCACCCGGGATATCCTGGACGCCCTGGTGGTGCCCATTGCCCTGGTCCGGGCCCGTCAGGCGGGGATCGCGGTGCCGGGGCACTACATCTCGAACGGGTACTTCGACCCGCCGGTGCTTGTGGACCCCATCAACCCCTTCATGTCGGGGCATGCGGTGGTGCTGCGACCGGGACGGCGGGACCAGGTGGCCCGGTCCATGACCCGGAACTTCACCTACGCCATGTGCTGCCAGGAGCTTCCTGAAGGGGCCCGGATCGGGTGGTTCCGAACCGTGCTGGGGTGGAGCCGTGACCCGGTCCATCGTCCCATGGCCGCAGCCCTCTGGGAGCTCTTCCGCCTCCCCATGGCCCGGGTCCGGGTGATCCGGCCCCCGGAGGCTCCGCCCCTCTTCAGCGCCATGGAGACGCTCCTTCCCGGGGCGCTCACGGCGGCGGAGCGGAACCGCCTGGTGGAGGGGCTGCAATGGCACGCATAGCCGTCTACCTGGAGCGCTACACCATCGCCCGCTCCGAGGAGATGGGGGCGATCCTCCGCTTCGGGCAGGTCTCGCAGCGGCTGGGGCACCGCTTCGACATCCTCTTCCGTCCGGACATGTACAAGATCCCGGACTACGATGCCCTCTTCATCCGGGCCCTCACCGATCCGCTGAACTCATCCTATGTGGCGGCTCGCACGGCGGAGGTCCACGGCCTGAGGGTCATCGACGACCCCACCTCCATCCGGATCTGCTGCGACAAGGTGAGCATGTACGGGCACCTGATGAAGGCGGGGGTGCCCGCCCCCGCCACGGAGATCCTCTCCGCCGCCGACCTGACCCTGGAGCGGGCCGGGGAACTGCTGGCGCGCCTGGGCACCCCGGTGGTGCTCAAGGCCCCCAACTCCAGCTTCTCGATGTACGTGGAGAAGGCCTCCACCCCGGAGGAGGTGCTCCGGGTGGGGCGGCGCTTCCTCCGGAGGGCCGATCGTCTGGTGGCGCAGCGGTTCGTCCGCTCGGCCTTCGACTGGCGGGTGGGGGTGCTGGGGGGCGAGGTGCTCTACGTGTGCCAGTACACCATTCCCCGGAAGCAGTGGAAGATCATGACGTGGGTGGGGAAGGGGCGGGTGGTGGCGGGGCCGGTGAAGGCCTTCGAGGTCGGCGCAGTGGACCCCCGGCTGCTGGCCACGGCCCGGGCGGCGGCGGCGGCGGTGGGGACCGGTCTGTACGGGATCGACCTGAAGGAGGTGGACGGGGAGTACGTGGTCATCGAGGTGAACGACAACCCCACCCTGGCGGAAGGGGAGGAGGACCGGAAGGCGCCGGAGCTCTACGAGCGGGTGATCCGCTACCTGGCCAGGGAGTGGGGATGAACCCCGGGGGGGCGGCCCCTGGCGACTCGCGGGGGATCCGGGTCCGACGGGGGGCTGAGGGGGACCTGGCGGGGCTCGTGGCGCTGGAGGAGGCCTCCTTCACCGCGGACCGCCTGAGCCGGAGGAGCCTCCGGCGGCTCCTCCTGGTGAGGACCGCCGACGTGCTGCTGGCGGAAGGGCCGGGGGGGGCGCTCCTGGGGGCGGCGGTGCTTCTGCGCCGTAAGGGAAGCCACAGGGAGCGCCTCTATTCGCTGGCGGTGGATCCCGCCGCCCGGGGACGTGGCGTGGGGCGGCTCCTCCTGGAGGCCGTCCTGGCCGGGGCCCGGTCCAGGGGGGTGGTGGAGGTGGGGCTGGAGGTGCGGACGGACAATGACGGGGCCATCGCCCTCTACCGGAGCCTGGGGTTCACCGAGGCGGGAGTGGTGGAGGGGTACTACGCGGACGGGGCCCCGGCGCTGGTGATGCGCCGGGTGGAGGGTGAACGCTGACGGTGGCGTGGCCCCTCAGCGTCCCCGGTCCTGACCATGCTCGAACACCCGTCCCACCTCCCCCAACCCCAGTCCCCTTCCGTGGCGGGGAGCACGAGGAGGACCTCCGCCCGGACCGCTACCTCGTGGCGACGTTGGCAAGGGTGCTGAGTGCGTTCGCGATGGTCGACAGGATCTCGTCGACCCCCTCGAGCCCGTGGCGCTGCCGGAGGTAGAGCGGGTCGTTGTACGTGAGGAAGACGCGGCCGTCCTGGTTCTGCCACACCAGCATCTTCTGCGGCAGGTCGATGGCGGTGGTCCGGGACCCCTGCATCAGCGGTGTCCCAAGGGCGGGATTGCCGAACAGGATCAGCCGCGTCGGTGGCAACGGCTGATCCACCCCCGCGGCGTTCGCCTGATGATCCACCGTGGTGAGGATCCTCAGGTTTTCGTTCGCCTCCAGGGCAGCCTGCAGCCGGTCGAACGTCTCCTCGAAGGTGAGGGTGCTCTCCACCGTCACCAGCCCGGCGTCGAGGGCGGCCGACTGCGCCGGCTGGTCGACCTCCGTTACCTGGCAGGCGGTTGCGAGGACGCTGAGGACGGAGAGGACAGGGAGCAAAAGGGTCCGTCGGTTCATGGCATCATTGGGGGTTCGGGGATCCGTTCGCCTCAGGAAGGTGCAAGGCGGTCAACGCGAGCGCACGCCCGGCCCGAACCGGTGGGCCTCCACTGGGGCCGGGGAAAAGGCCGTGCTGGACGAACCTCGGCGATCCCCCGACCGCGCCCGGGAAGCCTCCCGACGGGCCCGGCCTCTGGATCCCTCCGGCCGCTGGGGCATGGTCTGCTGCTGGTGTGGTCCACCTCCGTCCGGAGCGGCGTCCTCAGCCATCCATCGCCAGGAACAGGTTGTTCAGCGATTCCGCCAGGGTGGGGTGGGCAAAGACCCCGTCCCGGATGGCGGTGTACGGGAGGTCGCCCATCATGGCCACCTGCAGCACCGACATGATCTCCCCCCCCTCCACCCCCAGGATGGCCACCCCCAGGATCCGGTGGGTGGCAGCGTCCACCACGGCCTTCATGAGCCCCCGGGTCTCGTCCATCTCGATGGCCCGGGCCACCCGGGACATGGGGAGCCGGGCCACCCGGATGTCCAGCCCCCTCTTCCGGGCCTCCGTCTCGGTGAGCCCCACCCGGCCGAGCTGCGGGTCCGTGAAGAGGGTGTAGGGGACCATGCGGTCCTCCCGGGAGGCTTCGCCGGAGCCCAGGAGGTTCTCCCGGACCACCCGGAAGTCGTCGTAGGCCACATGGGTGAAGGGGGGACCACCGTTCACGTCTCCCAGGGCCCAGATCCCCGGGACGTTGGTCTCCAGGCGGTCATTCACCTGGATGAAGCCCCGCTCCGTGAGCGCCAGTCCGGCGGCCCGGGGGTTCAGGGTGTCGGTGGCCGGTACCCGCCCTGCGGCCAGCAGGATGTGGGAGCCCCGTGTGGAGCCGGACCCGCCGTCGCTCCCGGCCCAGTGCACCACCACCTCCTCCCCGTCCCGTTCCACCGAGGTCACGGTAGCGCTCATCTGGAAGGTGATGCCGTCCTCCGACAGGATCTCCAGGAGCGCCTTCGCGATGTCCTCGTCTTCCCGGGGGACCAGGCGGGGTGCCGCCTCCAGGATGGTGACCTGGGCACCGAAGCGCCGGAACATCTGTCCGAACTCCAGCCCGATGAACCCGCCCCCGACGACCACCAGGTGCTCCGGAGTCTCATCCAGCTCCATGATGGAGGTGGAATCCAGGAATCCGGTCTCGGCCAGGCCGGGAATGGGGGGCGTGTTCGTCCGGGTGCCGGTGTTCACGAAGATGTGTTCTGCGGTCAGGAGGCGCGTGCCGCCCTCCGGCGTCTGCACCTCCACCTCCCGGGGTCCCCGGAAGGAGCCGTGACCGAAGATGAGTTCCACGGTGTCATGCTTCTCGAGCCCCTTCCGGCTCCCGGAGCTCCAGGCATCCACGATGTCCCGCTTCCGCTTCCGGACCACGGACTGGTCTACCGTGACCGGGCCCGTGAGCACCCCGTAGTCGGCGGCCCGGCGGGCCAGGTACGCGACCCGGGCACTGGCCACCATGGTCTTGGTGGGGGTGCACCCGGAGATCACGCAGGTGCCCCCCACCCGGTCCCGCTCCACGATGGCCACCCTCCATCCGGCCTTCGCCAGGGCGCCGGTGAGGGGCTTTCCGGCCTGGCCGGTCCCCAGGATGATGGCGTCGAAGGATTCGGCTCGGGTCATGGTCCGGGTCTCTGGAGGGGGGAAGGGCTGAGTGCCGGTGGATCGATGCTGCCGGCCACGGTGTCCCGGCGGCTTCAACGAAGGGAAGGAGGCACCGGTTCCGCACCTCCGTCGGTTGCCAACCCGTCGAGGAGCGAAAGATCCCCGTAGCAGGTGGCGGCCCGTCCCCCGGTATCGTCCGCATCCGTCAGGAGGCCGATCCCGATGACCGGAGGCATCTCTTCGCCGAAGGCCCGCCGGAAGTCCGCCGCCAGGTCCCGTTCCTCTTGAAGCCACGTGTCCCGGGGGGCATCGGCGTTCCGGAGCACCACGACCCGCACCCGGGAGGTGTAGGCACCCTCAAACATGGAGTCCACCGCTTCGGCGTTCCCCCAGACGTAGCTGATGGCCGCCCCGGGCACGGCGGGTCCCAGGCGTCGGCGGGCGATCCGGTGCCTCAGGCGGTCCCATCGGGAGAGCCCGGGAGGCTCAAAGTCGAAGCTGACCGTGACCCGTGCGGGGGCGTCGTCCGCCTCCTGGCGGCGGAGGTCGGACCCCTCCACCGGGCCGTCGCTCCGCCACGCCCAGAGGAGGCGACGGGCGTCGGCGGCATCGCCCCCCAGGACGAGTTGGAGACCGGACGCCTCTCCCGCACTCTCCCCCCGGAGACACGCCCCCACCTCCGGGTCGGCCACGATGCTCCAGGCGGTGACGCCCCGCTGGAGGTCCACTGCCTGCCAGTCCGGAGGGAGGGGGGCACCCGGCTGCATCCCCGAAAAGGCTGCCACGGGGCCCAACAGGTTGGGCGGGGACTCGAGAACCGCGGGCACCGCAGCCACGACCCCCGCTGCCAGGAACGGGAGGAGCAGCAGGCGGACGGTGGATCCGGTCCTCCCCCTCAACCGACCTCCACCGGGACCCTCCCGGTCCTCCCTGGAAGGGGAATGACCCGCACCGGGGAGGGCGCCGCATCGCCCCGGGGCTCCGCAGGGGTCGGCGACTCTGTCGTGGAGGCCGCCACGGGGGCAGCCAGGGCGCTCCGGGCCCAGACCAGCCGCTGCACGATGGAGACCCCCACCAGCGCCGACATCAGCCAGAAGAGGGGCACCAGGTAGGCCGGAAGGAGGATGAAGACCGAAAAGAGCACCACGGTCTCGGTGCCCCCCACCAGGGCGTCGGGCATGGTGATGCTGGTGGATTCCCCCCGGGTGGCAGCCCCGGCGGATCGCTTCTCCAGGAGCGCCGCCAGGTACATCCACGAGGCGGTGTTCACGTAGAACGACGAGAGGAGGACCACCAGCGCCAGCCACTGCTCCGGCCGGCCCCCCATCCCCAGCACCAACCCGAGGGGCACCGCCGCATAGACCACGAAGTCCGCCAGGATATCCAGGTAGCCCCCAAAGTCGGACTGGCGGCCATTCTCCCGGGCCACCACCCCGTCCAGGCCGTCCAGGAATCGGTTCGCGAACCAGAGGGCCAGTCCCGCCGCGAACATTCCCGCCGCCAGCGATCCTGCCGCCGCCAGCCCCGCCACGAGGGCCACCAGTGTCACAAGGGCCGGGGGCAGGACCTGCAGCCGCCTGGCCAGGGGTCGCAGGACCGAGTCCTTCAGGGGACGGACGATGGGATCGAGCACGGAAACCACTCCGGGTGTGGGGCATTCACATCCTGCAGGGATCTCCGGGCTTGTGGGAGCCCCCTTCGAATCCCAGCGGTGGATCTACCGGTGCAAACGGCTGGGCGCCTGTGCCGGTTCCCGACCGGGTGGGATGCTCCTTCCGGGACCGCACCCCCTCGAATCCTGCCATGCCCGGCGCCGGGAGGGAAGTCGCTCAAGCCCGCGAGACTTCGCCGGGTGACCCGAGGGAGCGCAGGTGCGCGCGCAGGTCGCGGCGGAACGGTGAGCGTACGCGCTCGAGGTGCTCGTAGTCGAGCACGTCAAGCCGCATGACCTTCCCTTCCCCGTAGCGCTCGTGGTGAAAGCCCTGTCGCACAACGCGGAAGCCCAACGCCGAGAAGAACGGCTCGTGGCGCGGGTCGCAGTCGACGTAGTTCGATTCGATCCCCATGGCCATGCCATCGCGGTAGATTGCGCGGCACAGGGCGCTCGTCACCGGGCTCCTGCGGTACGCGGGGGCCACCATCAGGCGGGTCGTGATCGAGGACGCCCAGCGCTCGCGCCCCGATAGCTCCCGCAGTGCGTAGTGCTCCTCGTACTCGCCCACCTCGCCGTCCCGCAGGTAGTTCGTCCGCACCGTAGCCACCGCACGCCCCCCGGCGAAGGCCGCGTAGATGCGGGCGTCGTCGCGGTCGAGCCTGTCGCGGAGTCTGCGCCGGGCGTTGTCCGCGACATCCCTGTCCCGCCCCAGCTCCTCGACATACACCTCGTAGCGCAGTCGGAACACGGCCTCGCGCTCGGTCTCGCTGGTAACCAGCCCCACTCGCTCCACACTCGGTAGTTCGATCATCGCGGCCTCGCGCTTCTCATGCGGGGGGGTGTTCGTCCGCTGCCCGCGCATGTTGCTCCCCGATTCCGGCCGCGCCTCCAGCGGCGCGCAGCGCTGCTGCCCCCGGGGAGGTGCGGCCCGTCTTCCTCTGGAAACGGTGTGGGACCTCCCTGGGTTCCCGGTTCCCGGGAGGAAGCAGAAGGCGCAGTCACCGGGGATCGGGCTACCGCAGGTCCAGCGACGAGAACCACCCCAGGACCAGGCCGGGATCCGCAGGGAGGTTCCTCCCCGCCACCGGGACCCGCAGACCGGCCTCCCACCGACCGGGACCTGCGGGTCCGCTCACCGTGGCCTGGAGCTGGACCAGGGACCTCCGGGCGCTCTCGATAAGGAGTCCTTCCAGTCGTGGGGCCTCCCCCCAGGACCCCTCCGCCTGCAGCTTCACCCCGATGGGGCCGAACTCCGCGCCGCCGGCTACCAGGGCCAGGCGCTCATTCCCGAAGTCCCTGCGGCGCCGGGTCTGCTCCTCCCGCCAGCGGTACCCGGCCCAGAGCATCCCGTAGCTCCGCCAGAAGCCCGGGGCAGCCCCCCCCAGCTCCAGGATCAGCTCCCAGTCCCGCTGACCGTCTCCCAGGGGGACCACCTCGATGTCGTCGGGAAAGCGACCGGCGGGGATCTTCACCCCGCCCCGCACCGCCAGGGGGAGCCCCCACCCCACCAGGCGGAGCGGTGCCCCCCGGACGTGGAGGCGCAGATCTCCCACCCCCGTGGAGGTGCGTTGTCCGCCGGCATCGTCGAAGCGGAGGCGATGCACCGGGAGCTGGAGCCAGACGTCCACCCCGGGGAGCACCCCCAGTGCCACGGTGCCGAACAGCGAGGTTGCTTCCAGGTTTCCCTCGTTCTGGAACTGGCTCCGTTCCGCCTGGCGGTCGAAGAGGCTCGTCCCCGACTGCCGGTAGAGGGTGAGGGAGCTCCAGCCGGTACCGGTCGGTTCCACCCATTGGGCCGCCAGGTCACCCGGGAGAGCCGCCAGCACGAAGAGCAGCGCGAAGGAGAACCACCCGGTCAGGGCCCCGCCACCAGGGTGTGGACGGGGGCGCCGGACCCCCCGGGTCGCCCCGCTCACGCGCCAGGCCGGAGGGCGGAACGGGGCGCTGCGGAGGGCGGCACGGTCCACGCCTGGGTCTCCCGTCGGAAGGTGGACCAGGCCCCCCAGAAGGCGACGTAGGCCTCCGCCACCGGTTCCAGCCGGGAGCCGGCCAGCGGTCCCTCCGTGGCCCGACCATCCCGGGTCCAGACCGAGCCCGTCTCCGTGTCCACGATCCGGCCACCGGTCATCCGGAACGCCAGGCGGGTGCCGTCCAGTGTTGCGTGGAAGGCCCAGGCGCTGGCGGCCATCCGGTCCCACACCACCAGCATGGGCTCGCCTCCCACCTCCACATCCACCAGGACCTCATCCCCCAGGAAGTCCAGCTCGTCGAAGGGGAGGGCCAGCCCCCCATCATCCCCCAGCGGGATGCCCAGCACCCTCTGCTTCGCCGGCATCCGGGCGTCCAGCGTCGGAACCGGGAAGCCCAGGAAGTTCTGGTTCGAGAGGGACTCGAAGTCGCCGTAGGGATAGCGGGTGTAGTCCCGACCGGTTCCCAGGAGTCCGCTCACCGCCACGGTCTCCGGGTGGAGGGCCTGCCACGCCACCCAGGTCATCTCCACCGAGGGCACCATGGCGAGCCGGGTGCCCGTGCCCGGTCCGCACGCCGCTGCCGCCATCATCTGGGGCCAGAGCGACTCTCCGGAGCGGCGGTCATACATCATGAGGTTGGCCTGGAAGAGGAGCCCCGACACCCCCAGTTCGGCCCCTCCGATGGCCGAGCGGTCGAAGACCATGCTGGAGCCGGTGAGGGGGCAGTAGGTCACCGCCAGTCGCTGATCTCCCCGGTCCAGGTTCACGATCTCGTGCCACCAGAGGATGTTGTGGGGAATGGCGATGGGCTGGCCGTCCAGCACCAGGCCGATGATCCGGTCCGTGGGGAGCAGGTATCCGAGGGCTGCATCGCCGGGCTCCACCATCGGCGGGTTGGTCAGGGCAGGGATGCCGTCCCTCCCCACACCTCCATCGGCCACGAAGGAAAGGTCGACGGTACAGGTCAGGTTGAGGGGCGGCGGTTGGCTGCCGTCCACGGTGAGTTCATCTGTGCAGGAGGCCAGGACGGCGAGCCCCAGGGCCGCCAGGGCGGGGGCGAATCGTCGGTTCCGGTGGCGGAGGGGCATGGCGGTCTCTCTCATGAATGCGGACTCGAGGGTGGAGGAGTGGCTGCTCCCCTGGAAATGCCCCGGCAGGGGATCCGGTTCCTGGCCGGAAACCGCCCGGCGGTCCGCCGCGTTTCCGGAACAGAGACCGCTGCGGCTCCCGTGGCCGCCTGACCTGCACCGGAAGGAGGACCCATGGTCCGGATCGCCATACTGATGCTCTTGATGGCCGGGGGGCCATTCGCCCTGTCCGCCCAGGCGCCCCCGTCGCCCCAGTCCTCCGGGGAGTGGAGGACGGACTTCTCGCGCCATTCGGTGCCGCTGGAGGAGATCCTCTCCGGAGGGCCCCCGAAGGATGGCATTCCCGCCATCGACCGCCCGGTCTTCGAGACCCCCCGGGAGGCGGACCGGTGGCTGGAGGACGAGGACCCCATGGCCGTGCTGAGGATGGGGGGGGTGGTCCGTGCCTATCCCCTGAGCATCCTGGTGTGGCACGAGATCGTGAACGATGTGGTGGCGGGAGTCCCCGTGACGGTGACCTTCTGCCCCCTCTGCAACACGACCCTGGCCTTCAAGCGGGAACTGGACGACCGGGTCCTGGACTTCGGGACCACCGGCCGCCTCCGCCACTCGGACCTGATCATGTACGACCGGCAGACGGAGAGCTGGTGGCAGCAGGCCACCGGCGAAGCCATCGTGGGAGAACTCACCGGGGAATCGCTGGAGTTCGTCTCCGCCCTGTTGGTTCCCTGGAAGGAGGTGAAGGACGAAGGTCACCCCTCCCTCACCGTCCTCTCCCGGGAGACCGGGGTGGAGCGGGATTACGGCCGGAATCCCTACACGGGCTATGACCGGCGGGCGTCGCCGCTGGAAGCCTTCTTCCCCGGCTCCGTGGATGCCCGCTTCCCGGCCATGGAGCGGGTACTGGCGCTGGGGGAGCGGAGGGACCCGGTGGCCATCCCCTTCCAGCACCTGCAGGAAGAGGGTGTGGTGGAGCTGGAGATGGATGGTGAGCCCGTGGTGGCCTTCTGGGCCGCTGGAACCGCCAGTGCGCTGGATGCCCGGCGGGTGACCGAGGGGCGGGATGTGGGGTCGGCGGTGGCGCTGGATCCCCGGGTGGACGGGGAGCGGCTCACCTTCGAGCCGGTGCGGGGGGGGCGCTTCCGGGATCGGCAGACCGGATCCACCTGGACCCTCCAGGGACGGGCGGTGCGGGGACCCCTGGAGGGGCGGGAACTGGCCGTGATCCCCCACAACACTCCATTCTGGTTCGCCTGGATCACCTTCCAACCCGACACCCGGATCGTCCGGTGAGCCCGCACCGCCCCCGCATCAGGAGTCAGAGTGGGAAAGGAACACACCGATGGCCGGGAAGAACTCCGGAAGGGGGGCTTCTCCCAGGAAGCCCTCCCCCACATGGGGTCGGTCTATCGCTTTGCCCAGCGACTGGCGGGAGGGCAGACCGGCGATGCGGAGGACCTGGTACAGGAGACCTTCCTCCGGGCCTACCGGAGCTGGGAGTCGTTCGCCGCCGGGTCCAACTGTCGGGCATGGCTCTTCACCATCTGCCGGAACGTGCATCTGGGGATCGGTCGCCGTGCGGCGGTTCGACCGAAGGAGGTGCGTGCCTCGGAGCTGGATGGTGCGGATGAGGCCTTTGCCATCCGGCAGGCCTGGTCCGACGACGGGGTGGAGGATCCCGAGGAGGCCCTCTTCCGCGGCATCGTGGACGAAGAGGTCCTCCGGGCGGTGGATGCCCTCCCGGAGGTCTTCCGTGAAGCCCTGGTCCTTTCGGACCTGGAGGGACTCTCCTATGGCGAGGTGGGAGAGATCCTCCAACTCCCCCCGGGAACCGTGAAGAGCCGCCTCTTTCGCGCGCGCCGACTCCTCCATGACGCGCTCTACCAGTACGCCGTCGAGATGGGCCATATCCGCCCGGGGACGCCATGATGGAGCCGATGCTGCCGTGTGACGAGGTGATGGATCGCCTGTGGGAATACCTGGACGGCGAACTGGATCCCGAGACCGCGGGACAGGTGGAGAAGCACCTGGAGGTGTGTCAGCGCTGCTTCCCGCAGTACGACTTCCGCCGGGCCTTCAAGGAGCTGCTGAGCCACTCCGCGGAGGGGAGCGTCCCGCCGGCGCTGCAGCGCCGGGTCTTCGAGGCGCTCCTTGAGGAGGACCGGGCGGCGGGTGTGGGGGGCGGGAAGGAGGGGGGCTCGCTCTGGGCCCGGATCCGGAGGCGGTTCGGCCACTGAGCTTCTCGGAGGGGCTCCTTCCTGACGGCCGGGCCTGCCGTCTCCTTCTCCGATCTCCGGCGGAGCTGGCCACGGCCTCTGCTCCTCCTGCTCCCTGACACACTTCGCCCCCTGAGGCCACCGCTGCGAGGGGGGAGGGATTTGCCTGGAATGTACTATTGGGTACATTATGATGCGCGATGTACCAAACGGTACAATGTCTTCTTCTTCCAGGGACAACCTCCATGTCCGATTTCGTCCTCCACGATCCGCAGACTGCCCCCGAAGACTCCGTCCCCCTCCTCCAGCAGGTGGAGAAGAAGTACGGCTTCACCCCCAACCTGATGAGGGTCCTGGCCGAGGCCCCGGTGGCGCTGGAGGCCTACATGGCCCTGTCCTCCTTCCTGGACAGGACGTCGCTGGCACCGGCGGAGCGGCAGGTGGTGCTCCTGGCCACCAGCTTCGAGAACGGGTGTGGCTACTGCATGGCGGCCCACAGCACCACTGCGGGGATGGTCGGCGTACCGGAGGAGGTGATCGATGGGCTCCGGACCGGCGGACCACTCCCGGATCCCCGGCTGGATGTGCTGGTCAACTTCGTCCGCACGGTCGTACGGGATCGGGGTTGGGTTGGGGGGAAGGCGCTGGATGCCTTCCTGGCCGGCGGCTTCACCCGGGGTCAGGCGCTGGAAGTCCTGGTGGGTGTGACCATGAAGACCCTGAGCAACTACACGAACCACATCGCCGATACCCCGGTGGACGATGCCTTCCAGCCCCGGGCCTGGACAGCCGCCACGGCGGCGGGACACGGCCACCAGGGGTGAGGATCCGGGGGTGGGAGAGGCTGCGGAGCCTCTCCCACCCCTCTATCTTCCGGACATGACCATGCCGACCACCGAGCGAGGCCGACGGTCCAGGGAGCGGATCCTGGACGCAGCTGCCGATCTGATCCACCTGAAGGGGGTGGCGGGCACCAGTGTGGACGACGTGCTGACCCGCTCCGGGACGGGGAAGAGCCAGTTCTACCACTACTTCCGGGACAAGGAAGCGCTGGTGGGGGCGGTGCTGGAATACCAGAGCGGCCGCACCGTGGCGGAGATGCTCCCCTTCCTCAGGGAGCTGGACTCCTGGGAGGGGATCCGTCGCTGGTTCGACGCCGTCCTTGAACTCCAGGAGACATCCGGATTCCGGGGGGGATGCCCCATCGGCTCCCTGGCCGCCGAGACTTCGGAATCGGACGAGGGGTTCAGGGCGCGGCTGGACACCGCTCTCCGGCTCAAGGGGGAGTACCTCCGGGAGGGGCTCGCCGCCATGGCCGGGCGGGGGGAGCTACGTCCGGAGGCGGACCCGGTCCGGCTGGCCACCTTTGTGACGGCGGTGCTCCAGGGGGCGCTGCTCATGGCATCGGTGGAGAAGCGGCGGGATTCCCTGGAGGCCGCCCTGGGCGAGGCCTTCGATCACCTCCGCTCCATGGCTGCGAAATCCTGATACCCCTGGCCAGCCCAGAATAGAACGGGGGGAGGGCCGTCGGCCCTCCCCCCCTTGTTTCTTCCTGCGGGTCCTCAACCCTACATCTGGTTCGCTTCCACGGCGATGGTGATCCCCACCTCGGAGCCCACCACGGCGGCGGCGGCCCAGCTACCCACCCCCACGCCGAAGTCCTGGCGCCGGATCTCGGTCTCCGCCTGGAAGCCCGCCACCCGAGCGATTCCTCCCAGCATCGCCTGCATGTCCGAGGGGATCTCCTGGATCCCCAGCACGGTGATGGGAAGCTGGACCTCGCGGCTCACGCCCTTGATGGTCAGGGGGCCGGTGGCGATGAGCCCGTCCTGGCCATTGGCCCGCACCGAGGTGCTCCGGAAGGTGATCCGCGGGTGCGTCTCCGCCTCGAAGAAGTCGCCGGACATGAGGTGCTGATCCCGGTCCGCGTTCCCGGTGTCGATGCTGGCCACGTCGATGGTCACCGACACCGTGCTGTTGGAAGGGTTCGCCCGGTCGTACTGGAGGTCGATGTCGAACTCCTTGAATGACCCGGTCACCGGGGTGAAGAAGTGCCGAACGCTGAAGTTGATCTCCGTGTGGGACGCATCGACGTTCCACGCCTCGGCGGTGGCCAGGGGAGTGGCGGCCAGGGTTCCGGCGGCCAGGAGGATCGGAGCGATGAAGGCGGAGCTTGTCATGGTCGAGGTTCCTGATCGGATGTGTGCGGATGTGGTGCTCCGGCAGGAGCAGCGCAGAAGGTAATCCTTCAAGCTCAAAGGGTCTGGTGGAACCACTCTGCCGGAGCGCTTCATGGTGCCGGGGTGGGCCCATCGTCGGGGCCGGCTTCCGGCACACTTGCCGGGGCTACCAGCGACCCCGTGATGTCCTTCCACCCACAAGAATGCCGGAGGGGCTCCGGCGGTTCCCGGAGGCGCAAAGCTTCCACCTTGACGGATCCTCCCACGGCTCCTAGCGTGGGGGAGCCGTGCGGAGCGTTCCGGTCGGAGGAGTCGAGCACCTTTCACGTGGATGTACCGTTGATCCAGTCGCCCTGCCGCTGTTGTGGATGTTGCGGCTCTCCTCCGGGAGAGGCGGGCGGGCGCGTGTGTACAGGTGTGCATGCGTAGTTGATCGAGGTGCTCCTCGGTTCCCTGTCCGGCCCTCCCCTCGGGAGGGCCTTTTTCGTGCCCACGTACCACCCTCCCCGTCGGGGGAGTCACCACCCAACCCGTTGAGGCGACATCCAATGCCAGGCGCGCTGCCACAGCCCCTTCGCCGTCGTCACGGCCACCGCCTCCCCAGCGGTGCCCATGGTGGGCCCCGTCGCTGTCGCCCCTGTCGCTGTTGTTGTCACCCGCCCCCGGGAGACGCCGGGGTGTGCACGTCCACCTGACGCGCCACCCACCGCCGATCCGGCTCCTCGCCGGACTTCGACACCGGCCTCTCCCCTTCTGGAGAGTCCGGTGTCTTCGCATCCACACGACAGGTTGGAGAACCTCGCATGAACATCTGGACCCTGGTGAACGTGGGCGTCTTCGCCCTGGTGCTGGCCTGGCTGGCACGCCGACAACTGAAGGGGGCGCCCCTGTCCACCAACGTGCTGGTGGCCCTGGTGGCGGGGGTGGTGCTGGGAGGGGTCCTCCAGGTGGCCTTCGGCCCCGGCGCGGTGGTGGATGGGACGGTGGAGTGGGTGGGGCTGGTGGGTGGGGGTTACGTCCGCCTCCTGCAGATGATCGTGATGCCCCTGGTGCTGGTGTCGATCCTCTCGGCGGTGACCCGTCTGGATGACGCCGGGAAGCTGGGGAAGATCAGTGGGTCGGTCCTGGGTCTCCTCATGCTCACAACGGCAGGGGCAGCGGTGATCGGGATCGCCGTGACCCGCCTCTTCGGCCTCTCCGCCGAGGGGCTGGTGCAGGGGGCCCGGGAGTTGGAACGGGGTGAATCGCTGGCCGCCCGGAGCGAGACCTTCGCCGACCTGAGCGTCCCCGACCTCCTCCTCTCCTTCATCCCCACCAACCCATTCAACGAACTCACCGGCGCCAACCCCACCTCCATCATCGCCGTGGTGGTGTTCGCAACCCTTCTGGGGCTGGCCACCCTGGCGCTTCGCCGGGAGGACCCGGAGACGGGGCGGAAGGTGGTGGAGGGGATCGACACCATCCAGCATCTGGTGATGCGACTGGTGCGGATGGTGATCCGCCTGACCCCCTTCGGTGTGCTGGCGCTGATGACCCGGGTGGTGGCCACCTCCAATCCGGCGGACATCGCCAGCCTGGGGGGCTTCGTGGTGGCCTCGTACCTGGGGCTCGCCCTCATCCTGGTCATGCACGCCGGCCTCCTGGCCCTCTCCGGGACGAACCCGATCCGCTACTTCCGGCAGGTCCTTCCCGTCCTCACCTTTGCCTTCACCTCCCGCTCCAGTGCGGCCACCATCCCGCTGAATGTGGAGACCCAGGTGAACCGGCTGGGGGTGGGCTCCGGGGTGGCCAACTTCTCGGCGACCTTCGGCGCCACCATCGGCCAGAACGGGTGCGCGGGGCTCTATCCGGCGATGCTGGCGGTGATGATCGCCCCCAGCGTGGGGATCGACCCCACCGGCTTCCAGTTCCTGGCCACCCTGGTGCTGGTGGTGACCCTGGGCTCCTTCGGAATTGCCGGGGTGGGGGGGGGAGCCACCTTCGCCGCCATCATCGTCCTCTCCACGCTGAACCTCCCGGTGGCGCTGGCGGGGCTCCTGATCTCCATCGAGCCGCTGATCGACATGGGGCGCACCGCCATCAATGTGAACGGCGCCATGACCGCCGGTGTGGTGACCAGCCGGATCCTGGGGGAGCAGCATCCGGAGGGGTTTGCGGAGCCGCCGATCCCCGCCGAACCCTCCCGTCCCCATCCCGGGGAAGATGTGGTCCCCGCGGGGCAGGCGGTGCTGGCGGGGAGATAGCGGGGGGGCCGGGTTCGGGGTGGACGACCATCGCCCCGGATCCCCCTACCGCCGGACCGGTGATTCCCGGGGGGGAGGCGGGTCAACTGGCACCCTCCGTGGCGGGACGCTCCCGGAGACGCCGCCCCCTGGGTCGCCCGGGCGCCTCAACCGACTGTGCGATGTCGGGCCCCGGTCCTATCTTGCATGCGCTTCGGAAGTGCGCGCCCGCAGGATCACGGATCGGGAGGTGGCCCCATCACACGGAATGACGTTCGTCCCACCATCGTCCGGCTGCTGTCCAACATGGCCAGCACCCGGGAGATCCAGCTCTACCTCAAGCGCTTCTCCCAGGTGGACGCCGTCCGCTTCGCGGTGGTGAAGGTGGGGGGCGCCGTCCTGCAGGAGGAGATGGAGGCGTTGGTCTCCTCCCTGGCCTTCCTGCAGCAGGTGGGGCTCACCCCCATCGTTCTCCACGGGGCGGGGCCGCAGCTCGATGCCGAGATGGAGGCGGCGGGTCTCGAGAAGCGGCTGGTGGACGGGCTCCGCTACACCACCCCGGAGGTGCTGGCGGTGGTCCGGCGGGTCTTCCAACTGGAGAACCTCCGTCTCGTGGAGGCGCTGCAGGAGGCAGGGGTCCGGGCCACCTCCATCCACTCCGGGGTCTTCGAGTCGGACTACCTGGGGCGCCGGAAGTACGGTCTGGTGGGTCGGGTCACCCGGGTGGAGACCGCCGGCATCGAGGCGGCCATCTCGGTGGGATCCATCCCGGTCATCGCCTCCCTGGGGGAGACCGTGGGCGGGCAGATCCTGAACATCAACGCCGATTGGGCCGCCAACGAGCTGGTGAAGCGGCTCCAGCCCTACAAGATCATCTTCCTCACCCGCACCGGCGGCCTCCTGGACGAGCGGGGGAAGGTCATCGACTCCATCAACCTGAGTGCCGAGTACGAACGGCTCATGCAGCAGCCGTGGCTCCACTCCGGGATGCGGGTCAAGATCCAGCAGATCCACGACCTCCTGATGGAACTCCCCCCCTCCAGCTCCCTGTCCATCACCCGGCCGGACCAGATGCCGAAGGAGCTCTTCACCCACCGGGGCTCCGGGACCCTGGTGCGGAGGGGGGAGCGGGTGGAGGTGCACACGTCGTGGGAGTCGCTGGACCGGAAGCGGCTGAAGGGGCTCATCGAGTCCAGCTTCGGGAGGAGGCTTTCGGACGACTACTTCCAGCAGACCACCCCGCTGGCGGTCTACTGCAGCGAGCACTACCGGGCGGCCATCGTCCTCACCAGGGAAGGTGAACTCACGTACATGGACAAGCTGGCCGTGAGCGAGGACGCCCAGGGGGAGGGGCTGGGGCGGGCCATCTTCCGGGTCATGCGGGAAGACCATCCCCGGCTCTTCTGGCGCTCCCGGCGGGGGAACCCCATCAACGAGTTCTACTTCTCCATTGCCGACGGGACCCTCCGGGACGATACCTGGACCGTCTTCTGGTACGGGATCACCGACTGGGACGATGTGCGCTTCGCCGTGGCCCACTCCCGGGAGCGGCCTCCCTCCCTTCTCCCCTGATCCACGGCGGGAAGCGGCGCCTCGCTCTCCTGGATTCCCACCAGACATCTACTCCCCGGCGCTTCCGGGGTGAAGCAAAGCTCCCGCAGCCTCCGGAGGGCAACCGCATCCCCTCCAGCATCACCACACCGGCCCCGAGGCCCCCATGCCCACCTACGTCCGCCTTCTCCTCTTCCTCCTGGCCATGATCCTGATGACGGGGGGGTGTGCTCCAGCCGGTGAAGGGGCCCCCTCAGCCTCCCTGGATCCGGCCCACGACTTCACGGGCCCCTCCCCCTGGCCCGCCATCCGCCAGGAACGGATCGAGCGGCTCCTTCCCGGCGCCATGGAGCGGGCCCGGGTGGACGCCTGGGTCATCCTGGTCCGGGAGAACGCAAACGACCCCATGGCGCTCCATGTGGGGGGCGAGAATGCCGGCGCCCCCTCCGCCATCCTCTTCTTCCGGGAGGACCAGGGCGTCCGGTCGGTGATGCTCTCCGGGTTCGGTGAGGCCATCGCCCTCCGGGAGGTGGGGGTGCACGACTCGGTGGTGGTGCATGACGTGGCGAATGGGGGGCTCCTGGGGGAGATCGCCCTGCGGCTGGAGGCGGTGGATCCCCAGCGGATCGCCATCAACAGCGGAAACCTGGCCATTGCGGATGGCCTTTCCTGGAGCCAGCGGACTGCCCTGGAGCGGATGTTGGGACCCGACCTGGCGGGGCGCCTGGTGCCCTCTGCCGAGCTGGTCTACGAGTGGCTCTCCATCAAGCTCCCCGCCGAGGTGGAGATCATGCGGCGGGCGGCGGAACTCACCGAGAAGCTGGAGCGGGAGGCCTACGCCACCATCGTTCCCGGAGTCAGCCGGGACAGCGACCTGGCCCTGTACCTGAAGGGAAGGATGCGGGAGCTGGGAGTCACCGACGGATGGTCCCCCGCCCAGAACCCCAGCGTGAACTCGGGGGCGGACCGGGGGCACTCCCATGCCTCGGACAGGGTCATCCAGCACGGCGACGTGATCCAGACGGACTTCGGCATCCGCGTGCACGGGGTCTGGGTCACGGACATCCAGCGTTTCGCCTACGTCCTCCAGCCGGGGGAGACCGCCCCTCCGGTGGATGTGCAGCGGAAGTGGTTGGCCGCCCGCCGGGGGGCCCGGGCCGCCTTCGCGATGATGCGTCCCGGGGTGACCGGCGCCGCGGTGGATTCGGCGCAGCGGGTGGTGATGCAGGAGGAGGGGTCGGCCTCCGTGCCGTGGGGGACGGGGCATCCGGTGGGCTACTGGGCCCATGATGTGGGTCCTGGACTGAACAGCCGGACCCGGACGGAGCTGAAGGAGGGGCAGGTCTTCGCCTTCGACGGCTTCTACGCCTGGACCCTCCCTGGCGGGGACGGCACCTGGGGGAATGGGAGCAAGACCATCTCGGTGGAGGAGATGGTGGTCATCACCCCGGAGGGCGCCGAGTTCCTGATTCCTCCCCAGGAGGAGCTGATCCTGGTGGGAGGGTAGGGGAACGCAAAGAGGGCCCCGGCGATTGCCGGGGCCCTCTGTCCTGCGGTCCTGCGGTCCTACCGGTCCATCATGATCAGTTGTCGATCACGGTGACCGCGGTTCCGGTGACGGCCAGCAGCG
>Ga0008835_100702_pt1 | contig 25405 bp, 17 predicted proteins | sample HotLakConsoUCCRE_FD_62215 | JGI IMG/M metagenome (GOLD analysis project Ga0008835, IMG submission 62215) | Hypersaline microbial mat communities from Hot Lake, Washington, USA - Hot Lake Consortium UCC-RE (Hybrid Assembly) ... | reverse complement strand
TTGCACGGAGAACTTCACCCCCCGGACGGGGCGTCCGAATGGCGAAATGGGCCTGGATTCCAGGGACCCAGGGAGAGGCGGGCTCCCGGTTGGCCGCCAACGCCGCCACTCGGGGCGGCGGTGCAGCGAACAAGAATGGTGTTGACCGAAAGGGGCGGCGGACCCTCCTGGCTGGCGGGCAGGGATCACGCCGTCCTTGACCGATCGGAATCGGTCGACGAATACTTCCGTAGTGAAGGAACCCTGGCCTGTGAGGATCGATGACCGCCATCGACCCCCCCCTTCATCCCCTGGGGCGCATTCGGCTCACCCGCTGTCGCCCTGGTTTGGGGCTGCCCCGACACGGCTGGGCGTCGGCGACCTTTGTCCGTGAAGGCGCTCATATGGTTCAGAGAGATCCCGGAGAAGCTGGTTGAGAAGACTCCTGTGGTTCCTGCCGTGGGTGCTGGCGGCATGTGGCGGTGGGCAGACCGAACGCCGGTTCGTCGAGATGTCCTTCGACACAGCTTTCGTGTTCGGAGGCCCAGCGGATACGGTGCTGAACCGGTTGGGGGGCATGCGAGCCTTTCTGGATGGTGTCGTGGCCACCGACTGGGACACAGGTAGACTGGTCTTCATCAGTGGGGATGGGACGATGTGCTGGCTCCATGAACAGCGAGGACAGGGACCCTTCGAGATCAACCGCCCCTGGGATGTTGTTGAGTCAGCCAGCGGGACGCTGTACGTGCTCGATGCCAACAATGTGAAACTGGTGGAACTCTCGGCAGAGGGGGCACCCATCCGTGAGGAACGTCTGCCCTCCCTCCCCGGCATTCCTTGGGGGCTGGTGGAAGCACGTGCGGGGGAACTCCTGCTGATGGACGCCAGGGGGCGCGGGCTTCGCTGGTGGCCCTGGAAGGAGGGGGCACCCCATGAACCGCTGGTCCCTCTGCCCTATCCGGACTCCCTTCCACCGGGTGGATTGATGCGGCAGATCATGGTCAGCCCCGGCACGAAGGAGGGCACCTGGGTGGCCGGAATGCTCTTCGGCCCGAGATGGTGGATCAACCGATATGGCCAGGCCGCAGAAGTGTACGACTTCGTGCACAAGCCGGGGTACAGGCGAACCGGCGAACTGATCGATGTCGGAGGTGGCATGCAGATCATGAACACCCCTCCTCAGGAATCCCATATCGGTGCAGGGTCCATCGCGGTGGAGAACACAGACATCTGGGTACTCAGTGGCGGCGGGCTCGGTACTGAAGAGGCATATGGCTCCCTGGTCGATGTCTACGGCCTTGAAACGGGCGAATACCGATACTCGTTTCGCACGCCGACTGCTGAAACCGCTTCCCATACCACAAGGCTGGCCCGGAAGGGAGACAGGGTCTACCTGCTTTACGAGGACCCGTGGGTCAGGATCCTCGCTCTTGATCTTCGAAATCCAGACGGCGGCCCGGGGACTGGAAGCGGTGGCACGCCCGGCGACATCCGGGCCCCGTAGTCTTCGAGCGACCGGGGGTGGCTCGTGAGCGGGTAGGCCTTACCGCCGAACTACTCCCCCCCCTCCCCGCCCCCGTCCGTGGCCTGCACCCCATCCGCCTGCAGCCAGTGTCCGAACCACTGCCGCAGCCGCCCCAGCCGGTCCACAAGCAGCCACGGCTCCCCGGTCCGGGACAGGTCATGGTCCGAGCGGGGGTAGCGGATGAACTCCACCGGCACCCCCTGCTTCTTCAGCGACATGAACCACTGCTCGGCGTCCGTCATCGGCGTCCGGTGGTCCTCCTCGGACTGCACGATCAGCGTGGGGGTGGTGACGTTCTGGACGTGGTGGATGGGCGAGAGCTCGTAGTACAGCTCCGGGTTCTCCCAGGGCTTGCCGTAGAACTCCCACTCCGTGAGCCCCTGGGCCTCGGAGGTGCCATACCAGGACACCCAGTTGGAGATCATCCGGTCGGCCTGCGCCGCCACGAACCGGTCGGTCTTCGTGGTGATCCACGCCGTCATGAAGCCGCCGTAGCTGCCACCGGTGACCCCCATCCGGGCCGGGTCCACGTCGGGGCGCTCCGCCACGATGTCCACCGCCTTCATCAGGTCCGCGTAGTCCTCCATCCCCCACCGCCCCCGGGTGGAGTAGGTGAACTCGGCGCCATAGTTGGATGAGCCCCGGGGATTCGTGAACAGGACGAACATCCCCGCCCCGGTGAGGTTGTGGAACTCGTCGAACCACCCCTCCCCGTAGGCTGCGTGGGGGCCGCCATGGATGTAGAGCACCACCGGGTAGCGGCGGGTGGGGTCGTATCCGTGGGGGTACTGGAGCCACGCCTCGATCTCGAGCCCCCCCACCGATTCGTAGGTGAAGCGCTCCGCCGTGGGCCAGGCGATCTCCGCGTTCAGGGCGTCGTTGAAGCCGGTGAGCTTCCGCTCGTTCCGGCCGTTGGCGTCGGCGATGTAGAGCTCGGTGGGGCGGTCGATGGAGGTGGCCACGAAGGCCACCCGGTTATGCCCCTGGTCCCAGGAGAAGCCGTTGATGCGGCGCCGCTCCCCGATGACCTCGGTCCGATTCCCGTTGGACGGATCCACATGGAAGAGGGCGGTGCGCCCCCCGATGGCCGCCTCCACCAAAATGGGCCCACCCCGCTTCCACTGGATCCCCGCAGGCTCGTACTGCCAGTCCGGGGTCAGGTTGCGGGGCTCGCCGCCGGTGGCCGGGACCACCCAGAGACGGTTGTTCCGGGTGCGGCTGGGGGTGGAGACGAAGGCGATCTGCCTGGAATCCGGGGACCAGGTGATCCGCCCCTCGGTGCCGTCCTGGCGGGTGAGCCGGCGGGGCTCGCCCCCCTCCACCGGGATCACGAAGAGGTCCGCGTTGTTCTCCGGATCGTCCCGCCGCGCCTTCTCGGGGTCGTACGGGAGGGCCTCGATGGAGTCCTGCTCCGCCCGCACCACGTCATCGGGGCGGAGCGCCGGATCAGCCAGGAAGGCGATCCACCGGCCGTCCGGAGACACGGTGGCGCTCCGGTGGGAGTAGGGGGCGTCGGTGATCATGCGGCGGGCGGTATCCCCCACGTTCTGGATCCAGATCTGCTGCACCGGCGGGGTCTCGGGCTCCTCCCGGGGATTGGCGATGAACCCCTGCCCGTTCCGCTTGTAGGGGAAGTCCACGATGTGGCGACCGTCGAAGCGGGCGGGGTCCACCGGAGCGGTGATGGAGCCGAAGGGGGGGCGGGCGGTGGCCTCCATGCCGCTGAAGGCATCGGCGGCGCCCTCCCCGTTCCCATCGCCCCGGTCCGCTCCCTCCTCCCGGGCGGGGCCGGTGCTCACCGCGAAGGCCCCGCTGGCAGGCATGGATCCCATGAGCTGGTTCTCCAACTGGAACGCCTCACCGGTGAGGGGCTGGTCCATGCGCAGGGTCCACGTGTTGCCGCTCCCCCCGGGGCGGTTCGACGAGAAGTGGAGGTACGCCCCGTCCTGCGACCAGCGGGGGTTGGAGCTGGAGAAGGCCGGGGAGGTGAGGCGCACCGGATCACCTCCTGCCGTGGGGACCATCCAGACCTCCGAGTGCCGGTCGTTCTCCCCCTCCTCTACCGTGGTGACCGTGAAGGCCACGTGCCGCCCATCCGGGGACATCGCCGGGGAGGACACGGTGTGGAGTCGGTACCAGTCCTCCGGGGTGAAGGCCCGTCCCTGGGAAGTGGGGGCCGCCGCGGCGACGCTGGATGCCTGGGCCAGAACGGGGGCCGGAGCCAGCGCCGGGAATACGGCGAGGGAGAGGGCGAAGAAGACTGCGGATATCCTGCGCATCGGAGACTCCGGACGGGCGGATCGAAGGTGGAACCGGACCGTCACGTTACTCCGGGGAACTACGGAGCGTCAACGAGTGGGGCCCGGGGGAACGCCCCCCCGGGCCCGTATCCAACGCAGCCATGACCGATCAAACGCGCCGGGGCCCAAAATCATCTCTCGAGCGTCAGTTGAAGCACCTCGATCATCACCCGGTCCGTCTCGATATCGACGAACCCTCGTGCCACTCGCACGTCGCCGAACAGGCGCCCATAGCTCGACTCGCTGTCGGCGGGAAACTCGTGCGTCGCAAGCAACACCCCTGATTTCGCATCCAGGACGTGTACCACCGTCCGATACCAGCCTCCGAGCGAGGAGGCGGTCTGCGCCTGCCAATCATCCCTGGGGACCGATGCGCTGATCCAGAGGAGGCCATCCTCTTCCAGGACGGACTTGAAGTGCCCTCTTGGAGGTCCAGAGCCTTCCTTCGGCTCAGGGAGAGGGTCGAACCAGGAAACCTCGCCCTCGATGGTGCGTAGACGCACGCCCTCGAGGCTCCAGAGCTCAAGATGGTATCGATCCAGCGGAGCGATCCATACCGCTGAATCCCCGGAGGCAGAGACGGTCCGGGAGATCCGATACGGATCCTGGGAGGCGATGGTGCCGGCGAGTTCTCCGAACGATCGAGCCCGACCTCCATTCGAGGGGAAGACGTGCGCCGCCAGTCCAATCAGATCGCTGCTGCGCGAGTATCCCGCCACCAGCACGCTGTCCCCACGGATCCGCAGCACATCCCACGAGGGTTGAAAGTCAGTCACCCGATGAGAGTCAACTCGTAGATCCGGACCAAACCCCACGACCCTCCCGGCCGCATCGATGACATCGAGACCTCCGTCGGCCCGGAATGCCGACCCCATGATCATCCTGAACTCTCCCGGTCCCTGGCCGCTCCGTCCCACATCCCGGACGAACGCCCCCGTCGAATCGAAGAGCTGGAGGAATGGGTCCACATGGGTCGCCAGGGCGTACGTTCCGTCTGGACCCAGCGCCATCGCGACGGCCGGATGTGCGATCCGATCCGGTGCACCCTCCTGCCCAAGGACCGCGAGAGTCCTCACGGTGATCCGACACTCGGGGCAGGCGGTCTCCTGCATCAGTGTGGAGGCAGAACCCGGGAACATGATGAGGCTGAGACCAGCGGTGAACAGAACCGGCGCCAACCGTCGAGGGAAGGGAAAATGACCGCGCATGTCTTCATCCTTCATCGGCCACAGTCAACAGATTTTCGAGTGCGGCGTAGGTCGTGGAGTCGAGAGGGACGTGACCGAGAATGGTGTCCCCGCATCCCCGGAATTGCACAGCGCTACGGTCCCGGTTGACCAGCACGGAAGTCGGATTCGCTGAAATGAAGGAGAACATGTCCTCAGGCGTTGCGGTCCGCAGAAGGTCAACAGCCAGGGCCACCTGAGAAAGATAGACTTGCGCCTCCTCCTCCTGCGTAGGGTCGCAGGCATACTCTCCGCAGTTCACCTCCGCGCTGCATTCCCGATCTTGGCCGACTTCAAGTTCCCCATTCGGTGTATCTGTCCACGTGGCGTTTCCTTCAACATGACTGCACCCGATGCAGGTGTCGTCGCCGCAGGGATCCACGCGCCCGTCATCAAGGTTGAGGGAAGAGAGACGCACCGACGCCACCGGCCTGTCGGCTTCCGGTGACTTGACGAGACTCGCAGTGAGGGTGCCCGCTAGCACGAGTACCACAACGGTCGAGACGTGCATTGTATCCTCCAAGGCGTGAGAAGGGACGACCGAAGGTCATGACCCTAGAACCCGCCAAGCGGCGAATTCTACCCCCCCCCCGAAAGCGGGCCAGATCCCGGGAGAGTTTCAGCCGCTGCTTCATCACCGCCTTCGCATCCCCGAGCCGAACCCGCTCTTGAAGACGTCCACCTCCCCCACCTGGGTCAGCTTGAAGGCGGGGACGTTGGCCTCCAGGATCACGCGGGGCCCGGAGCGGCCCAACTGGTGCGCCTCCACCGGGGTGGGACCCACCGCCTCGGAGGGCGCTGCGGGAGGGTCCACCTAGCAGGCGGACGTCAGGGCCAGGACGAAGAGGGGGATCAGTCGTGGGGTGGAGGATCGGTTCATCGGCACTCCTCGGGGTGGATTCCGGGTTCAGGTGGGGCGGGCCCTGCAATACCGCCCACCGGCCGCATCGGGACGGGTTCGGATCGGGAACGAACCGACCAGGAAGCGCTCACGATCCGGGTTCGGGTAGAGGGACTCCGGCGACTGCAACCGGTTCGTCACCCCTCGCCATTCCCCCTTCCCCACCGTAGCCTTCCCCACTTCCCTGGAACCAGGACAGCCCACCCCCCTTCCCCGGAACCGCGCCCGTGGACTCCCTTCGCTACCTCCTCCACCCCGGGGGGCTCACCCGCCGGGAGTTCGCCCGACTCTCCGCCGCCGCAGCCGCCGCCGGATTCCTGGGGGGGTGCGGCGAGGCCGCCGAAGCCCCTGCAGCCGGGGGTGCGGGAGCCCGCTCCGGAGGCGACCCTGGCCTCCCGGACACCCCCTACGAGGTGGTGATCGAGTCGGACATCATGGTCCCCATGCGGGACGGGCTGCACATGGCCACCGACGTGCACCGGCCCGCCCGGGACGGGGTGGCCCTCCCCGGACCCTTCCCGGTGATCCTGGAGCGGACCCCCTACGGAAAGGACCGGCCCTCCCGCTCCGAGCGCTCGGTGGCAGAGCCCGACGAGGCGAAGTCCAGGGCCCAGGTGGCGGAGATGTTCGTGCGGAGGGGGTACGTGGTGGTCTATCAGGACACCCGGGGGCGGTACGGCTCCGAAGGGGCCTTCTCCAAGTACCTGGATGACGCCCCGGACGGGGTGGACTGCTGTGCCTGGATCCTGGAGCAGCCCTGGTGTGACGGGCAGATCGGGACCAAGGGTCTCTCGTATGCCGCCCACACCCAGGCGGCGCTGGCCAGCGCCGGGGCGCCGGGGATCCGGGCCATGTTCCTGGACTCCGGGGGGTTCTCCAACTCCTACCAGGGGGGGATCCGGCAGGGGGGGGCCTTCGAGTTGAAGCAGGCCACCTGGGCGTACCGGAATGCCCTGGTGGACCCGGAGATCATGGCCGACGCCCCCCGGCGGGCCACCATGGACACCATCAACGTCCACTGGTGGTTCCAGAACATGCCCTGGGCACCCGGACGCTCACCGGTGTCGCTGGCCCCCCAGTACGAGGACTACCTCTTCGAGCAGTGGGAGGAGGGGGCCTTCACCGACTACTGGAAGCAGCCGGGGATCTGGGCCGAGGGCTTCCACGATGTGTGGCCCGACTGCCCCATGGTCCACATGTCGTCCTGGTACGACCCCTACCCCCGCACCGCCTGCGACAATTACCTGGGGCTGAAGGCCCGGAAGGAGGGTCCGGTGCGCCTCATCCTTGGCCCCTGGACCCACGGCAACCGCTCCCTCACCTGGGCGGGGGACGTGGATTTCGGCCCCGCCGCCACCCTGGACGACAACCTGGCCCGGGACTACTGGGATCTCAGGATCCGCTGGTTCGACCGGTGGCTCCGGGGGGTGGAGAACGGGGTGGAGTCGGAGCCTGCCGTGCAGTACTTCCTCATGGGGGGCGGCAGTGGCCGGCGGAACGCGGAGGGGCGGATGGAGCATGGCGGCATGTGGAAGTCCGCCGCTGACTGGCCCGTCCCGGGAACCGCCTTCACGCCGTACTACCTGCACCGGGACGGGGGTCTCTCGCCGCAGGGGCCAACGGAGGCCGCGGCGTCCCTGAGCTACGACTACGACCCCCGGAACCCGGTGCCCAGCATCGGGGGGACCATCACCTCGGGGGCGCCGGTCATGGAGGGAGGGGCCTACGACCAGCGGGAGGACGAGCGCTTCTTCGGCTCCACCGAGCCGTACGGGCCCCTGGCGGACCGACCGGACGTGCTGGTGTTCCAGACGGAGCCGCTGGTGGAGGCGGTGGAGGTCACCGGCCCCATCGTAGTGCGCCTCTGGATCTCCTCGGATGCCCCCGACACGGACTTCACGGCGAAGCTGGTGGATGTGTACCCCCCCTCGGAGGACTACCCGGAGGGCTTCGCCATGAACATCACCGACGGGATCCTCCGCTGCCGCTACCGGGATTCGTGGGAGGAGCCCACCATGATGGAGCCCGGCCAGGTCTACGAGATTGCCGTGGAGGCATTTCCCTCGTCGAACCTGTTTGCCGCCGGGCACCGGATCCGGGTGGACATCTCCTCGTCCAAGTACCCCCACTTCGACCTGAACTTCAACACCGGCGAGCCCGAGGGACGGGCCACCATGAGCCGGGTGGCCCGGAACACGGTGCACCTGGACGCGGGGAGTCCCAGCCACATCGTGCTGCCGGTGGTGCCGGCGGGGGGCTGAGGGGGGGGCAGCGACAATCCGGCCCCGGGGGGGTGGCGGGGGACCGCCGGTGCTCTGGGCGGGACGGGCCCGGCCTCGGCTACATTCCGGCCACGCCCAGCCGGGCTGCAGCCACCCCCAACCGCCGGTCCCGGGTCCAGAGACCGGCCCCCGCCACCCTGGCAGCGCCCAGGAGATGCACGTCCACCCAGCCCAGGCCGGTACCGGCCAGTCCGGCGGAGTCCACCAGGGCCAGCGCCTCCCGGTGGTCCAGCAGCGGCGCCCTGGGGAGCTGCTCCAGAAGCCCCAGGATCTCGCTTCGCCGCTGCAGATTCCCGCAAGCCAACTCCCCCACCACGAAGGGATGGCACAGGACCTCCCCCCCATCCAGGAGGGAGACGAGCCGTGGGTCTCCGTGGCGCAGGTGCTCCACCCACACCGACGTGTCCACGAGGATCACCCGGCAGGCTCGTCCCGCCGCCGGGGAGCAACCCGTAGCGCGGGCTCGGTTCCCCCGAGGGCCGCCAGACGCCGGGCACTCGCCGAGGCGATGAGCGCCCGGAGCCCCGCGTGGAGGAGGTCCGTCTTCCGCTCGATTCCAGTGAGACGCCGTGCCTCGGCCACCAGGGTGTCATCCAGGATCACAGTGGTTCTCATGCATATGAATATGGGCGTTGGATACATATCCCGCCACCGGATCCACCCTTCTCCAGCCGCACTCCGGGCTCCTGGCATCGCTGCGGCGCGTCCTGCCGACATCTGAAGACTGGTCCCTCCGATTGGGCGGCGGAATGATGGGATCGGCCAGGCTGCGGGCGGGACCGGACCGGGTTCCGGGGCGCCTCCACCACCCCGCCCGGGAACTCCCTGCGCCCTCCGTGTGTTAAGGTAGACCAGTCCCACCGCCGCTCTTTCGCACCACTTGGAGTTCTCATGCTGATCCGGATCCGCCGCCCCTCCGACGTCGCCTCCTCGGAGATCACCCCCGAGGGGATCTACCTGAACCGGCGATCCTTCATCCGGCAGGCGGCCATGGGCACGGCGGCGCTGGGGCTGGCCCCCGGGGCGCTGGCAGCCTGTTCCCCGGCCGACGGGAACGAAGGCGCGGCTGCTGCAGCCAACCCGGCTACCCTGACCCCCGCCACCCCCCAGGATCCCAGCTTCGCCCGCATGCGCTCCGAGCTGGACGAACGGGTGAACTCGTTCGAGGAGATCACCACCTACAACAACTTCTACGAGTTCGGCACCGGGAAGGAGGATCCGTTCGAGAATTCCGGGAGCTTCAACCCCCGTCCCTGGACCGTGGCCATCGAGGGGCACGTCAACAAGCCGGGGAACTACCAGTTGGAGGACTTCCTCTCCCCCAGCCGGATGGAGGACCGGGTCTACCGTCTGCGCTGTGTGGAGGCCTGGTCCATGGTGATCCCCTGGCGGGGGATCCCCCTGGCGGATGTGGTGCGCCGGGCGGAGCCCACCGGGAGTGCGAAGTACCTGGAGTTCACCACCATCGTCCGTCCGGAGGAGATGCCCGGGCAGCGCCGCCCCATCCTGGACTGGCCCTACATTGAGGGGCTCAGGATGGATGAGGCCATGAACCCCCTTTCCATGCTGGTCACCGGGGTCTACGGGGTGGATCTCCCGAACCAGAACGGGGCTCCCCTCCGCCTGATGAGCCCCTGGAAGTACGGCTTCAAGGGGATCAAGTCCATCGTGAAGATCCGATTCGTGGAAGAGATGCCCGTGAACACCTGGCAGGTTCAGACCCCCAGGGAATACGGCTTCTTTGCCAACGTGAACCCGAACGTGGACCACCCCCGGTGGAGCCAGGGATCGGAGCGGCGGATCGGGGAGTTCCGGCGGAGGGAGACCCTGATGTTCAACGGGTACACCGAGCAGGTGGAGCACATGTACGCGGGGATGGACCTCACGAGGTGGTACTGATCCCCCCGGGCAACTCCGCGCCCCGGCCCTCCGCCTGATGCCCGTGGACACCACCTCCGCCCCCCGCACCCCCGGGGCTCCCCGCTCACGCCCCCCGGGGATCCTTCCCCTGAAGGTGGTCATGTGGGTGGCGGCTCTGGGTCCTGCCATCTGGATGGGTCAGGCCGCCCTCACCGGAGGGCTGGGGGTGAACCCCATCGAAGAACTCACCCACACCACAGGCATGGCCGCCCTGGTGATCCTTCTGGTCACCCTGGCGGTGACCCCGCTCCGGAGCCTCACAGGGTGGAACCCCCTCATCCAGCTCCGTCGACCCCTGGGGCTCTTCGCCTTCTTCTACGCCCTCCTCCACTTCTCCATCTGGATGGTGCTGGACCTGGGATTCCGGCTGGAGTGGATCTGGGAGGACATCGTGGAGCGCCCCTACATCACCGCCGGGTTCGTGGCCTTCGTTCTCATGATCCCCCTGGCGGTGACCTCCACCCGGGGGTGGATCCGGCGGCTGGGGAAGCGCTGGACGCTCCTGCACCGGCTGGTGTACGTGTCGGCAGCGCTGGGGATCCTGCACTTCTACTGGCGGGTGAAGGCCGACGCCTGGCTACCGGTGGCCATGGCCGGGGTGCTCCTGCTGCTGCTGGCCGTGCGGATCCCGGGATGGCGGGCGGCGTGGCTGCGGAAGCGGGAGCGCCGGGGGAAGCGGGGGCGGGAAGCGGGAGCGGCGGTCCAGGCCGACTGACCACCCCCCCACCGGCCCTCACCTCCCTCCCGGCACCTCCAGCGCGATCCCCAGGGGCACCAGCAGCTCCCTCATCTCCCGGGCCTCCCGGAGTACCGCCTCCCCCTCGGCCCGGGCCGCCGTCAGCGCCGCCCGGGCCTGTTCGGACTGCTGCACCACCGCCTGGCTGGGCACCTCCCAGTTGTTCGCCACCGAGGACTTGAGCCCCGCCAGCCACCCCAGGGCGTTCTCGGTGGTGGCTCCACCCCCGCCGAAGCCACCGCCACCGCCACCCACACCCCCTGCCGGCACACCGAACTTCACGCGCACCCCCTCGACGGCCTCCGCCAGGGCGTCGAAGCGGGTCCGGACATCGGCAGGAACCGTGCTGGTGCTGTCGATGCGGGCGCCGGCGCTCACCACGCTCCGGGCCAGCATCCGGAGGTCATCCGCCGTGCGGGTCCCCTCACGCTGCGCCTCGTGGAGCGCCGTGGCGAACTGGTTGTAGCGCACCCGCTCCTGGCCGGTGAGGCGCACCTCGGGGTCCATCACGATGGTGAGGGGGCGCACGCCCATCTCCTGCCCGTCCACCACCAGGGCCACCTGGTAGGTGCCCGGGACCACGAACGGCCCCGCATTGGCGGCCCCGCCGCCGAAGCCTCCGCCCCCGCTCCCACCGCAGATCTCCCGGGGGAGGTAGCCCGCCGGGGCCTGGGGAGAAGGGACGTCCGGGATCTGGGCGCGGCCCGCCTGGGGGCCACCGCCGCCACCACCCCCCTCCGGCGCCGCGGCCGGCACGATGGGCTCCACCCGCTGGTCCCAGCACACGGTCTGGATCCCCGCCTTCCGCTGCTCCTCCGGCACCGCGATCTCCCGCACGGTGCGCCGCTGTCCATCCCGCACCACAACCTTCACCTCCCCGGCATCCCGGTTCAGGTGGAAGTGGATCAGCGCCTCCACCGGCGGATTCTCCCCGGCGAACCACTGGTGCCCCCAGAACTCCTCGTTCCGGTCGTCCAGGGTGCGCCACTGCAGCGCCTCCGGGAGGGTGAAGAGGGTCCCCGCCGCCCCGGCGCTCCGGGAGGCGGCGTACTCCTGGATGGGCTCCAGGTCGTCCATGATGAAGATGGCCCGGCCATGGGTGGCCACGATCATGGCGTTGTCCCGGGGGTGGAGGGTGATCTCGTCCACCCGCACCGTGGGAAGGTTGGACTGGAGGCGGCGCCAGGTGGTGCCCCGGTCCAGGCTCAGGAAGATCCCCGTCTCGGTGCCGATGTAGAGGACATCCCCGTTCCGGTGGTCCTCGGTGAGGGTCCGGACATTCTCCCCCCGCAGATTCCCCCGCAGCGAGCGGAAGGTGGCGCCGGAGTCGTCGGAGACCCACAGGTACGGCTGGTAGTCGTCGTTCAGGTGGTTGTCCACTGTGACGTAGACCGTCCCCGCCTGGAATCGGGACGGCACCACCTCGGTGACGTACCCCCCTTCCGGAAAGCCCGGGAGGTTCCCGGTGATGTCCTGCCACGTGGCGCCGTTGTCCCGGGTGACGCTCACCACACCGTCGTCCGTGCCGGTGTAGAAGACCCCCGCCTGCCGGGGGGACTCCGCCAGCGACACGATGGTGGGCCACATGGAGACCCCGTCATTCCGGGCGATGCGGATGTCTGTGTTGACAACACCCATCGTGGACGTGGTGTCCCGGTTCGCGCTGCTTGTGACGTCCGGGCTGATGGCGGTCCAGGAGTCTCCCCGGTCCGTGGAGCGGAAGACCCGGTTCGCCGCCGCCATCAGGACGCCGGGATCATGGGGCGACAGCATCAGCGGTGTGTCCCAGCTCCACCGGTAGCTCTCCCCCTCCTGGTGGTTCACCACGTTCAGGGCGGTGGGGCGGATATTCTTCGACTCCCCCGTCACCGTGTTCCGGCGCTGGATGTTCCCGTTCTGCGACTCGGAGTAGACGATCCGGGGATCCCGGAGATCGGGGATGGCGTGGAATCCGTCCCCCCCCTGCACCTGGAACCAGTCGTGGTTCATGATCCCCCGGACATGCCGGGTGGCACTGGGTCCGCACCAGTTGTAGTTGTCCTGCATCCCCCCGCAGACGTTGAAGGGGCGCTCCATGTCGAAGCCCACATGGTAGAACAGCCCCACCGGGAGGTTGGGCATGAACTTCCAGGTGCGGCTCATGTCATGGGAGACCGCCACCCCACCGTCCGTTCCGATGAGGATATGGGACGGATTCGCCGGGTTGACCCAGATGGCATGGACGTCGTCGTGGATGGGGCGGGCGGCATCCGTCTCGAAGGTCTCGCCCCCGTCGATGGACATGTGGAGCCCCACCCCCCCCATATAGACCCGGTCCGGGGTGGTGGGGTCGATGAGGATCTTGCTGAAGTACATGGGGCGGGGGTTGATGTTGCTCACCTTCTCCCAGGTGGCGCCCTGGTCCATGGAGCGGTAGACCCCGGTGACGGACTCCGCCCCGGCGCCGCCCTGCCCTCCCCCCTGCACCGACGGTCCCTCGATGGTGGCCAGCACCACCTGCGCATCCCGGGCATAGATGTCCAGGGAGATCCGACCCAGCGGACCCTCCGGGAGGCCGTTCCCCTCGAGGCGGGTCCAGGTGGCGCCGCCATCCACCGACTTCCAGATCCCGCTCCCCGGCCCGCCGCCGTTCATGCAGCAGGCGTGGCGCCGCCGCTGGTAGGTGGAGGCGAAGAGCACACGGGAGTCGGAGGGGGCCATGATCAGCTCATTGGCCCCGGTGTCCTCGTCCACCTGGAGGACGTGATCCCAGGTGGCGCCCCCGTCGGTGGTGCGGTAGATGCCCCGATCCCCCCCGGGCCCGAACAGCGGACCCGTGGCCGCCACCAGCACCACGTCGTCGTCGTCCGGATGGAGGACGATGTTCTGGATGTGCCGGGATTCCTGCAATCCCATGTGCTGGAACGACTTCCCCCCGTCCGAGGAGCGGTACACCCCGCCCCCCCAGGAGGTGCTCTGCCTGTTGTTGGACTCCCCCGCCCCCACCCACACCAGCTCCGGATTCCGCTGGGACACTGCCACATCGCCGATGGAGATCAGCCCTTCGTCCTGGAAGAGCGCCTCCCAGGTGGTGCCCATGTTGGAGGTCTTCCAGAGCCCCCCGTGGGCCGTCCCCACGTAGAACAGCGACGGGTCCGGGTGGTAGACCGCCAGATCCGCGATCCGCCCCGACATCACCGCCGGTCCAATGGACCGGAAATGCAGGGCATCGAACTCCGTGGCCACCGGGATGGTGCCGGGGGCACCGGAAGCGGCCCGGGGGAGCTGGGGAGTCTGGGCGGCAGCGGGGAGGGCCGGCAGGAGGGCGGCGAGGAGCAGCGCCACCCGGGACGGGGCGATGCGGAGGGAGAGCAGCGTTCCCATGGGGGGATGTCCGGAAGGGGTGGCACACCTGACGGCCGGCGAGCGAACACGGCGCCGGGGTGAGAATAGGGGGGGCGGGGGGAAGGGGCGAGAGGGGCCGTGGAACAGGCCGACATACCCCCCCGCATCGTCCCGTGGTATATAGCGGGCGGGAAGTCCTGATCCCCACTACAGCCCAGCAACCAGACCATGACCGCCACTCACCCCCTCCCCCTCCTGGCCCTCGCCCTCCTCCTCCCCACCCCCGCCCTGGCCCAGATCCCGGCGGCGTGGAGGGACACCTTCGAGTTCCACACCTTCTCGATCGTGGCCATCGACCCGGCCACCGGGGAATCAGGGGTGGCGGTGACCACCCGGAATCCCTGCGTGGGGAACGGGGTGCCCTGGGTCCGGGCCGGTGTGGGCGCCGTGGCCACCCAGGGGGGCACCCGGGTGGAGTACGGGCCCGAGGCGCTGGAGCTGATGGCGCAGGGGGTGCCGGCCCCGGAGGCGCTGGAGCGGCTGGTGGCGGCGGATCGGGACCGGAGCAGGCGGCAGGTGGGGGTCATCGACATGCAGGGGCGCACCGGGCAGTGGACAGGGGACGGGCAGCGGGGCTCCGAGGCCCAGGGGGACTGGGTGGCGGAGCGGGCGGGGCCCACCTGGGCGGTCCAGGGGAATTCGCTGGTGGGGCCCGAGGTGGTGGATGCGGTGGCGGAGACCTTCCAGGCCAGCGAGGGCTCCCGGCGGCACCTGGCGGACCGGCTGATCGAGGCGCTGAACGCCGGCCACCTGCTGGGGGGGGACGGCCGCCACGGCGAGACCCAGTCCGCCGCGGTGGTGGTGGCGGACCCCCGCCCGGGGATGTCCCGGCGCCCCGACCAGGTGACGGTGGACCTGAACATCTGCGAGGCCCCGGAGCCGCTGGAGGAGCTCCGGCGCGTTTACGACACGGTTTCCGAGACGCTGGGCTTCCGCCCCCTCCAGCAGTTCATCGGCAGCGACGTGGTACAGCTCAAGATCATGCTCCACGCCCTGGGCTACTACCGGGAGGGCTCGGCGGCCCTCGACGCCTCCGAGGCGGGGATCAACCGCTACGAGCAGGAGGCCGTGGAAGCAGTGGACCGGTTCCGGGCGGCCCAGGGATGGCAGACCACGGTGCCGGGGTACGTGGATGCCCGCACCATTGACCGGCTCTGGCTCCGGCTGGAGGAGGCGGGGCAGGCGGGTGCGGTGCGGGAGCGCTTCCTGGAGCTGACGCAGATCCGGCGTTGAGGGGGGCGCGCCTCGCCCGCGATTTCCGAGACCACCTCCCCAGTCCGCCAGCCGCAGCAGGCGTCCCCTGCCTGCGGAGGAGGGGCCGGCGACACCGCCGACCCCTCCCTGCTACCGCCCTGTCCGATCGTCCAGCCAGGGGATCGCTACCTCCCTCAGAAGTCGATGGCGAGATCCGCCGCCATGTACATCGAGGCAATGTCCTCCGGGCCCCCGATGGTGAATCCCGGCCTCAACTGCGCTCCGTCCACGCCGGCGATGCGGGCGCAGTGCCCGCACACCATGAAGCGGCCACCCATCCCCACGAAGGTCTCCACCATCTGACCCACGTTGCTGTCGAAGATGACGCCCAGGGGCTGACGGGTGTCGGCCATGTGGACGGCGTTCCGATCCAGGTAGACGGTGACGTCCGCCCCGGCCCGCTTGAGGTTCGTGGCGACACCCAGGGCCATCACCGCGGACTGCCAGTCCTCGTTGAGGCTGCCCAGGTGGACCACCACGTTCTTCTCCTGGGCGGCCAGGGGTGCGGTGGATCCGAAGGTGAAGGCGCTGGCCGCCAGCAGCGTCAGGATGGCGGCGGTCGTTGACCATCTGGAACGTGTACGCATGGATTGAGTCTCCACAACTGCAGGTTGATTCAAGGAGCGCAGGGGTTGTCCCTACCTCCTGAACTGGATCACGACGTACCGGGCCTCTGTGGCTCCGGTGTTCTCCACCGCATGCTCCCCGGCCTCATGCCAGTGGGCATCCCCCGCCTGGAACGACCGCTCTACGGGGTCCTGCCCCGCCTCGGTGTACCGGATGGTGTAGGGGGTGAGGGAGTAGACCAGCCGGGGGAGCCCCTGGTGGAGGGGCTGGGCCGCCCCGGGGGCCAGGGTCACCCGGACCACCCGGGCATCCTCGTTGTCCAGGAGGAGCTCGCCATGGTCGGGGTCCAGCGAAGCGGCGTCCTGCAGATCCCCGGCAGGAGGCTCGCCCGTGAGCCCCATATCCGTCCGGGCCACCACCAGGAAGCGGGCGGTGGTGGTCCCGATGTTCTCCACGGCATGGTCATCGGCTCCGTGCCAGTGCACATCCCCCTCCTGCCACGCCGTCTCCTCCGCCGTGCCCCCTTCCGTGAAGCGGATCTCGTAGTTGCTCAGCGAATAGACCACGCGGCGCTGCCCCTCGTGGGTGGGGAGGGCCTCCCCTGGTTCGAGGGAGAACTCCAGGACCCGGACCGAGGGGTTCTCGAGAAGGGTGCGGGGCTGCTGGAGGGCGGTGGCGGGGGCCGTGGCCGTCATCTCTTCCACCCCGGCGGAGGGCGGGGGGGCTTCCTGGTCAGCGGGTCCGCAGGCGATCAGGGGAAGGGAAGCCAGGATCCAGGGAGTCCAGGCGCGCATGGGGATCTCCAGGGGGCGAGAGGGTCGATGGTCGTCACCCTGCTGGGGGAGCAAGGGCCATGCCCCAGGGGATCCCTTCGCCGCGCCAGTGCAAGCCTGAATCGCAACAGGGTCTTGCGCCTGGGGACCTCGCCCCGGGACAGCCCTCGGAGCAGGCGCCGATGGGCCACACCGCCCCATCGGCCATCACATAGTGAGACATCATGGTCAATAGAGGGCGTGACGGGGGCGGCGGACCGATCCCATCCGGGTGAGAACACGCCCCCCATCCCACCGTCCTTGTGAATGGGGGAGGCCTCCTCGCCTCCCCGGCCACCCCCGTCTCCCCGAGGGCCCACCATGCGTCGTCTCCCCTTCCTGCTCCTCCTGCCGGCCCTGTTGTGGGGAGCCGGTTGCGCGTCGGACACCAGTCCCACCGGAGCCAATCCCCCCGTGCAACCGCCGCCTCCTCCCCCTCCTCCCCCACCCCCTCCGCCCCCTCCCACACCGGTCATCAACCGGGAGGTCGGCCGCACACAGGCCCAGGTGGTGGGGATCATGGGGGGTTCGGTGTCGGCCACCTCCTCTGCAGGGATCGTCTACACGCTGGAGATCCCGCCCCAGGCGCTGACGGAGGACGTGGAGATCCGGATCACGCCGGTAGCCTCCATGCAGAACGTGCCCCTGGCCTCCCGGGTCCAGGGGGCGGTGGAGTTCCAGCCGTCGGGGCTGCAGTTCCGGGAGCCGGCCATCCTGCGCATGACCGTCGCTCCCCAGGTGCCCGACAGCATGCGCCTGGTAGGGTTCAGCGCCACCCGGGAAGGGACCGACTTCGGGGTTGAGCTGGCCCAGGCCACGGATGGCTCCACCGAGGTGCCGGTCCGCCACTTCAGCGTGGCGGGGGCCTGGTTGACCACCCCGGAGGAGATCGAGGCGGAGTTGGGACCGGTGGCCGCCGGGAGTTCAGCCGCAGCGGCCGCGGTCCGGGCCATCGCCACTGTGGGGACGCAGGGCTCCCTCCAGCAGTACGTGGAGATCCTCCGGCGCTGGTACGTGGACGGAGTCCGCCCTGCCCTCTCCGCCTCGGATGCCAACCCCAGCTTCGACAACGCCCTGGAGGCCCTCCTCCAGTACTGGGACTGGTGGAACATCCGCTCCTGGCTGGATGTCGCCGCACCGGTCACCATGCAGTCGCTGGACCAGGCGCTGACGGACCAGGACGCCGACGGCCGTCCCCGCGTGGCCCGGGCCATCCGGGCGCTCATCGCTCAGGCCATGCGAGAGTGCGCCCAGCAGAACGACCTCAGACCCTGGCTGGAAGCCGACCGGTGGCAGTCCCACTATGCCGTGCAACTGGGGGTGGACGGGGAGGAGTTCCAACTGGACCGGTCCACCTTCCACCGGGACGGGTGCATCCGCATGGTGATGGAAGAGGATGACATCGAGGTGGTCTCCCACCTGCAGAAGGGGTTCCCCCACTCCCTGGGAGCCGATTCCCGGGGGATCTTCCTCTCGGGGTTCACCCGGATCGGGCCCGCGGAGTACACCGTCACCGGGTCCCGTGCGGACATCCAGAACCCCCAGGGCTTCTCCGATGAGAACGGCCAGTACACCACCGTGGTCTCCAGCACCGGACATGGTGCCGTGAGCCTCACGGTGAGGGCCTGCATCGTCATCGTGGCATCCACCCCGGTGGTCACGGACATCTGCACCAGCCGCACCATCGCCCGGAGGGGGGTGGACCTCACCGGGGAATGGGAGGGGAGCTTCCGCTCGACCATCGTCGCGGACGACGGTCAGACCCTTCAGGGGGGAGCGGAGCTGAGGGTGTCCCTGGAGCAGACGCAGAACCGGATCTCCGGCAACTACGTCGCCAGCAATCAGGGGGTCCAGCTCCCTGGAACGGTGACGGCCACCCTCACCGGAATCCAACTCGCCGGCTTCCGGCTCGTCCAGAGCGGCTTCTGCCCCGGGGACTTCCAGGGCCCCGCCTTCATCAATGAGGATGGCTCGGGAATCACTGCCACCTTCACCGGGGCCTCCTGCACGGGAAGTCACCGGGACGGTGTGATTCAACTGACCCGGCGTTAGGGGGGCACAAGACCGAAGCCGGCGTTGCGGGAAACCGGGCCCCCGGGGTGATCGGTGGGAGGGGCAGAATCTACACACGCTTTCGCCCGATTACACCCCGGGGTCCTCCCCACACACCGTGCGAGGCCGCCCAGGGCCGGGTACGCAGTTTGCCGTTGACCCGAGGGTTGGGAGCCGTGCCTGGTGCACCGGGAGCCTGTCTCCTCCGGACATCCGATCCAGAGTGGCCGTGACATGCCCTGGAATGCGGAAGCGACCGGTCGGCTGCCGTGACAGCCGTCCGCCCGATCCCAGGTCCACCATGCCCACCATCTCCCAGACATGCCCCTCCTGCTTCCGCAGGCTCCCCACCGACGCCCTCTTCTGCAGTCGCTGCGGAAGCCAGGTGCGGCGGGAGGAGCGGGGACCCGCCCCCGGGACTGGAGGCACTTCCCTGGATCGGCTCCTCCGGGAGCGGGGGCCCCTTCCGATCCCCCATGTGGAGTCCATCCTCAGGCAGGTGGGACGGGCGCTCGCGGGGTACCACGCACCTCCCCGGAGTCTGGTGCACGGGAAGGTGAGCCCGGGGACCATCCGGGTGGAGGACGGGGGGGAGGTGACGCTGGCCGACCCTCCGGACACCCCGGGAGATCCCTGGGAGGGCGCGGGGATGAGTACGGGGCTGGTCCTGGAGGACCCGGAGTACATGAGTCCGGAGGAGTGTCGGGGACTCGCGCCCTCCCCCGCCTCCGATCAGTACGCCCTGGGGGCGGTGGCCTGGGCGATGCTGGCCGGGCGCCCCCCCTTCGTGGGGGCCTTCTACAAGGTGGTGGTGGCCCACCTGAGCGAAGGGCTGGTGCCCCTGCTCCAGCTCCGACCGGACTGCCCCCCGGCGCTGGCCTCCGCCGTGGAGCGGATGCTCTCCAAGGACCCTGCCGATCGCTGGACGGATGTGGCGCAGGCGGTGGAGGCCGCTCTCTCCGGGGCCGAGGTGTCGGAGAGCGTGGCGCTGGTGGCGGTCAGCCGGCTCCCTGCGCCCCTTCCTGCCCTCCGGGAGACGGGGGAGTCCCAGGAGCCAGAGGGGAACCGGGAGCCGCACGAGCCGGCGAGAGGACACGAACGGGTACGGGTACCAGGGTCGGGGCCCCAAACTGCGGAAAGCCCCCGTGACCGGGGGCCCGACCTGGGGCCTCCGCCTCCCCTTCCGATGGGGATCCAGCAGGAGGAGGAGGACGAGCTGGAGGAGGAGGACGAGCCGGGTGGACAGGACCGCAGGGCGCTCTTCTTCGACCCGATCCCCCCACCCCCGGAGCCGGGTCCGGATGACTTCCCCCTGGACGAGGCGGAAGCCGACGGATCCACCATCGACGGGCCCACAGTCGAGGGCTCCCTTGGGGACGCAGCGGACCGGCAGGAGGTGGGTGCCACTCTGGCCCCGGTCCCGCCGGTCCCCCCGCCCGCTCCTCCACCCCCTTCTTCCCGGCAGCCATTCCAGCCCCGGAAGCCGCCAACCCGACACCGACGCCGCACCTCGCTTTTCCTCCTGCTGATGGTGGCCGGAGCCGCCGCGTGGGGGACATGGGAACTCGTGGAGGCCAGGGGAGGCTTCCAGGACGACCCTCCCCGCGACGCGGTGGCATGGGGTCCGGATGCTCCCCTCCTGTCGTCGGACAGGGACCCCGCTCCCGACGACTACGGCGCACTCCTCCTCCCCCCTCCGGATCGTGGTGCGCAGGGCTCCGGTGGATCCCGGGACCGGGAGGGCCGGGAGCCGCCCCTCTCCAACCGCGGGCCCACCACAGATCCGCCTCCCTCCACGGATATGGCTCCCATCGACCCGCCGGCTCCATCCACAGGCGATCCACCCCCCGGCAATCCGTCTGCCGCTGTCCCGCCCCCGGCGCAACCGGCCCCCCCGGAAGCCTCTCCCACCGGCCAAACGCCCACCCCCGCTCCCCTGGGGGCTCTGGAGATGAACATCCGTCCCTGGGCCCACCTCCTGGTCAACGGGGTCCCCCGGGGACGCTTCCAGACCAGGGCGGAGCTGGAGCTACCGCCGGGGACACACTTCGTCCGGATGACGAACCCCAACTTCCCCCCCTTCGATACCACCGTGGTGGTACGGGGCGGGGAGACCACCGTGCTGAACAAGATCCTCCAGCCGGATGCCGACCGATGACCAGGACATTCTCCCCTCCCCCACGTTGGAGGCCCCTCAAGACGCCCCTCCTCCTCCTCTCCGTGGCGCTCGCGCCGGGAATGGCAGGAACCGGTGCCTCTCCCCTTCAGGGGCAGACCCCCCAGCGGGCCGCCCTCCTGGCGGAGGCCCGGAGCGAGCTGAACGACACCCGGTCGCTGGAACTCCTGGTCCGGGCGGCGGACCCATCGCTGGCCCCCCGGGACAGCACCTGGGCCGTGACCCTCCACGACCTGGCCTTCACCCTGGTGCGGCTGGGGGAGGAGGAGGCGGCGGGGCTCTGGTTGCGCTGGGCCGCTCGTCATGCGGCGGAGTGGCCCCTGGACAGGGAGTGGTTCCCCCCTGCCGTGACCACCCTCTGGGACCGGGCCCGGCTGGAGGTGGCCTCGGGACCCGATGACCCGGAGGTGGGGGCCACGGCGTGGGAATGGGATGGCGCCGCCGGTGCAGGTGTCCCCGGCCGGCTCCGCCTGGGGGACGACGATCTCCCCCCCGGGACCCAGCTGTTCCTGGAGCGCCCGGGGGAGGAACCGGTCCCTGCGGAAGCCGGAGACCAGGTGGAGGCGGGGACGTATCGGGTGGGGGTCACCGCCGAGGGCCATGAGCCGGTGCTCCTGGAGAGGGAGATCCTCCCCGGGGTGGCCACCCTTCTGGATGTGGAGCTGGTCCCCACCCTGTCGGAGGGGGCGCTGGAGCTGGCCCGGGCTCGAACGGCCACGATCCGCTGGGGGGAGGGAGTGGAGCAATGCACCCGGGGCGTGGTGGTGGGGGACGGTCGTTCGGTGCTCACCTCGCTGCGGGGGTTGGGATCCCAGGGTGGACTTTCGGTGGAGACGAGTGGGGAGCACTCCTTCTCCGATGTGCCGGTGGTCCGCACGGACGAGGGGCTGGAGTTGGCCCTGCTCCGGCTGGAGGGAGAGGTGCCGGGGCTGGTGGAGTCGGCCCCGGCGGAGGGGTCACAGCATGGATGGGTGGTCTCCGACTCCGGCTGCAATCCCGGCGACGCTGTCTGGACCCGCCTGGACGCCTCTGGCTCCAGGTCCGGCGGGCTCTGGATCCTCCGCCCCGACCTCCCCCCTTCCGCAGTGGGCGCGCCCCTCCTGCATCCTGATGGCGGCATCCTGGGATTGGTGACCCGGGAGGACCGGGCGATTCCCCTCCCTGCGGCAGCGGCCCTCATCCGGGGGCCCTTCGCGGCGGCGGAGGAGCCCGTCCTGGCCTCCACGGCCGCCCCCCAGCGCTCCGGCTTGCCATGGAGGTGGATCGGAACCGGGCTCGGTCTGGCGGGGATTGCCGCCGCCCTTGCGGCGGGAAGCGGGGGCGACGAAGGGGAGGGACGCTCCCGGGGCACCGTCATCATCACCTTCCCGGGAGGATGAGGATGAGACGGCCCCGCTGGTCCATCCTGGCTCGCTGGCCCCTCCTGGGATGGCTGCTGGCCGTCGCCACCTGCCACCCCGGATCGGATTCCGGGGCAGGGCCGTCGCCGGATCCTGGGAGCCTGTCACTGGAGGTGCTGGCCCCGGCGTTGGCCCAGGTCCCCGCCACCTCCGGAGTGGCCCGCCTCACCGGCCAGGGAGTGGATCTCTCCCGCACCCTGGGTCCGGGGCAGTCCGTCTCGGTACAGGTCCCTCCGGGGAGCTACACCCTGGTGCTGGCGGGGCTGGCGGAGGGAGCCGTGGTCTCCCTGGGTCGGCGGGAGGATATCGTGGTGCGAGCGGGTGCGGAGACCCAGGCCACGGTCCAACTCCAGCCCTTCGTTCCCGATCCTCCGCAGGCCCCGGCAACCACGCCTCCGGGAGAGACCATCACCGTGCGCTGGGATCCGGTGCCCGGGGCGGCGGGGGGATACGAGCTGGAGTGGAGTCCCGGGGCCGACTTCGGGAGCGGAGTCCAGAGGGGGGCCACCACCCGACCCTCCCTGGAGGTGAGCCTCCCTGTGGAGGGCGTCTACTTCTTCCGGGTTCGGGCCCTCACCGATGCGGTGTCCGCCCCCGGATTCTGGAGCGATCCGTCCGCAGGCACCGGAGCGGTGGTGGTGGATCCCCCCGTCATCCAGCTCTCCCCGGACTCCGTGGTCTTCACCGGCGAGACGGGACGACCGGATCCCACTCCAGAGGTCGTCGCCGTGACAAACGCCGGGGGGGGAACGCTGACGGGGCTGACGGCGGTGGTCGCCGGATACGGATCGGGGCAGCCCACCGACTGGCTCGCGGTATCCATGGATGGCGCAACGGCCCCGGCCGGGGTGCGCCTGACCCCGGTCATCCAGGGGCTGGAAGCCGGGAGCTACACCGCCACGGTGGAGGTCCGGTCCAGCGACCCGGATCTTCCCGCCGCATCCATTCCGGTGACCCTGGTGTTGACCCAGGGGCCGGCCCCCCCATCCATCCGCCTGAACGTTACCCGTCGTGCCTTTGCGGCCCAGGTGGGGGGGCAGCCCCCGGATGCGCAGTTGGTCCAGATCTCAAACGGGGGAGAGGGGGTGCTGGAGGGGCTCGCCCTCACCGTGGTGGGATCCGGGGCACCTCCGGACGGGTGGCTCACAGCCACGCTGGACACCACGGCGGCCCCTGCCACCGTCACCCTGCAGCCCGACATCCGGGGGCTGGCGGTGGGACGCTATACCTCCACACTCCGGGTGAGCGGGGAGGGGGCGGACAACAGCCCACAATCGGTGGCCGTGACGCTGAACGTCCTGGAAGCTCCCCCTCCCCCTGCCATCCGGCTGTCACTGGACAGCGTTTCCTTCGAGGCCATGGAGGGTCAGGATCCGGATCCCCGGAGCGTGGAGGTGGAGAATGGCGGGGCCGGCGAACTGGAGCGGCTCTCGGTGGACGTGGTGGGCTACGGTCAGGGGGTCACAGGGTGGCTCACGGCGGAGATCAGCGGGACCGCGGCTCCGGCCACCGTGACCCTGCAGGCCACCACAGAGGGGCTGGAGGCGGGCACCTACACTGCCCAGGTGGAGGTGGCTTCACCCCAGGCGGACAACAACCCCCAGACGATCCCGGTCACCCTCACCGTGACCCCCGGGCCCGCCATCGGGCTCTCCACCGACAGCGTGGGCTTCACCACCGAAGAGGGGTCCGACCCGGGGGAGCAGACGGTGGCCATCACCAACGCCGGGGAGGGCACCCTGGACGGGATGGCCGCCACCGTGGGGGGCTACACCGGGGGGGCCACGGGATGGCTGGAGGCCACCCTGGGCGCCGCCACCGCCCCCTCCACCCTGACCCTGGGGGCTGCGGCCGGAGCGCTGCCACCCGGCGACTACTCCGCCACCGTGGAGTTGACCTCCGCAGCAGCCGTCAACACCCCCCAGGCCGTCACCGTCACCCTCACCGTGACTCTGGCCCCTCCGGACACCTTCACCGTGGCCCTCTCCGCCTCCCCCACGGAAGGGGGGGGCGTCTCCGGAGGCGGGAGCTTCGAGGACGGCAGCTCCGTCACGGTGGAGGCCACCGCCAACAGCGGCTACACCTTCACCCGCTGGACCGAGGGGGGGACCGAGGTCTCCACCTCCCCCGGCTACACCTTCACCCTCACCGGAGACCGCACCCTGGTGGCGGTGTTCACCCCGGATCCGGATCCGGTCCCCGCCATCGGGCTCTCCACCGACAGTGTGGGCTTCACCACCGAAGAGGGGGAGGACCCCCCGGCACAGACCGTCACCGTCACCAATGCGGGAGGGGGGAGCCTGGGGGGCCTCAGGGTCTCGGTGTCGGGGTATACCGGCGGGAGCGGCGGATGGCTCGACGCGAGCCTGAGCTCGGGTTCGGCTCCCTCCACCCTCACCCTGGAGACCGATGACGCCGATGACCTGGATCCAGGCGTCTACACCGCCACTGTCGAGATCGCCTCACCCCAGGCCCCGAACAGCCCGCAGCGGCTCACCGTCACCCTCACCGTGACCGCCGAAGCGTCCGGCGTGGCCCCGGTGATGGGTGGGGAGTCTCCCTACGGCGCCGGCGGGGTGGACTGAACCGGTGGGCTGAAGCGCCCCCCTCACCCCTTCGCGTCGTACCAGCTCTTCCCGATCCCCACATCCACCCGTAGCGGGACGTCCAGCGTCATCGCCGACTCCATCCGCTCCACCACCACCCCCCGCAGTTCCTCCACGCGGGCCTCGTCCACCTCGAAGAGGAGCTCGTCGTGGACCTGGAGGAGTAGGCGCGCCGGTTCCCGAGCGCTCCGCCCGCCACCTGTCGTCCCGGGCTCCGCACCGCCCCCCCCCCCCCCCCCCCCCCCCCCCCCCCCCCCCCCCCCCCCCCCCCCCCCCCCCCCCCCC
>Ga0008835_100682_pt1 | contig 26358 bp, 27 predicted proteins | sample HotLakConsoUCCRE_FD_62215 | JGI IMG/M metagenome (GOLD analysis project Ga0008835, IMG submission 62215) | Hypersaline microbial mat communities from Hot Lake, Washington, USA - Hot Lake Consortium UCC-RE (Hybrid Assembly) ... | reverse complement strand
TCCGTTGTTCCGGTCGCGCCCCGGATACGGCAGGCCCCGGGGACCGGCAAGGGCTCACGCCGCCAGCGGCGCGCCGTCCCAGTCGCCGCGCGCCTCGCGCAGCGCAAGCCGGGTCCAGGACGAGCGGTCGAACATCGGCTCGGCCTCATGGGCCTCCATGATCGTCTTGTGAGTCCCGCTCCGGTAGGCGGCCGCCATCATCGCCGCCCGGTCCTGCCAGAGCGTGAGGGTGAAGCCGTCGCGCCCGTCCACCGGTCCGCCGTTGAACGTGGCGCGCTGCCGGTTCCCCTCGAGCCCCGCGTAGAAGCTCAGCACATCCGCGATCCCAGCCATGAACCGCTGCACGCGCTTCAGCTCCGGCGGCGCGGCATAGCCTGCGGTGGTCACCACGGCGAGCGGTCCCTCCGCCGTGCCGCAGCGCAGGGCGGCGTCGGTCTCCGCCGTGCCGCGCCAGTTCACCGTCCCGCGGTGCGAGACCGGCACCGCGAGCGCATGCCAGGCCGTGACCGCGCCGTCGAGGCAGGGAATATGGGCCTCCGGCGCATCGAAGACGGCGCGGGCGGAGGCCTCGTCGGCATAGATGCCGAGCGCCCCCCAGGCGTCGGAGGCGGGCATCGGCAGTCCGGTCTCGTCCAGCCGCATGTCGACGCAGAGCCGCCAGACCTCCGCCGGAGCGGGCGGCAGGGCGAGCACGTCGTCCCGGTGGCGCGGGGCGGCATAGCCGATCCGGTGCAGCGTGATCCAGTGATGGTCCATGGCGTCCCCTCCGTCCGCGTTCCAGCACCGACCTTAGCTTGCGCCATTGCGGACGGAAGCGTCTCGTTCCCACCCGGCGGGAGCGAGGGAGGTGCCGGACAGATCCCGCCAGCCGGGCACAGCACGCCATCCCGCCGGGCTTTCCCTCCCCGGCGATCCCGGTCATGCTCTGTCCACACCGCCCACAAGGGGGCTTCGACATGATCCGCCACATCGTCCTGACGAGGTTCGCGCCGGAGACGCCGGAGGAGACGGTCGCCGCGATCTACGCGGGATTGTCGGCGCTGACCGACAGGCTGCCGGGCGCGCGCGATTTCGTGGGCGGCCCGTCGAGTAGCCCCGAAGACCTGGAACGCGGATATACCCACGCTTTCACCATCGATTTCCACAGCTGGGCGGACCTCGAGGCCTATGCGCGCGACCCTGACCACCGGGCCCTCGGCGCGCGGATCGTGGAGAACGCCCTCGGCGGCCTCGACGGCATCCTTGTCGTGGACCTCGACCTGCCGGACCCGGCTCGGGACGGGGCACCGGGCGACGCGCGTCGGCCGCCCCGCAGGCCCTGACGTGCCTCGCAGCCGCGCCGTAACCGATCACGCGGACACACGCTCTCGTGATGGGGGCGGATGGCGCCGATTGTCGCACTAGACCTCTGGTACACGATCCACACGAAAAAGGAGCACACATGACCATCCTGCGCAGAACCCTGCTCGCCGCCACGGCCGCTCTAGGCCTCGGCACCGCCGCCCATGCCCAGAGCATCGCCGAGATCGCGGCCGCCGACGGCCGCTTCGACACGCTGGTGGCCGCCGTCACTGCCGCGGGACTGGCCGACACGCTGTCGGGGCCGGGCAACTTCACCGTCTTCGCGCCCACCGACGACGCCTTCGCCGCGCTGCCGCCGGGGGTGGTGGAAACGCTCCTGGAGCCCGGGAACCTGCAGACGCTGACGAACATCCTGCTTTATCACGTCGATGACGGCGCGATCCCGTCCTCCGCCATTCCGCACGGCACCACCCGGCTGGTGCCGCTCTACAATTTCCCCCTCTGCGTCACCAACGCCGGCGGCTCCATCACCCTCGCGGACGGGTCGGGCGCTGCCGCCACCGTGGTCGTGGCCGATGTCGCCGCCACCAACGGCGTGATCCACGCCATCGACAAGGTGCTCGTGCCCACCGGCCACAACCGCTGCCACTGAGCGACCCCGGCGGCCGGTCTCCGGATCGGCCGCCTGCCGGGAATCCCTTGCGCCGCCTCCCGCTCCGTAAGAAACAGAACGGGCGACAGATGGAGGCTCCATGGCGCTGCCGGTCCAGAAACAGGCCCAGTACTGGGGGATCGCGGCTGCGGTCTTCATCCTCGTGCTCTGGGCCGTGGGCAATGTCCTGACGCCCTTCATCCTCGCCGGCGCCATCGCCTACCTGCTCGATCCGATCGCGGACTGGCTCGAGAAACGCGGCCTCAGCCGGGGCCTCGCGGTCGCCATCATCTCGCTGGTCCTGACCCTCGTCGTGACCCTGCTCGTGCTGCTCGTGGTGCCGGTCTTCGTGCGCCAGGTGCAGGACCTCGTCGTGGTCCTCGGCACCCTGCCCGAACGCGCGCCCGACCTCTCCTCGCGCTTCACCGCCTGGGTCTCCGCAAATTCCGGCCTCGAGGTCGACCAGCAGGCACTGCGCGACGGCCTCGCCCAGGCCGGCCGCTTCATCGAGGAGCGCTCGGGCCAGCTCGCCAGCGGTATCCTCAATTCCGCGGCGAGCCTTCTGGGCGTGGTCGTCTTCTTCGTCCTCGTCCCGGTGACGACCGTCTACCTGCTGGTGGACTGGGACCGCATGGTCGGCGCCATCGACCGGCTGCTGCCCCGCGACCACGCCCCCAAGATCCGGCAGATCTTCGCCGATATCGACCGGACGCTCGCCTCCTTCATCCGGGGGCAGGGCACCGTCTGCCTGATCCTCGGCACCTATTACTCCGTGGCCCTCGCCCTTGTCGGCCTCAACTTCGGCGTGGCGATCGGGGCGGTGGCCGGGCTCATTACCTTCATTCCCTATGTCGGCGCCTTCTTCGGCGGCGGGCTCGCCCTCGGGGTGGCGCTGTTCCAGTTCTGGGGCGAGTGGTGGATGATCGCCGTCGTGGCGGTGATCTTCTTCTCCGGCCAGACCATCGAGGGCAACTTCCTGACCCCCCTCCTCGTCGGCTCCTCCGTGGGCCTGCACCCCGTCTGGCTGCTGATCGCGCTCTCGGTCTTCGGGGCGCTCTTCGGCTTCACCGGGCTTCTGGTCGCCGTGCCCGTGGCGGCGGTGATCGGCGTGCTGGTGCGCTTCGCCGCCGAGACCTACACCTCCAGTCCGCTCTACCTCGGCGTCTCGAACCGGCTCGACAAAACGGCATCCGGCAGCGACGACGACGCGGCATGAGCGCGGCCCAGATCGGTTTCGACTGGCCCCCCCGCGTCGATCTCGGCGCGGGCTCCTTCTTCGTGTCCCACGCCAACCGCGAGGCCCATGCCGCGGTCACCACGCCCGCGACATGGCCAGAAGGCAAGCTCGTCCTCACCGGCCCGCCCGGGTCCGGGAAGACGCACCTGGCCCGGCTCTTCGCGACGTCCCAGTCCGCCGAGATCCTCGAGGCCCCCGACCTCGGGCCAGAGACCGCCCTGTCCGAGTCCCGCGCCGTCGTGATCGAGAACGCCGACCGCCTCCCCGCCGGGGCCGAGGAATGGCTGTTTCACCTCCACAACCGCCTGCTCCCCGAGGGTCTCCTGCTCCTGACCGCCGAGACCCCGCCCGCGCGCTGGCCCCTGACCCTGCCGGACCTCGCGAGCCGCCTTCAGGCCGCCCCGGTTGCGCGGCTCAAAGATCCCGACGACGCGCTGCTGGCGGCCGTGCTGATGAAGCTCTTCGAGGACCGCGCGATCACCCCCGACGAACGGATCGTGACCTACCTCGTGCGCCGGATCGACCGCTCCTTCGCCGCCGCCGCCGAGATCGTCGCCCGGATCGACCGCGCGGCGCTCGACCGTGGCGCGGCGGTGACATGGCGGCTGGCCAAGGAGCTGCTGGACAGTGACGGAGCGCAGGTTTAGGCCATGTCCTCCCCGAGCCCCAACGTCACTCCCGAGGCGCCCATGTCCGAGGCCGATTTCCTGCGGTCATCTCCACCCCCGCCGGTCCCGGCGACCGGCGACATGAACGGGCCCGCGCGCTACGTGAACCGCGAGCTGAGCTGGCTCGGGTTCAACTGGCGCGTCCTCGAAGAGGCGGAAAACCCCGCCGTGCCGCTCCTCGAGCGGCTGCGCTTCCTGTCGATCTCCGCCACCAATCTCGACGAATTCTACACCGTCCGCGTCGCAGGCCTGCGCGAGCTCGCCCTGGTCGGCAACGTCACCCCCGCCGCCGACGGCCTGACGCCCGCCGAACAGCTCGACCTGATCGACGCCGAGGCCCGCCGCCTGATGCTGCGCCAGCAGGAGGTGCTGACGACCCTCCGCGCCGAGATGGACACTGCCGGCATGGCCATCCTCGGCCGCGGGGACGTGACCGAGGCCGATGGTCCCTTCCTGCGCGAGGTCTTCCTCAACCAGGTCTTCCCGGTGCTCACGCCGCTCGCGATCGACCCCGCGCATCCCTTCCCCTTCATCCCCAACGAAGGGTTCGCGCTGGCCCTGCACCTGCGCCGCCGCAAGGACGGGCGCACCCTGCGCGCGCTCCTGCCGGTGCCGCACCAGATCGCCCGCTTCCTGTCGCTGCCCACCGGGGAGGGCCACCGCTTCCTGCCCCTCGAAGAGCTGCTGCTCCTCAACATCGACAGCCTCTTTCCGGGCTATGCGCTTGACGGGCACTGCGCCTTCCGGGTGCTGCGCGACAGCGACCTCGAGGTGGAGGAGGAGGCCGAGGACCTCGTCCGCGAATTCGAGACCGCGCTGAAGCGCCGCCGCCGCGGCGAGGTGGTGCGAATGAAGCTGTCGGCAGGCGCGCCCGCCGATCTCAAGCGCATCATCATGGAGGAACTGCCGGTCCGCGAGGCCGAGGTGATCGAGGTGCGCGGCCTCGTCGGGATCAGCGCGATTTCGGAGCTTGTGATCGACGGCCGCCCCGATCTGCTGTGGAAGCCCTTCACCCCCCGCGTGGCCGAGCGGGTGCAGGACCATGACGGCGACATGTTCGCCGCGATCCGCCACAAGGACATGCTTCTGCACCACCCCTACGAGACCTTCGACATGGTGGTCCGGTTCCTGCAACAGGCCGCCCGGGACCCGGACGTGGTGGCGATCAAGCAGACGCTCTACCGCACCTCCCGCAACTCCCCTATCGTGGATGCGCTCTGCGAGGCCGCCGAGGACGGCAAGAGCGTCACCGCGCTGGTGGAGCTCAAGGCCCGCTTCGACGAGGCCGCCAACATCCGCCAGTCGCGCCGGCTGGAACGGGCGGGGGCGCATGTCATCTACGGTTTCATCCAGTACAAGACCCACGCCAAGATCAGCACCGTGGTCCGGCGCGAAGGCGAGCGGCTGGTGACCTACACCCATTACGGCACCGGCAATTACCACCCGATCACGGCCCGGATCTACACCGACCTCAGCTTCTTCACCTGCGACGCGGCGCTGGGACGGGACGCCACCAAGGTGTTCAACTACGTCGGCGGCTATGCCGAGCCCCAGGGCCTCGAGAACCTGAAGATCAGCCCGGCCACCATGAAGCCCTTCCTGCTCGACATGATCGGGCGCGAGGCCGAGGCCGCGCGCCGCGGCGATCCCTCGGGCATCTGGGCCAAGATGAACGCCCTGATTGAGACCGACGTGATCGACGCGATCTACGAGGCCTCCCGCGCGGGCGTGCCCATCGACCTCGTGATCCGCGGCATCTGCGGCTTGCGCCCCGGCGTCGAGGGCCTGTCGGAGACGATCCGCGTGAAGTCGATCATCGGCCGGTTTCTCGAACACAGCCGCATCGTCTGTTTTGGCAACGGCCACGCCCTGCCATCGCGGCGGGCACGGGTGTTCTTCTCCTCCGCCGACTGGATGGGCCGCAACCTCAACCGCCGGGTCGAAACGCTGGTCGAGGCCACGAACCCCACGGTGAAGGCCCAGATTACCGAACAGATCATGGCCGCCAACATGGCCGACACCGCGCAAAGCTGGGTCATGCGGCCCGACGGCGGCTTTTCCCGCGCGACCCCCTCGGACCCTGCGGCGGCCTTCTCCTGCCACCGTTTCTTCATGGAGAACCCCTCGTTGTCGGGCCGCGGCACCGCAGGCGCGGGCGACGTGCCGGTGCTGACACACCGGGCGGATTAAGGCGGGAGACGGGCGATCCGTCCCCGAACGACCGTGGAACGGCCAGGCCGCGCCCCGCGCGGAAACAAGGCCGCAGGGTGAACCGGGACCGTGGCGCCAGTGGTGCCGAGAAAGCCCGGTGAACGCGCATCCCGACTCGCCGGTATCTCCGGGACCAATGGCGTTCCGGTGGCGGCCGCCGCCCGGCCCGTCGATACGTCGCCGCCGGCGCGCCGCTCTGTGGAGTCCGGAGACACAACAATAAGGCTCTGCGGCACGACCGCCGGATTGCCACACCGCGGCCTGTCGATGCGCGTCTCCGCACTCTGCGGCTCTCAGCGCCGCGACCCCGGGCCAAGACCAGCCAACCGCTCCGTTAATCCTTTCCTTGCTAAATATCAGGTATTTACGAGCGGTCCCAGCTTGAGACCGCCCTCCACCCCCTCCTTTCCCTTGCGCTGCAGCCCCCTCTGGGGCAAGCCTGACCCCAGGATGGACGACACGCGCACCGCAGCCGAGGGTGAGGACTGGGGCGGCTTCGGCCGGCCCCAGCTGGACGATCCCGACGTCCAGAACCTCTCCCGTGTCGGTGTGATCGACGTCGGCTCGAACTCGGTCCGCCTCGTCGTCTTCGACGGCGCCGCCCGAAGCCCCGCCTATTTCTACAACGAGAAGGTCATGGCCGGCCTCGGCGCCGGCCTCGGAGAAACCGGCCGCCTCAACCCCGAAGGCCGCCTCCGCGCCCTCTCCGCCATCCGCCGATTCACCGCCCTCGCCGACCGCCTCGGCATCTCCCCGCTGACCACCGTCGCCACCGCCGCGATGCGCGACGCCCAGGACGGCCCCGAGTTCGCCGCGCAGATCGAACGCGAGACCGGCGTCAGCCTCATGATCGTCGACGGCGCCGAAGAGGCCCGCCTGTCGGCCCAGGGCGTGCTCCTCGGCTGGCCCGGATCCTACGGCCTCGTCTGCGACATCGGCGGGTCGTCGATGGAGCTCGCCCGCCTGTCGGGCGGCGAGGTCGGCGACCGGCTCACCTCGCCGCTGGGCCCGCTGAAGCTCGCCGCCGTCGCGGGCGGCCGGAAGGGCCTCGAAACCCATGTGCGCGGCATCCTCGAAGACCTGTTCCACAACATGGGCGCCACCACCGGCGAGCGGCTCTTTCTCGTCGGCGGCTCATGGCGCGCCTTCGCCCGCCTCGACATGGACCGCACCAACTACCCGCTCCACGTGCTCCACGAGTACCGGATGAAGCCTGCCGACATCGGCCGCACCGCAGAGCACATCCGCAAGCACGACCTCGCCGAACTCCGCGCCCGCACCGGTATTTCCGACGCCCGGATGTCCCTCGTCCCGCTCGCCTCGGTGGTGCTGACCGAGCTCGTGCGCCGCTTCAAGCCCAAGGACATCACCATCTCTTCCTACGGCATCCGAGAGGGGATGCTCTACGAGGCGATGACGCCCGAGCTGCGCGCCCGCGACCCCCTGATCGAGAGCGCCCGCTTCGCCGAGGCCAAGGACGCGCGCCTGCCCGGCTTCGGCCGGGTGCTCTACGACTTCGTCAAGCCGCTCTTTCCCCGCGCCGACTGGCAGAAGAAACGCATCATCCGGGCCGCCTGCCTCCTGCATGACGTGAGCTGGCGCGCCCATCCCGACTACCGCGCCGAGGTGACCTTCGACAACGCCACACGCGCGAACCTCGGCGGGCTCAAGCATGGCGAGCGCATCTTCCTCGGTCTCGCCCTCATGCACCGCTATTCCTCGAAACGTGAAGGCACGGTCTACGACCGCCTCTTCAACCTGATCTCGCCCGAGGAGCAGGCCGAGGCCGAGGTTCTGGGCCGCGCCATGCGGTTCGGCGCTATGCTCTGGATGGCGACGGACGAACGGCCGGGCAAGCTCGCCTGGCATCCGAAGAAGAAGATCCTGAACCTGACCCTCTCCGAGGCCGCCCGACCGCTCTTCGGCGAGGTCGCGGATGCCCGCCTGAAGGCGCTGGCCGGCGCCCTCGGCGGCACCTGCGAGGTCAGCTTCGCGAAGTAGGGCGCACGTTCAACGGGCACCATCCACGACCAAACTGCGGGCCATGCTGCGCATCAAAGGCGCACCCGACGCGACGCGCCAAGCCGTAGGGTGCGCTTTCAACGCGCACCAACCACGACCAAAACACGCGCCATGGTGCGCACCAAAGGCGCACCCGACGCGATGCGCCAAGCCGTAGGGTGCGCTTTCAACGCGCACCCACACCAAACGCCTCAGAGATCCACCGCCTCGTCCCCGTCCCCGCTCTCGTCGGGCACATAGGGCGGTGCGTCGGGCTTGCGGCGTATGACGATGTCGCCGTTGGGCAGAACCTCAGGCGCCTCGTAGTAGCGTGCCTCGTCCACCAGCCGCAGGATGTCGCGGATGGCGGGCCCCATCTCCGAGGCCAGCGCCTCGAACCCCTCGCGCAGCTCTCCGCTGCGGCTCTCGAGGTCCTCGATGGCCGGCTCCAGCTCCTGCAGGAGGCCACGCAGGATCATCCGCGCGCCCTCCTCCATCAGCGTGCCGCCGTCGCTGGCGGGCGGGGTTTCGGGAACCGTCTCCTCCTGCGCGGCGGCAGGCAGGGCGAGGGCGGCGGCGAAGGCGGTGATCAGGGCTGCATGTCTCATGATCCCGATATAGGAAGGCCCCGCCGCGGCCCCAAGACGTCAGATGTCGAGATCCACCGACACGGGGAAATGATCCGACGCCGTCAGGAGCGCCCGCCGCAGGGTCGCGTCGGCAAAGCATTCGGGGTCCTCGAACGGGTGCCAGATCCGCCAGGCCGGCCGTCTCGACATCAGCCTCTCGGACAGCATGACGTAATCCAGCAGCGCCGTCAGATACCGCCCGTCCGGCGGAAGCCGGAAGCGCGCGGTGGTGGGCCGCGCCGCGGAGGGCGGGCCCTGAGCCGCCTTCGCGTGGGGGTCGAAGAGACGCGGGCCGATGCCGTCCCCCAGCACGATCTCCAGCCCGGACCGGCCGAAAAGCGTCTCGTATTCGTCGAGCCCCGGCCCGTCGTTGAAGTCCCCCAGCACGATCAGGTCCTCGCCCAGCGCCAGATGCGCCTCCACGCGTTTGCGCAGCCAGATGCACTGCGCGAGCTGCTTGCGCCGGTTGGCGATGGAGACCGCCATCACCTGCGCCTCGGTCCGCGCGCCGTGGGGCGCCTTCGATTTGGCGTGCACGCCGATGATCCGCAGCGCGGTGCCTGCCGCCGTGATCACCTCCGCCTCCAGCGGCGGTTTCGACCAGATCACCCGCTCCGGCGCCCGGTCGATGTCGAGATCGAGGCGGAACTGCTGATCGAACCGCGGCGCGCCCAGTTCCGACGGCGCATGCCAGGCCTCGAGCTTCGAGCGGTCGTAGAGCAGCGCGATCTCCTGCTGGGTGTCGTTGACGAAGCCCAGCAGCACCTCCCGCGTCCTGAGCCGGAACCGCGCGGCGAAGGTCCTCAGCGCCGCGGCGGCATCGCGAGTCCCGTGGCCGTCCGGCGCCTCGATGACCATCACCGCATCGGCATCCATCGCCCGGAACACCCGCCCCAGCGCCCGCGCCTGGCTGCCGCGCCGCACGTCGCGGCGACCCGACCAACCGTCATAGGGCAGGAACCGGCCCGCGTCGTCGAAGAGATGGGTGAACCACTCGACGTTGTAGGTGGCGATCCTCATGCGCGGGCCGCGCTGATTTCCTCCCAGGCACGATTGACGGCGATGAGCCGCTTCTCCGCGAGCTTGACGGCCTCTTTCGGCACGCCCCGCGCGATCATGACGTCGGGATGGCTGTCGCGCACCATCTGCCGCCAGGCGCTGCGCACCTCCTCCAGCGGCGCGCCGGGCGAAACACCGAGCAGATCATAGGGATCGCTTTCGGCATCGGGCACGAACTGCGCACGCAGCCGCCGGAACCGCGCCTCGTCGAAGCCGAAGATTTCCGCGACCCGGCGCAGAAAGTCGTCCTCCCGCGGATCGTAGAGCCCGTCCGCCAGCGCGATGTGAAAGAGCCCTTCCATCAGATCGCACAGGGTCTGGGACTGCCCCGAGAACATCGCCGCGATCCGGGCCGCGTACTCCTCGAACCCGGCAATGTCCTCCCGCGCCAGATTGAACAGCCGCGCCGCGTTCTTCTCCTGCTCGCGCGGGATGTGGAACACCTCGCGAAATGCGGTCACCTCGTCGCGGGTCACGCGTCCGTCGGCCTTTGCCATCTTGGCGCCCAGCGCGATCACCGCGATGGCGAAGGCCGCGCGCCGCTCGGGCGGGCTTCGGAGCGCGTCGAAGACCGCCGACAGGCCCTCCCCCGCCCGTAAGGCGGCGAGAGCGTCGGCGATGCGGGACCAGATCGACATGGCGCGCACCCTAACCGGATGCGCCGTGCAATGTCAGAGGACATTTTGCATCGGCAGTGACGCTCCGAAACGACCCGCGCGCGGGCCGGATCAGGGCAGCCGTCGAAGCCCGTGGGGCGTCTCGATCCAGGCCTCGATCCCCGGCGCGCCCGCCTCGACCGTCACGCGCGAGTCGTCGGGGCGGGGAATGCCGTCCGCCGCGGGATGGCGCACGGCCAGCCGCACTAGCCGGCAGCCCCGGTCCGGCAGCCGCTCTGCCGGATGCCGTATGCCCGGCGCCCATTCGAGGAACGTCGGGTGAAGGCCGGCCATGGGCAGCGCCCCGTCGGGCCGCGCACCGAAGCGCCACGACAGATCGCCCCGCGACAGCTCCAGAGCCTCGGCGCCCGTCGGATGCGCGGCCAGCGCCGCGTCGAGATCGTCCACCCCGCAGAGCCATGTGACCAGCCGCGGCGGGCCTTCGAAATGGTCCAGCCCGAACCACCGGGGAAGCCCCGGACCCTTTCCCGCCTCCGGCGCGATCACCTCGAGATAGATGTCCCCGAGGCCCAGCAGCCGGTTGTGCGTCCCGAAATGGACATGCCGCCCCCCGGGATCGAGCGAGAGCCCCAGCGCCTCTTCCACCACGGCCACGCCCTCGGCAAGGTCGCGCGCGGCGACGGCAAGGTGATCGAGGCGCATCAGCGGGGCACCCGTCCGACGGTCCGCCAGTGGCAACCGCAGGCGGGGGGCTGTCTGCCCCCCGGGGCGAAAGCGGGGCTTTCGCCCTCCCCCCGAGGATATTTCACGCCCAAAGAGAGAATGGCAGGGCGTGCAAGTATCACCGCCGCGACTCTCGGATCAGCGTCAGGATATCCTGCGCCGCGGTGGGGATATTGGTTCCGGGGCCGAAGATTGCCTTCACCCCCGCGTTGGTCAGGAACTCGTAATCCTGATGCGGGATGACGCCGCCGCAGATCACGAGGATGTCCTCCGCGCCCTGCGCGCGCAGGGCCTCGATCAGCTTCGGCGCCAGCGTCTTGTGCCCCGCGGCCTGCGAGGAAATGCCCACCACATGCACGTCGTTGTCCACCGCGTCCTGCGCCGCCTCCTCGGGCGTCTGGAAGAGCGGCCCCACGTCCACGTCGAAGCCGATATCGGCGAAGGCCGTCGCGATGACCTTGGCGCCCCGGTCATGGCCGTCCTGGCCCATCTTCACCACGAGCATCCGCGGCCGGCGCCCCTCCTCCTCGGCGAAGACCTCCACCGATTTCTGGATCGCGGCAAAGCCCGCGTCGCCCTCGTAGGCGGCGCCATAGACGCCGGCGAGGGTCTTCACCTCGGCGCGGTGACGGCCGAAGACCTTTTCCATGGCCATGCTGATCTCTCCCACGCTGGCACGGTGACGGGCGGCCTCGACGGCGGCCTCCAGAAGGTTGCCGCCCTCCGCGGCGCGGCGCTCCAGTTCGGCCAGGGCCGCGTCGCAGGCGGCCTGGTCGCGGCTGGCGCGGATGCGGGCGAGGCCCGCCACCTGCCCCTCGCGGACCCGGTCGTTGTCGATCGACAGGATGTCGATCGGGTCCTCGGTCTCCTTGCGGTACTTGTTGACGCCCACGATCACGTCCTCGCCGCGGTCGATCAGCGCCTGCCGGCGCGCGGCGGTCTCCTCGATCCGGAGCTTGGGCATGCCGGAGGCCACGGCCTTGGTCATGCCGCCCATCTCCTCGACCTCCTCCATCAGCGCCCAGGCGGCCTCGGCGAGATCATGGGTCAGCTTCTCGACGTAGTAGGAGCCGGCGAGCGGATCGATCACCTTCGTCACCCCCGTCTCCTCCTGGAGGATGAGCTGGGTGTTGCGCGCGATCCGGGCGGAAAACTCCGTGGGCAGCGCGATGGCCTCGTCGAGGGCGTTGGTGTGGAGCGACTGGGTGCCGCCGAGCACCGCCGACATCGCCTCATAGGCGGTGCGCACGACGTTGTTGTAGGGGTCCTGCTCCTGCAGGCTGACGCCCGAGGTCTGGCAATGGGTGCGCAGCATCGAGGACTTGGGATTTTTCGGGGAGAAATCGCTCATCACCCTGTGCCAGAGCAGCCGCGCCGCGCGCAGCTTCGCGGCCTCCATGAAAAAATTCATGCCGATCGCGAAGAAAAACGACAGCCGTCCTGCGAAGCGGTCCACGTCCATGCCCCTTGCTATGGCCGCGCGCACGTATTCGCGCCCGTCCGCCAGGGTGAAGGCCAGCTCCTGCACCAGGTTCGCGCCGGCCTCCTGCATGTGGTAGCCCGAGATCGAGATCGAGTTGAACCGCGGCATTTCCTCGGCGGTGTATTCGATGATGTCCGCGATGATCCGCATCGAAGGCTCTGGCGGATAGACATAGGTGTTGCGGACCATGAACTCCTTGAGGATGTCGTTCTGGATCGTGCCAGAAAGATGCGCGCGGTCCACGCCCTGCTCCTCTCCGGTGACGATGAAACTGGCGAGGATCGGGATCACCGCGCCGTTCATGGTCATGGATACCGACACCTGATCCAGCGGAATGCCGTCGAAGAGCACCTTCATGTCCTCGACGCTGTCGATTGCCACGCCCGCCTTGCCCACGTCGCCCACCACCCGCGGATGGTCGCTGTCATAGCCGCGGTGGGTGGCGAGATCGAAGGCGACCGAGACGCCCTGCTGCCCCGCCGCCAGTGCGCGGCGATAGAAGGCGTTGCTTTCCTCGGCGGTGGAGAAGCCCGCGTATTGCCGGATCGTCCAGGGGCGGCCCGCGTACATCGTCGCCTTCACGCCCCGGGTGAAGGGCGCCGCCCCCGGAATACCGCCCATATGCGGCAGGCCGTCCACGTCGCCCGCGGTATAGAGCGGCTTGACGGCGATCCCCTCGAGCGTCTGCCAGGTCAGGCCGGCGGGGTCGCGGCCCTTCAGCTCCGTGCGCGCGAGTTCTTCCCACTCAGTCCACGACTTGTCCTTGGCCAAGGCTCTCTCCTCCGGATGGGGGGCGCGCGCGATGCGCGGCCCGGATGACGACGGACCCGGTGCGGCATGGCGCCCGGGACGTGAAATTGTGATGCGACGACAGCGGTTCGGGGTGGGTCTCGCCTGTGCGCGGCCCTATATGAAGGGTCATGAAGAGACTGATCCTCGCCACCCTGCTTCTGGCCCTGCCCCTGCCCGCGCTAGCGCAGGAGACGGCGCTCAGCGGAACGCAGACGTCCGACGCCGACCCGGAGACGCCGATGACCGTCATCGAACGCTGGGAGGCGGAGCCCGGTACTTTCTTCGACGGGGCGGAGATCGTCCCGCAGGACCTGATGTGGCGGGCGCGCATTCTCGTCGTGTTCGGCAACAGCCCCTTCGACCCAAATGTCGAGGAACAGGTGACGATGCTGGAGGCGCGAGTCGACGACCTGATCGAGCGCGACATCCTCGTCGTCGTCGATACCGACGTCGACACGCCCAGCGCGATCCGAGAGCAGCTGCGCCCCCGCGGGTTCATGCTGGCGCTGGTGGGCAAGGACGGGACCGTCGGCTTCCGCAAGCCGCTGCCCTGGTCGGTGCGGGAGATCACCCGCTCCGTGGACAAGATGCCCCTGCGGATACAGGAAATCCGCGACCGCCGCTGATCCGCCGCGCGCGTCGCTCCCGCGGCCGCAATTACCGGCCGCCGGTTCGACCGGTCGCATAGTGCGCGCACGGACCGCAGGTCCGCCCCGTCGCGCGACGGATGGCCCGGGACGACGCCCCGCCCGATCCGCCGCGAAAGCCCCGCTTGCTCGGGACCACCGGCCCCCGCGCGCCCCACACTTGGCCCGGGTCGCGCAAGACCACCGTCCGCCGCGCGCCCCCCCACACGCAGCCCCGGGCGCGGAAGACCACCGGCCGCCGCGCGCCCAGCCCTCAGCCCCGCGCGCGCAGGTAGAGCGCGACGCCCCGCGCGAGGTCCGCGATCACCACGACCCGCGCGCGCGCGTCGTAGATCAGCACTGCCCCCGGCGTCGTCATCAGCTCCCCCGCCCCCCGCGCCATGGCCTCGCCCATGCAGGGCCGCGGCGCCGTCACCGCGGAAATCAGGGCCACGCCCTGCGCAAGGTCCGCGGCCACGAGCGCCCGCGAAATGCCGTCGGGCGAGAGCCGCGCATCGAGGATCGCCACGGCCTCCCTGCGCGCGATATGCCAGACTGCCCGGTCCGCACCCGCGACCTGAAGCGCCTCGGCCCTCAGGAACGGCTGGGTCAGCCGGAACGCCGCCGCCGTGCACTGCCGCCCCGACCCGAAGGCCAGTTCCTCGCCCGGGTAGAGCCAGCGTGCCACCTCGCCCCGCGCCTCCTCCGCCGTCTCGGGCCGGCAGGCACCGAGGACCATGAACGCAACGAGGAACAACAGACGCACGGCACGATCCGGCAAGGGCTTCAGGGACTTCCATAGCCCCCACGCCTTGCCATCCAGTTACCGCGCGCCTGCCCATGGTGCTATTCGAACTCCATGATCACGTCGTCCACGGCGAGGCTGTCGCCGGGGCCCGCGTTGATCTTCACCACCACGCCCCGGCGTTCGGCGCGCAGGATGTTCTCCATCTTCATCGCCTCGACGGTGCAGAGCGTCTGGCCCTCCTGCACCTCCTCGCCCTCCGCGACATCGACCTTCACGATCAGGCCCGGCATCGGGCAAAGCAGCATCTTCGATGTATCGGGCGGCTGCTTCTCCGGCATCAGCGCCGCCAGCTCCGCTTGCCGGGGCGAGCGGACATGCACCTTCATCTCCGCGCCGCGCGTGCGCAGGCGGAACCCGCCGGTGATCTTGTCGACCTTCAGCACCAGAGGTGCGCCGTCCACCGTGGCCCGCGCCAGCGATTGGCCCGGGGTCCAGTCGCTCTCGATCCGGTGCGATCCGCCATCGGCAAACCGCACCGTGGCGCCGCCCCTGTCGGCCTTGACCGTCACCGGCCAGCTTTCGCCCTGCAGCGCGACGACCCAGTCCTCGCCCACGCGGCGCTCATGGTTGCCGAGCCGTCCCGACACCCGCGTGCGCCGGATCTCCGCCACCCGGTTCATCGCCGCCGCCGTCGCCGCGACCCGCCGGAGCGCCTCCGCGGGCAGGGTCACGCCCTGGAAGCCCTCGGGCCATTCCTCGGCGATGAAGGCGGTGGTGATGTTGCCCGAGACGAATTTCGGATGGTCCATCACCGCCGACAGGAAGGGCAGGTTATGCCCGATCCCCTCCACCTCGAACCCGTCGAGGGCCACGCGCATCTCCTCGATCGCCGCCTCCCGCGTCGGCGCCCAGGTGCAGAGCTTTGCGATCATGGGGTCGTAATACATCGAGATCTCGCCGCCCTCGAAGACGCCCGTGTCGTTGCGCACGGCGCGCGCCTCTTCGGCCACTTCCGCGGGCGGGCGATAGCGCGTCAGCCGCCCGATGGAGGGCAGGAAGCCGCGGTAGGGGTCCTCGGCGTAAAGCCGGCTTTCCATCGCCCATCCATTCAGCTGAACATCCTCCTGCCGGATCGACAGGGCCTCGCCATTGGCGACCCGGATCATCTGCTCGACAAGATCGATGCCGGTGATCAACTCCGTCACCGGATGCTCGACCTGCAACCGCGTGTTCATCTCGAGGAAGTAGAAGTTCCTGTCGCCGTCGACGATAAACTCCACCGTGCCGGCGCTGGCATAGCCCACGGCACGGGCCAGCGCGACCGCCTGCTCGCCCATCCGCTTGCGCGTCTCGGCATCCAGAAACGGCGAGGGCGCCTCCTCGATCACCTTCTGGTTCCGGCGCTGGATCGAGCATTCCCGCTCATGCAGGTAGATCGCATTGCCGTGGCTGTCGGCCAGAACCTGGATCTCGATATGCCGGGGCTGGGTCACGAATTTCTCGATGAAGATCCGGTCGTCGCCGAAACTCGCGGCCGCCTCGTTCTTCGAGGACTGAAAGCCCTCGCGCGCCTCGGCGTCGGTCCAGGCGATGCGCATGCCCTTGCCGCCGCCCCCGGCGCTGGCCTTGATCATGACGGGATAGCCGATCTCTCCGGCGATCTTCACCGCCTCGTCGGCATCGCCGATCAGCCCCATGTAACCCGGCACGGTGGAGACCCCCGCCTCGGCCGCGATCTTCTTGGAGGTGATCTTGTCGCCCATGGCCTCGATGGCGCCCACGGGCGGACCCACGAAGGCGACACCCTCGGCCTCGAGGGCCGCGGCGAACTTCGGGTTCTCCGACAGAAACCCATAGCCCGGATGCACCGCCTCGGCGCCGGTGGCGCGGATCGCCTCCATGATCCGGTCGATCACGATATAGGACTGGTTCGCGGGCGGCGGGCCGATATGGACCCGCTCGTCGGCCATCTCCACATGCAGGGCATGGCGGTCGGCGTCGGAATAGACCGCCACCGTGGCGATCCCCATCTTCCGGGCGGTCTTGATCACCCGGCAGGCGATCTCGCCCCGGTTGGCGATCAGCAGTTTCTTGAACATGTGCGAACGGTCCCTGTCCTGTCCCTCGGAGGCGCGTCCCCGGGACGCGAAAAGGCCGCCGGGGGCATCTGCCCCGGCGGCCTGGCAAAGTTCGGAGCAGCGCCCGTCGGCGCCGCGATCAGGCGATCTGCCTCAGCAGATACCGGCGTCGTCGCAAAGCGCGCCCGCAGCGCCGCCCAGAAGGGCCGCGCCGGCGACGTCACGCGAGTCGCCGCCGGTGAGCAGCGTGGTGCCCGCGGCGATGGCGGCGCCGGTCGCGGCGCGGTCGGCGTCCTGCGGCGTCGGGCTACAGGCGGAGAGACCGAGGACGGCGGCGACGGCGGCGACGGAAACAAGGCGGGCGGAAAGACGGGTCTGCATGAGTGCGCTCCATGGGTTAGGCGTTTGCCGGCAAACGGTGCCCCGATGCCGCGATCTAGGCAAGGGAGTATTCTTGCGCAATTGGCAAGGGGACGGGGTGGTCCACCTTGGGGAAAGACGGACCACCCCCGAGGGACAGGATGACACGCGGACCGTGTCGCGGACCGGACCGTGCTGGCGGGCCGACCCGCAGCCTGACCCTGCCACAACAGGGCCGCATCCCGGCACGTCGCTCTCGCGACCTGCCGCCGATGCGCCGGACTCTGCCGACGCGGCCCGCCGATCGGCGCATTCTGGCCGATGGGAAAGGACGTCGGCCGGATCATGGCGCCCAATCCGGGTCGAAGAGCTGGGGAAAGGCCGCCTCTGCCCGGGCCATGTCGACCCGGAGGAGCGAATCATAGCTCTCGGGGTCAAAAGGCTCCTCGGCGGCGACAACCTCGCGCCCGAAGAGCCACGAGAGACGCCCGGCATCGAGATTGCCCCTGACGAAAGGCTCCTCTCCGAAATGCTGGATCAGCGCCCAGAGAAAGGCCTCGTCCGCGCGCCGGTCCGGCCCGCGCCGGTCGGCATAGCGTTCGCGCGCGATCAGTTTCGTCGCCAGGCCGTCCTTGGTGCCCCTCCGGATCGTGAACTGGAAATCCGTCCCCGGCAGACGCCCCGGGAACCCGCGGTGCTTCTCCATCAGAACACCTCCAGCACGCAGGCGCCGTCCTCGACCGCGAAGGCCTCGAAGAACTGCACCGCCTCGGCGTCGCGTTCGCCGAAGGCGATCTCGCGGTCGGACATGGCGATCACCACCTGGCGCGCGGCCCAGCCGTTCTCCGCCAGCGCGGGCAGGATCACCCTGTCGCACAGCCACGGGAAGTCCCCCATCACGTCGCCGAAGCTCAGCCCCGCGCCCTCTTCCAGTGCGATGCCCGGGGCGAGGAACAGGAACCGCGCCCGCTCCGCCTCCTGCTCCAGCACCACTTCGTAGAGCGTGACGCTCTGGCCCGAGGGCACCTCCAGCACCGCCTGCGCCGCAGCCGCACCGCCCAGCGCCATCAACGCCACCGCCAGCACGCGCGTCATTGCGGCCTCCGGGCAAGGCAGTCGATCTCCACCAGCGCCCCCACCGCAAGCGCGGTCACGCCCACAGTCGTCCGGGCCGGCCTGCGGTCCGGCGGAAAATAGCCCTGATAGACCGCGTTGAACGCGGCATAGTCCCGTTCGAACTCCGTCAGATAGCAGCGGCACTGCACGACATGGGACAGGTCCAGGCCCAGCCCCGTCAGGATCAACGCGAGGTTCTCCATCACCCGCGCCGTCTGCGCCGCGATCCCCTCGGGCAGCGCGGCGTCGGGCGCCTCGGGGTCCGTGGGCATCTGCCCCGTCAGCATCACCCAGCCCTCCGCCTCCACGGCATGCGAAAAAGGAGCCACCGGCCTCGGCCCGCCGGCGATCATGTGAAACAGCGGTTCGCTCATCGTCCTGTCCTCCGCGCATGGGCGACCCAGCGCGCCCTGTTGCCCTCGTCCTCCAGCACGAGGGCGATCCGCGCGGCAAGCCCTTGCGGCACGGCACCGTCGATCTGCCCGCCCGCGAGCAGCACCAGTCCGCCCGCCTCCCGCCGCACCCGGACCACCGGCGAAAAGCCCCGGACCCGCCGCAGCGCACGCCACAGGTCCTGCCGGACCTGCCGCGCCACGCGCCCGCGCCCCGCGTCGGGCAGCACGGTCGCCGCCGCCACGTCGAAGCGCGCGCGCCCGGGCCGGCTCAGCACCAGCTCGCCCTTGTCCTCGCGCAGCATCCAGCGGGTCCGTCCCATGTCTGTTCTGGCCTGAAATATCCCGGGGTGAACTGGACCAAAGGGGCCCGGGAGGGGCGGCACCCCTCTCCCTTCGCTCACAACGGAATGTTGTCGTGTTTCTTCCAGGGAAGCTCCACCTTCTTCGTCCGCAGCGCGGCGAAGGCCCGGCTCACCCGCTTGCGGGTCGAGCGCGGCTGGATCACCTCGTCGATGAAGCCCCGTTCCGCCGCCACGAAGGGATTCGCGAACCGGTCCTCATATTCCGCCGTATGGCCCTTGATCTTCTCCGGGTCGCCAAGATCCGCCCGGTGCAGGATCTCCACGGCGCCTTTCGACCCCATCACCGCGATCTCCGAGGTGGGCCAGGCATAGTTGAAATCGCCGCGCAGATGTTTCGAGGCCATCACCACATAGGCCCCGCCATAGGCCTTGCGGGTGATCACCGTGACCATCGGCACCGTCGCCTCGCCATAGGCATAAAGCAGCTTCGCCCCATGCTTGATCACGCCGCCCAGCTCCTGCCCGGTGCCGGGCAGGAAGCCCGGGACATCGACGAAGGTCAGGATCGGGATCTCGAAGGCGTCGCAGAACCGCACGAAGCGCGCCGCCTTGCGCGAGCTGTCGATGTCGAGACAGCCCGCCAGCACCATGGGCTGGTTCGCGACCACGCCCACGCTCTGCCCCTCGAGGCGGATGAAGCCGGTGATGATGTTCTTCGCGAACTCGGCCTGGATCTCGTAGAAATCGCCCTCGTCCGCGATCTTCAGGATCAGCTCCTTCATGTCGTAGGGCGTGTTCGGGTTGTCGGGCACCAGCGTGTCGAGGCTGGGCTCGATCCGCTCGGGATCGTCGAAGAAGGGCCGGACGGGGGGCTTCTCGCGGTTCGAGGCGGGCAGGAAATCCACCAGCCGGCGCACCTCGGCCAGCGCCTCCACGTCGTTCTCGAAGGCGCCGTCGGCGACCGAGGATTTCCGCGTATGGGTCAGGGCGCCGCCCAGCTCCTCGGCGGTGACCTGCTCGTTGGTGACCGTCTTCACCACGTCGGGGCCGGTGACGAACATGTTGGAGCTGTCCTTCACCATGAAGATGAAATCCGTCATCGCCGGGCTGTAGACCGCACCGCCCGCGCAGGGCCCCATGATCAGGCTGATCTGCGGCACCACTCCGCTCGCGCGGATGTTGCGCATGAAGACCTCGCCATAGGCGGCGAGGCTGTCTACGCCCTCCTGGATCCGCGCGCCGCCCGAATCGTTGATCCCGATCACCGGAGCGCCGTTCTGGACGGCCATGTCCATGATCTTGCAGATCTTCTGCGCATGGGTCTCGCTCACCGACCCGCCCAGGACGGTGAAATCCTGGCTGAAGACATAGACCATGCGGCCGTTGATCGTGCCCCAGCCGGTGACCACGCCGTCGCCGGCGGGGCGGTTCTTCTCCATCCCGAACTCTGTGCAGCGGTGCGCCACGAACATGTCGAACTCCTCGAAGGAGCCCTCGTCCAGCAGCAGGTCGATCCGCTCCCGCGCCGTCAGCTTGCCCTTGCCGTGCTGCGCGTCGATGCGCGCCTGCCCGCCACCCAGCCGTGCGGCTGCGCGGCGGGTCTCGAGTTCGTGCAGGATGTCCTTCATGTCGTCCCCCGTCGATTTTAGGCACCCTAGCCGTGCAGGCCCCGGGCCGGAAAGGACGAATCAGAAAATTTGCAAATCATGTTTCTTGCAATCCATCGATATTGCAATCTTGCGAAGCGCCCTGGCCGCCCCGCGGGCCGGACTCCGGCGCAGCCCCCGCCACCCCCGGCATTGCCGCACAGACACCCCGCGGGCCGGGCCATGGACACCGCGCCCCGCCCGGCCTAACTGACGGCAATGACAAGCGCTCCCGCCGTTCGGTTCCTCGACCGGACCACCCCGCCCCACATCGTCACGCTGATCCTGCTCGCCGGCGTCTCGGCGCTCACCGTGTCGATCTTCCTGCCCTCGCTCTCGGGCATGGCGGTCCATTTCGGCGTCGATTATGCGGTGATGCAGCTTGCCGTGTCGGGCTATCTCGCCGTGACCGCGGTGCTGCAGCTCGCCATCGGCCCGATCTCCGACCGCTACGGCCGCCGCCCCGTGACCCTCGTGGCCCTCGGGATCTTCATCGCCGCCACTCTGGGCGCGATGCTGGCGCCCACGGCCGCGATGTTTCTCTTTTTTCGCATGCTGCAAGGCGCCGTCGTCACCGGCATCGTGCTCAGTCGCGCCATCGTGCGCGATATGGTCCCGCAGGAACAGGCGGCCTCCAAGATCGGCTATGTCACCATGGGCATGGCGCTCGTGCCGATGGTCGGCCCGATGATCGGCGGGGCGCTCGACCAGGCCTTCGGCTGGCAGGCGGTCTTCGGCTTTCTCGCCCTGTGCGGCGCGGGCGTGCTGCTGCTGTCTCTGGCGGATCAGGGAGAGACGCTCGCCTCGGGCGGCATGGGGTTCCGCGAGCAGGTCCGCACCTGGCCGGAGCTGCTCCGTTCGCCGCGCTTCTGGGGCTACACGATCTGCACCGCCTTCGCCTCGGGCGCCTTCTTCGCCTTCCTCGGCGGGGCCTCCTTCGTGGCCCAGGACATCTACGGGCTCAACGCGTTCTGGACCGGCGTTGCGCTCGGCGCGCCCGCCGTGGGCTATGCCACGGGCAATTTCCTGTCGGGCCGATATTCGGTCGCTGTCGGCATGAACCGGATGATCCTTCTCGGCGTGCTCGCCACCACCTTCGGGCTCGGCCTGTCGCTCCTGCTGACCGTGACCGGGTTCGGCAGCGCCTGGACCTTTTTTCTGCTCGTCACTTTCATGGGTCTCGGCAACGGCATGACCCTGCCCAACGCCACGGCGGGCCTCCTTGGCGTGCGCCCTCACCTGGCCGGAACCGCCAGCGGCCTCGGCGGCGCGATGATGATCGGCGGCGGAGCTGCACTTTCGGCGCTGGCCGGCGCGGTGCTGTCGGTGGAGTCCGGCTCCTGGCCCTTGCAGACGATCATGCTGATCTCGACACTGCTGTCGGGCGTGGCGATCGGCTACGTGATCCGGCGCGAGCGCCAGCTCGGTCTCACCGCTTGACCGCCGGGCTTTGCCGCCGCTAACTCAGTTGCGCAAATCTGCAAAGGCAGGGCAGGCATGGCCGTCCAGAAACTCTACGCCGGCACCAAGCTGCGCGAACTTCGCGGCCGCCTCGGCCTGACGCAAAAGGCCTTCGCCACGAAGCTTGGCGTCTCGCTGCCCTATCTGAACCAGATGGAAAACAACAACCGGCCCGTCTCCACCGGCGTCGTGCTGGCTCTGGCGTCGGAATTCGCCTTCGACGTGACCGAGCTTACCGGCGGCGACGAGGCCCGGCTGATCTCCGACATGCGCGAGGCCCTGGCCGATCCGGTGTTCAGCGGCCCGCAACCAGCACTTGCAGATTTGCGACTTGCGGCCTCCAACGCCCCCAGCCTCGCCCGGGCCTTTCTCGACCTCCACCGCGCCTATCGCCAAAGCCACGAGCGCCTTGCATCCCTGGACGCGGCCCTCGGTCGGGAGGAGGGCCGCCTGCAACCCTCGCCCTGGGAGGAGGTGCGCGACTTCTTTCACTATTGCGACAATTACCTCGATGCCGTGGACCGGGCCGCCGAACGCGTGGCAGCCCTTGCCGAGGCCGCCGACCGCACCTCCTCCGAGGCCGCCACGGCCGCCCTCGCGGACCGGGGCATCCGGGTGAGCCTCACCGCCGAGGGCCCGACCCGCGTGTACGACGCCGAAACCCGGACGCTGACCCTCTCGCGCCTCAGCCCCCAGGCCACCCGCTCGTTCCAGCTCCTGGTGCAGCTCGCCCTCCTGACCCAGGCCGACCTGATCGAGGCCACGCTCGACCTCGGCCGGTTCCAGACCCCCGAAAGCCGCGCCATCGCGCGCGTGGGCCTCGCCAACTACTTCGCCGGCGCCGCCCTCATGCCCTACACCCGCTTTCTGGAGGCCGCGCGCGAGACGCGCCACGACCTCGAACGCCTCGCCGCCCGCTTCGGCGCCTCGCTGGAACAGGTGGCGCACCGGCTCTCGACCCTGCAGCGCCCCGGCGCCAAGGGCCTGCCGGTGTTCTTCGTGCGCGTCGACCAGGCCGGCACGATCACCAAGCGCCACTCCGCCACCTCGCTGCAATTCGCGCGCTTCGGCGGCGCCTGCCCGCTCTGGTGCGTGCACCGCGCCTTCGAGACCCCCGGCCGATGGCTCAGGCAACTGGCAGAGACCCCCGACGGCGCGCGCTACATGCTGCTTGCGCGCGCGATCACCAAGACCGGCGGCGCCTGGGGCGCGCCGGTGCAGCGCTATGCCATCGGTCTCGGGTGCGAGGTCCGCCACGCCGGCGCGCTGGTCTATGCCGACGATCTCGACACGACCCGCGCCGGCGGGTTCGAGCCCATCGGCATCTCCTGCCGAATCTGCGAGCGCCGCGGCTGCGCCCAGCGCTCGGTCCCACCCCTCGAACGCCGCCTGACGGTGGACCCCGATCGCCGGGACGTCCTGCCCTACCGGGTGGAATAACGCCGCGCAGGCCATTGCCCCCGCCCCGGCCTTGGGCGAATGTGCGGCCCGCAACGGAGGACGAGAATGGAACTGCAGGGCTCGCGCACCATCGCCGCCGACCGCCAGACGGTCTGGGAACGGCTGAACGACCCCGAAACGCTGAAGGCCTGCGTGCCCGGCTGCGAAGAGCTCGCGGGCTCCCCCGAGGAGGGCTTCGAGGCGGTGGTCAAGCAGAAGGTCGGCCCGGTGAAGGCCACCTTCAAGGGCGCCGTGCGCATCGAGAACGCCAACCCGCCCGAAAGCTACCGCCTCGTGGGCGAGGGCAAGGGCGGCGTCGCGGGCTTCGCAAAGGGTGCGGCGGCGGTGCAGCTCAACGAGGTGCCCGGCGGCACGGAACTCGTCTATGATGTGGAGGCCCAGGTCGGCGGCAAGCTCGCCCAGCTCGGCAACCGCATCGTGGGCGGCTTCGCGCGCAAGATGGCCGACGAGTTCTTCGACCGCTTCCAGGCCCAGGTCGAGGGCCCCGAGCCCACCCCGGACACAGCCGAGGGCTGAGCACCCCCCGCAGCCCGGGGTCCGGCCTTCGGGATGGCCCGAGGCGCAGCCGGTGGAAGGCGCGCGCCATCCCCTGTCCTCATCTGGCCTGGAATACTCCCTTCCGGAGCGCCATCGGCGTCCCCGGACCCCGGCACGGCAAGGGAAACAAGGGGGGTCCGGGGGGCGGAGCCCCCCGGCGGATCGCCGGGCGCAGCCCGGCGAAACCGGACCGCTCAGACCGGCGCTTCGGCCAGCATCGCCGCGATCTCGTCCTTGAGCCGGAGCCGCTCCCGCCGCATCTCGGTCATGTGGTCGTCGGAGGTCGGCTCCACATCCGTCTCGGCGCGGTGCACCGCCCGGTTCACCTCGTGATAGCGGTCGGCCAGCGTGGCGAAATGGCCGTCCGTCTCCTTCAGTCGGCGCATCGCCTCGATCTTCGACGGAAATTCCTCGGCCAGTTCGTGCGGCGTGTGGGACATGTCTCTCTCCTCTTGAGGTCTTCGTCTCACCCTCGCATCCCGCGCGGCGCCGCTCCTTGACCGGGATCAAATTCCGGGGCCCGCCCGCTCCGACGTCATCCGCCCCCGTTCCCGCGCCTCGCGCCAGGTGATGGTGACGACCGCGCCCATGATGACCGCTCCCCCCGCCACCACCCAGGGGTCGACCGGCTCGGCGAACAGCACCGCGCCCAGCAGCACCGCCCAGACGAGCTGCAGGAAGGTCACCGGCTGCGTCGCCGTCAGCGGCGCCGCGGCAAAGGCCCGGGTCATGGCGTAATGCCCCGAACTCGCGAAGGCCGCGACCGCAAAGAGCCAGGCCAGATCCGCCCAGCCCGGCGCGACCCAGACCAGCGCCGCCACCGGCGCCAGCCCGATCGTCACCGTCACCGACAGGACCGCCACGATCACCAGCGCCGGAACCTCTCCCGACAGCCGCTTCGCGATGAGATAGCTCGCCGCGAAGAAGAGCGCCGTGACCAGCATCGCCCCATGCCCCGGATCGAGCGCCCGCACCCCCGGCCGCAGGATCAGCAGCGCGCCGAGAAGCGCCACCGCCATGGCGATGAGCCGCCGCCGCGGCAGCGCCTCTCCCATCAGCAGCGCCGCGCCGAAGGTGACGCAGACCGGCGTGAGGTAGCTCATCGCCGTAACCTCGGCGATGGTGACGCGGGTCATCGCGTAGAACCAGCACATCACCGCCACCGTATGCAGCGTCCCCCGCACCGCGAAGAGCCGCACCTGCCGCACCGTGAGAAGCGCCCGCCGCACGGCGCCGATGGCGGGCAGAAAGAACACGAGCCCCATCAGGTACCGCAGGAACGCCGCCTGGGGCGCCGGGATATCGTCACCCACATGCTTGACGATGGCCGTGACCGCGACGAAACACAGCCCTGTCAGCGCCATCCACAGGATGCCCGCGACGGGGCGGTCGGCGGTCATCCGTAGCGTTCGACGAAGCGCGCGAGGATCCGCTCCGGCACCTCCACCGTGGCCGCGCGGCACATGGCGATCAGCTCCTCCGCCGTCTCGGGCGGAAAATAGCCGCGGTCCTTGTAGATGCGGATGCGCGTCTCAAACCCCGCCGCATCCGCCTCGGGGTGGAACTGCGTGGCATAGACATGTGCCCCCGCCCGCATCATCTGCACCGGGCAGGCCTCCGAGGCGACGAGATGCACCGCCCCCCCGGGCAGCGCCTGCACCGCCTCCTTGTGGCCGACGAAGGCGTCCCACTCCGCGGGCAGCCCCGCCAGCAGCGGATCGGCCGCGCCCTCGGGCGTCAGCCGGCAGGCGGAGGTGCCGACCGCTTCGCCATAGCGCGCTTTCGACACCGTCCCGCCCAGCGCATGGGCGAGAATGCCGATCCCGTAGCAGCAGCCCAGAAAGGGATGATCCCGCGCGAGGATCTCCGGCATGAGCCCGAGGCAGGTCGCCTCGATCAGCGCCTCCGCGGGGCTTTTCTCCTCGGGCGGATCGCTGACGCAGCCCGGCCCCCCGCCCACGATCACTCCGGCCGTATCCGCGAGCTTCAACCCCGCCGGCATCGGTTCGGCATCGAGCCGGACCCGGATCGTGTCCGCCTCCGACAGCCCCCCCTTGGCGAGGATCGCCGCGAACTCGTCGTCCGCCGCCTCCCGTTCGGGCCGCAGCTGCAGGATCAGGAAGGGCTTCGGCATCGGGCTCTGACTTTTTCGGAGACCTCACGGACTTAGCCAAGCCCGCCCCCGCAGGCAACGCCCCCCCGGGGCGGCCATCGTAGGGTGGGGTTTCCAACCCACCGCCCCCCTTGACCCCCC
>Ga0008835_100680_pt1 | contig 26408 bp, 23 predicted proteins | sample HotLakConsoUCCRE_FD_62215 | JGI IMG/M metagenome (GOLD analysis project Ga0008835, IMG submission 62215) | Hypersaline microbial mat communities from Hot Lake, Washington, USA - Hot Lake Consortium UCC-RE (Hybrid Assembly) ... | reverse complement strand
TCGACCATTCCCGGTCAGTCAGTTCGTAGCGGCGTCGCGTCATCAAGGGCCTCCTCGTTCGCAGCCCTTGAATCACCCCTCCCATCAGATGCCAAGCCGATTTATGAGTTTACGGCCTAGGGCTTCTTTCCGGCGCCGCTCCATTCACCATACCATCTGGCGCAGCAATTTCTCAGCAGATTCTGCATCTGCCCGAACAACGATTAAGCTGGAATATATTCGTCGATGATTTTGTCAATACGAGCAGAAACTACTCTTCGATAAAAGCAATATTCATTCTTGACGATGGGAATGAGATTGAATCAGTTTGTAGATTCGATCAAGAAATATGGAGGAATGAAGTTATTCGATTCATGAACATCACAGGACGCTATCCTGGACGCATAACGATGGATTGTATTTGAGGCTACTGAGATGTTGAGATTTATTTCCTCGATAATATTTTTTTCAGGCTCATTTGTAGTGGCCGCATTGAGTACCGAATATACAGCAGATAATATTCGACCGGAATTCCATATGTATGATCCCCATATAGACCTACCATCAACTGCCGAATGGCTACAGGAGAGCCGCGCAAGAATCACGCCGTGTCCTCCACCAATCCCTGAGCCGGATCCGGACGATGAACAGATGATGTCGTGGGCGATGGGTTGCCAACCTGGTGTTTCTGACTGGCAGACTTGCATTGGAGTGGATTGCCCACCAGGAGTAGGCTTTGAAGGGTTTGATTTCCGAATGGAGGAGTGAATCACCGAGATGGTACGCGCGACATGGTCGTGACAGGGCGCATAGAGAAGCATCCTAAACCTGCGGCAATCCCCAATAGCAAGGAAAGCACTGGGATCGCTCCCAGTGCCTCCCTGTTCAGATCGACATCCGCTCGCCAGTATGCCCGAAGGCAGTCCGCCGCGCCGGACACCGAACCTGACCGGTCATCGGTTCGTCGACCCGAAGGGACGACTTCCCTTGACCTTGCTCCTTCGCCCGAAAGCTCGAGAGTTCGCCATCGAAGGACGTCCGGCCTTCATGGCAGCATCGGGTGCGGCGCGGCCGAAGCCGCATCCAGCAGTTCTGCGAGACACCTGGTCGACCGGTTGGCGGGCAGGCCCGCGGCCCCGACCGGGCCAGCACGGTCCCAGGCAACTCTTTCGAGCTTGCTTCCGGCTGGTTCCCCGTATCCGCTGGGGGCCTTTGGCGCCTGAGATGATTGAAGATTACGGCGCAAAACCGGCCGCGACAATTGGCGCCAGCCTGTGGATAAGGTGGATATAGTGGATAAACGACTTGGATCGGCGAAGTAGCGATCGAGAAATACCGAGTGCGCCGCAGCAAAGCGACTGAGAAAGCTAGGCGCGGATCACATATTCCTTCCGCGTCGTCTCGACAACCTCCCAGCTGCCGCGAAAGCCCGGCCGGATGATGAAGCTGTCGCCCGCGCGAACGGTGCGCGCCTCCCCGCCTTCCTCTTCGATCACCGAGACGCCGGACAGGATGTGGCAGAACTCCCACTCGTCATATTCGATGCGCCATTTGCCGGGCGTGGCTTCCCAGATGCCGGCATAAAGCCCGCCATCAGCCTCCTCGACATTCCAGCTACGGAATGACGGATTGCCGGAGATCAGCCGCTCCGGTGCCGGCGCACCTTCTTCCGCCGGCGTGTCCTCGGTGGTGATGGCGAGCATGAGCGTCAAAGGCAGGTCCCTCGAATTGGTCCGATCCGCCAATGGCTTGGCGGATCGGCTTCAGATGCTGATTCAGGCCTTGGCGAGCGCCTGCTCGAGATCCGCGATGATGTCGTCGGCATCCTCGATGCCAACGGACAGACGGATCACGTCCGGGCCTGCCCCGGCGGCAATCTTCTGCTCATCGGAGAGCTGGCGGTGGGTGGTGGAGGCCGGGTGGATGATAAGAGACTTCGTGTCGCCGATATTGGCCAGATGCGAAAAGAGTTCGACACCTTCGACGACCTTCACGCCGGCATCGAAGCCGCCCGTCAGCCCGAAGGTGAACACGGCGCCGGCGCCATTCGGCGAATATTTCTGCATCAGCGCGTGATTCCTGTCGGCGGGCAGGCCCGGATAGGAGACCCACTTGACCTTGTCGTGGCCGGACAGCCATTCGGCGACCTTCAGCGCATTGTCGCAATGACGCTGCATCCGCAGCGGCAGAGTTTCCATGCCCGTCAGGATCATGAAGGCGTTGAAGGGCGAGATCGCCGGACCGAAATCGCGCAGGCCGAGCACCCGGCAGGCGATGGCGAAGGCGAAGTTGCCAAAGGTCTCGTGCAGGACCACGCCGCCATATTCGGGGCGCGGTTCAGAGAGCATCGGATAGTTGCCGGACTTCGACCAGTCGAAGGTCCCGCCATCCACGATGGCGCCGCCCATGGAATTGCCGTGGCCGCCCATGAACTTGGTCAGCGAGTGGACCACGACATCCGCACCGTGTTCGATGGGGCGCACGAGATAGGGCGTGGCCATCGTATTGTCGACGATGAGCGGCAGGCCATGCTCGCGGGCCACATCGCCGATTTTCTCGAGGTCGACGAAGGTGCCACCAGGATTGGCGAGGCTTTCGACGAAGATCGCGCGGGTCCGCTCGTCGACGAGATCGGCCATCGATGCCGGATCGTCGGTATCGGCCCAGCGCACCTCCCAGCCGAAATTCTTGAAGGCGTGGCCGAACTGGTTGATCGAGCCGCCATAGAGCTTCTTCGCCGCGATGAAATTGTCGCCTGGCCTCATCAGCGAGTGAAAGATCAGCAACTGCGCGCCATGGCCCGACGCCGTCGCCAGCGCGGCCGTGCCGCCCTCCAGGGCCGCCACCCGCTCCTCCAGCACCGCCTGGGTGGGGTTCATGATGCGGGTGTAGATGTTGCCGAACGCCTTCAGCCCGAACAGCGAGGCGGCATGATCGACATCGTCGAACACGTAGGCGGTCGTCTGGTAGATCGGCGTGGCGCGTGCACCGGTTGCCGGATCCGGCTGGGCTCCGGCGTGGACGGCGAGCGTATTGAAACCAGGCGTGCGCTGGGACATGGGATCTCCTCCTTCAAGAAACGTCTTTGGCCGGCATTGATCGCAGAGGCGACGGTCAAAGGCAAAGAAGTTTGTACCCGCAACCGGCCCCGCGGCGACGCACCTGTTCTAGCGCTGCCTGATCCCGAAGCTCTGGAAACCTTTCCTGAGCAACGGCTTCTTCGAGGAGATGACCTTGCTGTTGACGCCGTTCCAGCCGATCTCACCCGACAGCCTTGCATATTCGATCTTCGGGCAGCGGTTCATGACGACCTTGATGCCGGCAGCCTCTGCCCTGGCCGCTGCCTCGTCGTGGCGCACGGTCAGCTGCGTCCATATCACCTTGGGCAGCGGCTCGAGGGCGAGCACCTCGTCGACGATGCCGGGCACCGCAGCCGAGGCGCGGAAGATGTCGACCATGTCGATGGGTACCGGCACGTCGGCGAGCGTGGCGACTACGGGCCGGCCGCAGATCTCCTTGCCGGCATGGCCGGGGTTGATCGGATAGACCTCGTAGCCCTTGTCGATCAGATATTTGGTGACGAAAAATGAGGGGCGCACGTCATTGGCCGAGGCCCCGACGATGGCGATGGTCTTCGTCTCGTTCAGGATGCCGGAAATGTAGGAATTGTCGTAGCTATCGTGGTTCATGTCTTTCCTGTGCCGGAACCTGGGGGCCCAATCAAGCCTCAGTCCGGCAGCGAGATGCGGCCTTCGGCGTCGATGGGGAAATCGGGGTTGTGGGCGACTTCCCAGAGATTGCCTTCGGTGTCCTCGAAATAGCCCTGGACGCCGCCCCAGAAGGCGCGCTGGGCGGGCTTGACCAGACGGCCGCCGGCCTTCTCGACCTGTTCCATCACCTGGTGAACCTCGACCTCCGAGAGGGTGTTGTAGGCGAGCGCGACGCCCGAGAAGTCGCGCGGCAGCTCGCCTTCGAATGCCGGGCCCTTGCGGCGCCACTCGCCGCCGGGCTGCATGCCTGCGTCGCGGGCGAGCTTCTCGCGCGGCCACAGGGCCAGGATCAAACCGCCCATCTGGAAGAAGGCGACGCCATCGGTGAACTTGTCGTGGCGCACGAGCCCCATCGCCTGGTAGAAGGCGGTGGCGCGGTCGAGATCGTCGACGCCGAGGGTGACGATGGAGATGCGCGGCTCCATCACCTGCCGCGCCATTCCGGCTTGCGCTTGCCGATAAAGGCTGAGATCCCCTCCTCCGCGTCGGCTGACAGCATGTTCTCCACCATCACCTTCGAGGCGTTCTCATAGGCATCCGCCAGTCCCATCTCGGCCTGTGCATAAAAACCCTGCTTGCCGAGCCGCAGCGCCGTTGGCGATTTGGCAGCAATGACTTGCGCGTATTTGGTGACGATCTGATTCAGATATTCAGCCGGCACGACGCGGTTGACGAGGCCGAACTCCCGCGCCGTCGACGCATCGATCATCTCGCCGGTCAGCAGCATCTCCATGGCATGCTTGCGGTGCACCTTGCGTGATAGCGCCACCGAGGGCGTGGTGCAGAACAGGCCGACATCGATGCCATTGACGCCGAAGCTCGCCTTGTCGGACGCGATGGCCAGATCGCAGCTTGCGACCAGCTGGCAGCCAGCCGCGGTGGCGACACCGTCGATCTCGGCGATGACGGGCCGGGGGTGGTTGACGATCGTCTGCATCAGCTTCGAGCAGATCGCGAAGGTGTGCTCAAAGAATGCCTTGCCGCCATCCGCATCGCCGCGGTGGGCTTGCATCTCTTTCAAATCATGGCCAGCCGAAAAGACCTTGCCCCCAGCGGAGGCAAGCACGATCACGCGGACATCGCCATCCTGGGCGGCTGCGTCGAAGGCGGCCTGAAGCGCTTCCATGACGGCGATGGACAGTGCGTTGGCCGGCGGCTTGGCGAGTATGATGCGCAAGACACCGCCTGAGCACTCCGTCGCCACGGGGCCATCCGTCATGTGCGTATCTGCGAGGGCTACATTGGCTGTCACGTCCATCCTCCCGTCAAAAGCTGATGCAGACTAGAGCATGTCGCGCCGGATGGGAATCCGTACGTCGAGCCTCACAGGCAGGCGGATGCCGGCAGATAGGCCGCAATCGTGATCGTCCGGCCCTCGCCGCCACGGGCATTAAGCCACTCATATTGCCGAGACGCGGCACGAACGAGGCCGTGCTTCTCCAGAGCGCGCCCGCCGGCGCCGATTGCCAGCGCACCTGTCCGCCCCAGCGTGCCGTCATCGACCCAGGGCGACAGGCCGAGATCGAAATGCTCCAGCCACTGCGCCCGCCGCGAAAGGCTGCTCGCGACGATAGCCGCTGGCACCGCCCCGCCGACGATGCGCACCGGTGATGGCGGCAGGCACTGCGCCTCCAACCCCTCCCGCCAGACCTCCCGCGCGGCCTGCGCCAAGGGCTCCGCCGGCATGAGCGGAGTCCAGTACATCGCCTCACCTTCGGCACCCCAGTAGGCCGCCTGCCTTTCGAGCGGATAGATCAGCATGATGGCCAGCACGGCGCCCAGCACCAGAGCTTCGCCGCGACGCCGGAACCGCATCGACCCTGCATTTGTCCGCCTCGCGCGCAAGAGCAGCCATGGCGTCAGAAAGAGGAAATGAACGAGCAGCCAGTGATCCTTTATCTCCACGCCGAGGACCAGCGCGCCGAGCGCGATGACCAGAAGCGGCCCGAAACAGGTCACGGCCAGCATCGTTTCGAGGCGGCGCGCCTGATCCTCTTCGGGCTGCGGCGCGCCGACAATGCCGAAGCGGATGGCGAGCCACGGCAGGATCAGCGCCCCGAGCGTTGCGCCGATCACCATGAGCGGCCCCAGAAGATGGTCAGGCCAGCCGCCGTCGTCCAGCCCCGTGCGGGCAACGATGAAGTCGCCCGCCGCCGATCCTTCGGCCGCGAACGTCCACCACAGCGTCGGGGCCACCAGGGCGCCAAACAAGACGAGTGCCGCGACCAGGGGAACCGGCCGCAACCGGGCGCGCCAATAAGGATCGAGCAGCACCAACAGGCCAAGGCAGCCGGGGACCAGCATGAAGGTGAACTTCGACAAGAGGCCGGCCGCCGCGGCGACCGCCGCGAGCAGCCACCATCCGAGTGTCCCGCGCGTCAGCGCCCGCCAGGTGCCGAGCAGGAACAGGGCAGCAAACGGGTATTGGGCGATGTTTGCGTTCCATTGCGGCAGGTGGACGCCGAAATAGTAGATCAGGCAAGACAAGACGACCGCGATGAAGGCGAAGGTGCGGTCCCGCACCTCGCGCAGCACGGCGTAGAAGGCGAGTTGGGCGACGACGAAAGCGAGCGCGGAGACGAGGTAGGCACTCGGCTCCCATCCCCCGGTAAGCTGAAAGGCGATTTCCTGCAGCCAGACATCCATGGGGGGATGGCGGTAGATTCCGATTGGCCATTCCCTGCCCCAGGCAAGCTGCTCCACAACATCGATGGGGAGCGCGGCGTTCGACAGAAGCGGAATGAGCACCCATGCGGCAGCGTAGACGAGCAGCCACATCTGAACGCCGTAAGGGCTGGCCGCAAGCCTGTTAAGAATCATGACGCCTCTTGTTGGTCCTTGTTGCATCCTCGGCTGCGTTTACCGACGATGCTTGGCGAGTCGTATGCCGGACGGTTGGACCTGGACCTAACTTCGACCCGCTTTGGGTTCAAGGCAGGGCAGGCTTGCGGCGAAGGGATGGCGGTGCCCGTTTCGGGCGAGCGCATCGTCTAAGGGGAGGTGCACACCGCATGAAGAATTCCGGCCTTGTGCCACAGATGTCGGCCGACGAGGTCAATGCGCTGCTGGGCCAGGTCTATCCGCAGCTCAATGACGATTTTGCGGACTACCGCGCCACGGACGTCTTCCCGGGCGGGTGCACGGTGCGGCTGGTTGCCGGCGAACGCCACCTGCGGCCGGGCGGGACGGTGTCGGGGCCGTCGCTCTTCACGCTGGCCGATATTGGCGGCTATGTCTGCGTGCTGACCCATGGCGGGCCGGACGCGCTTTCGGTCACCACCAACCTCAACATCAACTTCATGCGCAAGGCTCCAGCCGGGCCGATCGACGGCCATTGCCGAATCCTCAAGCTCGGGCGGAGCCTGATGGTGTTCGAGGTCGACATGGTGGCCGGGCCGGAGGGCCTGACCGTCGCCCATGCGACGGGGACCTATTCGATCCCCCCGAAGCGGAGGTGACCGTCACGCCGGTTCGTCGAGGGCGATGGAGACAGGCTGGCATTCGGCCCATTTCCTGGCAGCCGGACCGGGCAACATACACGACGTGATCGCGGTATTATAATACCATTTTCACAAGTGATTGTTTTTAATACTCTTTCTGCCGCCTTTGGTCACTCCTGTCTATTGACGCACACCAAATGCCTGCCTATAAGCACACCCTGAAGCAGCGGTCTCATTGACCGCCGTTTTTTCTTGTTCGGGCGGCGTGTCCGGACAAGGCAAGCAACAAGAAACGCCTTCGCCCCGGCGAAGGTCCCGAACTAAGGCAGAAACCATGAAGACATTTTCGCAGAAGCCTGCGGACGTGACGAAGAAGTGGGTGCTGATCGACGCCGAGAACGTCGTCGTCGGCCGCCTCGCCTCCATCGTCGCCAGCCGCCTGCGCGGCAAGCACAAGCCCTCCTTCACCCCGCATGTCGATGATGGCGACAACGTCATCATCATCAATGCCGGCAAGGCAGCGTTCACCGGCAAGAAGCTGACGGACAAGAAGTACTACTGGCACACCGGCCATCCCGGCGGCATCAAGGAGCGCACCGCGAAGCAGATCCTCGAGGGTCGCTTTCCCGAGCGCGTGGTCGAAAAGGCCATCGAACGCATGATCCCGCGCGGCCCGCTCGGCCGCCAGCAGATGAGAAACCTCCGCGTCTATGCCGGCGCAGAACATCCCCATGAAGCGCAGCAGCCCGAGACGGTCGACGTCGCCGCGCTGAGCCGCAAGAACACGAGGGCCAAGAAGCATGGCTGAGTTGAATTCCCTGCAGGATCTGGGCACGGTTCAGGACGCTCAGCCGGCCGCTCCGGTGTACGTCCAGAAGCTTGACGATCACGGCCGCGCCTATGCCACCGGCAAGCGCAAGGACGCCATCGCACGCGTCTGGGTGAAGCCCGGCACGGGCCGCATAACGGTCAACGACAAGACCTTCGAGGCCTATTTCGCGCGGCCCGTGCTGCAGATGGTGCTGCAGCAGCCCATCGTGGCCGCCAACCGCAATGGCCAGTACGACATCGTCGCCACCGTCACCGGCGGCGGCCTGTCGGGCCAGGCGGGCGCCGTGCGCCACGGCATCTCCAAGGCACTCACCTACTTCGAGCCGGAGCTGCGCGCCGTGCTCAAGAAGGGTGGCTTCCTGACCCGCGACAGCCGTACGGTCGAGCGCAAGAAGTACGGCAAGGCCAAGGCCCGCCGCTCCTTCCAGTTCTCCAAGCGCTGATCGCGCCTGGATTTCGGAACAAGGAAAGCGGGCCTTCGGGCCCGCTTTTTTGTTTGACACTGGTGCTCGCACTGAAAAACACTATTCTTGCAATCGGAGTGCTGGGACCGAGGAGGCATCTGCGATGAAGCCGGCTGGGCAAATGACGCTCACGCTTACGGAGGAGCTCGAGCGGTTCGTCCGTGAGGAGACACGGAGAGGCGCTTTCGCCTCCAACAGCGAGTATGTTCGGAACCTCATTCGCGAACGCTTTCTGAAAGAACGCGACCGCGAGCAGAAGCTCAAGGCTCTCGACGATGCGATTGCTCGGGGAGTTTCAGATGCCGAGGCGGGTCGCGTCATGCCCCTCGACGAGGCTTTTGAAAGACTGCGACACGAGTTGAGACGGGATCCGGAAAGCCGCTGATGACGGTTGTCGTCACCGATGCGGCATGGTTCGACCTGCTGACCATCGTGAGGACGATCGCCCTGGAGAGCCCGCGCCGCGCCGAGAGCTTTCTGGAAGAGCTGTATTTGTCCTGCGAAGAGATTGGCGGCATGCCCTCCGCATATCCGCTCCTTCCTGAGCGCGCGAAAGCCGGGATCCGGCGGAAAGTTCACGGCAATTATCTGATCTTCTTTCGCGTCATCGAAAACGTGGTCCAGATTCTGCGCATCCTGCATGGTGCCCGGGATTACGACCCTATTCTGTTTCCCGAGGGATGACCGACCGTCGCGCAGGCAATATTTAGCTGTTATACGCCCTCGCACCTCAAACACCCTTCACGAGACGTCCGATGCCCTCAAAATCAATCGATCACGCTTTCACGGCTCGCGGGCTGACGGGTGCCGCCGGCGACCCGACCCATGCGGGCGCGCTGTCCTTCATGCGCAGGCGTTACACCAAGACCCTGAATGGGGCGGACGTCGTCGTCTGGGGCATCCCCTTCGACGCCGGCGTCTCCAACCGGCCGGGCGCGCGTTTCGGGCCGCAGGCGATCCGGCGCGCCTCGGCGATCTTCGACAATGATCCGCAATATCCCTTCGACCGCGACCTCTTCGAGGAACTGGCGGTGATCGACTATGGCGACTGCCTGCTCGATTACGGCAACCACCAGAAGACGCCGGCGACGATCGAGCGCGAGGCGACGAAGATCCTCAAATCGGGCGCCTTCCTGCTCTCGATGGGCGGTGACCACTTCGTCACCTGGCCGCTGCTCAGGGCGCATGCCCCCCAGCATGACAAGCTCGCCCTCGTCCAGTTCGATGCGCATCAGGACACCTGGCCGGACGATGGCAAACGCATCGACCACGGCTCCTTCGTCGGCCGCGCGGTGCGCGACGGCGTCATCGATCCCGCCCGCTCGATCCAGATCGGCATCCGCACCCATGCGCCGGAGGATTGCGGCATCCGCTTGCTCTACGGACACGAGGTCGAGGAGATGCGTGTGGCCGAGATCGCCAGGACGATCCTCGACCATGTCGGCGACGGCCCCTGCTACATCACCTTCGACATCGACTGCCTCGACCCTGCCTTCGCGCCGGGCACCGGCACGCCGGTGGCCGGCGGTCCTTCCTCGGCGAAGATGCTGGGCGTCCTGCGTGCGCTGGGCAGCCTGAACATGGTCGGCGCCGACATCGTCGAGGTTGCGCCCGCCTATGACCATGCCGACATTACCGCAATCGCCGGTGCGTCGGTCGCCCAACATTATGTCGGGCTCGTCGCCGAAAGGCGCGCGACGCGACGCTGAGGCATCGATTCAAGAGGCTTTCATGCCGATTCCGGATCGGGCCCGAACATCCTGTTTTTACGAGAGAATAATTCGACATGAAACCGAAGATCTTCATCGATGGCGAACACGGCACCACGGGGCTGCAGATCCGGACCCGGCTGGCGGGCCGCGACGATCTCGACATGCTGTCGATCCCGGAAGCCGAAAGACGCAACGCATCGCTGCGCGCCGAGCGGCTTGCGGAGGCCGACATCGCGATCCTGTGCTTGCCCGACGAAGGCGCGCGCGAATCGATCGACATGCTGGGCGGCAACAACTCCACCCGGGTGATCGACACCTCGACCGCCAACCGCGTGAACCCGGACTGGGCCTATGGCTTTGCCGAGATGGATGTGGGCCAGGCCGAGGCGATCGCCAAGGCACGTTTCGTCGCCAATCCAGGCTGCTATCCGACAGGCGGCATCGGGCTCATCCGCCCGCTGGTCAAGGCCGGCATCCTGCCGGCCGACTATCCGATCACCGTCAATGCCGTGTCGGGTTATTCGGGCGGCGGCAAGCAGATGATCGCGCAGATGGAACAGGCCGACCATCCCGAGCACATCGCCTCGCCGCATTTCCTCTACGGACTGAGCCTGACGCACAAGCACCTGTCCGAAATGAAGACTCACGGCCTCCTTACCCGCGCGCCGCTGTTTTCGCCCAGCGTCGGGCGCTTCCACCAGGGCATGATCGTGCAGGTGCCGCTGCATGTCGGCGACCTCAACGGCAACCCGAAGCTCGCCGACATCCACGCCGCGCTTGCCGCCCATTATGGCAATGGCGGCGCGGTGGAGGTGGTGCCGCTGGAGGTTTCGGCCGCGCTGCCCCGGATCGACCCGACCAAGCTCAACGACACCGACCGCATGGAACTCCATGCGTTCGGCACCGAGGGCAAGGGTCACGCCAATCTGGTGGCGGTGCTCGACAATCTCGGCAAGGGCGCCTCAGGTGCGGCCGTCCAGAACATGGAGCTGATGCTCTCGGGCGCCTGACGGCTCAGCTCGCCCTGACGATGGCAGTCTGGGGCGGGTAACTGCCCTTGGCGGCGCGCCAATGGGCTACCGCGAAACCGAGCACGAGGATCGCCGTGGCGTGGTGGGCCAGCGCCAGCCCGAATGGTACCACATGGATCAGCGTCAGGATGCCCAGTGCCGCCTGGCCCAGGATCAGGGCCAGGATCACGGCAGCGCGGCGCGCATGGGTGGTACCAGGTTCCTGGCGCCAGGTGTCGAAGACATGCCAGGCAGCGACCAGCAACAGAACATAGGCGCCCGTGCGGTGCATGAACTGCACCATCTTCGTGTTCTCGAAAAAATTGAGCCAGGCAGGCGACAGGGCGAAGAGCTGGTCAGGCAGCATGCGCCCGTCCATCAGCGGCCAGGTGTTGTAGGTGAGGCCGGCATGGAGACCGGCCACCAGCGCGCCCAGATAGATCTGCACCAGCACCAGGATCGCGAGCAGGCCCGCCATGCGGCGCGTATCAGCCCGCGCCGAGGGCGCCGAGTGCGGGGCCAGGCCGCGCGCAACCCACATGATGGACGCGAAGATGATGCCGGCGAGCGTCAGATGCACGGCAAGCCTGTACTGGCTGACGCTGACGCGCTCGCTCAGACCCGAGGCGACCATCCACCAGCCGATGAAGCCCTGCAGGCCGCCCAGCGCAAGGAGGACGAGGAGCTTCGGCTTGAGATGGTTCTCAAGCCGGCCCGACAGCCAGAAGAAGGCGAGCGGCAGCGCGAAGACGAGGCCGACGCCCCGTGCCAGCGCCCTGTGGCCCCATTCCCACCAGAAGATGACCTTGAACTCGGCGAGGCTCATGCCCCGGTTGATCTCCTGATATTGCGGGATCTGCCGATACTTCTCGAGTTCCTCCAGCCACTGGGCCTCGTTCAGCGGCGGGATGACGCCGTGGATCGGCTGCCATTCGGTGATCGACAGCCCCGATCCCGTCAGCCGCGTCGCGCCGCCGACCACGAAGAGCGCGAACAGCACGAGCAGCACGACATAAAGCCACCAGCGCACCAGCGCGCGGTTGCGCTCCTCGCACATCGCCAAAGGTGCCGCGTCGACCGCGATTGTCGCCATACCGATTATCCAAACCTTGCCGAGGTGACGTTCAATTGGCCCAGCGCGCGCCAATTATCAAGGACAACTGCCGCGCGACATGCCGTCGCGCGGGCTCGGCCGGTTCCCGCATTGCACCGCCGGCCGCTACGCTCTATCTGGAGGCACGGAAGGAAAAACTCATGCCAGTGCGCCTCAAGACGCTGATCGGGACCTTCATCCTGGTCGCCCTCGTGATCGTCTACGCCGTCATCGCGACGGCGGTCGCGGTGGCGCAGCTGGCGGAATCCAGCGCCTGGGTGCACCTGCTCTATTTCTTCCTGACCGGCTTCCTGTGGGTGCTGCCGGCCATGGTGATCATCAAGTGGATGCTGACCGAGCCCAAGGACAAGAAGCCGCGCGTCACACGGTGACCAGCCGCTTGCGGCTTTCCGCCAGCACAGTCAGGCCCGACAGCATGGTGCGGACATAGCCGATCTGCTGATAGCGGCCGTTGATGGACAGGCGCGGCAGGGCTTGGAGGTGGTCGCGGTGGCCGGTCTGCAGCATCCCGTGACGTGTGGTGACGGCCGAGGCGTAGCCGGCCTCGCGCACCAGCATCACTTCGCGCTGGCCGACCGCATTCTCGTAGCCGTAGGGGTAGGCGAAGTGACGCGGCGCCGTGCCGGTCTCGATGGCGATGATGTCGCGGCTGGCGGCGATCTCCCACTCGGCTTCTGCCGCACGCAGCCTGCGCAGATTGTAGTGATTGACCGTATGCGCCCCGATCGCGCCCAGCGGATGCGCCGAAATCCGCCTGATCTCGTCCCAGTTCATGATCTCGGAGCACCGTGAACGGGCGTCTCCCGACCTGCCCGGCGCGACGAGTTCCGCAAGCCAGGCCTGCTGATCCTGTTCCGCCACGTGGGTGGTAAGATGTTCCTGAAGGTGCCGCGCGGCCTCCAGCTTGCCCTCGCGGGTCGAGCAATCCAGCGAGACCTTTCCCTGCTCGGTCAGATAGACCAGCCAGTCCCGCCGCGTGACGATGTCTTCCACCATCTCCCACCAGAGGCCCATGCGCCGCTCGGTGAGCGCCGGCGCGACGTAGATGGTGAAGGGGGTCTCATGGGCCTCGAAGACCGGCAGAGCGTGGGTGAGATTGTCGAGATAGCCGTCATCCAGCGTGATGGCGGCGAACCGGCGGCCAGAGCCCCCCCGCGCGACGCGCTGGACGGCTTCGTCCATGGACACGAATTCGTATCCCATGCGCTTCATCGTGGTCAGGACCGCGTCCAGGAAGCCCGGCGTAATGCCGAGATGGCTGTTGAGGCCCAGTTCCGTCGACGGAACATGACTGACACGATGGAGCATGAGGATCGTGCCGATTCCGGCCAGCCGTGACGTCAAGGCGGAGGCCAGCCCCGAATAGCGCGCCACATTCATGAACAGCTTGCGCGCCAGTTCCCGCCCGTCGAACATTCCTTCACCTTTTCACGCTAGTAAAGCATTTGTCCGCGACGTCGCCGGCAGGCGCGGACGGCCCACAGTGTCCTCCTCAAGGATTGAGACATGGTTGACGGATCGACTGCCCTGCGAACGCAAGGGGAAGAGTCCACCCTCGGGAGAGCGCCCCCCGCATCGGCGGCTCACGCTCTTCGCGCGACGGTCGAAACATCCGAGCCGAGAATCCTTTCGCGCTATGGCGAATTGGTCGCGCGCGCCGTCGCGGGGCATTCGCAGCAGGCGCTCTGGGTAAAAAGCTGGATTGAGGCGGTGCCGACCGACGGGTTCATCCTGACGGTCTTTCACAACGGCCAGCCCCTGATGGCGCTGCCGCTCGAGGTCGTCCATGTCGGGCCAATGCGCATCGCCCGTTTCATGGGCGGGTCCCATGCCAATGCGAATTTCCCTGCCTGTACCACGGCGTGCGAAAATCTGGACGGCACGGCACTCGCCCAGACAATAGCTGCCGCGCTCGCCGCAAACCGTCCCGATATTGACGCGCTCGTGCTGGAACAGCAGATGCACGCGCTTGGCGGCCTGCAAAATCCGCTTACCGCACTTCCCCACCGGCCTAGCACGAACATCGCGCTGGCGGTCAGTCTGGAGGACGGTTTCGAAGGCGTGCTGGCAAAGCACAACGGCAAGAAGCGGCGCAAGAAGCACCGCTACCAGTGCCGCAAGTTCGAGGAGGCCGGCGGCTACCGGATCGTCACGGCGCAAACCGTAGCTGAGACCGAGCGCCTGTTTTCGGCCTATGTCGAGATGAAGGCCATCTGGTTTCAGAAGAACAAGCTGCGGGATGTTTTCGCCGACGATGAGGTCCGTGCGTTCTTCAAGCGCCTGTTTGCCGCGGCGCTGGAACAGGAAAAGCCGTCCTATTACATGGAAGCCCTGGAGGTCGGGGGGATTCTGCGGGCCGTTGCTGGATCCAGTCGCGTTGACGGCAGGGTCGTCTGCGAATTCGGCGGCATCGCCGAGGACGATCTGACCCAGTTCAGCCCCGGCGAGTTCCTGACCTTCGAGAGCATCCAGGCCGCGTGCCGTGACGGGAACCGCATCTTCGACTACGGCGTCGGCGACGAACACTACAAGCGCCTCTGGTGCGATCAGGAAATACACCAGTTCGACGTGGTCCTGCCGCTCACGGCAAAGGGTCGCCTCTATTCCGGCATCAAGCTGCCGTTCAAGGCGCTCAAGAGGCGCGTGAAAGCCTCGCCCACGATGAAGAGGCTGGTGGGACGTCTGCGGGGCAGACCCGCTCGCGACACCGACTAGGACAACAAGCGCCCTCTCCCATTTTCGGATGATTCCGTCAGGCCGCCCGGCGGCCGCGCGGTGCCACCGGCAGCGCTTCGGCAGGCGTGACGACGAGGATATCGTCAAAACCGCCGGCCTCAAGATCGCGGGTCGCGGCCTGGACGTGCTCGTCCTCGGGCTCTGTCGCACCAAGCATGACCACTGTCCCGGGGCCCGCCACGCGCTTGATGCCGCTGGCGTTGGCCTGGCCACATTCCACGACGACGAGGTCGTAGGCGGTCTCGAGCGAACTCAGGATGATGGGAAGGCGGTCGATCGCGCGCATCGCCTTGGCGACGTCGGCCGTACCGGTCGGAATGATGTGGCACTCCGAATAACGATCGGCGTGAATGACTTCCGAGAACTGCGCTTCCGAGCACAGGAGGTTCGTCACGCCCGGCAGGCTGGCGTCCTCCAGCATGGCGAAGGTGGCCACGCCGGAGCGTGTCAGATCCAGGAAAACGACCCGCAGCCCGGCATCGGAGGCTTCGCGTGCGACCATCACCGACGCGGCGACGCCCTCGTCGCCTTCCGGCGAGATGAAGGCCGCACGGGAGACTTCGTTTGCCGCCAGCAGCCGCGCTGCCATGGCGACCGACAGCCCCGCGCCCTCAGCCGGCATCAGGTCGGAATCGAGATCGTCGTCACTGGCCGTGGCCGGCGTCATCACCACGTCCTCGACGCTATCGAAAGTCCGGCCGGGGGCCGCCGCAAGCGCACGGCCGCTGAAGAGTTCACGCATCAGAATGGCAAGAACCGCCAGCATCAGAGCGCCGGCAAAGGAGGCGCCCACGATCGGCACGGGTTTCGGGAAATAGGGCTCCGCCGGCGGCATGGCACGTGCGAAAACGCGGGCATCGACCGGCAGGTAATTGCGTTCGAAGCGCGAGGAAGCCTCGCGGTGGCGGGTGAGATAGGATTCCAGCAATTCGCGCTGTGCGGTTGCCTCGCGCTCGAGCGCGCGCAGTTCGACCTCCTGCTCGTTGGCCTGTGTGGAGGCGGCCTTGAGCTGGTTGAGTTCAGCCGTCAGTTCCTGCTCGCGCCGTTCGGCCGAAGCGCCCTCTCGTTCGAGCGCCTGGAGCACCTTGCGCCCCTCTTCCCTGATCTGCCTATCCAGGTCGGACAGCTGCGAACGCAGCGAGCGAATGCGGGGGTGGTTCTCAAGGAGGGTCGTGGAGAGGTCGGCGATCTCGGTATTGATCTGGACGCGCCGTTCGACAAGGCGCTGCACGAGCGGCGACGACAGGACTTCCGGCATCGCCTCGATCGATCCGCCATTATCGAGCACGGAGCGAACTTCTTCCGCCTTGGCAACGGCGGCGGAACGTTCGGCCCTCACGCGGGAGAGCTCCGTGGAGAGTTCCGACAGCTGCTGGCTGGCGAGCGTCGCATTGTTCTGGCCAAGAAAGAGGTTGGAGCCGGATCGGAATTCGGCGGCACGCTCTTCGGCCACGCGCACCTGCTCGCGCAACTCCTCGATCTCGGGCGCGAGCCAGTCCGTCGCGTCCGCGTTGGCGACGAGCTTCGCTTCCTGCTGGATGCCGAGATAGGCATCGGCGATGGCATTGGGCACGGCGGCGGCAAGCGCGGGCTGCCGCGAGGAGAATTCGATCACGATGACGCGCGACCGCTCGACGCGATAGACCTTCAGCTGTTCGCGAACCGCGTCGATGACCCGCTGCTCGATAGACTGATCGGAGGAGTTCGATGCAAGGCCGAACATGGCCAGGAGACTGCGGAGTGGTGACCTGCTTGGAGCGAACTCTTCGTTGTTCACGAGATCGAGGTCGCGCACGACCGTGCGAAGGATGTCGGATGAAGAGACGAGTTCGACCTGGGAGGTGACCCCCTCCTCGTCGAGAATCGGCCTGTCGGCTTCCGCGGACTGTCCCGGCCTTGTGTAGACCGACTCGCGCGTCTCGATGAGAATACGCGTCGCCGCCTTGTAGTGAGGCGAGGCCAGCATGGAGAAGGCGAGGCCTGCAAAGGCTGCGATCAGGGCAACAGCGACGATGATCTTCCAGCTGCCGACAATGGCTCTCCAGAGTCTGGCAAGGTCGACATCGACGTCGCTTACATTCGGGTTCGTACCCTGCATTTCAATCTACTCCGGTGCAGATGGGTCCGAAAGTAAACGGCCATGGTAACCACGAAGTTAAGGAACGCTGCGCGGGAGCAGTCTCGATTGCGATATTTTGAGGTCCGGTTGGCAGCGCAATTTTACCAGCCATTAACCCTAACGCGGCGATAACGAAGACCGGACAGCCCCTCCCCGCACCGAGGAACAGTTGATCGCCATGAAGAAATCCGTCGCCGCCATTGCACTGCTGGGCATGGCCGCCATCTTGACCGGTTGCGGCAATTACCGGCCTGCGCCCAATGCCTTCCACGAGGCCATCAGCCAGCCCTACATTCTGGATGCCGGCGATCGGGTCCGGATCACCGTGTTCGAACAGGAATCGCTGACCAACGTCTATGCCGTCGACCAGGCAGGCTACATCTCCTTCCCGCTGATCGGCGCCGTGCCCGCGCGCGGGTACACGCTGGAACAGATCGAAGCCTACATGGCGGCCAGACTGAGCGACGGCTTCCTGCGCAATCCCGACATCACCGCCGAGATCGAACGCTACCGTCCCGTCTTCATCATGGGCGAGGTCGGCGCGGCGGGCCAATACACCTACGTGCCGGGCATGACGGTGCAGAAGGCAATCGCTGCAGCAGGCGGGTTCAGCGCCCGCGCCCACCAGGGCAGTGCCGACATCACCCGCGAGATCAACGGTGACATCATGACCGGGCGCGTTCCGATCTCCGACCCGGTGCTGCCCGGCGATACCGTCTTTGTTCGCGAACGGTTGTTCTGACAGGTGTCCACCAGACCGCTTCGCATCGTCCATTGCTTTCGGTCGCCCGTGGGCGGGATCTTCCGGCACGTGCGCGATCTTGTCGAAGCTCATGCCGCCGAGGGACACGAGATCGGGATCGTGTGCGATTCCTCGACGGGCGGCGATCTCGAGGAGCGCTACTTCGACAGCATAGCCCAACGCCTGGCGCTCGGTGTCTACCGGGTGCGCATGCAGCGCCATATCGGCCCCGGTGATCTCGGTGCGGCATGGCGCACCTATGGCGCAATCCGACGCATGGCCCCGGACATCCTGCACGGACACGGTTCCAAGGGCGGCGCCTATGCGCGTGTGTTCGGCACAATGATGCGCACGTCGGGACGGCGCGTGGCCCGCCTCTATTCGCCGCATGGCGGCGTGCTGCACTACGACCGCGACATCACGGGGCGCGGCCTGTTCTTCCTGGAACGCCGCATGGACCGGATGACCGACCACATGGTTTTCGTCTCGCAATACGAAGCAACCATGTTTGCCGAAAAGATCGGCCCGCCCCGCGCGCCGTCGACGATCGTCCATAACGGGTTGCGTGCGCCTGAGTTCGATGACGTCCCGCTGGTCCCACAGGCGGCCGACTTCCTCTATATCGGCATGATGCGCGACCTGAAGGGCCCCGACATCTTCATCGATGCGCTCGCCGAGGCGACCCGAACCGCCGGACGGCCCGTGTCCGCCGTCATGGTCGGGGCCGGCGACGATCTGCCGAAATACCGCGCGCAGGTCGAGCGCCTGGGCCTCTCACCGCAGGTGACTTTCCACGATCCGATGCCGGCCCGGCAGGCTTTCGCGATGGCGCGCAGCATCGTCGTGCCGTCGCGCGCGGAATCCATGCCCTACATCGTTCTCGAAGCGCTGGCGGCGGGCAAGCCGATGGTCGCGACGGCGGTCGGCGGGATACCCGAGATCTTCGTGGGGCGAACCGACCTGCTGATCCGTCCCGACGCCGCGCAGATGGCCGGCCGAATGGTCGAGGTCCTGGCCGACGAGGCCGCCTACGCCGAGCGCATGCCGCCGCGAAGCGAGCTCCGCCAGCGCTTCGGCGCAGACGTGATGGCACGCGAGATCGAGGCCATCTACCGCCAGCACGTCTAGCGGCGAAAGCCCGTCCATCAATGGTTTCTTAGTGGCTTTCGCGTATGCCCAAGGGCAATCTGCGAGAGGCCCATGAACAAGATCGACAAGCCGCACAGCTTCACCGTCGACGCCGTGCGCGCCCACGAGGACAGCGCGCCGCAGCGAGAGCCCGTGGGCAAGCTCAATCCCACCGCCATGCAGATCGCCAGCCAGTACCGGCGCGATACCATGTCCCCGGTGATGGTCAGCGGCACGCTGCGGCTGGTCGAATTCGCGCTGCTGCTTCTGGCGGGTGTCGGCGTCAGCCTTTGGTATGTCGGCGCACCAATGGGACTCAGTTTCCAGTATCTCGTGACGATCTTTCTGGGGGCCGCCATCGCCGTGCTGCTCTTGGAGATCAGCGAAGGATATCAGATGTCCTTCCTGCGCCGTCTCAGGCAAAACCTCGGCAGGGTCGTCCTCATCTGGGCCGGCACGCTGGCGCTGATCGCGCTCGGCGCTTTCTTTCTCAAGATTTCGCAGGATTTTTCGCGTGTCTGGTTCGCCGGATGGTTCGTGACCGGCCTGGCGCTGATGGTCTGCCTGCGCACCGTCATGTCCGCGCTGATCGTGCGCTGGGCGCGCAACGGCACGATGGAACGCCGTGCGGTGATCGTGGGCGGCGGCAAGGCGGCCGAAGGGCTGATCCGCTCGCTGGAGCGGGAACCTACCAACGACATCCGCATATGCGGCATCTTCGACGACCGTGACAACACGCGATCGCCACCGGTGGTGGCCGGCTACCCGAAACTCGGCACGGTCGAGGAACTGATCGAGTTCGCTCGCGTGGCGCGCATCGACATGCTGATCGTCTCGCTGCCAATCTCCGCGCAGGCGCGGGTCCTGTCGATGCTCAAGAAATTGTGGGTGCTGCCGGTCGACATCCGCATGTCGGCGCATTCCAGCGAACTCCGGTTCCGCCCACGGGCCTATTCCTACATCGGCTCGGTGCCGCTGCTCGACATTCTCGACAGGCCGATCAACGACTGGGATTCGGTCGCCAAGCGGGCCTTCGATATCGTCTTCAGCCTGTTGGGAATCATTCTCTTTTCGCCGGTCATGATCGCCACGGCGATCGCCATCAAGCTCGACAGCAAGGGCCCGGTGCTCTTCGTGCAGAAGCGCCATGGCTTCAACAACGAGGAAATCAACGTCTACAAGTTCCGCTCCATGTATGCGGATCAGTGCGATCCCACGGCCAAGCAGGCGGTGACGAAGGGCGATCCGCGGGTCACCCGCGTGGGCCGGTTCATCCGCAAGACCTCGATCGACGAGCTGCCGCAGTTCTTCAATTCGTTGAACGGATCGCTGTCGCTGGTCGGGCCGCGCCCGCACGCCGTGGCCGGCCAGTCGCACAACCGGCTCTATCATGAGGTGGTGGACGGCTACTTCGCCCGCCACAAGGTGAAGCCGGGCGTCACCGGCTGGGCCCAGATCAATGGCTGGCGCGGCGAGATCGACAGCGACGAGAAGATCCGCATGCGCACCGAATATGATCTGCACTACATCGAGAACTGGTCTCTGTGGTTCGACCTGAGCATCCTGTTCCTGACGCCGATCCGGCTTCTGAAATCGGAAAACGCCTATTGAATACCGCCACGCAGACGCTGCCCGCCGATGTCGTCAACGCGAAGCTGATCTCGCTGATCGGCACGGCAGCGGTGTTTTGCGGCGTCTTCCTGTCCGGCTTCGTCATCAACGAGCCCGCGCCTTATGAGCTCTATCTGGCAGGGGTGATCGCCATCGCGTTCCTCTTCGGCCTCAGGATCCCGGCCGCGCTTGCCCCTCTCCTCGCGTTGCTGATGCTGTTCGTAATCGGCGGCATGATCGCCATGACACAAATGGCCGATCTGAGGGATACGCCGCTCTATCTCGCCGTCACCTTCTTCCTGTCGCTGACGGCGGTGTTTTTCGCGGCCATCCTGATTGCCATGCCGGGCCTGTTCCGGATCGTCTTCCTGGCCTGGACGGTGGCGGCCATGGCGACCGGCCTGCTCGGCATTCTGGGCTATTTCGGGCTGACGGGTGGAAGCTTCACCCTCTACGACCGTGCGGCTGGAGCCTTCAAGGATCCCAATGTCTTCGGCCCCTATCTCGTGCTGCCGGCGACCTATCTCTTCCACAGGCTGATGAGCGGCAATCCAGTAAAGATGCCGCTCTATGTCGGCGTGCTTCTTTTCCTGTCGCTGGCCATCCTCCTGTCGTTCTCGCGCGGCGCCTGGGGGCTCTATTTCTTCTCGCTGGCTGCCGTCACCGGTGCCCTCTTTATCCAGAGCACCAGCGGCGCGTTTCGGCTCAGGATCACGGTGATGGCCGTGTTCGCGGCACTTGCCATCGGCATTGCGGCGACCATCGCGCTGCAGATCCCGGCCATCGCGGACCTTTTCGTGCAGCGGGCGCAACTGGTGCAGGAATATGACGGGGCGCGGCTCGGCCGCTTCGCGCGCTATGCCATCGGGTTCGAACTCGCCATGGAGCGTCCGCTGGGGATCGGCGCGCTCGTGTTTGGCCGCATGTATGGCGAGGACACGCACAACATTTGGCTTAAGGCGCTACTGGACTACTCGTGGCTCGGCTTCGCAGCCTATCTGACGCTCATCGTCTGGACCATCGCCGGCGGCTTCAGGATCCTGTTCCGCGACCGGCCGTGGCAGCCTTTCCTTGTCTGCGCCTATGTCGTCTTCATCGGCCATGTGCTCCTGGGCACGGTAATCGATACCAATCACTGGCGGCATTTTTACATATTGCTGGGCATCATCTGGGCCGCCATGGCCCTCGAAGCCCGCCACCAGCGGGCGATGGTGCTGGCCCGGGCGTCAGCCATCTGACTTCCAGCTCGGCTGGGCTGCCGCGATGCCGGCATTGCCGCCCAAGAAAAAGGCCGCCGGTCTCCCGGCGGCCTTCCGATTTGTACTTGCGGGCGCCCCTATTCGGCTGGCGTATCCGACATATCGGCGATCAGCGCCTCGGGGGCATCCTTCGCGGCCTGCTTGCGGCGTTCCTCGATGATGAGGTCGTCGCGCGCTGTGGCGATGCGGCGGATCTGCGCCATCGTGCCGCCGGTACCGGCGGGGATGAGACGGCCCACGATGACGTTTTCCTTCAGACCCTGCAGCGTATCGACCTTGCCGGCCACCGAAGCTTCGGTGAGCACGCGGGTCGTCTCCTGGAAGGAGGCGGCCGAGATGAAGGACGGCGTCTGCAGCGAAGCCTTGGTGATGCCGAGCAGGACGGGCTGACCTTCGGCGGGCTTCTTGCCCTCCTCGACCAGACGATCGTTGATCTGCTGGAACTCCACCTCGTCGACATGGTCGCCCGGGATGTAGGTCGAGTCGCCCTGTGCCGTGATCTCAACCTTCTGCAGCATCTGGCGAACGATCACCTCGATGTGCTTGTCGTTGATGACCACACCCTGCAGACGATAAACCTCCTGAATCTCGTTGACGAGATAGGAAGCCAACGCCTCGACGCCCTTGATGGCAAGGATATCGTGCGGTGCCGGGTTGCCGTCGAGAATGTAGTCGCCCTTCTCGATGGTGTCGCCTTCCTGAAGGTGGAACGGCCTGCCCTTGGGGATCAGGTACTCGACCGGCTCCAAACCCTCATCATGCGGCTCGACGATGATGCGGCGCTTGTTCTTGTAGTCGCGCCCGAAGCGGATCGTGCCGTCGATCTCGGCGATGACGGCGTGATCCTTTGGACGACGTGCTTCGACAAGCTCGGCCACGCGCGGCAGACCACCGGTGATGTCCTTGGTCTTGGCGCTTTCCATCGGCACACGGGCGATAACGTCGCCAGGCGCAACCATGGCACCGGGTTCAACCGACAGGATCGATTCCACCGACAGGAGGAAGCGGGAGTCGTTGCCCTTGGCCATTTTCGACACCTTGCCCTTGTCGTCGAGCACGGTGATGGCCGGCTTGAGGTCGGAACCGCGTGGCGTGGACCGCCAGTCGATGACCTCGCGCTTGGTGATGCCGGTCGACTCGTCGGTCGCCTCCTGCACGGAAATACCCTCGACCAGATCCTCGAAAGCGATCTTGCCGCCCAACTCGGTGAGAATCGGACGCGTGTAGGGATCCCACTCCGCAAGACGCTGGCCACGCTTTACCGTGTCGCCATCATCGACGAAGACGCGGCTACCGTAGGTGAGGCGGTGAACGGCGCGCTCCTTGCCAGCCTCATCCAGGATGACCACAGCCATGTTGCGGCCCATGGCCACGAGGTGGCCGTCGGAGTTGCGCACCACGTTGCGGTTGCGGACGGCAACCGTGCCCTCGTAGGAAGCTTCCAGGAAGGACTGGTCGGCAACCTGCGCTGCGCCGCCCATGTGGAAGGTACGCATGGTGAGCTGGGTACCCGGCTCACCGATCGACTGGGCGGCGATGACGCCGACCGCTTCGCCGATATTGACCGGCGTTCCGCGTGCCAGATCGCGGCCGTAGCAGACCGCACAGACACCAACCCGCACGTCGCAGGTCAGCGCGGAGCGAATGCGCACGGACTGGATGCCGGCACCTTCGATCGCGTCGATGTCACGCTCGTCCATGAGCGTGCCGCCCTTCACGATGACATCGCCCGAAAGCGGGTGGAGGATGTCTTCGAGCGCCGTGCGGCCCAGGATGCGCTGGCCGAGCGAGGCCACGACCTGACCGGCATCGACAATCGGCTGCATGGTGAGGCCGTTCTCGGTGCCGCAATCGGGGATCACGACGATGCAGTCCTGTGCCACGTCGACGAGGCGGCGCGTCAGATAGCCGGAGTTGGCCGTCTTCAGAGCCGTATCGGCGAGGCCCTTGCGGGCGCCGTGGGTCGAGTTGAAGTACTCAAGAACCGTCAGACCTTCCTTGAAGTTCGAGATGATCGGCGTCTCGATGATTTCGCCCGACGGCTTGGCCATGAGGCCGCGCATGCCGGCGAGCTGGCGCATCTGGGTGGGCGAACCACGCGCACCGGAGTGCGACATCATGTAGATCGAGTTCATCGGCTTCTGACGGCCATCCTCATTGAACTCGATGGACTTGATGCGCGCCATCATCTGGTCGGCGACCTTCTCCGAGCACTTGGCCCAGGCATCGACGACCTTGTTGTACTTCTCGCCCTGCGTGATCAGGCCGTCATTGTATTGCTGCTCGTATTCCTTGGCGAGCGCCTCGGTCTCGGCGACCAGGGCAGCCTTGGTGTCCGGGATCAGCATATCGTCCTTGCCGAACGAGATGCCGGCCTTGCACGCACGCGTGAAGCCGAGCGACATGATGCGGTCGCAGAAGATCACGGTCTCCTTCTGACCGCAGTGGCGGTACACGGTGTCGATCATCTTGGAGATGTTCTTCTTGGTCATCTCCTGATTGACGATGTCGAAGGGCACGTTGACGTTTCTCGGCAGGATCTCGCCAATGAGCATGCGGCCGGGCGTCGTGTCATAGATCTTGGAAACCGGCTTGCCATCCTGATCGACGGTCTTGTAGCGACCCTTGATCTTGGCATGCAGCGTAACCGCATTGGATTCCAGCGCATGGTGCAATTCGCCGATGTCGGCGAATGCCATACCCTCGCCCGGCTCGTTCTCGTTGGAGATCGACAGGTAGTAGAGGCCGAGAACCATGTCCTGCGACGGCACGATGATCGGCGCGCCGGAGGCGGGGTGCAGGATGTTGTTGGTCGACATCATGAGCACGCGCGCTTCGAGCTGGGCTTCCAGCGAAAGCGGAACGTGAACAGCCATCTGATCGCCGTCGAAGTCGGCGTTGAAGGCCGTGCAGACGAGCGGGTGCAGCTGGATCGCCTTGCCTTCGATCAGAACAGGCTCAAAAGCCTGGATGCCGAGGCGGTGGAGCGTCGGTGCGCGGTTGAGCAGCACCGGATGCTCTCGGATGACCTCGTCGAGGATATCCCAGACTTCCGGCTTTTCCTTCTCGACCAGCTTCTTGGCCTGCTTGACGGTCGAGGAATATCCCTTGGCGTCGAGACGGGCGTAGATGAAGGGCTTGAAGAGTTCGAGCGCCATCTTCTTGGGCAGGCCGCACTGGTGCAGCTTGAGCTCCGGACCCGTCACGATGACCGAACGACCGGAATAGTCGACGCGCTTGCCGAGCAGGTTCTGACGGAACCGGCCCTGCTTGCCCTTGAGCATGTCGGAGAGCGACTTCAGCGGGCGCTTGTTGGCACCCGTGATGACGCGGCCGCGGCGGCCGTTGTCGAACAGGGCGTCGACCGCCTCCTGAAGCATGCGCTTCTCGTTGCGGATGATAATGCCGGGCGCACGCAGTTCGATCAGCCGCTTGAGGCGGTTGTTGCGGTTGATGACGCGGCGGTAGAGATCGTTGAGATCCGACGTCGCGAAGCGGCCGCCGTCCAGCGGCACCAGCGGGCGCAGGTCGGGCGGGATGACCGGAACGATCTTCATGATCATCCACTCGGGACGGTTGCCCGACTCGATGAAGTTCTCGACGACCTTGAGACGCTTCAGCAGCTTCTTCTGCTTCAGCTCGGACGTGGTCGAAGCCAGGTCCGAACGCAGATCACCGGCGATCTTTTCCAGTTCCATCACGGCCAGGAGGTCGTGAATGGCTTCCGCGCCGATCATGGCGGTGAAGGAATCCTCGCCGAATTCGTCGACGGCCATCATGTACTCTTCCTCGGACAGGAGCTGGTGCTCCTTGAGCGAGGTGAGGCCGGGCTCGGTGACGATGTAGTTCTCGAAGTAGAGGACGCGCTCGATATCCTTGAGCGTCATGTCCAGCAGCGTGCCGATGCGCGAAGGCAGCGACTTCAGGAACCAGATATGCGCGACCGGAGCGGCGAGCTCGATATGGCCCATGCGCTCGCGCCGAACGCGCGACAGCGTGACCTCGACGCCACACTTCTCGCAGATGACGCCCTTGTACTTCATGCGCTTGTACTTGCCGCACAGGCACTCGTAGTCCTTGATCGGTCCGAAGATGCGCGCGCAGAACAAGCCGTCGCGCTCCGGCTTGAAGGTCCGGTAGTTGATCGTCTCCGGCTTCTTGATCTCGCCGAACGACCACGACTGAATCTTCTCAGGGGAAGCCAGCGAAATCCGGATGGAATCGAAGGTCTGCGCCGGCGCCTGAGGGTTGAATAGATTCATGACCTCTTGGTTCATGCCGTTCTCCTTGACGGGGCGTCTGCCCCTTTGTCCTAACGTATCGGGGACCGTTCCGTTCGGTCCCGGCTGCGCCGCGGAAGCTGTCCCGCGGCGCTCCTGTCATTATTCCGCCGCGTCGGGCAGGCGCTGCGGCTCGAGGTCGACTTGCGAATTCAGCAGTTCGACATTGAGACCCAGCGAGCGCATTTCCTTGACGAGAACGTTGAAGCTCTC
>Ga0008835_100678_pt1 | contig 26538 bp, 27 predicted proteins | sample HotLakConsoUCCRE_FD_62215 | JGI IMG/M metagenome (GOLD analysis project Ga0008835, IMG submission 62215) | Hypersaline microbial mat communities from Hot Lake, Washington, USA - Hot Lake Consortium UCC-RE (Hybrid Assembly) ... | reverse complement strand
AGCGGCACGAAGAGGAAGTGGTACATCGCGGTCATCGCGAATTGCAGGCGCGAGAGCTCTACAACATCGAGTTCCATGGTTTCCGTCTCCTCGACTCAAGGCGCGGACGGATGGGCCGCGCCTGATCCGTCTTGAGGCGGAAGCCGGGGGGGCACCTTGACCCAGATCAAAAAGATATATTCAAGATATGATTTTCAATGCCAAGCATTCGTCGCTGGCGACCAGGTCGCCCGCGCGATGCGTGCTCAGCAAGATCGCCGCCTCCGGCAGATGGGCGCGGATGGCCGCAAGCGTACGCGCGGCAGTGGCGGCGTCGAGCCCCTCGGTCGGCTCGTCCAGCAGCACGATGCGCGGGCGGCGCAGAAGCACGCGGGCCAGCGCCACGCGCCGCGCCTCCCCGCCCGACAACCCGCTGCCGCCTTCGCCGAGCATCAGGTCGAGACCTCCGCGCGGCCCGAGCGCCGGGGCGAGGTCGAGCGCCATGAGCAGCGCCCACATCTCGGCATCGCTGGCCTCGGGGCTGGCCAGGCGAAGGTTGTCGCGGATCGTGCCCGACACGAGGCGGCTTTGCTGCGGCAGGAACCCGAGTTGGGCGCGCAGCGCGGGTTCGCGCAGGGTGCAAAGGTCGGTGCCCCCGCTTGAGATGCGCCCGGTGAGAGGCGGGGCAAGGCCCGCGATCATGGCAAGCAGGGTGGATTTCCCGCCGCCCGACCGCCCCGTCAGCGCGACCATGCGACCTGGTGGGATATCGAGGTCGACGGGTGCCATCAGTGGCCGCGATCCGCCCGGTGCGGCCACGGTCACGCCGCGCAGCGTCAGGCCCGACAGCCGCCCCGACGGCGGTGCGCCGTTCGGCAAATCCTGGGCCGAACCGATGACGGGGGCGATCCGGGCGGCCGCATCGCGCATCCGGCCGATCTCGGCCACGCCACGGTGGAGCGGCGCCAGAACCTCGGCCATGGCAAGCGCCGCAAAGACGGCGATGGCTGCCAGCGCCGGCGCCAGCACCCCCTCGGCCGCCATCACGCCGCCCACCGCCAATGCTGCGCCCGCCGCCAGCAGCGCACTGCCCGAGGCCAGCGCGCTGGCCCGCCGATCAAGGAGGGCAAGCCGCCGCTCGGCCCCGCGCGCGGCGGCGTCATGGGCCAGCACGCGGGTGCGCTGAGCAGGAAGGGCACCGGCAAAGGCCAGCGCCGTGCGGGCGCGCAGGTGTTCGATGCTGGCCGTGCGAAGGGCCTGACGCGCAGCCTCGGCCTCGGCGGCAGGCGCAATGGCGGCGCGGCCCGCGACAAGCACGGCCAGCGTGCCGCCCGCAAGCAGAATGCCCACGACCCAGCCTGCCAAGACAGGCGCCACCAGCCAGGCCAGCAGCCCCGCCGCCAGGGCCAACGTCAATGCGCCTGCCAGCAGCGGAAAGATCAGCCGGATCGCGATGCCATCCAGCGCGTCCACATCCGCCGTCACCCGGTTGAGCATCGCGGGGCTGCGCAGACGGGCGAGCGCATCGGCATCCTGCCGGGCAAGACCGGACAGCACCCGCACCCGCAACCGCGCCAGCGCGCGCAACGTCGCGTCATGAGTCAGCACCCGCTCGCCATAGCGCGCCGCCGTCCGCCCCAGTGCCAGAAACCGCACCCCCGCCGAGGGGCGGAAGACGTCGAAGGCGATGCCAAGCCCGGCCAGCCCCGCTGCGCCAGAAGCGGTGATGAACCAGCCCGACAGGCCCAGCAGCGCCGCGCCAGCCACAAGCACCGTGACCGACAGCATCAGGCCGCGCGACAGCGCCGCGCGTTCCTCGGCCCAGATCAGGCGGGCGATGCGCCACAGCGGGCTCATGCCGCGCCCTCCATTCCGGGGCCGCCCAACACCAGCTGCCGATCCATCGCGGCGGCCAGCGCCGGGTCGTGCGTGGCCACGATCAGCGTCGCGCCGCGCGCCTTGAGGGCAAGGAGCGCCGCGATCACCTCCGCCGCGGTTTCCGGGTCCAGATCGGCGGTCGGCTCATCGGCCAGCACCACGGCGCGGCGGGACAGGGCGGCGCGCGCCAGCATCAGCCGCCGCGCCTCGCCGCCCGACACGCCGCCGCCCATCTCGCCCAGCACGGTGTCGAGACCTTTCGGCAGGCGCGCGACCACCTCATCTGCTGCCGCCAATCCGAGCGCCGCGGCGATGTCCTCCTCGGTCGGCGCGCCATGTGCCCCCAGGACCAGCCCCTCGCGCAGCGGCCCGTCAAGGAATTGCGCCGCCTGCGGCACCCAGGCGACCTGCGCGCGCCAGGCATCGGCACTGGCGGCCTCAAGTGGTGCCGCATCGAGCAGAACGGCGCCGTCATCGGGCATCTCAAGACCGCCGATCAGCGCGATCAGGGTCGATTTTCCGCTGCCCGACGGCCCGGTCAGCGCGACCGCCGCGCCCGGCAAGATGGTCATGTCGGGAAACTGCACGGCGCCCTTGCGCAACCCGGACAAGGTGATTGCCGGAGCGCAGGCAGCGGCGGCAGCCGGGCCGCCCGCGCCCAGTATCTCCGGCCCCTGTGCCTGCTCCAAAGCCACCAGTTCTCGTGCGACGGCCAAGGCGGCGGCCTTGTCATGCCAGGCACCGGCCAGATCGCGCAGCGGCTGGAAGAACTCGGGCGCGAGCATCAACACGAACACACCCTCGGAGAGCGTGAGGGGCGTCGACCACGCGCCAAAACCCAGTTCGCCCAGCAAGGCGAAGCCCACATAGACCGCCACCATCGCCACGCCGATGGCCGAGAACAGCTCCAGCACGGTCGAGGACAGGAAGGCCACGCGCAGGACCGCCATCGTGCGCGCGCGCAACCCTTCGGCCCGGTCGGCGAAATCCGCTCCCATCCGGTCCCGCGCGTCAAGCAGTCGGATATCGGTCAGCGCCGCCAGCCGGTCGCCCAACAGGCCCGAAAGCGATCCGATCTCGTCCATCTGCCGCTCGCTTGCCTGCCGCGCGGCCAATCCCACCAGCGCCATGAACACCGGGATCAGCGGCCCCGCGACCGCCAGGATCAGCGCCACCGCCCAGGACATCACGCCCGAGGCCGCAAGAAAGACCAGCGGCAGGACCGCCGCCCGCAACGATGCGGGGCGGTAACGCAGGACATAGGGCCCCAGCATCGGCAGCTTGTCGGTGAGCAGGGCCGCGACACTGGCAGACGGGCTGCGGGCCGCCCGCGGCGACAGGCGATCCTGGAGGGCCAGAAGCGCCGCGCGCTCCCGCGCAAGGATACGGTCCGTGGCCCGGTCAAGGATTGCCGCGGTCCAAAGGCCCAGCCCGATGCGCAGCCCCCCTGCGCTCAGAAAAAGCGCCGCCATGGCCCAGATCAGTGCCGGCGCCGCCGTGTCCGCCACCAGCCGCCCGAATACCGTTGCGACAGCCGCCGCCATGATCATCCACAATAGCCCCGCGGCCACGCTCATCGCGCCCGCGCGCGCGATCGCGCCGGCCTCGGGCTGCAGGGCCTTGGCCAACCGATGCTCGGCGGCATCTTGCGGTTTCTTGTTCAAACGGCGCATTTCGGATATATGTTTATTGCGCCTGCCGTGCGTGCGACCTGATGTGGATCAAGGCCCGCACCGGCGCGCGGCGATACCGCGACGGGGAACAAGAGGGGTGCCGGATGCGGCTGACCACCAAGACCAACCTCGCGATGCGGGTGCTCATGGCTTGCGCCGTGAACCGGGGGGCAGTGCTGCGCAAACATGAGCTGGCCGCCTCCATCAACGCGTCCGAGGCGCATCTGGCCGTGGTCATCAACCAGCTCTCGCGGCTGGGCTTCATCACCACGTTGCGCGGACGGAACGGCGGGCTGTCGCTGCGGCTGGCGCCCGAGGATATCTCGGTCGGCAAGGTGTTCCGCCTGTTCGAGGGGGGCCTGCCGCTGGCCGAGTGTTTCGACCGCGCCGCCAATACCTGCCCCCTGTCGTCTTGCTGCCGATTGAACACCTCCATCGCGCGCGCGCTGGAGGCCTTTTTCCGCGAGTTGGACGGCGTCACGCTGGCCGACCTCGTGGCCGGAAACGCCGGCCTGTCGCGGCTCCTGCTGGTCGATGCGGCGGATCTGGCCTGACCGCCACCCAAGGATCAATCCCGGGCGACGCCTGTCGATGCCTGCGGGCGCAGACTGTCCCGCGCCGTGCGAAAGATTTCCGCCACCTGCCGGAACCGCGCGCCATGGGGCGAGGTCGCGCGCCAGGCCAGCACGACGCGCCGCGGGCAGGCGCCCGGCAGCGGCGTCAGCACGACATCATGCGCCCGGGCGATGCCCGCATCGACGGCCAGTTGCGGCAGGAGCGTGATCCCCAGGCCTTCCTCGACCATCGACAGCAGGGTCGGCAGGCTGGTCGCGGCAAAGGCATCGCCCGGCGGCGTGCCCATCTCCGTGTAGGCCTCAAGCGCGTGACGTTGCAGGCAATGCCCCTTTTCCAGCAGGAGCAGTGACGCCGCCGCGAGCTTCGCGCCCGTCAGCTCGGCGCTCCGGGTCAGCGGATGGCCCTGCGGCGTCGCCAGCTGGTAGCCATCGTCGAACAGGGGCGCGGTCTCGACATTGCCAAGGTCATGGGGCAGCGCCACGAGGATCAGGTCTAGCCGCCCCGCCACCAGCCCCTCGACAAGGTTTTCGGTCAGCTCCTCGCGCAGGAAAACGCGCTGCTCGGGCCAGAGCGCGCGCAAGAGCGGCAGCGCCCGCGGCACGAGGAAAGGGCCTACCGTCGGGATCGCGCCCAGCCGCAGATCGCCCTGCAGCGTGCCCGCCTGCGTCCGCGCCAGCGTCTCGATATCGGCAACGTCGTTCAGCACCACGCGCGCCCGACGCACCACCTCGGCCCCAAGGGGGGTCAGCATTACCGAGCGCTTCGAGCGTTCGGCCAGCGTCACGCCCAGCCGTTCCTCCAGTTCGCCGATCGCGGTGGACAGGGTAGGTTGGGTGACATGGCAGAGCTCGGCCGCGCGCGAGAAATTCAGCGTGTCGGACAGGGCAACGAGAAAGCGGAGCTGGCGGAGCGTGGTCACCGTACCTAATATATAGGTTTTTCGAATGACTGCCAGTCATTCAATCAATTTCTAAAATGTTTTTGCTTCGCCTATCCCTCCGGCATCGCAACACGAACCCCAAGAGGATGCCATGAACGCCATCACCCCCGCCGTGACCCCAGCAGGCCTGCCCCGGATGAACGAACCCGCCCCCGATTTCGCCGCCCTGACCACGCATGGCATGCGGTCGCTGTCGGATTACCGGGGCAAATGGCTGATCCTGTTCTCGCACCCGGCGGATTTCACGCCGGTCTGCACGACCGAATTCACCGCCTTCGCGCGCCGGGCCGATGATTTCGCCGCGTTGAACACGGAGCTGCTGGGCCTGTCGATCGACAGCCATTACGCGCATATCGCCTGGGTCCGGTCGATCAAGGAAAGCTTCGGCGTGGACATCACCTTCCCGATCATCGCCGATCTCGACATGAAGGTGGCGCAGGCCTACGGCATGATCATGCCCGGCGCGTCCGACACGCAGGCGGTACGCGCCACCTTCGTGATCGACCCCGAGGGCGTGCTGCGCGCCATGGTCTATTACCCGATGACCAACGGCCGGTCGGTCGAGGAATTCCACCGGCTGATCGTGGCACTGCAGACCTCGGCCGCGCACAAGGTGGCAACGCCCGAGAACTGGCATCCCGGCCAGCCGGTCATCGTGCCGACGCCGCAGACCACCCAGGCCGCCGAGGCCCGCATGGCCGAGGGCCTGGATACGATCGACTGGTATTTCAGCACCAAGATGCTGTGAACCCAAGCGAACCAACCCGCGGAGCCTCGCCCAGGCGGACGAGGCTCCGTGTCCACGAGAAGCCCTGAAATGACGGACCGTACACTTGCGTTCCGCCACCGTGCCATGGCGCGGGCGGCTGATCTCCGGCGCGCCGCCTTGATCGAGATCATCGCGTGATGGAGCGATTTGACACCTTGTTTCATGGGATGGAGCGGGGTGCGGAAACATGAATCTCGTGATCGCCATGCTCGGTGCGTTGATCCTTGCCGGTGTGGCCCTCGCTACCCTCGTGCTTCGTGACCGGCGCGCCGATGGCGCGGAATGGACCAGGCTTTCCGATCTGCAACCTGCCGACCCCGTGCGGTTCGATCCGGCCATGATCGCCGACCTGCCCGAACCGGCGCGGCGCTATTTCACCCACACGATCCAGCCCGGAACCCTGCTCCTGCCGGTGGCCGAGATCGACATAAGCGGCCAGTTCAGCCTCGGGACCAAAAACAAGCCCGACTACCGACCGATGATTGCGCGCCAGATCCTCGCCGTGCCCGAGGGGTTCGTCTGGGCCATGCGCACCCGCGGGGGGATGCCCGTGTCGGGATCGGACTCCGGTTTCTGGACGCGGTTCCGCATCTTCTGGCTGATCCCCGTTGCGCGGTTGGGGGGAGATCCGGATCATCGACGCTCGGCCTTCGGTCGTTATGTGGCGGAGGCCGTGATCTGGGCGCCGGCGTCCCTGTTGCCCGGACAGCGCGTCACATGGGAGGGCGTGGACGACACCACCGCCCGCGTGACTGTCCGCCACGGTGACATGATTCAGGCGGTGGACGTGACGGTCGACGCCGAGGGCAGGCCCATCGTCGCCTCCTTCCTCCGCTGGAGCGACGCGAACCCCGACAAGGTGCACCGGCTGCAACCCTTTGGCGCCGTCATGTCGGACTTTCGCGACGTCGGGGGATACCACCTTCCGTTCCACGTCGAGGCGGGCAACATGTTCGGCACCGAGGACTATTTCCCCTTCTTCATCGCGGAGGTGTCGGCGATCCGCTTTCCGCGGGCCAGCCGTTCGGTGCCCGCATGATCTGACCTGATCGGCTCGCATGGCTTGCCTTCACCGCGTCACGGACCCGTGGACCCCGTGATGAACGCCCTGATGTCGCGGGTCAGGTCGGCGTCATGGCCAAGCCAGATGTGGCCGCCATCGGGATAGATGACGAGATGCGCCCCCGGAATGCGGTCGGCCAGCAGGCGTGCCGTGTCGGCAGTGCCGAAGAGATCGTCGTCGCAGGACAGGATCAGGGTCGGCACGGCGATCCGGTCGAAGGCTGTGAGGGAAGGCGCCCCGGCCCAGGCGCCGTCGTTGCGCATGCCGAGAGTCTTGCGGCTGATCGGCATCAGACCCTGGCGGATCAGATCGGCCCGGCGCCGTTCCTCGGGCGTGACGCGGGTCAGCAGCGCCGGATCGGTCGCCAGCAGCGTGCGCAGCAGCATATCCGGCGCAAGTGTTGCGAAGGCCCAGAACCACGCGTCCGACGCCAGCACCCGCTCGACGGCGAGGCGTTGCACGGCGCTGAACGCCACAGGATCGCGGCCGGTCAGGTTCGCCGCCGGAACGATCAAGGCGAGGTGCGAACAGCGGTCCGGGTGGCGCAAGGCGAATTCGGCCGCGGTCAGCGCCCCGGCCGATCCGCCTGCGACCGCGATGCGGTCGAAGCCGAGATGGTCGAGCAATTCCACCAGCACATCAGCCTGATTGGCGGGCGACGCATCCGGCGGAAAGCCACTGCGCAGGTAGCCAAAGCGCGAAGGCGCCACGATCTGGAAGCCTGCCTCGCGCAGGCCATGGGCGAACAGGAGCCCCTGATCGAAGCCTCCGCCGGTGCCGTGGATCATCATCAAAGGTGGCCCATGCCCCTCGATCGCGTATTCGAGCGGCCCGGCCGTGGTCGCGATGACACTGCTGCGGCGGGCGATGCGGGCCTCTGCCGCGGCAAGGCTGGCACGAAAGCTGCCCGCAGCCCAGACCCCTGCCGCCAGCGTCAGGCCGCCAAGGCCGGTCAGCACGGTCCGCCGCTTCACCATCGCAGAGCCTCGATCGCGACGCACGCCTGCGCGGCTCATCCGACGCATCCGCCTACTCCGCGGGACTGGGGGCAGGGGCCGCGCCGCCTGGCCGCGATGGCCGGCGCCCATGTGGCGAGGAAGAAGACCGGATGCGACCCGCTGATCTCGCCAAAACTGTCGGCGGCCCAGTCGGGGAACAGGATGTACATCCCGATCGAACACCAGGTGATCATGAAGGTGAGCACGAGGAAGGGAGCCAGGACCCAAGTCGGTACTCGGTCATGACTCGACGGAACGGGCGCCATCGACATGCTCCACGCGAGGGATCAGTGCGTGGTTGCCCGTCTATGCGATTTGTCAGATCGGAGCCGTGATGTGGATCAGATGGCGCTGGTCTGCGTGACCGGGCGTGTGTGGCGGACCGTGACGGTGCGACGGGCAGCCCTCGACACCGTTGGCCGCAGCGAAAGTCTCACCCGCATGGAGATGAGGGCGCATGTCGCGCGACCGCAGCGCGCGGTCCGCACCGGGTGCTGAGTGGCAGTGTGCGCAGCTCTCGGTGCGGTGTTCGGCGCGACAGGTCGAGGATCTCGTCGAAGTGCTGCATCGTCTTCCCGTTCGCCCGCTGTGGCTCCTGGGTGATCGAGGAACGAGCAGGCACAGCCGCGCGGCCGGGGGGCGCAGACCGGCAGCCGCCCCTGTCAGTCCTCGCGCGACTCCTCGGGCGCTTCGCCGCTCTCCTCCGTCCGCTCGTCGTCCCTCGGCTCATCCACCAGCGGCGGCTTCGACCGGGCGCCGGGGCGGCCAGGTTCGCCTGCTCCCGGTGCATGGGCGTCGACCTGCTCATGCCAGTTCTGGTTCTGGACATGGCTGCTGTCGTGACCGCGCTGGTCCGAGTGGCGGGAGGTGTCGCGGTTCGACAGGATTTCGTTGTCGGGAAGCGGATCGACATCGTCGGGCGCCATTCCCCCCGTGCCGTCACCCTTGCCCTGATCCTGTTGGCCGGGTCCGAACTTCTTGCCGCTAGCGTGTGCCATCTGATCCTCCATCGGTACGCTCGTCTCCTTCAACCGACGGGTCCGGCGCAATGTTCCCAAATCGCGAGAAAGCTTGCACCTGCGGACGCTCAGCGGACAATCGGTGGAAACACGGTCACTTGACCGGCTGACCCGGCGGAACGCATCAGGCGGATTCCGGCGATGGAGGGTGCGGCGGCCGGTGACCGCTTGCGCCCGGCCGATGCGCCGGTCATGGAGTCGGCATGGAACGAGCACGAACAGAATGACGGCTTCATCTTTGCAGGGCCTTGGCTGGTCGCAGGACTTTGCCGACCGACTGGGCCCCGACGACGCCGGGCTGGCGCCCGCCCGCGTCGCGATGGTGCACCGCTCGCGGCTGATGGTGGAAACCGGCGCCGGTCAGGTGCGCCTCGATCCCTCCGCCCCCGCGACCACCACGGATTTCGCGGTCGGGGATTGGGTGATGATGGAGCCCGAAACCCGCAGGTTGGTGCGCAGGCTCGAGCGGCGCACGCTGCTGAGCCGCCGCACCGAGGGTGGCCGCTTCCCGCAACTGGTGGTGGCGAACGTGGACACGATGTTCATCGTCACCTCTTGCAACGAGGATTTCAGTCCGGCCCGGCTGGAACGCTATCTCGCATTGGTGAACGAGGCCGGGATCGCCTCGGTGATCGTCCTGACCAAGGTCGATCAGGTGGACGACGCGGAGGTCTATCGGGCCGAGGCCGACGCCTTGCAGCGCGACCTTCCCGTGGTCTTGCTGAACGCAAAGATGCCGGATGCCGCCCTCATCCTGGCTCCGTGGTGCCGGCCCGGTCAGACCGTGGCCCTGATCGGCTCATCGGGTGTGGGCAAGTCGACGCTTCTGAACACCCTGGCCGACAAGGCGCCCGATGACGCGCAGCCGACCGGGGGCATCCGCGAGGGCGACGCCAAGGGGCGCCACACCACCACGTCCCGGTCGCTTCACGCCATCGCCGGCGGCGCCTGCGCGATCGACACGCCCGGAATGCGGACACTGCACGTCAGCGATGCCGGAGCCGGTCTCGACCAGGTCTTTGCCGAGGTCACCGACCTGGCCCCGATGTGCCGGTTCAGGGACTGTACCCATGCCCACGAGCCGGGCTGCGCCGTTCAGGCAGCCGTCGCGGCCGGCGCGTTGTCGGCGGCGCGGCTGGATCGCTGGCGCAAGCTCGATGCGGAAAACCACGCCAACACACCGGTGCAAGGCGGCCCCCGCGGCAACAAGACCAGCATCCCGGGCCGGAAGCGCCGGTGACGGCGCGGGCTGCGTGGCATCTGCCCGGGTGACCAGTCGTGTGTCCGCGACGTCCGATCCCGGTCGCAGTCATCGGGTTCCGCAAGGTTGACCGCACATCGAGCTTTCGAGCCTTGATCGCGGGCTCATTACATCCATATACCATCCACAAGGATGGTGAAGATGGCAAACCCGACCCCCCTGCGCGCGCCGCTGCCAGACAGCGAAAAGCTCACGATCAACCTGGGCTACGTCGACCTCGGGCGGATCGAACTGTTGGTGCAGGAAGGCTTCTACGCCAACCGCAGCGACTTCATCCGCACGGCGATCCGCAAGCAGCTCGACCTGCACGGCGACGTCATCGGCAGCACGATCGAGCGGCATACCTTCGACATGGGCCTGCGGGACTATGGGCGCCCGGAGCTGGAAGCGTGCCGTGCCGCCGGCGAGGTGCTGCATGTGAAGGTGGTCGGGCTGGTGCGCATCGCGGCTGACGTCTCGCCCGACCTGGCGCGGGCGACCATCGGCTCCATCAACGTTCTTGGCGGCCTGCAGGCGTCGGCCGAGGTCAAGAGTATCCTCGCCGATCGTATTCGGTAGCAGTCAAAGGACGACCCCCATGAAGATTTTCGGCTCGCGCAGGCCCGGAGCGGTGTTCCGGCACCTGAAGGGCGGCGTCTCGGCGTCGGACTTCGCCACCGATCTGGTCCACCGCACGCTCGCGCGGCACGGCCTGGCCGCGGCACCGGCGGCGGCGATGCCAGCCGGGGCGGCTGCCCCGAACATCCACACCACACCTCCGCGTGGCGGCCCCGGCCACCCGGAAGGGGCGCGTTTCGCGGAAGACCGGTTTTCCTGCGCCGAAGGGGAGCGGCGCTATCTGACCTATGTGCCCGCAACCGCGCCGGAGGGTCTCAGGGGCCTCGTCCTCATGTTGCATGGCTGTACGCAGACACCCGAAGACTTCGCGGCGGGAACGCGGATGAACGCGCTGGCGGAAACGCATCGCCTTGTGGTGGTCTACCCGCACCAGTCCCGCGGCGAGAACGCGCAGTCGTGCTGGAACTGGTTCCGCCGCGGCGACCAGCGTCGCGACCGCGGCGAGCCGGCGATTCTGGCCGGTCTGGCCAGAAGCGTCGCGGCCCGGCACGGCATCGCGGATCATGCCGTCTTCGGGGCGGGGCTGTCGGCCGGCGGGGCCATGGCGGCCATCCTCGGCGAGACCTATCCGGAGGTCTTTTCCGCCATCGGCGTGCATTCCGGGCTGCCGGTCGGCTCGGCCAAGGATGTGCCCTCGGCCTTCGCCGCGATGTCGGGCAACCCGATGCCGCGACCGCCCGGAAAGAAGGCGCGCGTCGCACGGACCATCGTGCTGCACGGCACCGCCGACGGGACGGTGCATCCCGGAAACGGGCACGAGATCGTTCGGCAGGTGCTGCAGCATGGGCCGCAGGTCACGGTGCAGGCGGAAGACCGCGGCCGGACCGAGGGGCGCAGCTATGCGCGCACCGTGACGACCGACCCGGCCGCCGGCGTGCTGGCAGAGCACTGGGAGATCGACGGGCTGGGGCACGCCTGGTCCGGCGGATCGAAGGCCGGCAGCTACACCGACCCCACAGGCCCCGACGCCAGCGCCGAAATGATCCGCTTCTTTCTCGATCCAGGCGCCCCGCAAGCCTGAGGCGACCGGGCGCGCACGGACAGACACTCGCGCTTCGCAGCGGTTTGCGCCCACCTGCGCACCGCGCGGAACCCTTTCCGCCAGATCATGTTGGTGGGCAATGGAGGGTGATGCATGAGAATGGAACAAGGCGCGCTGACCGACATCATCGACGAACTGGAGCGGTCGGCCGAAGAAACGGAAGGCGACGTGGTCGAGGTGGGCCATCTTGTCGATGCCCTCGACCATCGCGGCTATGGTCCGGCGCTGGCGATTTTGCCGCTGATCGAACTGTCGCCCCTCGGCGGCATCCCGGGGTTTCCGACGCTCCTTGCGCTGACGCTCGCGGTCATCACGGTACGGCTGCTGATGGGGTACGAGCATTTCTGGGTTCCGAACGGGCTTCGGCGACGCACGCTGGGGTCCGACAAGGTGATCAAGTCGATGGAGTGGCTGAAGCCGATCTCGCGCCGGATCGACGCGAAGCTGCACGAACGGGTGTCGTGGCTTGCCGGTCCAGCGGGGCGGCGGGCCGCCTGCATCGTGATCCTGTGCCTGCTCCTGACGGTTCCGCCGCTCGAACTCATCCCCTTCGCGACGTCCGGGCCGATGGTCGTCATCGCGATCTTCGGGCTCGGACTGCTGTTTTGCGACGGGCTGGTGATGCTGGTCGGCTTTGCCGCGGCTTGCGTCACGGTGGTCGGCGGGTTCTGGGGCCTGGGCGGGCTGGGCGGCGCGGAGACGGCGGGCTGAGCTGAACCTGCGGGCAGCGACGCAAGGCGCGCCGGCGACCGCCCGGTCAGGACTTGCTGACCGGTTTCGAGCGCATCCGCGCCACCGTTTCGCGTTCGGCCCGCTTGCAGCGCGCGGGGGGCAGGCCGCGGTCCATCAGGGCCATATCCTCGAGCACCATGTCGCCCATGGCCTTGAACGCGGTGTCGAGCGCGCCCGCGCGATGGGCCGAGCGCAGGAAACCGGGCAGGGACCGGACCGGGTGATCGGCGGGCATCGGTTCCTCGGGAAAGACGTCGCTGGCCGCGACGATCTGGCCGCGCCGGACCGCGTCGATCAACGCGTCGAAATCGACCACACCAGCCCGGCTGAGCAGGATGAACGCCGTTCCGGGGCGCATGCGGGCGAAGGCATCGGCACCAAGGAAGCCCTCGTTCTCGTCGGTCACCGCCGCCAGAACGAAGATCACGTCGCAGGTTTCCAGCAGCGCGGCGAGCGTGGCGGGTTCGCCGCCCGCCTCGGCGATGACCGAGGGCGGCAGCCAGGGGTCGTGGATGTACAGGCGCGGGCGGAACGGGTGCAGCAAGGGCAGCAGCGACCGGCCGATGCCGCCGAACCCGATCAGCCCCACATCGGCCCCGGTCAGCAGCCGCGCCTGCGCGTTGCCCTCCAGCCCCCAGGCCTCGCGCCCGGCGCGAAAGGCGAGGTCGGCGTCGGTGATCCCGCGCAGCAGGTCGAGCGCGAGGCCCAGCCCGATCTCGGCCACCGGGCGGGCGAAGACCTCCATCGTGGTCACCACATGTATGCCGCGCTCGAACAGGCGCGGGTAGGGCATGTTCAGGAACAGGTTGCCCTCGACGTTGAAGACGCAGGCCAGCCGCTCCATCCGCGCCAGCAGCTCCGCGTCGATGGGCGGCTGGCCGATGACGTAGCGCGCGTCGCGCAGCACCGCATCGGGTACCGCGCCGAGGCGGTCGGCTTCGACCTCGTGGACGTCATAGGACGCGCGCAACTCCGCCAGCCGCTCGGGCCGGAAGATCAGGTCGAGCGTGCGCGGCTCGGGGGCCGCGATGACGACGGGGCGCCCGGTCATCACGCCGCCTTGTGTTCGCCGGTGATGATATTCTCCACGTCTTCGATGCTCGAGGTCCTCGGGCTCAGGTCGTCGGCCACCACCTCGCCCATGCGCATCACCACCATGCGGTCCACCACCTGGAAGACGTGGTGGATGTTGTGGGCGATGAAGATGCAGGCATGCCCCTTGTCGCGGGCATCGCGCACGAAGTTCAGTACGCCATGGGTTTCCGCCACCCCGAGGTTGTTGGTCGGCTCGTCGAGGATGATGATGTCGCTGTCGAAATACATCGCCCGCGCGATCGCCACCGCCTGCCGCTCCCCGCCCGAGAGCGAGCTGATCGGCGTCGTGGGCGGGATGTTCTTGGTGATCCCGACCCGGCGCAGCAGGTCCGAGGCGACGCGGTTCATCTCGGTCATGTCCATCCGGTCCATCCAGCGCGGCCCCGCGCGCAGCTCGCGGCCGAGGAACAGGTTCCGCGCGATGGACAGTTGCGGCACCAGCGCGCTGTCCTGGTAGATCGTCTCGATCCCGTTGGCGATGGCGTCATTGGTCGAGGTGAGATCGACCTTGCGGCCGCGGATGAAGATCTCCCCGGTGGTGTAGGGCACGGCGCCCGACAGCACCTTGATGAGCGTGGATTTCCCCGCGCCGTTGTCGCCGAGCAGGCCCACGATCTCGCCGGGGTTCACCTGAAGGTTGACGCCGCGGAGCGCATGAATGCGGCCGTAGAACTTCTCGATGCCGCGCATCTCGATGATCGGGGTGGTCATGGCTCAGGTCCCCTCGTTGTGGCGGCGCTCCAGCGCCGAATGCAGCGCCATCATCCCCAGGATGATCGCCCCGATGAAGATGTTGTAGGCCAGCCCCGGCACTCCGATCAGCACGATCCCGTTGCGCATCAGCCGCAGGATCAGCACCCCCAGCACGGTGCCGAGGATGGTGCCGCGCCCGCCCATCAGGGCGGTGCCGCCGATGACGACCATGGCGATGACCTCCAGCTCGTAGGTGGTGCCCGAATTGGGGTTCGCCGCCGAGACGCGGATCGACGAGATGATGCCGGCCAGACCCGCCAGCGCCGAGGTCAGCATGAAGAGCGCCATCTTGACGCCCCGTGTCGGCACGCCCCTGTTCCGCGCCGCGGCGGGGTTGCCGCCGGTGGCCTGAATCCAGTTGCCGTAGCGGGTGCGGGTCAGGACATAGTGCAGCGTGAGCGCAACCAGCACGAACCAGATCAGGCTCATGTAGATCCGCATGCCGCCGATGCGGAAATCGCCCACCAGCACCTCGGCCAGCCACAGGTCATCGGCGTCCCAGGTGCGTTGCGGGAACCCGCTGGTCAGCCACAGCGCGCTGCCGCGCACCACCAGCAGCATGCCGAGAGTCACGAGGAACGACGGGATCTTGAGGCGCGTGACGAAGAAGCCGTTGATCGCGCCCACGGCAACCGCCACCACGATTGCGCACAGGAACGCCGCCGGCATCCCCATCGCGCCGGAATTGATCAGCGTCCACATCACCACCGCGGTGAAGCCGAAGACGGACCCGACGGACAGGTCGAACTCCCCGCTCGTCATCAGGAGCGTCATCCCCAGCGCGATCAACCCCAGCTCCACCGTGAAGGTCAGCGCGTTGGAGATGTTGTTGAGCGACAGAAACGCCGGGTTGATCGAGGTGAAGACCACCAGCATCACCACGAGAAGGATCATCGGCCCAAGCTCGGGCGTCGCCGAAAGTCGCCGGAGGAAATCGCCGCCACGGGCGCGCGGGGCCGCAGCCGCCGAGGTGTTGTTGTCGGTCATGGATACTCCTGGAGAGCGGATCTTGGATCAGACCACCCCCGGCGCGAGGCCGGGGGTGGCGGTGTGGTCGGCGATCACTCGCCGCCCATGATCTCGTGGTAGACCGACGCGGTGTCGGCCTCGAACAGTGCGCCGGTGATGATGTCGAAGCCCACCGGGATACCCGCCGCTTCCATCGACGCGACCGACAGGCACATGTAGCTGGTGGCCTGCGGGTCCTGCCACATCGCGGCCAGGACATAGCCATCCATCACCGCCTGCGTGGTGTCGAGCGAGTTGCCCCAGCCCACGACCGGGATCTCACCCGGCTCGACCCCGGCCTGATCCCAGACCCGCGCGACCGACCCGGTCACGAGATCGCCCAGACCGATCATCGCGTCGATGCGGTCGCGGTTGGCGGTGATGTAGTCGGTCATCCGGGTGATGATCTCGGCCTGGTCGAGCGTGGCGTCGGTCACCTCCCAGGTGATCCCCATCGGCTCGAAGACGGAGGCGATACCTTCCTCTTCCTGCACGCCGTAGGTCGCGCCGGGCACCTCGACGGGCATCCAGACGAAATCGCCCTCTTCGACGTGGCCGTTGTCGACGAGGTACTGCGCCCACTGACGCCCGAATTCGACCAGGTCGCCGCCGATGTAGGCGTTCCAGTCCGCGCTCGGGTCAGGGGTGTTGAAGTTCAACGTCGGAATGCCGGCCTCGCGGGCCTCCGCGACCGTGTCGACCAGCGCGCCCGGATCGGGGTTGCTGGAACAGATGCCGTCGGCCCCGGCCGAGATCGCGGCGCGCATCGCTTCCTGGTGGGATGGCACGTCGCCCGAATGGAACGAGGTGTTGACGGTGTGGCCGGTATCCTCGGCCCACTGCTCGGCCCCTTCGAGGAAATAGGTCCAGACCGGATCGGCCGGGCTGCCGTGGCTGATCCAGTAGAATGTCCTGCCGTCCTGCGCCGATGCGGCGCCGGCCATCAGGGCAAGCGCCGCGCTGGCGCCCAGTAGTGTCGTTCTGATCATGGTGTCCTCCTCCTTGTCAGTCGGTGTCGCCCGGGCGGTCATGCTGCCCCCGGACGGATTTCGCGCGCGTCAGACCTGGTCCAGCGCGACGCGGAATTTCTTTTGTTCGGCGGCGTCCATCCGCACCAGGTGCCGATCCTCGGGGTAGGCGCCGCTCTCCACATCGGCGGCGAACTCCCGGAACGCGGCGACGCGCTCCTGCTGCAGCCGCGCATGTTCGGCGGCGAAGTCGCGATAGGCCTTCGCGTGGCGCGGGACGTGACCGTCGGTGTAGCCGAGGATGTCGTTGGCAAAGAGATACTGCGCATCGCAGCCGGCGCCCGCCCCCATCGACCACAGGAGCAGGCTTGTCCGGCCCGCGAGGGCCGTGGCGACCTCGGCGGGCACAACCTCGATCTCGACGGCGAAGGCGCCGGCCGCCTCGTAGGCGCGGATATCGCGCAGGATGTCCATGGCACCATCGGCGGTCTTGCCCACGGCGCGAAAGCCCCCGGTCCAGGTCGCGCGCGCCGGGCAGAGGCCCACATGGCCGACGACGGGAATATGCTCGCGCGCCAGATGCTCGACGGTGCGCAACGAGCCCGAGCAATAGATCGCGTCGGCCCCCCGGTTCACCGCGTCGGCGGCCCATCGCAGGTAGTCGTCGGCGGTGCCCGCCTCCAGATGCGTCAGGCCGGTCATGGAGAAGATGGAGGGGGCGACCTCGCGGTAGCGCGGGTGGAACAGCACCTCGGGCGGGACGGAGGCGATGTCGATGCCCGCCGCCTCGGCGGCCGCGGCCTCGTCGAGGCTGAAATAGCGCAGCATCGTCATCTGTCTTGCGCCCTTGGCCGCGCGCAGGTCGGCCACCGTTGGCAGGGTGCGCGCAGTCACCTCGGACCTCTGTGCGCGAACCCGGGCGCCAAGGCGCCGGGGCGACTGGCCGGAACCTGCGGCGGACCGCACCGGGCAGTTGGAGTGTTTGCCATGACGTCCTCCCGTGTCGCTGGTGTCCAATCGCATGCAACGCAAGACTGGGCCATTTGTCGCGGCATCACAACGGCCGGTTGCATCAGATCGCATCACCCAGGCCCTGCTGCAGCGCGGCAATCCGGGCCGAAAGGCAGGCACGACAGCGCAGGACCTGATGTGATACATCATGCTCAGACAATGCCGACACACCGGAGCCTGCCGTGAGCCGTGCCACCATTCCCGACATCGCGCGACGCGCCGGCCTGTCGACGGCGACGGTCGACCGGGCCCTGAACGGGCGCAAGGGCGTCAGCGCCGCGAACCGGCACCGGGTGCTGAAGGCGGCGCAGGATCTGGGCTACCTGCCCTCCGAGGGCATGATGCTGCTGCCGGCCCGACCGGCGCATCTCGTCTTTCTGCTGCCCTTCGGACAGAACAGCTTCATGCGCGACCTTGCGCGCAACATCATTGCCTTCGCCGCCGGGCTTCCGCTGGTGGCGTCGTGCAACATCGTGACCATGAACGGCCTCGGCCCCGAGGCGCTGGAGCGCGGGCTGGATGCCGTGTCGCCCGCGACGAACGGCGTCGGCGTGGTGACAACCGACCGGCCCGCCACCCGCGCCGCCATCGCCCGGCTCTGCGAGGCCGGCGTGCGCGTGGTCACGATCGTGTCCGACGTGCCGGGCACGCCCCGGTCGGCCTATGTCGGCGTGGACAACCGGATCGCCGGGCGCACCGCGGCGCAGATCATGGGGCTGCTTGCCCGCGGGGCGCGCGGGTCAATCGCGGTCTTCGTCGGGTCGCACGCCTTCCATGGCCATCACGAGCGCGAGGCGGGCTTTCGCGCCTTGCTGCACGAGGAGATGCCCGATCTCCGCCTTCTCGATGCGATCGAAACCGGCGAGGACAACCTCCGCTCATTGGCCGCCGCCGAAGATCTCTTGCGGCGCACGCGGGATCTGGTGGGCATCTATTGCATCGGAGCCGCACGGACCGGGGTCGTGGAGGCGGTCGAGACCCGCGGCACCAGCCATCGGCCCTATGTCGTCATGCACGACCTTGGCGAGAATTCCTGCGACTGGCTGCGGCGCGGCGTCATCGACGTGGTGATCGACCAGAACGCCCGCCTGGTGGCGGAACAGGCGGTGATCCACCTTCTCGGGTCCATCGCCGCCACGACATCGCTGCTGTCCTACAAGCCCATCGTGCCGCGCATCATCCTGCGTGAAAACATCCCCTGAGCGTCGGGCGCGGCCACGGCCGCGTCGCCCGTCAGTGCAGCCCGTCCGGCTTCAGGACCACCTTGGTCCATTCGTCCTGTCTGTCGCGGAAATTGCGGTAGCCGCGCGGTGCGTCCTCCAGCGGCAGGCAGTGCGAGATCAGGAAGGTCGTGTCGATCTCCCCCTCCTCGATCCGGCGCAACAGGTCGCGGGTATAGCGCTGCACATGCGTCTGCCCGGTGCGCCATTCGAGGCCCTTCTGCATGAAGGCGCCAAGCGGGAACTTGTCGACGAAGCCGCCGTAGACGCCCGGCACCGAGACCCGCCCGCCCTTGCGGCAGGCCATGATCGCCTGGCGCAGGGCATGGCCCCGGTCGGCCCCCACCCCGACCTTCTGCTTCGCGGCGTCCATCATGTTGTCGACCGAAAAGCCATGGCTTTCCATCCCGACGGCGTCGATCACCGCATCGGGGCCGATGCCTGCCGTCATGTCGCGCAGCGCCTGCAGGACGTGGGTCTGCCGGTAGTCGATCACCTTCGCGCCCAGCTGCCGCGCAAGGTCGAGCCGGTGCGGGTAATGGTCGATCGCGATCACCTGTTCCGCGCCCATCAGGAACGCGCTTTGCACGGCGAACAACCCGACCGGCCCGCAGCCCCAGACCGCCACAGTATCGCCCGGTTCGATGTCGCAATTCTCGGCCGCCATCCAGCCGGTCGGCAGGATGTCCGACAAGAACAGCACCTTGTTGTCGTCCAGCCCGTCGGGGATGACGACCGGGCCGACGTCCGAGAACGGCACCCGCACATATTCCGCCTGCCCGCCGGGATAGCCGCCGGTCAGGTGGGAGTAGCCGAACAGGCCGGCCATCGCGTGGCCATAGGTGGTTTCCGTCAGATCCTGTTTCTCGGCCGGATTGGAATTGTCGCAGGCCGAGAATTGCTGCTTCAGGCAGTGGAAGCACGCGCCGCAGGAAATCGTGAACGGCACCACCACGCGCTGGCCGATCTGCAGCGTGCTGTCGCGGCCGGTTTCGACGACGCGGCCCATGAACTCGTGCCCGAGGATGTCGCCCGTCATCACACCGGGGATGACACCGTCGTAGAGATGCAGGTCGGACCCGCAGATCGCGGTCGAGCTCACCTCGATGATGGCGTCGCGGGGGTTGATGATCTGGGGATCGGGCACGGTGTCGACGCGGACATCATGCGTTCCGTGATACGTCAGGGCGCGCATCCTGGCCTCCTTGGTCGGTGTTGCGATTATTGCTTGTGGCGACCTCGCCGGTTTCCATCAGCATCTTCAGACGCTTCAGGTCGCGCCGGCTCTGGACGGCGGGTTCCGCCTGAAACAGGCGGGCGACCGCCCTGCCGGCGCTGCCGCCGGGCGGGCGATAGGCGATGAGCGCCTTGACCTCGGTGCCGCGACCGCCGGGCGCGTCGCGGAACATGACCTTGCCTTCGGTGTCGATGTCGGACCCCTCCACCGATCGCCAAGCGATCTGCTCGTTCGGCTTGTCGGCGATGATCTGCGTCCTGACCGTGACGCTGGTGCCGGCGGGCGCGCGGATCGTCCAGGTGGTCACGTCCCCCGAAATCTCGACCGCCTCCACGTTTTCCATGAAGCCGGGCAGGTTGGCGAAGTCGCGCCAGAACGCGTAAAGCTCCGACCGCGGCTTGTTGATCGTGACGCTGCTTCCGACGACCGACATCGCATTGAACGTGGAGCGGCGGCTGGTCCATCCGGGTGCGCTGTCGCTGGGCATCCGGCTGATGGCGGCGTCGCGGCGGCGGCGGTCCCAGAGCGCGAGCGCGCCAAGACCGAGGACCGCGGCCGTCAGCGCGAGGGGTAGCGTCAACTGCGACCGATCTTCGTGCGCGCCGCGCGTGGAATGTCTGCGCATGATGTTCCTCCGATGGTGAGAAGGGGCAACCTCGCTCGGCTGCGAATGTTCCGGTCCGCGACCCCGCATCGTTCCGACCTGAGCGACAATCCGGGTGAAGACTTCACGCTCGGGGCGAGGCGCGGTGCGCGATCAGAGACGGCCGGGGCGGCACCGGATGCCGCCCCGGCGCTTGCGTCAGGTGCGTCAGGAGTTGGGCTTGGTCATGCCCTGGCGATCGGCTTCGGCCTCGGCCTCGTCGGCGACGCGTTGGCCGGCCTCGGACAGACGGTCCTTCACCTCATCGGCGTCGGGCACCCTGTCGGCCATGTCCGACGCGACATCCTTCGCGGCTTGCCTGGCTTCGCGGCCTGCCGCCCCCATGACGGCCTTTGCCTTCTCGCGTTCCTCCCGGAAGACGGCCTCGGCCTCGGCGAACAGGTGGTCGCTGCTGGCGCCCAGGGTTTCGTCTTCCATGCGGCTGCGCGGCAATGCACCGCCGATTGCGGCACCCACCGCCACTGCCAGCGCACCGACGACAAGGGGTTGTTCGTCGTACATGTCGCCCGCGGCGCGCCGTCCGCGGCGCAAGGTGTCCTCCGCCTCCTCGCGTGCCTCGATGGCGCGCTTGCGGGCGGCGGCCACGCGGGCCTTGGCATCCTCGGAAAATCCTTCGGTGCCATGCGTCAGGCGCTCCTTGAGGTCCGCCATCCGGTGCCGGGCGCCGCCCGCCATGTCCGAGACGGAATCGCCCAACGCGCGCGCGCGACCGCGCAGGCTTGACCGCGCGGACCGGGACGTGTCCGCATGCCACAGATCGTCGTCACCATCCCGGTGGTACCGGTCGCCGTGAAGGGCACCCGGGTCCGTCCAAGGGTCTTCGGACCAGAGGACGTCGTCTTGCGCCCCGGCCCAATCACGCCGGGATCGCGGCCTGCGGTTGCTGTCGCCACCGCCGATCGTCGGCCCGAAGACCATCCAGGCCAGTCCCACGGCCGTCAGCGCCGTGGCAGCCGGGTTGCGCCCCAGCGTGTCGACAACCGTCCGGCCGATCTCGCCCCCGGGCTGTCCATACTTGCCACGGAACATGTCGCCGATGTCGCGCATGATCGCGTCGAGCGAAAATTTCTGCTGCAGGTCGTTGATCGAGCCGCTCAGTCGTGCGCGCTCATCCTCGATGTCGCGCTCGATTTCGTCGGTCGTGCGGGTGTCATTGGTCATGGTTCGGGTCCTTTATTGCAGCGGCATCGCGGCGTACGTTTCGCGCCGTGCGAGCGGGCATGAAATCGGTGTTCTTCAGCGTCGCGCGTGCCGACAGGAAGATGATCAGGGCCACGAGCACCAGCCCGCCCCCCACCAGGATCGTGGCGAGCGGCGGCGAAATGCCGGCGACGGCCAGGTAGCCCACCAGCGCCGCGGCCAACAGGTTCAGACCGGTGATCGTCAGCACCAGCGCGACAGCCATCAAGACGAGGGCGGCAACGGCCTTCTTCAGGCTGCCGACGACCTCGGCGCGGGCCAGATCAACCTCGTTGCGCACCAGGTTGCTGACATGCGCCAGAATGTCGGTCATCATGCCGGCCGTTGATTTCGGAGGATCTACGGGGGTCATCGGTAGATGTCCTCCTGCGGTGGGCCGGGTCTGCGCGCGGTCTCGCCTGCAAAGGAAGCGCCGGTCGCGGCATCCGAAGACGCGCCATGGGATTGGCCACGGGCCGGGCCATGGTCCTGCCCTCTGCGCTCGGCCGAAGCCTTGGCATAGCGGCTTCCGGCAAAACCCAGCAGCAGCGCACCGCCGAGAAACAGGGCCGGGTTGTTCCGCGCGACGCGGCTTACGCCGTCGATCATTTCGCCCAGATCCTTGTCGCGCATGGCGTCGGATGCGTCGGCCAATCCGTTCGCGATCATGCCCAGCGTCCGCTCCTGCGGGGAGCCGCTGCGCAGATCCTCGGCGGCGCGTCGAAGGGCATGCGCGACGCTGTCGACCTCGCCTGCCACGTCGTCCTTGGCCTTGTTGGCCTGCGCGCGGGCCTCGGTGACCGTTTCATCATACTTCTGCGCGGCGGCCTCGCGAATGTCCGCCGCCACGCTGCCGGCCTTCGATGCCGCATCCTTCAACGGTGCGGCCGTATCCTTGTCGTGATCGTGATCCATCGGTTCGCCTTTCCCAGGTTTTCGCCAAAGCGAAGGAGATGGTGGAGAAACTGCGAACGCGCGGCTGTGTTCCATGATTTCCGCTGCCCGCGGACAAATCCCGCCATGCAGCCGGGCGGGCACGGTGCAGGGAAGATGGGGAAGATCACAGCTGCCGAGATGACGTCAGCGACGGGCGGGACTGCCAATCGCATCGACGGACGCCGGTTGGCACCGCGCGGCAGGTCGCCTCACGCGCCGGGCGCCCTGGCCCGGCGGCCCGCGATCCAGCGGCGCAGCTGCGACCCGAGCGGCAACAGGATCAAGATCAACGCGAGCGTCAGAAACACCAGGCTCACGGGCCGGTCCAGAAACACCAGCGGGTCACCGCGGGCAATGGTCAGCGAGCGGCGCAGGTTTTCCTCGATCAGCGGGCCGAGGATGAACCCGAGCAGCACCGGCGCCGGCTGGAACCCGAACCGCAGCAGCACATAGCCGATGGCACCGAAGGCCAGCGTGACGAACACATCGAAGGTGGAGTTCGAGATCGTGTAGCTGCCCATGCAGATGAAGAAGATCACCGCCGGGTAGAGCACGCGGCCCGGAATGCTGATCAGCTTCACGAACAGGCCGATCAGGGGCAGGTTGAGAACCAGCAGCATCACGTTGCCGATCCAGAAGCTGACGATCAGGCCCCAGAACATCGCCGGTTCGCGGGTGATGAACTCGGGGCCCGGAACGACCCCGTGCATCATCATCGCCCCCAGCAGCACGGCCATCACCACATCGCCCGGAATGCCGAGGCTGAGGGTCGGGATGAACGCCGCCTGGACCGATGCGTTGTTGGCGGCTTCGGGGGCCGCCACGCCTTCGACGGCGCCCTTGCCGAATTTCCCCGGTGTCCGGCTGACCCGCTTCTCGACGGCGTAGGCCATGAACGAGGCGATGCTCGGCCCCGCGCCCGGCAGCGCGCCGATCACCGACCCGATCCCGGAGCCGCGCAGGACAGCGCCGCCGAAGCCCGCCAGTTCGCCGCGGCGTGGAACGAGGCTGCGCAGCCCGACCTGGATCGGCTTCTGCCGCGCCTGCGCGGGCGCGTCGCCCGCCAGCTTGGTGATGATCTCGGCGACGCCGAACAGACCCATGGCGATGGCGATGATGCTGATCCCGTCGGACAGCTGGATGAACCCCATCGTGTAGCGCTGCGCACCGGAGTTCAGATCCATGCCGACAACGCCGAGGAACAGGCCGAACGCGATCATGACGAAGGCCTTCAACGTGGACCCGTTCGACATGGTCGACGCGGCCACCAGGCCCAGAACCATCACCGCGAAATACTCGGTCGAGTTGAAGCCCAGCGCGATCGCGGCGATGCCCGGCGCGAAGGCCATCACCAGCACGATGGCAAAGGAGCTGCCGAGAAACGAGGCGGTCGCGTTGATGAACAGCGCCCGGCCTGCGTGGCCGTTCAACGTCATCGGGTAGCCGTCGAGCGCTGTCACCGCCGTCGATGCGGTGCCCGGCAGGTTCAGCAGGATCGACGTGACCGAGCCGCCATACTGCGCGCCGTAGAAGATGCCGGCCAGCATGATCAGGGCGATCGTCGGATCGAGGCCGAAGGTCAGCGGCAGCGCGACCGAGATCGCGATCAGCGGCCCGAGCCCCGGCAGCGCCCCCACGAAGGTGCCGACGAAAACCCCGATGAAGCAGAAAAGCAGCGCCTCGGGCGTGAAGGCTGTCTGGGCGCCGAGGGCGAGGTTGGCGAGCAGGTCCATCTTAGCCCCGCCCGGGAAACAGGTCAGGGGCGAACAGATCCACCGGGATGCGCAGCCCCAGGATGAAGACCAGATACCCGATCAGGCACAACCCGGCCGCGGTGCCGGCCGCCGCGATCAGCGACGGCTTCGGCTGCCCCAAGGTGACCAGCAGCACCAGAGCGACCGTGGCCGGCACCAGCCCGAAGTCGCGCACCAACAGACCGAAGGACAAGATGGCCAGCAGAACGAAGGCCAGCGCCTTGATCTCGCCCGGCCGCGTCGCGCGGGGCTCCGCCCGCTCGAACAGGCTTGCGATGCCCAGGGCGATCATCGCCGCCCCCAGCATCACCGGAAAGAACCCCGGCCCGATCCGACGCAGGTTGCCCATCGGCATCTCGAGCCCCTGCAGGGCGACATATCCCCCGAACAGGATGATCGAGGCGGAGACGAGGCTGGCCGCCCGGTCGCGCAAGAGGATCATGGGTCAGGTCCGATCCGGTCTGGAGGAAAAGGGTGGCCGCGCGACGCGGCCACCCTCGGGGTCAGCTCAAGGCGCCGGGACCATGCGATCCGCGCCCCGGCGCATCGGTGGCAGCCCGCGGGCCGGATCAGTCGACCCCGGCGCCGGCATCCGCCGCGATGGACCCCCAGATCTCGACCTCCCTGGCGATGAAGGCGCCGAGATCCTCGAAGGCCACATCGCCGAACTCGATCCCGCTGGTCGCGTAAAGCTCCTGCACCGCGGTGGAGGCAAGGCTCTCCGTCACCGTCTCGTTCAGGCTGCGCGCCACCTCGGGGTCCATGCCGGCAGGCCCGGCCAGCAGGAACCAGGCCACCAGATCGAAGCCTTCGTAGGTTTCCGACAGCGGCGCCACATCGGGCGCGACGGAAGATCCGGCCGCGCCGCTGACGCCGAGCGCCCGCATCGTTCCGGCCTCCATGTAGGGCAGGGCGGATACCGGGTGGTAGAACATGAAGTCGACCTCGCCCGACAGAACTGCGGCAAGCCCTTCGGCCCCGGAGCTGTACGGCACATGGATCATCGTGCCGCCCGCCCGGCTGCGCACCAGTTCACCGGCAAGGTGGCCGGAGGTTCCGTTCCCGGCCGAGGCGAAGGTCACGCCCTCCTCGGTGTCTGCCGCAGCAACCAGGTCGGCCAGCGTGTCGAAGCCGGAGTCGGCACCGACCACCAGCAGGGTCGGCGTGTAGCCGACGAACGCGATGGGTGTCACGTCGGTGCGGGGGTCGTAGGGAAGGTCGGGAAACACCGATGCGTTGATCGCCAGTGTGCCCACCGTACCCATCGACAGGGTGTAGCCATCGGGGTCGGCGGTGACCACCTCGACCGTGCCGACGCTGCCGCCGGCACCGGGGCGGTTCTCGAAGGCGAAGGGCACGCCCAGCACCTCGGACATGCCTTCGCCGACGCGGCGCGCGACCGTGTCGGTCGTCGTTCCCGCCGCGAACGGCACCACGATGCGGATCGTGTCATCGGGAAACGCCTGCGCGGCTGCCCCCAGCGGAAGCAGGGCAGCAACCCCTGCAAGCGCGACCGTCTTGAACCGTTTGATCATGTAACTTCCTCCCTTGAAGCCGCTCGTGAGCGCTGGAAACTTTTCGCCATGCGAAAATAATTTCGCATTCAGAATAGACGGGCAATCGACTTCCGGTCAAGGCGCCATTGCCCGACGCGCAAACGGGCGATCGGTGGAACGGGGACATGGCTACCGGCGCAGTGTCGGCGCAACCATCGCAGCCTTGCTTTGAGCGTGGACCGCCGGCCCATGCTCCGCTATTCAGTCCCCACCGCGGCCCCTTAGCTCAACAGGATAGAGCAGCTGACTTCTAAGCGGCAGGTCTGGGGCCAGAAAGACGAACGGAAACAACTGGCTAGGGAAATGGGAAAGACTTGCGAACCGTTTTCCGAACCGTTATCAGAAGGATCACGGCCCCGTAGCTCAACTGGATAGAGCACCTGACTTCTAATCAGGATGTTGGGCGTTCGAGTCGTCCCGGGGTCGCCACTTCTCTCTCGCATCTCCCTGAGATACATGCATAATCCCCGCAACGTGGTTGTTGGGGGATGAGCTGCTGCCGGTTCCGTGGACACAGGGTTAGGTTTGCATAGCGCGGTCCTCGAAGGCCATGGGGCTGAGATAGCCCAGCTTCGAGTGGCGTCGCCTCGGATTGTAGAAGCGCTCGAT
>Ga0008835_100662_pt1 | contig 27154 bp, 25 predicted proteins | sample HotLakConsoUCCRE_FD_62215 | JGI IMG/M metagenome (GOLD analysis project Ga0008835, IMG submission 62215) | Hypersaline microbial mat communities from Hot Lake, Washington, USA - Hot Lake Consortium UCC-RE (Hybrid Assembly) ... | reverse complement strand
GACGGCGGAGGAACTCGGGCGGCGTTTCGAGGATGCCGGGGTCGCGGCCATCATCTATACCGACATTGCCCGCGACGGCATTCTCAAGGGCCTCAATATCGAGATGACGCTGGCGCTGGCCGAGGCTGTCTCGATCCCGGTCATCGCGTCAGGCGGCCTCGCCTCGATCGAGGATGTGGCCCGCCTGCTCGAGCCCGATTGCGCCGCGCTTGCCGGCGCGATCTCGGGACGTGCGTTGTATGACGGACGCATCGACCCGGCACAGGCGCTGGCGATGATCCGAGAGGCGCGCGGCTGAGCGCGCCTAGGAATACCGCGTCCCCGCGCGCATCCGGATGGCGATCACGATCAGATAGAAGGCGAACAGGCTCGCCATGGCGAAGGCGAAGCCGTGGGGGCGGTAGAGATCGATGCCGCCTCCGGCCAGCGGCGGGCCGATCACCATGCCGGCATTGTAGAGAATGACGAAGGCCGCATTCGCCGCCGCCAGATCGCCGCCGGAAAAGCGCGCGCCCAGATGGGCGAGCCCGACCGTATAGAGCGCACCGGCGACACCGCCCCAGATCAGGAGCAGCAGGCCGAGCCCGATCACGCTATGCGCGACCAGCGGCATGGCCAGCGCACCGAACAGGCCGATCGTGGCGATGACGGCAAGCACCAGACGGCGATCGACATGATCCGAAAGGGTTCCGATCGGGATCTGGAACAGGACATTGCCGAGCGCCATGATGCTGGCCAGAAAGGCCGCATTGGCTGCCGTATAGCCGAGTTCCAGCCCGTAGAGCGGCAGGATGGCGAAGCCGCCGCTCTCCACCGCGCCGAAGATCAGCGCCGCCACGGTTGCGGCAGGCGCCGCCAGCAGGAAGGAGAGCACGGTGCGCCCGGTGCCGTGATCGATGCGGGGCGAGATCCCGCGTGCAAGCAGCAGCGGCAGCGCCGCAACGAGGCACAGGCCGGCCCCGGCGAGATAGGGCGCCCAGCCCTGCGTTCCCACAAGCGCCAGAACCGCCGGACCGGCAGCGAATCCCAGCGCCAGAACGGTGGCATAGATACCCATGACGAAGCCGCGTCGCCCCGGCGGGGCGGCGGAGTTGATCCAGTATTCCGACAGCACGAAGAGCACGCCCAGCGCCATCGAGAAGACGAAACGCAGGGGAAACCAGATCACGATGTCGTAGGTGAGCTTGAAGGCGACGAGGCACAGCGCGGAAAGGATCACCGCGCCCCAGAGCAGGGGCAGCACGCCGGTTCGCGCGGCAATACGCGGCACGAAGGGCACCGTCATGATCGCAGCGATCCCGGCAATCGCGGTATTGGCGCCGATCAGAGTGCCCGACGCGCCCATGCGTTCCATTTCGAGGGAGAGCAAGGGCACCGAGAGGCTCAGGCCGACACCGACGGCGGTGATGCAGCCGATCGCAGCCGCGATGGAGGCGTTGCGTGCACGAACCAGCGCACGGCTGCTCAAAGCCTCATCCTGCCTCTCGGCATCGCTCATGCAGAGCCATCCTCACACGTATTCGCGCACGAAGGCGCCGCGTTTCTCGTAATAGAACGGCACCCGCAGCATCGGATCGAATCCGGCCTCGAGCCGGATATCGAGCTCGTCGAGCACCACATGGGTGATCGTCGGCAGATCCAGATCACGCGCCTGCGACAGCGGCACCCAGACGAGTTCGGTGAGTTCCGAATCGGGCCCCACGAAGCCGGGTTCCTCGCGCGCCACCATCTCGCGATCCACCGCGAAGAAGCGGGTATCGAAACGCTTGGGCCGGCGCGGCGGGGTGATGGCGCGGGCGACGAATTGCAGCATGTCGAGCTCGGGAAACACCCCCGCCTCGACGAAGGCGCGCCACGGCCCGTCGATCTCGATTTCGGGCGCGCCGTAATCAGCCGAGCCCAGCATCACCCCGGTCTCCTCGTAGGTCTCGCGAATCGCAGCCAGTGCGAGGGCGCGGTTGCGGCTGGAGGTGGGGCGCACGACGCGGGCGGAGAGGGCGGCGTCCGTGCGGTCGTCGAGCATGCCGGCGGCGAGCATGCGCCGGTCGCCGGGTTCGATCCGCCCGCCGGGAAAGACGAATTTGCCGGGCATGAACTTGTGGCTGTCATGACGCTTGCCCATCAGCACGCTCGGTTCCGGTCCCGTCCGGTCCAGAACGATCAGCGTCGCGGCGTCGCGCGGGCGCAGATTCGGCCAGCGCCGCTCGCGCTCGGTCCTGGTCAGGCGATCGGTCATCGGATTGTCGGCCGGGTTGTTGGCCTGTGCCGCGTCTGCGGCTTTCTGGGTCTTGATCGTGGCACTCACGCGGTGTTTCCTCGTTCGTCTTTCTGATTCCGGCCTGCGGGACCGGCCTCGCCGAATCCGTGCATGCCGAGCGCATATTGCAGCCCCACGACGGCGCCCTTCATCGGCGGCAGAAGCGCGAGCGAGAGAGCGACCGTCAGGAGCGGCCAGGTGGCCACATGAAACCACAAAGCCGGTTCGTAATGCATTTCACAGATGTAGATCCCGGTTCCGACGATCTTCCCCACCACGAAAATGGTGAGATAGGGCGGAAAGTCGTCGGCGCAGTGATGGTGCAGTTCCTGGCCGCAGGCATCGCAGGCAGGGCTTACCTTGAGATAGGAGGAAAACGCGTGCCCCTCACCGCAGGCCGGACAACGACAGCGGAGCCCGCGCATCACCGCACTCTTCCAGTCGCCCGAACCCGGCGCGAGATTCCTGCTGATCCGGTTGTCGACCCTTTCGCCGTTCCGGTCCTGCATCATGCCCCCCACCCCTCATTTACGCCCCTTACCACCCTTGCGCCGGGCGGTGGAGCCGATGCGTACCTTCGTGCCAGCGCCTTTGCGCCCGCCGGGCTTTCCCCCGCCCGGCTTGCCGCGCCGGCCATGCGGCAGCGGGGCCGTGCCCTTGCGGCCCTCAGAGAGCAATTCGAAACGCAGCGCCCCCTGGACCGGCGCGGCCTCGACCAGCTTGACGCTGACCCGGTCACCCAGTCGATATGTCTCACCCGTGCGATCGCCGACCAGGGCGTGGCCGTATTCCTCATAGCGGAAATAATCGTCGCCGATGGTGGAAGCCGGGACGAAGCCGTCCGCGCCGGTATGGTCGAGCTTGACGAACAGCCCGGATTTGGTGACCCCGGAAATCTGGCCCTCAAAAGTCGCACCGACCTTGTCGGCCAGGTGATAGGCGATCAGGCGATCGATGGTCTCGCGCTCTGCCGCCATGGCGCGCCGCTCCGCCGCCGAGATGCGTGCGGAGATCTCGGCGAGCTGCTCATGGGTGGTCTCGGGGTGAAGCCCGTCCTTGCCGAGATCATGGGCGGAAATCAGCGCGCGATGCACGATCAGGTCGGCATAGCGGCGGATCGGCGAAGTGAAATGCGCGTAGCGGCGCAGATTGAGGCCGAAATGGCCGTAATTCTGCGATGTGTATTCCGCCTGCGACTGCGTGCGCAGAACCACCTCGTTGATGAAGGTCTGATGCTCCAGCCCTTCCACCGCCTTGAGGATGCGGTTGAACAGGGTGGGGCGCAGCGCACCCTGTTTGGGCATTTTCAGTGCGACGGAGGCGAGCACTTCGCCCAGAGCATGCATCTTGGTGAGCGAGGGCTCGTCATGGGCGCGGTAGATGAAGGGGATCTTCGCTTTCTCGAGCGCCTCGGCGGCGGCGACATTGGCGAGGATCATGCATTCCTCGATCAGCCGGTGGGCATCGAGACGCTCGGGCACCAGCACCTGATCGACCATGCCCTCTGCATTGAGGATGATCTTGCGCTCCGGCAGGTCCAGCGCCAGCGGCTGGCGCTCGTCGCGGGCGCGCGCGAGGCAGCGATAGCAATCCCAGAGCGGCTTGAGAACGGGTTCCAGGATCGGCCCGGTCACGTCATCGGGGCGTCCGTCGATCGCGGCCTGGGCCTGCTGATAGGACAGGCGGGCCGACGAGCGCATCATGACGCGGTGGAAGGAATGGCGCTTCTTGAGGCCATCAGCGCCGATCACCATGCGCACGGCGATCGCCGGGCGGTCCTCGAGCGGGCGCAGCGAACACAGATCGTTTGAGATGCGCTCGGGCAGCATCGGCACGACGCGGTCGGGGAAATAGACCGAATTGCCGCGCTCCAGCGCCTCGCGGTCGAGCGCGGAGCCGGGGCGGACATAAGCCGCGACATCGGCAATGGCGACGGTCATGACGAAGCCGCCCTCGTTCTTCGGATCATCATCAGGGCGCGCATGCACCGCGTCGTCATGATCCTTGGCATCTGCGGGATCGATGGTGATGATCGGCAGATCACGCCAATCCTCGCGGCCTGCGAGCCCCACATGCCTTGCCGCCTCGGCCTCCGCGATCACCTGATCGGGAAAGACATGCGGAATGTCGTGGACATGCAACGCGACCTGGCTGACGGCTTTTTCCGATTTCATCGAGCCCAGCCGCTCGCGCACCCTGGCCATGTCGAGCCCGTAGCGCTTTTGCGGCGCCACATGCACCGCCACGAGGTCGCCGTCACCGGCCCCGCCTTCATCGCCTGGAGCGACGGCGAGCTCCTTGCCGAGCATTTTCTTGTCGACCGGGATCAGCCGCCCGCCGCCACCGGGCAGCGGCCGGAAGATGCCGAGGATCTGCGCCTTCTGCCTGGGCAGGACCTTGATCACCCGCCCGCTATAGGCGGGACCGTCCTCGTCTTCGTCATTGCGGGTAATGCGCAGAAGGGCGCGATCATTGATTCCCGGTGCGGGCTGGCCCGGTTTGGGGCGGCGCGAGAGGGTGACGAGGATGCGCGGCGCGGCGCCGTCATCCGCCGCATCCCAATCGGCGGGAACGGCGATCAGCTCGCCATCCTCGTCGCGCGAGACGATATCGGCGAGCACCACGGGCGGCAGCATGTCCTTGCCGGTCAGGCGCTTGCGCTTGCGATCGATCACGCCTTCCTCCTCGAGCTCCTTGAGCAGATGCTTGAGGAAGATCCGGTCACCACCCTTGATGCCGAAGGCGCGCGCGATTTCGCGGCGGCCGACCTTGCCGGTCTGCTCCTTGATGAAGGCAATGATCTCGTCGCGCGCGGGCAGATTGGGACGATCGCCGGTCTGCGCGTCCGAGGCGGTCTCCGCCTTGCGGCGGCGGGTGGTGAGGCGTGTGGGCAAGAAAATCTCGTGAAAGTTGACGGGCGTGCGCGGCATCCCGGATCATTGCGCGGGAATCAGGCGTGGCCCTTGCGGCGCGCCCGCCCCGTTGCGCCTCAATATAGGGATGGCCGGGCACGGGCGAAAGCCCGGCAGTCGGGTCCGGGTGCATCATCTGCACGCAGGATGCGCAATCAGGCTTTTGCTGCATTGAATTTCGCCACAAATATGCGCATCCTCGACTCCTGCGTGGCGATTCCCGCCGTCGCTAGCAAGGAAAGGGTATGGCGCTGACTGCAGTGTCTTCACATGACGCGGATTCCACGCCGCGAACCGCAGATCCCGGAGCGACGGCTCCCGGAGATGAGGGCCTCCTGCCTCTCGTGCGCTTCAGCCTCGAGGACATGAAGGCCGAGGAACTCGTGGAAATCGATCTGGCGGGCAAGACCTCCATCGCCGATGCCATGGTCGTGGCGACAGGTCGCTCGGATCGGCATGTCGGGGCGATCGCCGACCGGCTGATCAAGGATCTCAAGGATAACGGCTACGGCACGGCACGGGTCGAGGGGCTTCCAGCCTGCGACTGGGTGCTGATTGATGCCGGAGACGTGATCGTACATGTCTTCCGTCCGGAGGTTCGCGGCTTCTACAATCTCGAGAAGATGTGGGGCGCGGACAGGCCGGTCGAGCATACGGAACGCTGAGGCGAACCGGAGCCCGATGTGAAACTCGCGCTCATCGCCGTCGGGCGGCTGAAATCGGGCCCCGAGCGCGACCTGGTCGAGCGTTATCGCACCCGCATCGCAGCAGGTGCGCGAGCGCTCGGATTGGGCGCGTTCGAGATCATCGAGATCCCCGAATCACGGGCGCGGCGCGAGGCTGACCGGCGCGCTGAAGAGGCGCGGGCCATTCTGGACAAGGCCGGGGCAGCGCGTCTGGTGCTGCTCGATGAGCGCGGTCGCAGCCGCACGAGCCCGGAATTTGCGGCCACACTCGCCGGGTGGCGCGACGACGGGGTGGCGCGAACAGCCTTCGTCATCGGAGGCCCTGACGGGCTTGATCCGGAACTGGCGCGCGATGCCGCCCTGCAGATCGGTTTCGGCGCCCTGACCTTGCCGCATCAGCTGGTGCGGGTGTTGATCGCGGAACAGGTTTACCGCGCATTAACCATCATTGGCGGACATCCTTATCATCGTGCCGGACACGGCGATTGAGCGAAGACGCCGACGCCCGCGATGCGGCCATGATGGTGCGGCGGCGGGGGGGCGATCAGCGAGGGGGCAGAGGGTGCGCAGCAGGCCACGAGGCAAGCCAGGAACACTGCATCGCCCGAGCGCAGCAGCACGTTGCGGGCTGGCGATGCGTGTCGGTGCCTGTCTGCTTCTCGCCGGCCTCGCGATGCCGCACGGGCCGGAGCGGCTCCCGTTCCTTGTCGAGGCCAGGGCCGAGAGCGGATCAGAATCGACCGGCGTCGATGACGACGACGCCGGAATCACCGATCCCGCAGAGGTCGATGCCCGTGCCCGCGAACTCGAACGCGTGCGCCGCGAACTTGAGGATGCCGCCGAAGCCGAGCGCCTTCTTGCCGAGGAAATCGCCAGCCTGCAGGATGATCGGGCGGCGCTGGCCGAAGCGCTGATCGAGGCGACCACCCGGATCCGCGACAATGAGAGCCGGTCGGAAGAACTCACCATGCGGCTCGAATCCCTGCTTTCATCGGAAGCCGCCATCCGCCGTTCGCTGGAAGCGCGGCGCGGCGTCATCGTCGAGGTCCTGGCCGCCCTCCAGCGGATGGGGCGCCGACCGCCCCCGGCCGTACTGGCCCGCCCCGACGACATTCTCGCCGCCGTGCGCACCTCGATGCTGCTCGGTGCCGTGGTCCCGGAACTGCGCGTGGAGACCAGGGCGCTTGTCGCTGATCTCGAAGAGCTCGTTGCCCTGCGCAGCGCCATCGCCGAGGATCGCGAAGCACTGGCACAGGAACTGGCCACGCTCGATTCAGAGCGCCGGCGCCTCTCGGCCCTGATCGAGGCCCGGCAGGAAAGGTTGCGCGCCGCGCGTGCGGATGCCGCCGACGAGGGGGCCCGCATCACGACATTGGCAGCGCGGGCGGATACTCTCGAAGAATTGATCACCAGGATGGAGCGCGAAATCGCCGCGGCCCGGGAGGCGGCAGAGGCAGCCAGGGCCTCCGATCAGCGGCTGCGCGATGAAACCCAGGCACGATTCGCCGCAGCAGCAGCCCTGGATCCGGCACGTATGGCACCGCAAATACCGTTCTCGCAGGCGCAGGGACGCCTGCCCAGACCTGTTGGCGGAAAAGTCTTTCGCGGCTTTTCGGAGCCGGATGATCTCGGTGGCGAAATGAAGGGCGTCGCGATTTCGACACGTTCCGGGGAGATCGTCACATCTCCTGCGGATGGCTGGATCGCATATGCTGGACCGTATCGCTCCTTCGAGCGTCTCTTGATCATCAATGCTGGCGACGATTATCATGTCATGATAGCCGGCATGGAACGGATTACGGTCGATGTGGGCCAATTCGTTCTCGCAGGAGAGCCGGTGGCTATGATGGGATCGCAGGCACTCGTCTCGCCGGCCATGGGCATCATCGACGCGGAGGGTCCGGTGCTCTATGTTGAATTCCTGAAGGAGGGCGGATCCATCGATCCCTCACCCTGGTGGCAGGAAACCGTTCGTGAATCGCGTCATGGCGCGCACGAGGACACAGAAAGCGAAAAGGTTCGCGGATAATGCGCAAGCTTCCCCTGTTGATGATCGGCGCGCTGGTAGGCGCAAGCATGGCGACGCTGGTGTCGCAGACGCATGTGCTCAACAGCACGAATGCCGTCGCGGCTTCGGCTGAAACCTATCGCCAGCTGAGCCTTTTCGGTGATGTCTTCGAACGGGTCCGGCAGGATTATGTCGAGCAGCCCGAAGAAGCCGAGATGATCGAGGCAGCCATCAACGGCATGCTGAGCTCACTCGACCCGCATTCCAGCTACATGGATGAGAAGAGCCACCGCGACATGCAGCAGCAGACGCGTGGGGAGTTCGGCGGACTCGGCATCGAGGTCACCATGGAAGAGGGGCTCGTGCGCGTGGTGACACCGATAGACGACACGCCTGCCTTCAACGCCGGAGTCATGGCCAACGACCTGATCACACATATCGATGACCAGCAAGTCGAAGGGATGACCCTGAGCCAGGCCGTCGACATGATGCGCGGTCCGGTCGGTACCGAGGTTACCCTTCGGATCCGCCGTCCCGGCGCAGCCGAGCCTGTGGAGGTCACCATCGAGCGAGACACGATTCGTGTGCGTCCGGTGCGTGCACGGCTGGAGGACGATATCGGATATCTTCGTGTCACGACGTTCAACGGCCAGACTTATGCCGCCCTGCGCAAAGCCGTGCAGGAGTTGAAGGATGAGGCGGGCAGCGACGGCCTGAAGGGTTTTGTCGTCGACATGCGCAACAATCCGGGCGGATTGCTTGATCAGGGCGTGATGGTGACGGATGCCTTCCTCGATCGCGGCGAAATCGTTTCCATTCGCGGGCGCGACGCGGATCGCACCCAGCGGTTCTCGGCCAGTTCCGGGGATCTGGGCGACGGCCTGCCGATCGTGGTGCTGATCAATGGCGGCTCGGCATCCGCATCAGAGATTTTTGCCGGTGCGATGCAGGATCACGAAAGGGCAACGCTTCTGGGAAGTCGCACCTTCGGCAAGGGGTCGGTTCAGACCATCATCCCGCTCAACGGCAATGGGGCCTTGCGTCTGACGACATCGCGCTACTACACGCCGTCCGGGCGTTCGATCCAGGCGCGTGGAATCGACCCCGATATCGTCGTTCTGCAGGACATCCCCGAGGAGTTGCAGGGACGCGACGAAACAACCGGCGAGGCCGGGCTGCGCGGTCATCTGAGCAATGAAGACGAGGAAATGGGTGGTTCATCGGCCTATATCCCGCCCGATCCCGAGGATGACAAGCAGTTGCTCGCCGCTCTCGCCCTGCTGCGGGGTCAGCAGATCGACAGCTTCCTCAAAAGCGAGGTGGAAACCGAAAGCGAAACTGTCCCGAACTGATCCGGGATCGGGACTGCTCCGAAGCTGATCCAGCCCCCTCCGCCTCGAAGCGGCGGGGGCTTCTTCGAATCCGGCAGAGCCAGTATCCACTCCGTAGCAAGGCTGGACTCACCGCATGGCTTTCGGTCACCGGCTTTGCTAGAAACGCCCGGCGTCGGATGGCGCACCGGCACAATTGCCGTTCGTTCAAACCCGCCGAGGCGAGGCATGCTTGCGGATATTCGCGATTACGACGCCCTCTACGCACGCTTCCGCTGGGCTGTGCCCGAGCGCTACAATATCGGCGTCGATGTCTGCGATCGCTGGGCGAGCATCACGCCGCAGCGCCCGGCAATCATCGATGTCGCGAGCGACGGAGCCACGACCGTTCTCGACTATGGCGACCTGCGCAAGGCCTCCAACAGGCTCGCCAATGCCCTGCAGAGGCGCGGCGTACAACCGGGAGACCGGGTGGCTTTGCTGCTGCCGCAGGGCCGGAACGTGGCGATCGCCCATGTGGCAATCTACAAGCTCGGCGCCATCGCCCTGCCTCTGGCGGACGTGTTCGGCATCGACGCACTGCGCTACCGGCTCACCGATTCCGGCGCGAAGGCCCTCATTACCCATGCCGGCGGACTCGCCCGACTCGACGATGCCGACGATGATTTCGAGCATCCGGAACTGGTCGTCAGCATCGATGGCCCGGCGGGAGGCGCTGAGGGCTTTCATGATATCTGCGCGAAGGCGAGCCCCGATTTCACGCCTCGTGATACCCGCGCCGACGATCCCGCCCTGATGATCTATACATCGGGTACGACCGGCAATCCCAAGGGTGCGCTGCACGCCCACCGCGTCCTGCTCGGGCATCTGCCAGGCGTCGCGCTGCCACACGAATTCATGCCGCAACCAGGTGATCTGTTCTGGACGCCAGCCGACTGGGCCTGGGCCGGTGGTCTGCTGAACGTGCTTTTACCGGGGCTGCATTTCGGCGTCCCGGTGGTGGCCCATCGCTTCACGAAATTCGATCCGGATGCGGCCTTCAGGTTGATGGCGGATCATGGCATTCGCAATGCCTTCGTGCCACCCACGGCCCTGCGCATGCTGCGCAGCGTCGCCAACCCGCGCGCACGATACGATCTGGCGCTGCGCACGCTCGCCTCCGGCGGCGAGGCTCTGGGCGCAGAGACCCTGGCCTGGGGCCGCGAGGCGCTGGGCCTTTCCATCAACGAATTCTACGGCCAGACCGAATGCAATCTGGTCCTGGCTTCCTGTGCGGCGATCGGGGTGACGAAGCCCGGCGCCATCGGCAAGCCGGTCCCCGGCCATCGTGTCGCCGTGATCGGCCCCGACGGCACGGTGCTGCCCCCGGGCGAGACCGGCCAGATCGCCGTTGCGCGGCCGGATCCGGTGATGTTTCTCTCCTACTGGAACCGGCCCGAAGCGACGCAGGCGAAATTCGTCGGCGACTGGATGATTACCGGTGACCAGGGCATGGAAGACGAAGAAGGCTATATCCGCTTCATCGGGCGCGATGACGACGTGATCACCTCCTCGGGCTACCGGATCGGGCCAGCGGAGATCGAGGATTGCCTGTTGCGTCATCCCGCCGTCTCGCTGGCCGCCGTGGTCGGCAAGCCTGATCCCGTACGCACGGAGATCGTCAAGGCCTTCGTGGTCTTGCGCGCGGGAACGCATCCTTCCATGGAACTGGAGGAGGATATCCGCAATTTCGTGCGCAACCGCCTGTCGGCCCACGAATACCCGCGCGAGATCAGCTTCCGGGAAGAACTGCCGCTCACCTCGACCGGCAAGGTGATCCGCCGCATCCTGCGCGACGAGGCCTGATTGCCCATCCATTCCCGAATCCCGAAGGAGACCAGCGATGACGGTCACCAATCCAGCAACCGGTCAGGGCGCATTCTGGCAAGTCTATCTCGCAGGAGAGATCCACAGTGACTGGCGCGAGGAGATCGTCACGGCCTGCGCCGATCTGCCGGTGCGTTTCACCGCGCCCGTCACCGATCATCCGGCATCGGACGATTGCGGCGTCGCCATTCTAGGCACCGAACCGGATTCCTTCTGGCATGATCGCAAGGGCGCGGGGCTCAATGCCATCCGCACCCGCAAGGCGCTGACGGAAGCGGATGTCGTCGTCGTGCGCTTCGGCGATAAATACAAGCAGTGGAATGCCGCCTTCGATGCCGGCTACGCGGCAGCCCTCGGCAAGGCGCTGGTGATCCTGCATCCACCCGAACACGCCCATGCACTCAAGGAGGTGGATGCTGCAGCACTCGCGGTTGCCCGCGAGCCGCGCCAGGTGGCCGAAATCCTGCGCTACGTGATCACCGGTCGGCTGCCCGGGTGAGAGCTGCCAGCCTCACAGGATGGTATCCTCGCTGAAACGCTCGCGTGCGATCGGCGTCTCGAAGCGCACACCGATCGCCTCGACACCGTGACGCACCACGATCGCCGGCGTGCTGCCGACGACGAGGCGGGTATCGATGGCCGGCAGCTCGGTCACGGCGATGGCGGCACCGGTGGCTGACAGGTCGATGACCCGGCCCTTCAGGAGGCTCCCGTCCCCGAGCCGGATTCGCACTGCGCGTCGCGAGGGCTGGACGCGGCTCCCGACCCGCGCATCGCCCAGTCCCAGCACCTCGCGATTGGCCAGCCAGGTGAGCTGGTCCGCGAGTTTCAGCCGCCGCTGCCGCGAGGCCTGGATGCTCATCACGAAACCGCCGGCAGTCGGGCGCACGATTTCCCCCTCGAGCCGACCGAGATGCTCGAAATGACACACGGCGCGCTCGCCGACCGCGCCGATGACCGGCCCTTCCAGCTGCAGGTTGCCGGGGGAGAAGGCCGTTCCGGTACAGGGATGGTCGCTGCGGTCGCTGAGCATGTAGCGCCCGGGAAGCCGCACCGGCACCCGGGCGAAACGACGACGCTCACGCCTTTCCTGCGTGACTGGATCACGTTCGCCTTGGTGGATCATGCCCATGCCTCCGTTCATCGGAAAGACCGGTATCTTCCCCGCGTGTATCATCTCACAAACCCCTTGCCAGAAAGTAAGCTGCGCGTTTTCGATCCGCTACCGGTCGTCAGCAGCAGCTGCGGAACCGATCGTGGCGACGACGCGGATGCCGGGCCGACCCGGCAGCGGAGGCCCGCAGCGCGCGACGTTGCGCCCCTGCGGGAAATCGTCTAGGCCTTGCGCAGCCTCCAGCCGCTCGAAAAGCCATGCGCATCGCCGTCGTCCTCCCCCGCAACATGCATTTCGGACCCAACGGCGCGACCTCGATCGATCTGTGCGCCCGCGACGGCGTGCTGCATAGCCGCCATGGGAGCGCGATGACCGTGATCTGCGCCGATGCGCCGGGCCTTTTCGACGATGTGAGCCTGCGCCGGTTTCACGGGCGGACGACCTTCGGGCGGGTGCGCGCCATCGCAGCCATTGTGCGCGAGATCGGGGCCGATCTCATCATCGTGCACCAGCATGGGCCCAGCGCGGCGGGGCTGGCGCGCCGGCTCGCGCCCTTGCCCGTCGCCCTCTACATGCACAACATGCCCAAGCCCCTGCGCGGTCCGGCGCGGGTCTGGCGCGAAGGCGACTACCGGCCCCTGGCCGGCTTCATCTTCGTCAGCCATGCGGCACGCAAGGCTTTTGATAACCTCTATCCCTCCCTTGCTGCACCGCGCTTCGTCGTGCCAAACGGAATCGACCCCGCCGGATGGGACATTGCGGGGACGCGACGCCGGGAGATCCTGGCCGTCGGGAGAATCGATCCCCACAAGGGCTCCATCGCCATCGCCGAAGCGTTGCGGCGAATTCTTCCCGTTCACCCGCATTGGCAGGCCCGGTTCATCGGCCCCCTCGCCCCGAATACCCGCTTTCGCCGAGCCTTCAAACGGGCGACTGCCGACGTGCCCCGGTTGCGCGTGGAAGGCGCCAGACCGTTCGAAGCGGTACGTGATGCGGCGCTTGGCGCCGAGATCGCGGTGGTGGCCTCGTCCCGGGAAGGCTTCGGACGTGTCGCGGTGGAAGCCTTCGCCGCCGGCAACGCCCTCGTCTCCACGCGCTTCGGCGGTCTGGCCGAGGTGATTGACGATTGCGCCCTGTCTCTGGAGCGCGGCGATGCGGCAGAGATCGCCCGAGCGCTGGATCTGCTGATTCGTGACGCGGATCTGCGCGCGGATCTCGCCCGGCGCGGCCATGCACGTTTTCTCGGCCATTTCACCATCGAGACCTTCGCCCGCGCTCTCGACGACACGATCGCAACCTTGCGCAGGCAGGTGCCGTTTGGCGCCGGCCCCCAGGAAAGCCCGCAAAGATGACACCCTTCGCGCCAATACCGCGTTCCCATTCCTTCTGGCGCCGGCAATGGGGTGCCCTGCGCAAACGCTGGCTGCGCATGCGCCATGGCGAGGCGCCGTTCGTCACCGGCTATCTCGGCGCGCAATTCGCCTGCCGGCTTGATGACGGCGTGGCCAAGGGCATGGCGCTCAACACCTATGATCATCGCCAGCTCACGCGCCTGATGGCCTGGTCGCGCACGGCAAAACCGAGCCTGTTCATCGATATCGGCGCCAATATCGGCCTCTACAGCTGTGTTCTGGTGAAAAATGCCTGCGTGCCGGAAGCCCTCGCCTTCGAGCCCGATCGCGGTAATGCACAGGCGCTGACGGAGAATGTCGCCAGAAACGGGCTGTCCGAACAGATCCGCATCGCGCAGGTGGCGCTGGGCGCACAGGAGGGTGAGGCCTGGCTGGCGGAGGGCCCGCAAAGCAATCGCGGCACGTCGCGACTGATGGAGCCGCCAGCGGAAACAGGAGCGCGAACCGCTCCGGAGCGCGCCACGCGCGGTGATGTCGATGTCGCGGCTGCGGGAACGGCGCGCTACCGGGTGCCCTTGCGCCGACTCGACGCCATGCTGGCGCTGCGCGATAGCTGTCTCATGATCAAGATCGATGTCGAGGGACGCGAGGCCGGCGTGCTGGCCGGCATGGCCGATCTGCTCGCCCGCAATTGCGGGCTGATCCAGATCGAGGCTTTCGACGATGCCTATCGCCCGGCCCTGGAGGCATCAGGCTTCGCGTATCGCGGCTCCATCGCCTGCGATCATTTCTGGGAGAAGCCCTGAGGCGCCTCGATTCCGCCTTCAGACGGCATCGGCCGGCAGATCCGCGAAATGGCGCTTGAGCTTGCGCATCCCCTGCTCGCGGATCTGGCGCACCCGTTCGCGCGACACCCCGTGCTCCCGGGCCATCTCGCTGAGCGTTCTGGGCGGATCAGCCAGATAGTAGTCATTCAGGATTGCCCGTTCGCGCGCCGGCAATTCCGCCAGGCCACGCGCGAGCAGGCCATGAAGCCTCTCGCCGGAAAGTCGATCTAGGGTTGCGAGTTCCGGATCCGGACAGCTCTCATCGACAATGTCAAGAGGTTCGCCCGTCTCGTCATCGTCAGAGGGACGATAATCCAGAGGCACGTCGCGCACGGCCATCCGTTCGCGCAGCACCGCGATGCGCTCGCGCGGCAGGCCCATGGCGGTGGCGAGTCGCGCCTCGAGCTCCTCCCCCCCGGGGCTCCGCCCCTCTTCCTGCCCGAACTGGTTCTCAAGGCGGCGCGCATGCACGTAAACCATCTTCTGCGCCGCGGATGAGCCGACCTGGACCATGGACCAGTTCCGGATGCGATAGTCCTGGATCTCGGCCCGGATCCACCAGCGGGCATAGGTCGAGAAGCGAACGCCCTTGTCCGGATCGAACCGGTCCGCCGCCTTCATCAGGCCGAGGAAAGCCTGCTGCATGAGATCGTCATGCGCCTCCGTCCCGGCCTTGCCGCCCAGACGCGCCACGGCCCCGAGGGCCAGACGCCGATGCGCGAGGATGAGCCGGTCACGGGCACGGCGATCCCCCCGGTCGCGCCAGGCCCGCGCGAGGGCCAGCTCCGTCTGATGGTCGAGCTCTCCCTTGCGAGCGGAGCCCGCGGATTGCGACAGGTCGGTCGGGACGTGGATATTCATGACTGCAGACACTCGGCCTTAATGATTTCGTTTCGAAACCAAATCATATCGTGCAGCCAGCTTGCGTCAAGCTGATATCGATTCAAAACCAGTCCGTGCGACCGGCCGCGTTTGGCCAAAGCCGGATAGGGCCCTGCGGGGATGGCAGCATGGGCGGCGAATTGCTACCTGTTGCGCGAAGGGCAATGCTGCCGCAGCAACGAAAAGCCGAGAGGACGCCATGTCGATGCAAGCCGCGCCGAAAGTCGCCTATTCCGATGTCCAGCTTCATATCGCCGGCCAGTGGCGGGGTGCCTCCTCCGGGGAGAGCATGGACATTCTCAACCCCGCCACCGGCGAAGCCATTGGCGCCCTGGCAGTGGCCGGCATCGCCGATCTCGACGAGGCGCTGGAGGCTGCGGATCGCGGCTTTGCGACCTGGCGCCGCATCGGGGCCTTCGACCGTTACAAGATCATGCGCAAGGCAGCCGAGCTGATTCGCGAGCGCGCCGAGACCATCGCCACCATCATGGTGTTGGAACAGGGCAAGCCGCTGGCCGAAGCCAAAGGCGAGACGCTGGCGGCAGCCGATACGATCGACTGGTTCGCCGAGGAAGCACGTCGCGCCTATGGCCGGATCGTGCCGGCGCGTTCTCCCGACGTGATGCAGCTGGTGATCAAGGAGCCGGTGGGCCCGGTGGCCGCCTTCACGCCCTGGAACTTCCCGATCAACCAGGCGGTGCGCAAGGTCTCCGGTGCCCTGGCCGCCGGCTGCTCCGTGATTCTCAAGGGTCCCGAGGACACCCCGGCGAGCTGCGCGGAACTGATCAGGGCCTTCAATGATGCCGGCGTGCCCAAGGACGTGCTCAATCTGGTCTATGGCAACCCGGCCCAGATTTCCGAATACCTGATTCCGCATCCGGTGATCCGCAAGATTTCCTTCACGGGCTCCACCGCCATCGGCAAGCAGCTCGCGGCACTGGCCGGCGCCCACATGAAGCGCGTCACCATGGAACTGGGCGGCCACGCCCCCTCGATCGTGTTCAAGGATGCCAATATCGAGAAGGCGCTGAAGGTGCTTTCCGCCAACAAGTACCGCAATGCCGGCCAGGTCTGCGTGGCTCCGACGCGCTTCCTCGTGCACGAGAGCGTCTTCGACCGGTTCGTCGATGAATTCGTCACGATCTCGAAGAACATGCAGGTTGGTGACGGCCTCGACCCGAAGACCAATATGGGCCCTCTCGCCCATTCCCGGCGCATCGATGCCATGGAGGATTTCGTTGCCGATGCGGAGACGCGCGGCGGCGAGTTGCGCACGGGTGGCAAGCGCATCGGCAATCGCGGCTACTTCTTCGAGCCGACGGTCTTCACCAACATGCCGCTGGATTCCAAGATCATGAACGAGGAGCCCTTCGGCCCGATCTCCACGATCCAGAAATTCTCCGATGACGAGGAGGCCTTCACCGAGGCCAACCGTCTGCCCTACGGACTCGCGGCCTATGCCTATACCGAATCCGGTGCTACGGCAGCGGCACTCGCTGAACGGGTGGAGAGCGGGATGATATCGATCAACCATCACGGCATCGCCCTTCCGGAGACACCCTTCGGCGGCGTCAAGGATTCCGGCTACGGTTCCGAAGGCGGTCTGGAAGCAATCGAAGCGTATCTGAACACGAAATTCGTGACGAAGAGCGGTCTCTGACCGAGTTCTCGAACGACGAGACTTTGCCGAGCGCCGCCCGTCATCATGACGGGCGGTGTTTTATTTGAATGTCGATCAAATTGCTGCGATTTGAAACCCAACTTCCGTTAAGAATACAGCCACGCGCAAGGCTCCTCTGTTGAACTGCCATGGATCGCGCCATCCGCCCCGCCAGGAGCGGGTCGCAGCGCAGCAGGTTCGCAGACCGCAGGGAGTTTCGCGATGAGCATTTACGGTACGATGAGGACCGGCGTATCCGGCATGGCCGCCCAGGCCAACCGGATCGGCGTGGTGGCCGACAACATGGCCAATGTGAACACCACGGGCTACAAGCGCTCGTCGACGCAGTTCTCTTCCTTCATCCTGAACTCGCAATCGGGAAGTTACAATTCCGGCGGCGTGGAGACCGATATCCGGCAGCATGTGACCCAGCAGGGCGCGATGCAATACACCACCTCGACCACCGATCTCGCGGTCAACGGCAACGGCTTCTTCGTTGTCTCGGATGCCGGCGGCACCCCCTTCCTGACCCGCGCCGGCTCCTTCGTCCCCGATGGCGAAGGCAATCTGATCAATGCCGGCGGTTTCCAGTTGATGGGGTATCCGCTCGCGGATGGCGATCCCGATGTCGTGGTCAATGCGCTCAACGGCCTGGAGCCGGTCAACATCACCCAGAACGCGCTGGAGGCGACGCCATCCACGGAAGGCATTTTCGGCGCCAACCTGCCCTCCAACGCCAATATCGTCCCCGCGGGCAGCCTCCCCTCGGACAATGTGCCCGGATCCGTCTTCGAGGCGAAATCTTCGCTCGTTGCGTATGACAATCTGGGCAACGAGATCGTACTTGACGTCTATTTCACCAAGACAGCCGCCGATGAATGGGAAGTCTCGGTCTTCGATCAGGCCGAAGCCGGCCCCGGTGGCGGCTTCCCCTACGGCGCCGGACCCCTCGATAACCAGACCCTCCTGTTCGACCCTGCCAATGGCCGACTTGACGGCGCCTCCCCGGACGCACTGAACATTGCCATACCCGACGGCCAGGCCTTCGAACTCGACCTCGCCTCCATGACGCAGGTCGCCGCCGACTACACCGTGATGCGCGCCGATGTGAACGGCAATGCGCCGAGCGCCGTGCGCGGCGTGGAATTCTCCTCCGACGGCACGCTCTATGCCGTGTTCGAGAACGGTGACCGGCGCGCCACCCACCGCGTGCCGCTTGCGGATGTGCGCAGCCCGGACAATCTGATCGCCACAGCAGGTAACGTCTATTCGGTCGGGATCGATTCCGGCGACGTCACCATGGGCTTCCCCGGCGAAGGCGGCATGGGTTCGATGGTCACCAGTGCGGTCGAGCAATCGAATGTCGATCTCGCTGACGAGCTCACCAACATGATCGAGGCCCAGCGCGGCTACCAGGCAAATTCCAAGGTTTTCCAGACCGGCTCGGATCTGCTCGAAGTGCTGGTCAATCTCAAACGGTAAGGCAGCGCCTTCCCCATCTGAAACCGGGATAACCGCGTCATGAATCTCTCCGTCGCCCTCTCTTCCGCGCAATCAGCGCTTTCCGCCACATCGACGCAGACATCGATCATCTCGCGCAACATCTCGGGCGCAGCCGATCCCGGTTACTCCCGCAAGATGGGGCTGACCTCCTCGATGGGTTTCGGCGGGGCCAAGGTGGTCTCTGTCGGGCGTGCTGCCGACAGCGCCCTGTATTTCAAGATGCTGGAGGCGACTTCCAGCGCCTCCGCCCATGAGGCCCTGCGCGCGGGATACGAGAAGCTGGCGCGCACCGTGGAGGATCCCGAGCTCGACCAGTCGATGGCCGCCTCCATCGGCAAACTGACCGACGCCCTGCAGATGCAGGCCGAATCGCCGGGCGACCCCGTGCTCGGAGCGGCGACGCTTTCTTCGGCCTATGATCTCGCCACTTCCCTCAACGATGCGGCCCGCACGGTGCAGAATGCACGGGCCGAGGCGGATTCGGCGATGGCCGATTCAGTCGATCGCATCAACGACCTGTTGACCCGGTTCGAGAGCGCCAACCGTGCCATCGTGCTGGGAACCCGGGCAGGGACCGATGTCAGCGACGAGCTCGATACCCGCGACCGGATCCTCACCGATCTCTCGCAGGAAGTGGGCATCACCACGATCACGCGCGCCGGCAACGACATGGCGATCTATACCGATAGCGGGGTGACCCTCTACGAGAAGACCGCCCGGATGGTCAGCTTCGACCGCACCTTCGCCTATACGGCCGACACGATCGGCGCGGCGGTCTTCGCCGATGGTGTCGCGCTGACCGGGCCGGGCGCCACCATGGGTGTACGATCCGGCGCCCTGTTCGGCCACGCCACCCTGCGCGATGCCGTCGCACCAACCTATCAGCTACAGCTGGACGAAATCGCACGCGGGCTGGTCCATGCCTTCGGGGAGCCCGATCCCGGCGATGTGCCGGGCCTGTTCATCGATCCCGGCCCGGCAGGTGCGGGGCTGGCTGCCCGGATAGGCGTCAATCCGGCTGTCGATCCGGCCCTGGGAGGCGACCTCGCACGCCTGCGTGACGGCGTGACCATGAATTTCAATATCGATGGCGATGCAGCCTTTTCGGACCGACTCTACGGCATGTTGCAGGCCCTCGACCAGCCCCAGGGCTTCGATCCGGCGACGGGCATCAACCCCAACACCACACTGTCGCGCTTCGCCTCTTCCTCGGTGAGCTGGCTCGAAGCCGGACGCCAGGAGGCATCCCAGGAAGCGTCGTTTCGCGACACCTTCCTCGAGCGCACACGGGAATCCCTGTCCAATGTCACGGGGGTCAATCTCGACGAGGAACTCGCGATGATGATGGAACTCGAGCGCTCCTACGGCGCCTCGGCCCGCATCATCAGCGCGGTCGACACGATGTTGCAGACGCTGCTGGCAGCGACACGCTGATCGGGGGAAGAGAGATGAAAACCACTTTCGTATCGACCCAGACCATCGCCGATTCAACGCGGCTTTCGATGATCCGGATGCAGGGCGATCTGGCCAGGGCCTCGAAGGAACTCTCTTCCGGGCGCCTGGCCGATATCGGCCTGGGGCTGGGCAGCCGCACCGGCCATGCGGTGCAGCTGCGCCACGAACTCTCGCAATTGCAGACGATCAGCGACACCAACGGCCTCGTCAAATCACGGCTCGACACCTCGCAGGCGGCGCTTCAGGGAGTGCTTGACACGGCAGAGGACTTCATGAGCGTGCTCGTGGCCATGCGCGACGGCGCCATCGCCGGCTCCGCGATCCGACCACAGGCCGAGCTCAACCTGAAAAGCCTCTCCGGCGCGCTCAATGCCAACATGAACGGCCAGTTCCTGTTTGCGGGCATCAATACGGATGTCAAGCCGATGGCCGAATACGAGGCCGACCCGCCGAGTGCGCCGAAAGCGGCCCTCGATGCGGCGTTCCTCGCCGAATTCGGGTTCACCCAGGACGATCCGGCTGTTGCCGGCATCGATCCGGCACAGATGCAGACCTTCCTCGACGGCGCCTATGCCGATCTCTTCCTCGACAATGCCCAATGGGAGGGCAGCTGGTCGGATGCCTCCTCACGCAACGTGCGCAGCCGTATCGCCACCAACGAGCTGATCGAGACCTCCGCCAATGCCAATGAGCAACCATTCCGGCTGCTCGCGATGACCTATACGGCGATCACCGATCTGGGTCTGGGCGAACTCTCGCGCGGCAGCTCCCAGGCGGTGATTGACAAGGCGATCGGTAATGTCAGCGAAGCGATCCAGGGGCTGACCTCCATCAAGGCGCGGCTGGGCGTTTCGCAGAACCGGGTCGCCGCCGCAGACGAGCGGCTCTCCATCCAGCGCGACATCATCAACCGCCAGATCGTCGATCTGGAGAACGTCGATCCCTTCGAAACCGCCACCCGTGTCAACTCCCTGATGACGCAGGTGGAAATGTCCTACAGCCTGACGGCCCGGATCCGTCAGCTCTCGCTCCTGCAACACATGTGAGGCGTCAATGTACCAGTTCACCTACGCGGAAATCGTCGATGACGCGGCCTCCGATGCCCGGGGGCGGGAGCGGCGCGCGGTTCAGCGCGGCGTCGAGCTTCTGCAACAGGCTCGCCGCGCGGGCATCCGCTCCCGCGAAGCCGTGGAAGCACTGCATTACGTGCGCAGCCTGTGGAGCATCCTGATCGAGGATCTGGCCCAGCCGGAGAACGATCTCCCCGAGACCCTGCGCGCGGATCTGATCTCGATCGGCATCTGGGTGCTGCGCGAGATCGAGCAGATACGGCTCGAGCGCTCGGATGATCTGCAGGATCTCATCGACATCAACACCATGATCAGCGAGGGCCTGAAATGAGCGCACAGCGAGACAATGACCGGTCCGGTCGGGGTAGTGCGATGCGGCTTTCGCTCAAAGCGCAGGAGCGTCTGTTCGTGAACGGTGCGGTGTTGCGGGTCGATCGCAAGGTCGGCATCGAATTGCTCAACGACGTGACCTTCCTGATGGAAAGTCACGTGATCCAGCCGGAGGAAACCACGACGCCCCTGCGCCAGCTCTATTTCGTGGTGCAGACCATGCTGATGGATCCGCTGCATGCCGGTCGTTCGCGCCACCTGTTCGACGAGCTCTGGAGCTCGACCATGCGCTCCTTTGGCAATCCGGCCATTCTCGACGGGCTGACGGCACTCCGGGAGCTGATGGAGCAGGGCCGTTATTTCGACGGGCTGAAACTGCTGCGCACCCTGTTTCCGGTGGAGGCCGGCATCATCGGGGAACGCATCAAGACCCCGAAGGATGTGCGCGCGCGCGCCGCTCCCCCCATGCCGCCTGAGGAGATGCCATCATGATCGTCAATCCTGCCTCCGCACCCGCAACCGCCCCCGAACCAGCTCCTTCCGGCGCGCAGAACCGCACCAACATGGATTATGACGCCTTCCTGCGTCTGCTGATCGCGGAGATGAAGAACCAGGACCCGCTCGACCCCACCAACGCGTCGGAATACGTCTCGCAGTTCGCCTCCTTCTCGGTGGTCGAGCAGGCGATCCAGACCAACCAGAAGCTCGACGACCTGCTCGCCGGTCTCTCGCTGTCGCAATCGGGTGGCCTGATCGGCAAACAGGTGGTCTCCGCCGACGGCTCCATGACGGGACGGGTCGAATCCGTACGACTCACCGGAACCGGCCCGCAGGCCACACTCGATACCGGTCAGAGCATGCTGATCGGGCCCGGCGTCACGATCAGCGAGACCGGAACATGAACGCCGTCGATGCTCTCGACATGATCCGCGACGCGATCTGGGTCGTGATCGCGGGCTCGGGCCCGGTCGTCGGCGCTGCCATGCTCGTCGGCGTGATCATCGCCCTGCTGCAGGCCCTGACCCAGGTACAGGAGATGACGCTGACCTTCATTCCCAAGATCGTGGCCATCCTGCTGATGATCCTCGTCACCGCTCCCTTCATGGGCGCGCAGATCTTCGGCTTCACCGAACGCGTCTACGGCTTCATCGAGACGGGGTTCTGAGAGGCGCAGCTGTCGCAATCGGTAAGGAATCTTGATCAGCCGCCGCCTTGCGGCCTGCATCACACGGGGTAAACCGGGGTCGAGGCGCCTTCCGCCATGACACGAGAACCCGTCCATGTCCGATTCCCGCGATTCTGCCATCCCCATCCCCTTCATTGATCTCGGCGCCCAGCGCGAACGTCTCGGGCCCGGTGTCGAGGAGGCGATCCTCACCGTGGTGCGTCATGGCGCCTATGTGATGGGGCCGGAAGTGGGACAGCTGGAGGCGGATCTCGCAGCCTTCAGCGGCGCGCAGCATGTCGTCACCTGCGGCAACGGCACCGACGCGCTGGCCCTGGTGCTGATGGCCAAGGGCGTGCGTCCCGGCGATGCTGTCCTGTGCCCGAGCTTCACCTTCGCCGCGACGGCGGAGGTGATCGCCTGGCTGGGGGCCGCGCCGGTCTTCGTCGATGTGCGCGAGGACACCTTCAATCTGGATATCGACAGCCTTGAGGCGGGGCTCGCCACCGCCCGGGCACAGGGGCTCAATCCGGTCGGCGTGATCCCGGTGGATCTGTTCGGCCAGCCCGCGGATTACGCGCCGATCGAGGCCTTGTGCGCACGCGAGAACCTCTGGCTGCTCGCAGATGCCGCCCAGAGCTTCGGCGCGACCTATCAGGGGCGCAAGGTCGGCACGATCGGCGATGCCGCCTCAACCAGCTTCTTTCCCGCCAAGCCGCTCGGCTGCTATGGCGACGGTGGCGCGATCTTCACCGATGACGGCGCTCTCGCGGAGTTGCTGCGCTCCCTGCGCAATCACGGCCAGGGCGCCGATCGCTACGACTATGCCCGCATCGGCATGAACGGGCGGCTCGACACGATCCAGGCCGCGGTCCTGATCGAGAAACTGCGCATCTTCCCCGAGGAGATCATCGCCCGCGACCGCATCGCGCAGCGCTATAATGCCGCGCTGGCTGATTGCGCCGTGGTACCTCGGGTGATGGACGGGGCGAATTCCGTCTGGGCGCAATATACCCTGCGCATCCCCGGCGCCGATCGCGGCGCCTTCCAGGCCGCGCTCAGGGACGCGGGTATTCCGACCGCCATCTATTACCCGCGCCCGCTGCACCGGCAGGACGCCTATGGCCGCTATCCGGTTGCCGGGAACGGCCTGCCCGTGACCGATCGCCTCGCGCATGAGGTGATCAGCCTGCCGATGCATCCCTATCTCGCGGAGGAAACCCAGGATCGCGTTATCGCTGCCGTGCGCCGCGCACTCGGAGCGTGAGGGTTTTCGCGGGATGAGTCCGGCCCTGATACCGCGTGACATGGTTACCCGCTCGCAGCCGATTCCCCGCTACGCTAACCATCGATTCACATTGCTGCATGATTCCCCGGTTCCGGGGTCGATTTTCGCGGAATCTTGGGGCGATCTTACCGTATTCGCCTGATCATCCGGGACGGGGCGAATTGCGGGAGGCGTCCGCGTGACAACGCGTGACTTGCAGCACTGGCAGGATACGGATTTCGGTGCAATCGGCGCCGGTCGTTCGCGCGTGTCCGCACGCGCAGCCCGCCGCCGCGCCAACACGCTGCGTCTGATCCGGTTCGGCCTCGGCTCGGGGGCGCTGATCACCCTGCTCACTCTCGCCGCCATCGAGCATGAGGGCGGTACGACACCGCCCGCCCCGGCGAGACTCGATCTGCGCGTGGAAGCACCGACGCTGCGTACACCCCCAGCCCTCTGGCAGCCGCGTGAAACACGCGATATCGCCCTCGCAGCGACGCCCGAAGCCCTTGCCGGAAACGCTGTGCATCATCGCGCCGAACGCCATAGCCGGGGCGGGGCCCGCGACACGTTCAGCTTCGGCGCCTTTCATGCGCCTGAACCCTATCTGCATCTGGTGGTGACACGCGATTCACCCGGGACCGCAGCGCGTTCCTTCTATGTCGCCACAGCTCTGCATGCCGCTGAGGAAGGGCTCGCCATCCACCGCATCCAGGCCGAGGAAGGCCTGAACAGCAGCCGGCTGGCGCTGATCACTGCCGGCATCACTCTCGAAGACGGGAGCCGGCGCTCCTGCATCGCCTTTCGCGGGAAAACCGGCGCCGGCCCGGTGGTTGTATCGGGATGGTATTGCGCGGCTACGCCACGTGCGCGCGATCTCGCCTGCCTGATCGACGGCCTCGACGTGATCGTGCCGGATACCCGCGGGTCACTCTTCCCGGCCAGGCCGGAGCGAGAGAGTGCCTGCATCCGCGATGCCGAGGCCCTGGCGCCGGCCACGCCGATGCCGGATTCCCGCCCCCCGGCCCGGGATATCGCCGGGTTGCTCGCGGCTCTGGAAGCGGAAACGGATGAGCGTCACTTACCCGATCGTGCGGGCACAGCCGACACGGTACCGCTGCTCGCCCCGCCTGAGCGCCCGGACTGATCGGCCCGAACTCACGCTGAAGGAGCACATCAGCCGGCGCGTTTTTGCAGTTCGCGCAGGATCGCGTCGCCCATTTCGGTGGTGGAGAGGCTGTTCATGCCCGCAGGCGCGATATCGCCCGTACGCGCGCCATTGGCCAGCGCATCGGTGATGGCGCCTTCCAGCATGTCCGCCGCCTCGATCAGCCCGAAGGAATAGCGCAGGCTCATGGCAAAGGAGCCGATCATGGCGATCGGGTTGGCGCGGCTTTGGCCAGCAATATCGGGCGCGGAGCCATGGACGGGCTCGTAGAGCGCCTTGCGCTTGCCCGTTGCCTTGTCTTCGGCGCCCAGCGAGGCAGAGGGCAGCATGCCGAGCGAACCGGTGAGCATCGCAGCGACGTCCGAGAGAATGTCGCCGAAGAGATTGTCGCAAACGATGACGTCGTATTGCTTGGGATTGCGCACCAGCTGCATCGCGCAATTGTCGGCGAGCACGTGTTCGAGGGTGACGTCAGAGAATTCCGCCCCGTGCACGGCGGTGACGACCTGCTTCCACAACACGCCGGATTTCATCACGTTGTGCTTTTCCGCCGAGGACACCTTGTTGCTGCGCTTGCGCGCCAAATCGAAGGCGACGCGGGCAATTCGCTCGATCTCGCCGGTGGTGTAGAGCTGGGTGTCGATGGCCCGCTTCTGGCCGTCCTCGAGGGTGACGATCTCCTTCGGCTCACCGAAATAGACGCCACCGGTGAGCTCGCGCACGATCAGGATGTCGAGATCCTCGACCAGCTCGCGCTTGAGTGAGGAGGCATCCGCCAGCGCGCCGTAGCAGATGGCGGGGCGCAGATTGGCGAAAAGACCAAGATCCTTGCGCAGGCGCAGAAGCCCGGCTTCCGGGCGGTGTTCGTAAGGCACATTCGCCCATTTCGGCCCGCCGACCGCACCGAACAGTACCGCATCGGCGGCTTCGGCATTCTTCATCGCCGCTTCGCTGATGGCGACGCCATGGGCGTCATAGGCCGCACCACCGACGAGATCACGCTCGGTCTCGAAGGCGGCGATGCCCGAACGGCTAAACCAGGCGACCAGTTTCTCGACTTCGGCAGCCACTTCCGGGCCGATCCCGTCGCCGGGGAGAAGGAGGAGCTTGTGGGTCGCCATGGCGTGGCCTCGTCTTTCGGGTTGTTGCTTGTCACTGCGCACGGGTTTTGGCGAAAACCACGCCACTAGGCAAGTGCAGACACGCCGCAATCGAAAGCGATCGCGCAGGCTGCATGCCCGCGAAAGGCTAGAACAGCAGCCAGACGAGGCCCAGTGTCAGCGGCGGCAGGGCGATGAGGATGCCGGTGCGGATGATGTCGGATGCGACAAAGGGTATGACGCCGCGATAAGTCTGCATCATGCTCACCCCCGGCGCCATGGAATTGATGATGAACAGATTCATCCCCACCGGGGGCGTGATCAGACCCACCTCCACCACGATCAGGACGAGAATTCCGAACCACAATGCCGTCTCTTCCGGGGTGAGGCCGAAATCCAGCGTCATGATGATGGGGAAGAAGATCGGCACGGTGAGCAGGATCATCGACAGCGAATCCATCACGCAGCCGAAGACCAGATAGATCAACAGGATCACCAGGAGCACCATCACCGGCGCCACGGCGAGGCCGCCCACCCAATCTGCGGCGAAGACGGGCAGGCGCGTGATGGCGAGAAAGCTGTTGAAGGAGCCCGCCCCCAGGATGATGAAGAAGATCATCCCGGTGGAGGCCGCCGTGGAACGGAAACAATCGACCAGCGCGGCAAAACCGAGTTTCCCGCGCAAGGCCGCAACCAGCCCCGTCCCCGCCGCGCCGAAAGCCGCGCCCTCGGTGGGGGTGAACACCCCCATGTTCATGCCGCCGATCATCACCACGAAAATCGCCACGACCGGCCAGATCTCGCCCAGGGCCTTGAGCCGCGCCATCAGCGACAGGCGCGGCGTGCGCATTGCATCATCCGGATTGAGCCGCACCGTGATCGCCACGGTGATCATGTAGCCGAGCGCGGCGAGCAGGCCCGGGATCATGGCCGCGACGAAGAGCTTGGCGATGTTCTGTTCGGTGAGGATGGCGTAGATCACGAGGATGATCGAGGGCGGGATCAGGATGCCGAGCGTGCCGCCGGCAGCCAGCGATCCGGTGGCGAGCGCGCCGGAATAGCCGTGCTTGCGTAATTCGGGGAGCGCGACGCGGCCCATCGTGGCGGCGGTGGCGAGCGAGGAGCCGCAGATCGCACCGAAACCGGCCGAGGCTCCCACCCCCGCCATGGCGACGCCGCCGCGCCGGTGCCCGAGCCAGGC
>Ga0008835_100657_pt1 | contig 27561 bp, 28 predicted proteins | sample HotLakConsoUCCRE_FD_62215 | JGI IMG/M metagenome (GOLD analysis project Ga0008835, IMG submission 62215) | Hypersaline microbial mat communities from Hot Lake, Washington, USA - Hot Lake Consortium UCC-RE (Hybrid Assembly) ... | reverse complement strand
TGAGGGTCTTTTTGTGCCAGCTCGCCTGGCTTGTCGCACTGCACCGAGGGTTCACGCCGAGCGCAGGGCGCCATCAGGCACTGCAAACAGCCGCCTGAAATCGTTGTTCAGGATGAACTAATTTCTTCCCCTCATTTTCATCAAGGAGTTCAGTTCATGAACTTTCTACCCCTGCACGACCGGGTGCTTGTCCGCCGCATCGATGGTGAGGAGAAGACCAAGGGCGGGCTGATCATCCCGGACAATGCGAAAGAGAAACCCGTCGAGGGCGAAGTCATCGCCTGCGGCCCGGGCGCGCGTCGGGATACGGGGGAGTTGATCGAGATGGCCGTGAAATCCGGCGACCGCGTCCTCTTCGGCAAATGGTCGGGGACCGAAGTCTTGATCGACGGCGAAGACCTGATGATCATGAAGGAGACCGACATCCTCGGGATCATTGTCCCGAAGGCCGCTGCGAAAGCAGCCTGACGTCGCCGCGACCCCATTCACGCAATACGAGACATCAGGAGCTGACACATGGCCAAAGAAGTCAAATTCAACACCGACGCCCGCACCCGCATGCTCAGGGGTGTTAACATCCTTGCCAACGCGGTGAAGGTCACCCTCGGCCCGAAGGGCCGCAACGTCATCATCGACAAGAGCTACGGCTCACCCCGGATCACCAAGGACGGCGTCACCGTCGCCAAGGAGATCGAACTGCACGACAAGTTCGAGAACATGGGCGCGCAGATGGTGAAGGAAGTCGCTTCCCGCACCAATGACGAAGCTGGCGACGGCACCACCACCGCCACCGTTCTGGCCCAGGCGATCATCACGGAAGGCATGAAATCCGTTGCCGCGGGCATGAATCCGATGGACCTGAAGCGCGGCATCGACATGGCGACGCGCAAGGTCGTGGAAGCGATCCGCGCGGCGGCACGACCGGTCAACGATACCGCCGAAATCGCGCAGGTCGGAACGATTGCCGCGAACGGCGAAACCGAGATCGGCCGCCAGATCGCCGACGCGATGCAGAAGGTCGGCAATGACGGCGTCATCACCGTCGAGGAGAACAAGGGCCTCGAGACCGAGACCGAGGTCGTCGAGGGCATGCAGTTCGAACGCGGCTATCTCTCGCCGTATTTCGCGACGAATGCCGACAAGATGATGGTCGAACTGGAGGATGCGATCATCCTGCTGCACGAGAAGAAACTGTCGTCGCTGCAGCCGATGGTCCCCCTTCTCGAGCAGGTGATCCAGTCGGGCAAGCCGCTCCTCATCATTTGCGAGGATGTCGAAGGCGAAGCCCTCGCGACCCTCGTGGTGAACAAGCTTCGCGGCGGCCTGAAGGTCGCGGCCGTGAAGGCGCCGGGCTTCGGCGATCGCCGCAAGGCCATGCTGCAGGACATCGCCATCGTCACGGGCGGCACGGTGATTTCGGACGACCTCGGGATGAAGCTGGAATCCGTCACGATCGACATGCTCGGCTCGGCGAAGCGGATAACGATCACCAAGGACGAGACGACGATCATCGACGGTGCAGGCGCCAAAGCCGAGATCGAAGCGCGGGTCTCGCAGCTTCGCGGGCAGATCGAAGAGACGACATCGGACTACGACAAGGAGAAGCTGCAGGAGCGCGTGGCCAAGCTGGCCGGCGGTGTTGCCGTCATCCGCGTCGGTGGCATGACCGAGACCGAGGTGAAGGAGCGCAAGGACCGCGTCGATGACGCGCTCAATGCGACCCGTGCCGCGGTGCAGGAGGGCATCGTCGTCGGCGGTGGCGTCGCTCTGATCCAGGGCGCCAAAGCCCTCGACGGCCTCAAGGGGGACAACGCGGATCAGGATGCCGGAATTCAGATCGTGCGAAAGGCGCTCGAGGCCCCGCTGCGCCAGATCGCCGACAACGCCGGTGTCGACGGTTCGGTCGTCGCAGGCAAGATCCGCGAGAGCAACGACATGACCTTCGGCTTCAACGCACAGACCGAGGAATATGGCGACATGTTCAAGTTCGGCGTGATCGACCCGGCCAAGGTCGTGCTCACCGCACTGCAGGATGCAGCCTCGGTCGGTGGTCTGTTGATCACGACCGAAGCCATGATCGCCGACAAGCCGTCGAAAGAGAACGCCGGCGGCGGCATGGGCGACATGGGTGGAATGGGCGGCATGATGTAACTGCGCCCCGACCGCAGAAAGCTGCAGGGCCCGCTCACGCGGGCCCTTTTTTTTGCGTGGAGCATCGCCTCGAGCGTGGTCAACGGCGCTGGTGCTGTGGCCGCCGCTCCCTTTGGCCAACTCTGTCATCACCGCGCGCCAGTCTGGTTCGTTGCTGCCAGCCCGGGCGGCATCGCGTGGACCATCTTCGGAGCGGTCCGGTTCGCGGGGTCGGACGCGGCGACCGAGCAGAGCCTGATCGCCGCAGGCCTTTCGGCCGACCAGGCCGCAGTCATGACCGGCTTGCCGGCTTGGGATGCGCGTCTCCGATGCCCGCTGCCACAGCTATGGCTCCCCTGATCCAGGTGGAAACTTCAGGTCTGCCGATTTGGAGGCGACGATCCTCCTCGCGTCGTTGCAGATCTCGTCGACGATGCAGGCCGCGCCCTTCACCTCGTGGACAAGCCCTACCCCTTGCCCCGACCACAGCGACATCGCGCCGACGTCGCCGGTCGTGCCGGGGCGCGGGGTGTAGCTGTCATATCTGCGAACATCGCCGCCCCCGGGCCGGGAGCCGACGACCTGTCCTTCGTCTGGACGGAGGCCTGAAGCCGGGCAGTCGGCGCCACGCCAGCCCTCGGAAGTCGCGTTGCGCAACGCCCGGTGCGGCGCGTCGCGCCAGTGCCCGTCGTAGAGATCCGCATACCATTCGGCCTGCTCGCCCGAGGCCGCCAGTATGGCCTGTCGATAGGTTTCGTGGATCTTCGCCGCGGGCGCGGCGAGGAACCGCGTCCCGACCCAGACGCCCGCCGCCTGCGCGACCTTCGCCTCTGCCGCGGTGCCGACGGTGGCGAGCACCACCAGCCCACCTGCTTTGGCCGTGTCGATCGCGTCAGGCTCATGCCCCCAGAACAGCGATACGGCATGGACACCCTCGTCGATGCAGACCTGCAACGCCGCGCGATAGTCGACCGAGACGTTCAGGTTGACCGCGAAGTTCCTGTCCGTGAGCGCGCAAGTCCGGCGGATGCCGTCGCGAACCTCGTCGGCCGGACCGCCCCAGAGCGGGATAACGCCGTAGCCGCCGGCATTCGACACCGCCGCGACCAGCTCCGGCCCCGCCGCGCCACCGAGCGGGGCCGAAAGCAGCGGCTTTTCGATCCCGAGAACGTTGCAAAGAGCTGTGATCATGGCGGGCACTCCACACGCAATCTCATTCAGCGACTGCGGAAATCACGACCGCCGGAATTGGCACCACCCAGACCGGGCCGTCGCCATGCCGGCGACGCACCTCGGCCGCCACCGCAGCGCGGATCGCGGCGGCGTTGCGCGGAGGCTGCGGGCGCAGCAGCGCCCCGCCCCGGGCGGTGCCGTCGCGGAAGTAGTCGCAGGGCGCGCCCGGATCATCGACCTGCCACTGCGACCCGACGCTCGCGCAGGCAAACGTCCCGAAGCCGGCCGCCCGGAGCGCCGGATATGCGATGTCGGTGTCCGCATAGTCGTTGGCCCCCGGTCCCGGCGGCAGGACGATCGCCGGGTCGCCATGCGCGCCGATCGCGCCGAGGACATAGGCGAAGGCGCCTTCGACCTCGGGTCCGCACCAGATCGAAAAGGCGATCCGGCCACCGGGTCGCAGCACCCGGCGCGCCTCGTGCAAAGCCTTCGAAGGATCGGGAATGTGCGGCATGCCGAAGCCGATGGTCACGGCATCGAACGCGCCCTTTGCAAAGGGGAGGTCGGTGGCGTCACCTTCGACAAAACGAGCCTCGGGCACCGCGCGGCGGGCAAGGTCGAGCATCGCAGGCGAGAAATCGAGGCCGGTCACGCGCGCGCCGCAGCCGACAAGCCCGGCGCTGACATTTCCATGCCCGCAGCACAGGTCCAGCACATCCAGTCCGGGGGCGGCGCGGACCGCGCGCGTCAGATGGGGGACCACCATGTCCGAGGCCTGGGCGAACCCGCTCGCATAGGATCGCGCGACATCGGCATCCGCCCACTCGCGCCGTTCCATTTCGGCGAAGGCGCTCGTATCGGTTATGGCCGCCCCGCTCGCTGTCCGCCGCAAGTGAAGCACACTGCGCGCCTGAAATCGACCTGTTCTTCTGCGGGTTGATCAACCTTGGGTGGATCATTTCCTCCGGCGCTGTCATCTCACCGAAGGATGCTCATCCGCTTCCCGGTCGCCGGCGACCGATCCGTCCGGTTCACGAGCACGATACCTGCAAAGACGCAGGCGGCTCCCGTGATCTGCGACAGCGCGATGGTCTCGCCAAGGATCAGCACCGCCAGGACCGGCCCGAACACCGGCATGAGGTTGACGAACTGCCCGGCCCGCGCGGCGCCGATCCGGGCGACGCCATGGGAATACAGCAGGAAGGCGATGAGCGAGGCGAAGATGGCGATGTAGAGGATCGCGCCGATCTCGATAGGTCCAAGGACCGGAGGCAGCGACGGGGCGGAGATCGCGAGCACGGGCGTGAGCAGCGCAAGCGCCGCGATCATGCTGCCCGCAAGCGCGACATCCGGCGGCAGATCCGGCGGCCGCCTGCGCAGCAGGAGCGAGTAGGCCGCCCAGACCACCACGGCACCAAGCATCCACAGGTCGCCGGGGTTGATCCGAAGCGCGCGGAGCGCGCCGGGGTCGAGCCGCGTCACCAGAATGGCCGCTCCGAAAAGTGAGACCAGGCACCCGGACCACTGGGTCGGGGTCGGGCGGCTGTCCCCGGCGAGCGTCGCGCCGGCCATGATCAGCGCCGGGGCGAGCGCCAGCATCAGCAGGGCGTTGACAGCCGTGGTCTCCGAGAGCGCCTGATAGACGAGGGTATGGAATGCGGCGATGCCGGTGGCGCCGAGGCCGAGGAGCAGCTTCCACTCGCGCAGGACGATCCGGCGGTGGCGTAGGAGCCGCGCGCCGACAAGCGGCAGGAAGATGGCCAGACACAGGACCCATCTGATCCAGTTCAGGGCGACCGGGTCGAGGACATCCCTCAGCGCCCGGCCCGCGATGAAGTTGCCGGACCAGAACAGGGCCGCGGCACTCAGCGCCAGTATCGCGATGGTGTCCTTCGACGGGGAAAGCATGGCTGCGGGGTGGTTCGACATCATCTGAAACTCCGGGGTTCGGCGCGGTCTGGGGCAGTCGGGGCCGCCCCCCATGTCCGTCTCAACGGGCTTCGAGCACCATGTTGAGGGGCGTCTCGGTAGCACGTCTGACCGAGGTGAAGCCGCCGGCCCTGATGACCTCCGCGATCCGGGCCTCGCCGGCCTGCGCCCCGAGCGCGGCGCCGGTTTCCTGCGCCAGCGATGTCGGCACGCAGATCATCGTCGACGCCGAGTAGAAGAGGCGCCCGACCGGGTTGATGTTGTCCTCCAATTGGTCACCCGCATTGGGCTCGACCACCATCCAGCTGCCGCCGGGCCTGAGCGCCTTGCGGATGTGGGTGGCGACGGCTTCGGGGTCGCCCATGTCGTGCAGGCAGTCGAAGCAGGTCACGAAACCGTAGGTGCCGGGGAAATCCTGGGCGCGGCCCACCTTGAAGCTGACATTGCTCACGCCATGCGCCGCCGCATGCGCGGTGGCCGCCGCGATCGAGCCGGGATGGAAGTCGAAGCCCACGAAGGTCGATCTCGGAAAGGCCTGTGCCATGACGATCGTCGAGACGCCGTGGCCGCAGCCGATGTCGGCCACGGTGGCGCCGTCGGTCAGCAGGTCGACCACGCCGTCGAGCGCGGGCAGCCAGTCCTGCACCAGCGCGTTGACATAGCCGGGGCGGAACATCCGCGCGACCGAACAGAAGAGGCATCCGGCCTGATCGCCCCAGGCCACACCCCGCCCGGTCTTGAACGCCGCCTGCACCCTGGCCTGGTTCTCGACCATCGCGGCCGCGGTGTCGAAAGCGCCGATCAGGTTCGCCGGGCTGTCCGGCGCGGCGAAGACGAAGGCCTGTTCCGGCGTCAGCGAGAAGTTACCGCCCTCATGTGTGACGTAGCCCGACGCCACCTGCGCCGACAGCCACTCGCGGATGTAGCGGGGATGGCACTCGGTTGCGGCCGCCAGTTCCTCGGGCGTCGCCGGCCCAAGGCGGTCCAGTGCGGTGTAGAGCCCGAGCGCATCGCCGATGCGCACCAGCGGGATGCTGACCGCACCGCCGAGATCGCCCAGCACTTTGCCGATGAAGGTGTTCAGCGTCGTTTCGTCGAGTGGCATGGGACTGTCCTCCTGTCGCGGCCCGATGCCGCGTCAGGCAAGACTGGGCCGGTGCAACGGGCGGCGCATGAGGCCTCTGTCCCGCAAGGCCCGCAAAGCGATAGGGCGAATGTCCCGTGGAAGTCAGCGGCCGAGTGCCAGCACGATCGCCTGTGCCCGGCTCGTCACCCCGAGTTTCGAGAAGACCACCGACAGCTGGTTGCGCACGGTCTTCTCGCTCTTGCCGAGGCGGTGGGCGATCGACCGGTTGTCGAGCCCCTCTGCGAGCAGGCGGAATACCTCCGCCTCGGACCCGGTCAAGCCAGCCTCGGTGCCCCTGCGCGCCTCCCGCCCGGTATCGCCGAGAAAGCGTGACACCTCGTCGTGCAGCACATCCCAGGCGGGTTCCGCCGGCAGCAGGACGTGGTTGGCGCTGTCGAGTGGCACGAAGCGGGCATCGGGGATGGCGGCCGCCAGCATGGCGCCCTGGTCGAACGGCACCCGCGCGTCCTGGCGGCACGACAGAACCAGCGTCGGCACGCGCACCTGGGTGCAGAGCTCCGCGACGTCGATCACCTGCATCTGTGCCAGCGTCTCGGCGGCGACCTCCGGCGTCGCCGTCAACCGCTCCAGATCTCCCCACCAGCGATGCTGCTCTTGCGTGCCGCCGGGAATGAACAGATTGGTGAAGAACTGACAGAAGGCCGGGTTGTCGCGTCCCCACCCGACGCGGATGAAGTTCACGAGGGTCTCGGCCTCCAGCCGCTCGGCGTCGGCGCGCGCGCGCGCCTGGCCGCCCTTCGCATAGGCGTTGAAGAGGATCAGATGCGATACCCTCTCGGGGTGCCGGACCGCGTAGTCGATGGCGAGGGCTCCGCCCTGCGACACGCCCAGCAGCGCGAAGCGCTGTTCCGGGATCGTCGCCGCGACGGCCTCCAGGTCCTGATGCCACGCGCGCAGCGAAAGATCCGCGCAGTGCCGCTCGGACATGCCGCAGCCGCGCGGGTCGTAGCGGACGTAGCGATGATGGCGCGACAGCGCCTCGATCCAGGGTCGCCAGACCGGGCTCTCGAGGTCATGGGCGACGTGGCTCAGCCAATGCGCCGCGCGCAGGATCACCGGCCCGGACCCGCAGGACGCGACCGCGATCCGCGTGCCATCCGCGGACGTGCAGAAGGACGTGTCCTGGTGCAGCTTCATCGGAACAGCATACACCGATCCTGAAGGCACACATAGTCAGGTGTGACGGATCGAGTTTCCCACTTGGCCATCCGGAGGCCGGCTGTCGTTCCAATGCTGACGACGCTCGCTCCAACTGTCAGGTTTCGTCTACTGAACGACCGCGGGGACGTGCGACCAGGGTCAACGCTTCAGTTCCTTTGCCGAGGGGAAGTCACTGCCCTTGCACGCTTGGAAGCTGGTCTCCGCCGCCAAGCGAAGCGTCGCTTGCAGAGCGGGGCGTCTGGGCCTGATGTGCCTGACAAGCCATCACGCCATCAAGCCACGAGAAGGTCACTCTCAAGCTTATCGAACCTGGCCGCATCTTCCTCCGGGGCTCTCGAACAAATGCCCGTAGACGTCCATCGTCATGTTGATCGAGGCATGGCCGAGCAGGGTCTGGATCTTCTTCGGGTTCCAGCCCTGTTCGATGAGGAGTGACGCCGTCGCGTGCCCGAGAGCATGGATGCCGAACTCGCGTGGACACCCAGGCCCGAAGGCCCCACGGCCAATGCTCGTCAGGGACGCGTCGGTTCCGCGGAGACTGGCAGAAGCCGGGCTTGGGCCAGGTCGCCGGCACGATGACGGATCGTTACCGCAGCGCCTGGCTGAGCATCGCTGAAGGTCAATTCGGCGTCGAGATTCTTCGCGAGCGCCTCGATAATGCTGGAGCCCAAACCGGCCTTGGGAGCGGCGGCACCGGTCGGGATGCCGTCTCCGTCGTCGGTCACCGACAAGGTCCAGTCGCTCCCCTCCGACCAATACTCCACGGCAATGGTGCCTGTTTTCTGATCCGGGAACGCGTGCTTCAGGGCATTTATGACAAGCTCGGTCACGATAAGCCCAAGGCTCAGCGAAACCTCCGCTTCGACCGTGCTGTCGTCGACGTTCACCGAGATCGACACTCGGTTCTTGTCCGCGATCATGGAGACGCCAAGGCTCTCGCAGAGCTGTGCCAGATACGCCTGCAACGAGACCTGGCCACCACCTGCGATGGACAGCAGCCGCTGAACAGAAGCGACCGACATGACCCTGCCATGCGCGCTGTGGAGGTGAGTGCGCACTTCCTCCGACTGCACCCGGCGCGCACTTTGCATCAGCACGCTCGCAATGATCTGAAGGCTGTTCGCAACACGGTGCTGAACTTCCAGCAGCAGCATCGCCTTTTCGCGAACCAGATCGTCCTTCTGCCGGGCGGCGGCGCGTGTCTCGGTCACGTCGGTTATCGCCAGCAAGAGCCGGATGTGATCTTTCACGCCATCATCAAGTATCTGCGCGCTGACAACCAACTGCCGAGTTCTTTGGTCCGGACGGACAAGGTCGATGTCATAGCCTTCGATCGTTGCGATGCCCGAAGCAGTCGCACTCAACAGAGAGGCCAACCCGGGGATCCCCCACTCACCACCTCCCAGCTCGCTGAGATGTCTGCCCGGAACTGTCGCAGGATCGACTTCGAAGGCTCGGCAGAAAGAGGCGCTCGCGGCGATGACCGTCTGATCCGTCGACAGGAATAGCAGTGGCTCGTGGGATGCGACCACAACGGCAAGCGTGCTCGCCGCCTCGACGTGGGTAATGAAGGTCGTTGGCATGGAAAGGCCTCTCATGGGCCGGAAGCTCGCGACGCGAGCCATTTGCGCGACCGGGGCGTCAGAAGCCGCTGACGGTGCAGGTCGACAGGTGTCGCGACGCTATCACGCCTGAACCGCCGGGGCACCCCTCATTATGAGCGGGCTCGCCGGCCACCTGAAAACCTGATCAGCAGCCAGCCACGCGTCACCGGTGGGAGGGTAATTCTCATCATGGTTTCAGGGAAGCGATACCGTGACAGATGAAGCCCTTGATCATTCAACAAAATCAGAGGGTATTCCAGTCATGCGGGCGAACATCGGGAAGGTGTAAAATCCACTTATCGGTCCGCCATCTGGCGTTTTATGAGTCTTTGAACTCGAACTCGGTTCAAGATCGGTGAATTGAAAGTGAACCACCCGTCGCTCGACCGCAGGCACGACAGTGAGCAGATCTTATCGTAGGTCGCTCTGACTGAAATGGTCGGAGCCTCATCGCAGTGCACACGAACGGCCCTTCCTAAGACATCGCGCGGCTGCTCGAAGCAGACTGGGCGGATCTGCAGTTCTTGGCTGCGCGGGTTCCTGAAGTGCGCACGGAGCGCCTGGGTGGCCATTCGGATGAAATCGCGGGATGTCGGGCCGAGCGGCTCCGGTCAACACTCCCGTGAAGACGGAACTCTCGTTGACTGCCTGCGTTGCCCCAGCACATCCGAAAAGGGGACACCATGTCGACAATCACCACCATCAATCCCGCCACCGAAGAAGAGATCCAGACCTATGATCTAATGTCAGAACGCGAAGCGATGGACCGGGTCGATGCAAGCCATGCGGCGTTTCTGCAGTGGCGCAAGCTGACCCACGAGGATCGCGCCTCCCATCTCACCAAGATCGGGCAGACGTTGCGCGAGAACGCCGAAGAGCTGGCCGCCCTGATGACGGAGGAAACAGGCAAGCTCCTGAAGGACGGCCTTGTGGAGGTCGAGATCTGCGCCGCCATCTGTGACTACACGGCCGAGAACGGTCCGAAGGTCCTGGCCGACGAGGAGCGGACGCACGGCCCCGACCAGATGCGCGGGATCGTCAGCTACCAGCCCATCGGCGTCATCTACTCGATCCAGCCCTGGAACTTCCCGCTCTACCAGCCGATGCGCGTGCTGGCCGCCAACCTGATGGCCGGCAATGGCTGCGTTCTGAAACACGCCAGCATCTGCACCGGGTCGGGCCTGCGCCTGCGCGAGCTGTGCATCGAGGCAGGACTGCCCGAGGACCTGTTCCAGGTTGTGGTGATCGACCACGACACCAGCGACAAGCTGATCGCCCACCCCAAGGTGCGCGCCGTCACGATGACCGGCAGCGATGACGCCGGGCGGCACATCGGGGCGACGGCGGCCCGGGAACTGAAGAAGACCGTGCTCGAGCTGGGGTCGAACGACGCCTACCTCGTGCTCGAGAACGCCGATATCGAGACGGCGGTGAAATTCTCGGTCATGGGCCGTCTCTACAACAACGGCGAAACCTGCGTATCCGCCAAGCGCTTCATCGTGACCGACAAGGTCTATGACGCCTTCGTGGACGCCTTCGTGGCGCAGATGAAGGCCATCACCATGGGCGATCCCACGGACGAGGACAGCCAGCTCGGGCCGCTGTCCAGCCAGGACCAGTTCGACACGGTCAAATCGCAGGTGGAGGGCAGCGTCGCGAAAGGGGCCACGATCTTGTGCGGCGGCGAGGCGCCCGACCGCACGGGGGCCTACTATCCCGCCACGGTGCTGGCCGATCTCGCCCCCGGGATGCCCGCCTACGACGACGAGATCTTCGGGCCGGTCGCGTCCGTCATCCGCGCCAGGGATGACGAGGATGCCATGCGCCTTGCCAACGACAGCCGTTATGGCCTGGGCGGCGGGATCTTCTGCAAGGACGAGGACCATGCCCTCCGGCTGGCGCGCGAGCAGTTCGACACGGGGATGGTCCGCATCAACTCCTTCGGGGCCGCCGATCCGAACATGCCATTCGGCGGGGTCAAGGACTCCGGCTACGGGCGCGAACACGGTGGCTTCGGCATGAAGGAGTTCGTCAACGTGAAGGCGATCTTCCTGCCGTGATCCGGCCCCACCCCAAGGCAGTAAACGGCGATTTCGATGCTGCAAGGCTGCGTCCATCGCAGTCACCGTTCCAACCAGCAGGAAGGATTGAACCATGAGCATGAACATCCTCGTCGCCGGCGCGACCGGCAAGACGGGCCTCCACCTCGTGCAAGAGCTGATCGACCAAGGCCACAGGCCGACGGCGCTTGTCCGCGAAAGTTCCGACACCAGCGCCCTGCCGAAAGGCGTCGCGTTGCGCCACGGCGACCTCACCGACCTGCAGGCCGGCGTCTGCGACGGGATGGACGCGGTGGTCTTTGCGGCCGGTTCCGGCGGGTCGACGGGGCCGGAGATGACGGACAAGGTGGACCGTGACGGCGCAAAACGCCTGGTCGATCTGGCGCAGCAAGCGGGCGTGCAGCGCTTCGTGATGCTCAGCTCGGTCGGGGCGGACCAACCCGCCCCTTCGGGCGAGATGGCCCATTACCTCAAGGCCAAGCACGAAGCCGACGAACACCTCAAGGCGTCGGGCATGCCGTATTCGATCATTCGCCCGGTGGCGTTGAGCGACGACGGGCGCGGCACGGATGTGATCCTTGGCGAGGAGGTGGACACGTCCGCAACCGCCTCCCGCGCGGATGTCGCCCATGTGCTGTCCGTAGCGGCCACCACCGGGCGGTTCGACGGCATGGCGCAGAACATGCAATCTGCTTGACGGGAAGCGACCCTGAGCGGATCGCCACCGGCCGAGAACCAGCGCCCGCAATCAGACGAGGGCAAGGGACGGACGCGGCCCGGCAGGTGGTGGGTAACCGGCGCGATGTCCAAGTCGGATTTCAGGACGCGGAAGCCGGAGTTCGAAACCACGCTCCACGACACCTGCGTCAGGACCGGCGCCGACCTTGTGTGACATCCCGCCACGGCGATCCGCAGGTCAGGATCTCACGGCGCCACCCGTGGACGCGCATCAAGCTCACTTGGACCGCATACATGCTCAACGACCCTCCTGATCCGGCTTGGCACCGATGCCGCGGCGATCGACCCGGACCGCCGAACCGCCTGCGTCCTGCGCATGGGAATGTGGTTTGCGGCCAAAGTGGTGCCCGGGGGCGGAATCGAACCACCGACACGAGGATTTTCAATCCACTGCTCTACCCCTGAGCTACCCGGGCACGGGTGCGGGGGAGTTGCTCTCCCGCAGGTGAGCGGCGTTCTAGGGCCTCCGCGCGGGGCTGTCCATAGGGGAACGTGCGAAATCTGGCAGGTGCCGGGCGCGGGGGTCAGTGCGGGCGGGAGGCAGGCGCGTTCAGCGCCGTTTCGGCGGCTTCGCGGTCCTCGGGATCGTCGGCGGGGATGGCGTAGCTTCCCGACAGCCAGCGCCCGAGGTCGACATCGGCGCAGCGGCGCGAGCAGAAGGGTCGATAGCGGTCATCTGTCTGCTTGCTGCAGATCGGGCAGGACATGAGGCGGCTCCGGCAGGGTCGGGATCACCGGATTATGGGCCGGGCCCCGCCGGATCGCAAGCGGAGGCGGCTCGGTCCTTGCCGGGCGACCGGGTATGGCGGTAGCAGTTGGAAAACAGGGCAAGGAACACCATCATGGCAGGCTGGACACGACGGGCGGCGCTGGCGCGCGGGGCGGCGCTGACGGGGGTGGCGGCACTGAGCCTCGCCGGCTGCATGCCGCGCCTCGGCGGCGGCGGGGGTGGCGGTACCGGCGCCGACCCGGAGTTCCGGCCGCAGCCGAATGCGGATTACGACGCCTGGGTCGCCGCCTTCCGGTCGCGCGCGCAGGCGCAGGGCATCACCGCCGACACGCTCGACCGGGGGTTTCGCGGCCAGGGTTTCCTGCCCGGCGTGGTGGAGCGGGATCGCAACCAGACCGAGTTCCGCCGCTCCACCGAGGATTACCTGGCGCTCGTCGCCTCGGAGGAGGATGTCAGGCTCGGGCAGTCGCGGGTCGCGCCGCAGCGCGGGACACTGGCGGCCATCGCGGAATCGAGCGGTGTCGGTGCCGATGTCATCGCGGCGATCTGGGGGCTGGAGACGCGGTTCGGCACGAGGCTCGGCGAGATCCCGGTGATCTCGGCCACCTCGACGCTGGCGTGGGAAGGGCGGCGGGGGCGCTTCTTCGAGGCGCAGCTGATCGCGGCGCTGCGGATCTTGCAGTCGGGCGACACCACGACCGACCGGATGGTGGGGTCCTGGGCCGGGGCGATGGGCCACACGCAGGTCATGCCGACGGTCTACGAGGAGTATGCCGTCGATTTCACCGGCGACGGGCGGCGCGACATCTGGGGCGCGGACCCGTCGGACGCGCTCGCCTCCACCGCGGAATACCTGCGCCGGCATGGCTGGCGACGGGGGCAGCCCTGGGGTTTGGAGGTGCACCTGCCCGAGGGCTTCGACACTGCCGCCACGGGGCGGGACAATCGCCGCGAGGTCAGCGCGTGGTCGGCGGCGGGGGTGAGGCCCGCTCGGGGCGGCTCCCTGCCCGATCATGGCGCGGCGGCGATCCACGCGCCCGCGGGCAGCACCGGGCCGGCGTGGATCTTGTTCCACAACTTCACCATGATCCTGCGCTACAATCCGTCGACCAATTACGGCATCGGGGTGGGCTACATGTCGGACCGGCTGGGCGGCGGCGGGCCGCTGACGCGCAGCTTCGGGCCGGACGAGACAGGGCTCACGCAGGCCGAGCGGCTGGAGTTGCAGACGCTGCTGAACCGGGCGGGCCATGACGTGGGCACGCCCGACGGGGTGGTCGGGCGGCGGACCGAGGCGGCGATCAGCGCGTTCCAGACGGCGCGGGGCATGGCGGCGGACGGGCGGCCCTCGCCGGCGCTGCTGGCAGCCTTGCGACGGGGATGAGCCAGGGACCGGCCGCGCTGTCCCACGCGTGGGACATGGCCGCGCATCAGCGTTTTCAAGGGGTTGCAGGGGCGGATTTACGACGGGTTAAGGATTGGCCCGAGATGGTGCGCCTGAAGGCGCACCCTACGGGTCAAGGATCACTGGCTGGGCCAGATCTGCGACAAGGGCGGACGGTCGCGTTTCTTTTGCAGCTCGAAGCACCCCAGCGGCGTCCAGCCGGCCAGCACGACCTCGGCCCCGTCCTCGCGAAAGGCGCGGCGCAGCGCATCCTCGAGCACGCGGCGGTCCTTTTTCGGCATCGGCGCGAGGTCGAGGGTGATCTGGCCGCCAAGGCCCTTGATCCGAAGCGCCCGCGGCAAGACACGGGCAAGCGCGAGGTTGGCCTTCAGCCCCGCCGCCAGCGAGGTGTCGCCGCCGGTGTTCACGTCGACCGCCACCAGCGCGCGGGTGGGCTCGACAAAGGCCGTGGCGCCGCCTGCAAGGGTCAGGCGCGGCGACAGCGCGGCCTCGACCGCCTCGGTCACGCCATGGGCCTCGAAGCAGCCGGGGGTGTCGATCACCTCGTCGGGATCGGGGTCGGCCCAGTCGCGCCACGCGAGGTGGTGGGCGTCGGGCGCGTCGACCAGGCATTCGGGCGGGCCGGCGGTGTCGGCCATGACGGCGGCGGCAAGGTCGCGCATCGCGGCGATGTCGGCCGCCAGCGCGTCCTCGTCGACCTCCTCGGCGGCGCTGCGCAGGATCAGGCCGTGGCCCTCGGGCGCACCCTCCATCGCGGCATGGGCGATCTCCAGCAGGCGGTCGCGCTCCGCCTCGTCGCGGATCTTGCGCGAGACGTTGAGGCCGGGCGCCTCGGGGGTGACGATGGCGTAGCGACTCTTGAACAGGATACGGGTGGTGACGGGTGCGGCCTTGCCCGGCTCGGCGGGGCCGGAGACCTGCACCAGCAGCCTGTCGCCGGGGGATATACCCTTGGCCTGCTTGAGAAATCCCTTGCCCTCGCCCATCGTGACGGTGACGCCGCCCTGCCCTTTCATCGGCCGGTCGGCCAGCGCGCGGTAGATCGCGCCGGGCATCGGCCCGGTGTCTTCCGCCGGGTCGATCAGCAGGTCGGCCAGCTGGCCGTCGACCATCAGCGCCGCGGCGGTTCTGCCCGCCACATGGTCGATCAGGACGACGCGGCCCTTCATGCCGGCACCCGCCAGACGGTCACGCCCGCCGCCTGCAAGAGCTGCGCGGTTTCGGCCAGCGGCAGGCCGACGATGGCGGTGTAGCTGCCCGAGATCCACGGGATGAAGGCGCCGGCCGGCCCCTGGATGGAGTATCCGCCCGCCTTGCCCTGCCAGTCGCCGGTGGCGAGATAGCCCTCGCGTTCCGCCGGGGACAGGCGCTTCATCTTCACACGGGCCTCGACCAACCGCTCGCGCAGCGCGTCGCCGCGTTTCACCGCAAGGCCGGTGTAGACGCGGTGACGGCGGCCCGAGAGCAGGTCGAGAAACGCGCGCGCCTCGGCGGCGTCGGCGGGTTTGCCCAGGATGCGGCGCCCCAGCGCCACGGTGGTGTCGGCGCAGAGCACGACATCGTCGGGCCCGGCTTCGATGGCCGCCACCTTCTCGCGGGCGATGCGCGCGCAATAGACATGCGGCAGCTCGCCCTTGCGGGGGGTCTCATCAATGTCGGGGGGCGTGATGGCATGGGGCGCGAGGCCCAGCACCGCCAGAAGCTCTTTCCGGCGCGGGCTGCCCGATCCGAGGATCAGGCGCACCTTACTTGAATCGGTAATTAATGCGGCCCTTGGTGAGGTCGTAGGGCGTCATTTCGACTTGCACCTTGTCGCCTGCCAGAACCCGGATGCGGTTCTTGCGCATCTTTCCTGCCGTGTGCGCGATGATCTCATGGCCGTTTTCAAGCTCGACCCGGAACGTCGCGTTCGGCAGGAGTTCCTTTACGACACCGGGGAATTCGAGCATTTCTTCCTTGGCCATGGTCACTCCGTGTTAAGCGCACCCCCAAGGGTGCAGGTGGCGGGTAAATGCGCCCGCTGGGTCAGATTTTCAAGGCAAATCTCACCCTCGCGGGCGCATCGCGTCGGGGCACGGCCGTTTAAGGCCGGTATCCGGGCAAGGCGCGCCCTACGGGGCGACGGGTGTCACAGGGATTTTCCCCAGACCTGCAACGGCTTGTCCGTCTCGGCATCCTCGCCGATGTCGCGCCAGCGCAGGTGCGCGACGACGCCGGGACGGGGCGCATAGCCAAAGCGGCGCCAGACCGGGTCGAGGGATCGGTGCGCGGCGGGGCGCAAGGGGTGATCGGCGGGGCGCTGGACGGCGCAGAAGGTCGACGTCGCGAATGTCAGGCGCCGGGCATGCGCCTCGCGCTCGGCAAAGAACCTGCGGTAGACGCCCTGCCCTCGATGCTCAGAAAGAAGAACCGATTCAGCGCAGTAGAAGACGGAGTTCACGTCTTGCTCGAACCATGTCAGCGCTTCGCCAAGATCCTCGGCATGGTCGGCGATCGGCATCCCGGTCGAGGCGCCGACCATCCGTGCGCCGTCGAAGGCCGCGACCAGAATGGCGTCGCCCCGGGCGTAGCCGGCCAGGTAACGGCGCTCGTAGTCCAGGTCGCCGTCGTAGAGATAGGGCCAGTCGCGGAACACCGTGATGCGCAGACGGGCCAGATCATCGACCAGCGGCGCGATGGCGGCGCCGGTGTAGCAGCGCATGGTCAGGGTCATTTCGAGACCTGGGCGACCCATTCGGCAAGGTTGTAATAGGTCACGATGCGCGAGATCTGGCCGTCGCGGATCGAGAAGAACCCGCCGGCCGGCAGGACGTAGCTCTGGCCACGGGCCTCGGGCAGGCCCGCATCGGTCGCCAGGTAGGTGCCACGCACGGTGAACTCGGCCGCCGCGCGGCTGCCGTCGGCGGTGGCCATGACCACGATGTCTTCCAGCCGCTCGGCGTAGCAGTGCGCCATGTGATCGCAGAATGCGCGGAAGGCGATGGTGCCGCGGCGCACCTGGCCCTCGTTCACATGATGCGCCACGTCGGGGGCGAGGCAGGCGATCATGGCATCGGCATCGCCGTCGTTGAAGGCGGAATAGTACCGCTTTATCAGCGTGATGGCTTCATCCATGTCCGTCGTCCTTCGTGGGTGGGCCAAAGCGCGCAATCATCCGGGCAATGATCTGGTCGCGCGCCTGCCGGTAGCTGTCAAGCTTGGCCTCGCGGGTTTCGCCCAGGCCCGTGGGATCGAGGATCGGCCAGTATTCGACCGCAAGATGGTAGCTTTGCGTCAGGTCCAGCGCGCGGCGCTGGCTGGCCGGCGACAGGGCCACGATCAGGTCGAAGCCCGACAGATCATCGCCCCATTGCTGCATTTCGTCAAAGCTTCGGACGCGGTGTCGTTCCAGCGCCACGCCCTGTTCCGCACAGACGGTAACCGCGAAGCCGTCGATCTCCAACTCGTTCTTCACGCCGGCCGATTGCACATAGGCGCGGTGGCCGTAGAATTTCTTCATCAGCCCTTCGGCCATGGGGGATCGCGTCGCGTTGTGGTCGCAACAAAACAGCACCGAGGAGGGGAAATCATCGGCCACCGCGCCCCCTCAGGCCCCGAAATGCAGGACGCAGATCAGGGTGAACAGGCGCCGCGCGGTGTCGGTGTCGACCTCGGCCTTGCCCTCCAGCCGCTCCTGCAGGATGCGGGCGCCCTCGTTGTGGATGCCGCGCCGGGCCATGTCGATGGCCTCGATCTGGCTGGGCGGCAGCGTCTTCACGGCGCGGAAATAGCTTTCGCAGATCTGCCAGTAATCCTTGACCACCTGCCGGAACGGGGAGAGCGAGAGATGAAATTCCGCCGCGTCCTGCGCATCCTCGGTGTTCACATCGAAGACCAGCCGCTTTTCGCGGATCGACAGCCGGACGTGATAGGGGCCGGGCGGCGCGATCCGGCCGTCGCGGGCAGGCAAGGCGAAGGTATTGTCCTCGAGCAGGTCGAAGATCGCGACGCGGCGTTCCTGTTCGATGGCGGGCGTGGGCGGCGGCATGCCGTCCATGTCGATCTCGATGTGGCTGATCTGCATGGTCATGCGCCGCCTTCCTCTGTCGCCGGGCGGTTCAGCCGGTCGAGCCGCGCGCGCACCGACAGGCCATGCGCCTCGAGGCTTTCGGAAACGGCGAGCGTTTCAGCCGCCGGGCCGATGGCCTTGAGGGCGGCGGGGGTCATCTGGGCCAGCGTGGTCCGTTTCATGAAATCGAGCACCGACAACCCACTGGAAAACCGGGCCGAGCGCGCCGTGGGCAGGACGTGGTTCGGCCCGCCGATGTAATCGCCGATCGCCTCGGGCGTCCACTGTCCAAGAAAGATCGCGCCGGCATGGGTGATTTTCTCGCTCAGCGCGACGGGGTCGGCGACGCAAAGCTCCAGGTGTTCGGGCGCGACGCGGTTCGACAGGTCGGCCGCCTCGGCCAGGTCGCGCACGGTGATGACGGCGCCGTAGTCGCGCCACGAGGCGCCGGCGATGGCCCGCCGCTCCAGTGTCTCCAGCCGTTTTTCGACGGCGGCGGCGACGGCGCGGCCGAAATCGGCATCGTCGGTGATCAGGATCGACTGCGCGCTTTCGTCGTGTTCGGCCTGGCTCAGCAGGTCGAGGGCGATCCAGTCGGGGTCGTTGTCGCCATCGGCGATGACGAGGATCTCCGACGGGCCGGCGATCATGTCGATGCCCACCTTGCCGAAGACGCGGCGCTTGGCGGCGGCGACAAAGGCGTTGCCGGGGCCGGTGATCTTGTCGACCGGCGCGATGGTGTCGGTTCCATAGGCCATCGCCGCCACGGCCTGCGCGCCGCCGATGCGGTAGACCGTCTCCACCCCCGAGAGATGCGCGGCGAGCAGCACCAGCGGGTTCGACACGCCGTCCGGCGTGGGCGCGCACATCACCAGCCGCTTGACCCCCGCGACCTGTGCCGGGATCGCGTTCATCAGCACGCTGGAGGGATAGGAGGCGAGGCCGCCCGGAACATAGAGGCCGGCCGCATCCACCGGCGTCCAGCGCCAGCCCAGCGTCGCGCCATGGGCGTCGGTCCAGCTTTCATCCTCGGGCCGCTGGCGCAGGTGATAGGCGCGGATGCGCTCGGCGGCGTGTTCGAGGGCGGCGCGCTCGGCGGCGGGCACCTGCGCGACCGCTTCGGCAATCTCTTCAGCACTGAAGGCCAGCGTTTCGGGCGTCAGGTCGAGCCTGTCGAAGCGCGAGGTCAGTGCGATCACGGCCTCGTCGCCTCGGGCGCGGACATCGGCGATGATGCCTGCGACCACGTCATCGACCTCGGGCGAATCTTCGCGCTTCATCTCCAGAAGCGCGGTGAAGCGGGGCGCGAAATCGGCCTCGCGCGTGTCGAGGAACTGGGGCATGGGCACTCGTATCCGTGTGGGTTGACGCCAGATACCGCGCCGCGCCCCCGGCCTCAAGCGCGCAAGGCGCCGCGCCTCAAACGTCGAGAGCCAGCACCATCACGACATCGTCGGTGAACCGCGCGCCGTCGCGCATCGCCCGCGGCATCATGCCGACGCGGACGAACCCGGCCCGCTCGTAGGCCGCGATGGCGGGCGCGTTCCAGTCGGCGACCTCAAGCTCCAGCTGCAACAGGCCGTCTGCCCTCGCGGCATCGGCCAGGGCCGCGAAAAGCCGGGTGGCCTGCCCCTGCCCGCGCGCCTCGGGGCGGAGATAGACGGCGATGACCTCGGCCCGGTGGGTGGCGCGGGTGCCGCTGCGTCGGTGGAACCCCGCGGCGCCGAGGATGCGCGGCCCCGCGAACAACGCCAGCGTGTGGACGCGCGCCAGCCAGTCGCGGATCTCGCGTTCCGGTTTCGTGGCCCATTCGGCCTGGGTGGCGCCATAGACGCGCGGCGCCGCGCGCAGCATTTCAAGCCGGATCTCGCGGAACCGCGCCCAGTCGGAGGGATCGAGACGGCGGATCGTCATGGTCATGGACAGGCAGGCCGCACCACCGTCACGCAGGGTGGCTGGGCGTCTTGCCCGAGGGCGCGACATAGGGCTGGGTCACGTCCCTGAGCGTCACCTCCAGCGCCTCGACATCGACGGCGATGGCGCCGTCGCCGGCCAGAACCAGCGTGATCCGCCCGGTGCCATCCACGCCCGGCGCCCAGTCGAGCGCGAGGATCGACAGCACCAGATCGGGATCGGCCCGGTCGATGCCCTGGCTCGCGACGGCCAGCGCGTCCTCGATCGTCAGCACGGCACGGACGCGTTCGGGCGGATGCTGTCCGCCCGCATCCTCCCAGCGAAAGCGATTCAACAAAAGCGCAAAGCGGCGGCGGCGGCGGTCCCAGGCCATTTCGGCTGCGGGAAAGATCGCATCCTGCACCAGCGCCGAGATCACCTTGAGATCGTCGGCGTCGAGCGCGCGCAGTGCGACAGGCCCGGCGTCCGCATCCTCGAACCGTGCGTCTTCACCCATGCTCTGGCACCCTTTCGATCCTGGCGCCGACATTGCCCAGCTTTTCCTCCACCCGCTCGTAGCCGCGGTCAAGGTGGTAGACGCGGCTGACGACGGTTTCGCCCTCGGCGGCGAGCCCCGCCAGGATCAGCGAGACCGAGGCGCGCAGGTCGGTCGCCATCACCGGCGCACCCTTGAGTCTTTCGACCCCGGTGACGGTGGCGGTGCCGCCGTGCACGTCGATCTTCGCACCCATCCGCATCAGCTCGGGCGCGTGCATGAAGCGATTCTCGAAGATCCGCTCCTCCAGCACCGAGGTGCCTTCGGCAAAGCACAGCAGCGCCATCATCTGCGCCTGCAGGTCGGTCGGGAAGCCGGGGAACGGCGCCGTCACGACGTCCACGGCGCGCACCCGGCCGTTCTTGCGCGCGACCTTGAGGCCGGCGGCGGTTTGCTCGACCGAAACGCCTGCGGCGTCGAGCCGTTCCGCGAAGGCCGCGACGAGGTCCATACGCCCGCCGAGCAATTCCACCTCGCCGCCCGCGATCGCGGGCGCCAGCATGTAGGTGCCCAGCTCGATCCGGTCGGTGACCACCGGGTGGGTTGCGCCGTGCAGCCGGTCGACGCCCTGGATGGTGAGGGTCGACGTGCCCTCGCCCTCGATCTGGGCGCCCATCTTGCGCAGGCAGCGGGCCAGATCGACGATCTCGGGCTCGCGCGCGGCGTTCTTCAGCACCGTGGTGCCCTTGGCGAGCGTGGCCGCCATCAGCGCGTTTTCCGTGGCGCCGACGGAGACGACGGGAAATTCGATCACCGTCCCCTTCAGCCCGCCGGGCGCCTTGGCATGGACATAGCCGTCGCGCAGTTCCAGATCGGCGCCCATCGCCTCAAGCGCCTTGAGGTGCAGGTCGACGGGCCGGGCACCGATGGCGCAGCCGCCGGGCAGCGACACGATGGCATGGCCGTCGCGCGCCAGCATCGGGCCGAGCACGAGGATGGAGGCGCGCATCTTGCGCACGATGTCGTAATCGGCGGTGTGGTTGTCGAGCCCGTGCGAGGACAGCGCCAGCACCCGGCCCTCGTTCAGCGACGACACCTCGGCGCCCAGCGATTGCAGCAGCGTGCTCATGGTGCGGATGTCGCTGAGCCGCGGCGCGTTGGTCAGCGTCAGCGGCTCGTCGCTGAGCAGCGTCGCGGGCATCAGCGTCAGGCAGGCATTCTTTGCGCCGGCGATGGGGATTTGCCCCGAAAGCGGGCCATTGCCCGTCACCACGATCCGATCCATTGCCCCTGCCCTTTCGCTGGCCCTATGCCTCTTGGCCGGAGTCGTCCGGCGCCTGTGTGTCATCTTCCGCGGCGCGTGCCCGCGCCTGCGCCTTGCGCCGCGCGAGATTCGCCTTCAGCGCCGCCTTCAGCCGCGCCTCGCGCCCGGTGGCCCCCGGTGTCGGTTTGCTTTTGTCCGAGCTTTGCCGTGCCATGCCGCCGGGTGTACCCGCGATGGGCCGGGGCGTCCAGATTGCGCTTGCGAAGCCATGCGGATGCTTTTATGGGGACGCCCACGTTGTCGTCGCAACGGACCGGAACACAGGCCTTCGGGCGCTGGTTTTCCTGTGCGGGCGGGCGGCGGGCGACAGATTGCCGATGCCCGGGCGCTGCCTCGGGGACGGCGATGTCGACACGGCAGGCTGTGGTAGCTCAGTGGTAGAGCACTCCCTTGGTAAGGGAGAGGTCGAGAGTTCAATCCTCTCTCACAGCACCATTTTTCCAACCAGAAAGATGCGCCGCAGGGGCTCATGCTGCTGCAGGTGCAGTCACGCCTCCGGCCGCCCCGACCCTGGGGCCGGTGCCGCCGTCGCGGGCATCGGCACACCATCAAGGCGTGTGCGCGGCAGGCGATGCGGCGTGATCGCCACAGCAGGGGCTTTGGGAGCGGCAGCTTGGCCGCAGGAGCCCCCTGCGCGGCAGGGCAGCGCGCAGGGGTTGGTTCGGTTCAACCCTCGGCGAGGCACGCCTCGAACGAGGCGGCGACCGCTTCCAGCACCCCGCCGTAGAGGTCGGCACCCGGGTCGAGCATGGCGCCGAGCGGGTCGATGACGCCGATGCGCACGCCGGTTCCCTCGAACACCGCGTCGACGATGCCGCGGTTGAACTGCGGCTCCACGAACACGCAGGAAATGCCCTGATCGGCCACCAGATCGCGGATTTCCGCCACGCGGGCCGGGCCGGGGTCGGAGGCGTCCGACAGGCTGATCGCGCCGGAGGCCTCGACGCCGAAGCGCGCCTCGAAATAGTGGTAGGCGTCGTGAAACACGATGAACCCGCCCGACAGCGCCGCCATCCGGCCGGCGATGTCCTGCTCCAGCGCGGCCAGATCGTCCCGCGCCGCGGCGGCGTTCGCGGCGTAGGTTTCGGCGTTCGCGGGGTCGATGTCCGACAGTTCCGCCGCGATGGCATCGAGCCAGACCGCCGCGTTCACCGGGTCGAGCCAGGCATGCGGATCGCTTCCGTGATGGTCGTGGTCATGCCCCGCTTCGGCCTCATGCGCGTGGTCGTGATCTTCGTCGTGGCCATGCTCATCCTCGTGGTCGTGGTCGTCGTAATGCGCGTGATCTTCTTCGTGATCATGCTCCGCCTCATGCGCGTGCTCGTCCTCATGCGCGTGCTCGTCCTCATGACCGTGGTCATCCTCGTGATCGTGGTCATGCGCCTCGAAACGCGCGCCTTCGCGGAACGCGAGCAGGCGCAGGCCCTCGACCTCCAGCAGCCTCAGCCGCGCCGCATCGCCGGCCAGCGTGTCGAGCGGATCGGAGAGCCAGGGCGTCAGCTCCGGCCCGACCCAGACGACGAGATCGGCGTCCTGCAGCGCCCGCGCCTCGGACGGGCGCAGCGCATAGGCATGCGGCGACGCGGTCGGCGGCAGCACGAGGTCCGGTTCCCCCACGCCGGCCATGACCTGAGCCACCAGCGCGTGGATCGGGGCGATGTCGACGGCCACGCGCGGCACCTCTGCCAGGGCGGGGGCGGCCATCAGCAGCGGCAGCGCGGTGAGGCAGGGCAGGATCTTGGTGCGCATCTCGGGTTCCTAACATGTGATAACATAACGAGCCGGGCACCTTGTTAAGGGGTATGGAATAACATATCAAGACATCATGACCGACACCCAGCGCCCTGCAGACATGATCGGGTTCGAAACCCACGACCACAGGGCCTGTATCGAGGGCACCGTGGCGACCGTCGCCGCGCGCTGCGCAGCCGAGGGGTTGCAGTTCACGCCGGTGCGCCGGCGCGTGCTCGAGATCTTGCTCGCGCGTCATCGCGCGCTCGGCGCCTACGAGATCCTCGACACCCTGCGCGCCGAGGGGCTGGGATCGCAGCCGCCGGTGGCCTACCGCGCGCTCGAGTTCCTGACCCGGCACGGGTTCGCGCACCGGATCGAGGGGTTGAACGCCTTCGCCGCCTGCACCCATCCCGACCATGGCCACGATGCCGCCTTCCTGATCTGCACCGGTTGCGGCGCCTTGGCGGAGGCGCCGGTGGGCCCGGCGCGCGCCGCGCTGGCCAAAACCGCCGAGGCGGCGGGCTTCACCATCGCGCGCACCGTGCTGGAGGCCGAGGGGCTGTGCCCGAAATGCACGGCGGAAGATCGGTCATGAGCCTGATCACGCTTGTAGATATCGCCGTCCGCTTCGGCGGTCAAACGGTGCTGCACGACGTCGATTTCCACATCGACCGGGGCGAGATCGTCACCATCGTGGGCCCGAACGGATCGGGCAAGTCGACGCTCTTGCGGGTCATCATCGGCGCGGAACGGCCTGCCGCAGGCCGGGTCGCGCGCGCAGACGGGCTGCGCATCGGCTATGTGCCGCAAAAGCTGCATGTCGACCCGACGCTGCCCCTGACCGTGCGCCGGTTTCTGGACCTGCCCGCCCGCATCCCCGAGGCCCTGGCCACAGCGGCGCTGGAGCAGGCGGGCGCGGGCGCGCTGGGGCAACGGCAGATGGCCGACCTGTCGGGCGGGCAGTTCCAGCGCGTGCTGCTGGCCCGCGCGATCCTGAGCCGGCCGGATCTGCTGATCCTCGACGAGCCGACGCAGGGCCTCGACCAGCCCGGTTCGGCGGCCTTCTACCGCCGCATCGCGCAGCTCAGGGCCGACCTCGACTGCGCCGTGCTGATGGTCAGCCACGAATTGCATGTGGTGATGGCGGCCTCGGACCGGGTGATCTGCCTCAACGGCCATGTCTGCTGCGCCGGTGCGCCCGAACATGTGGCCTCGGCCCCGGAATACCGGGCGCTCTTCGGCACCGGCACGCAGGGCGCGCTGGCGCTCTACCGGCACGATCACGCGCACAGTCACGACCACGACCAGCCGCACAGCCACGAGGCGGCGGAGTGATCGCCCTGCTTGACGATTTCGTGGTCCGCGCCACGCTTGCGGGTGTCGGCGTGGCGCTGGCCGCCGCCCCGCTCGGCTGCTTCATCGTCTGGCGGCGGATGGCCTATTTCGGCGACGCCACCGCCCATGCCGCCATCCTGGGCGTGGCGCTGGCGCTGGCGTTCAACCTGTCGATCATGCTGGGCACGCTGGTGATGGCGTTGGTCATGGCGCTGGCGGTCTCGGCGCTGTCGGGGCGCGGGCGGGCGATGGACACGATGCTGGGCGTGCTGTCGCATTCGGCGCTGGCCGCGGGCCTTGTTGCGGTGTCGCTGCTGCAGGGCGTGCGGCTCGACCTGTCTGCCTATCTGTTCGGCGACATCCTGGCGGTGGGGCGGACCGATCTGGCGGTGATCTGGGGCGGCGCGCTTCTGGTCATGGGGCTGATCTGGGCGCGGTGGTCGGCGCTGCTGACCGCGACCCTGTCGGGCGATCTGGCCACCGCGGCGGGCATCGACCCGCGGCGCGAGCAGCTGATCCTGACGCTGGCGCTGGCGGTCGTGGTGGCGGTGGCGATCAAGGTGGTGGGCGCGCTGCTGATCACGGCGCTCCTGATCGTCCCGGCGGCGGCGGCGCGCAGCTTCGCCCGCACGCCCGAGGCGATGGCGCTGATCGCGGCGGGCTTCGGCGGCGCCTCGGCGCTGATCGGCATGGCGGCGGCATGGCAGTTCGACACGCCCGCCGGGCCGTCGATCGTCTGCGTCGCGGCGGCGATCTTTGCGCTGTCGGCGCTGATCGACCTTGGTCGCCGCGCCACCTAGGGGCAGGCCGCCCCGCCCGTGTGCAGCGCGGCATACCCGAAATCCGCAGGGTTGAGCAAACGCCCCTCGCCCAGCACGGCGGCGGCATGGGCGATGGAGGGCGCGCCGTCGGCCACGAGGCCCGCGGGCGTCACCGTCACGCCGTTTTCGGCATAGCGGTTGACGCGCGTGGGCAGCGCGCGCGGCAGGTTGGCCACCACCCTGCCCTGCGCGTCGCGCACCAGATCGACATAGAGGATCGCGCCGGTGCGCCGGTCCAGCGACCATTGCGAGGAGAGGAAATTGCCGAGGCTGTAGGCGACAAAGCCGCGCCGCCCGTCGCCGGCGGCGATCTCCTCGATCGGTTGCAGGACATGGGGGTGCGCGCCGATGACCGCCGCGGCCCCGGCCTCGATGGCGGCGCGGGCAAGCCGGCGCTGCTGCGCGTCGGGGGTGCGGCTGTATTCCTGCCCCCAATGCGGCAGCACGATCACCGCGTCGATGCCGGGCTCGGCGACGAGGTGCGCGACGAGCGACGGGATCGCGGGCGCGCTGCCGTAGCAGGCAAGGGCCTGCCGCGCCGGGTCGGGCAGGCCGTTCACGGAATATGTGCAGGCCAGCAGCGCGACGCTCCCCACCCGCGTCTGCACCAGCGTGTGCCACGGCCCGCTCTGGCCACGCGCCACGGTGCCGGTGGTTCTCAGCCCGGCGGCGTCGAGCGCCTCCAGCGTGCGATCGACCCCAAGCGGCCCACGGTCGAGCGCGTGATTGTTGGCGGTCTGCACCACGTCGATGCCCGCCCCCGCCAGCGCCGCGGCGTAGGAGGGATGGGCGTTGAAGGCCGGATAGCCGGTGTAGACGCGGTCGTCGGCCGCCGGCGCGGGGCCACCGGCCTCGCGGCCACCGGGCAGCGTATCGCGCGCCAGCGGCGTCTCCAGGTTCACCACCGTGACCTCGGCCCGGCGCAGGAACGGCGCGGAGGGCGCCAGCGCCGGGGCGAACCCCTCGGGCCGGGCGGCGGCATCCTGCTGGATCAGGCGGTGCGCCATCACGTCGCCGGTGAAGGCGAGCGTTGCGGCGCCAGGGCGAAAGACACCCGCCGCGGGGCACAGCGCACCGCCGGAGGGGCCGGGGCTGCCGCTGGGCGTGCAGGCGGCGAAGGTCAGGGCAAGTGCCGCGCCGGCGGCGTGAAGGCATCGAATGAACATCGCCGCGGAGCCTCATGGATTTCCGTCGAAATCCTGAGTCATCCACAGCCCCGCGGTCAACCTTCGCTGCCGGGGTCGCGCAGCCAGCCGGGTGCGAATGTGACCTTCGTGCCACCGGCCAGCGGCAGCAGTCGGTGCAATTCCGCCTCCAGCCGCGCCTGCCGCCCGCGGCCCCAGCGCACCCCCGTCTCGGGCCAGAGCGCGCGCACGCGGATCGCGCCGGCCTGACGGTCGGCGGCCATGTCGATGCGGCCCACGATCCGGTCGCCCTCCAGCAGCGGGAAGACGTAGTAGCCGTAGCGGCGCCGCGCCTCGGGCACGAAGATCTCGATCCGGTAGTGGCAGCCGAACAGCCGCTCGGCCCGCTTGCGGTCGCGCAGCGCCGGGTCGAACGGGCTGAGCACGCGCATCCGGGCGGGTGGATCGGGCAGGTCGGCGATCCGGTCGAGCGTTTCGGGCCGCAGGACCACGCGGCGCGGCGCGGCATCGGCGCACGCCACCTCCGCCTCCACGATCTCGCCGCGGGCCAGCGCCTGCGCCACCCAGGCCTTCGCCTCCGTCGGCGTGATCAGCGCCCAGAACGCCGCCAGTTCGCCCGAGGTCGCGAAGCCCAGACGGTCGAGCGCGGCGCGGCAGGCCCAGTCGATCACCTCCGCCTCGGGCACAT
>Ga0008835_100653_pt1 | contig 27728 bp, 26 predicted proteins | sample HotLakConsoUCCRE_FD_62215 | JGI IMG/M metagenome (GOLD analysis project Ga0008835, IMG submission 62215) | Hypersaline microbial mat communities from Hot Lake, Washington, USA - Hot Lake Consortium UCC-RE (Hybrid Assembly) ... | reverse complement strand
GACGAAGAGTTTGCCAGCATCCTGGTTCAGGAAGGCTTTACCAACGTCGAAGAAGTGGCCTACGTGCCGGAATCCGAACTGCTCGCGATCGAGGAGTTTGACGAAAACATGGTGGCCGAGTTGCGCCAACGTGCGCGAGACGCCTTGCTGACCCAGATGATCGCCTCCGAAGAGCAGCTCGAGGAACATCGTCCCGAGCAGGATCTTCTGGATCTCGAAGGCATGACCGAATCAATCGCCTTTCGCCTGGCCGAACAGGGAATCCGCACGCGCGACGACCTGGCCGAGTGTGCGGTCGATGAGCTTGAAGAGGTCAAGGGTCTGGAGCCGGAACTGGCGGCTGAGTTGATCATGAAGGCTCGCGCGCACTGGTTTACTGAAGAGTAAGCGAAGTCAAATCGCAATAAATCAAGGATATACGTGATGTCGCAAGTCACCGTTACACAATTGGCTGAAGTACTGGGCGTCAGCGTTGATCGCCTGATTACCCAGCTTAACGACGCCGGGATCAAGATCAACGATCCTGCGGCGGAGGTGACCAATGACGACAAGAAGAAGTTGCTGGCTTACTTGCGCACCAGTCACGGCAAGGGCGTATCCGAAGACTCAAGCGGTCCGCGCAAGGTCACCCTCAAACGCAAGACGGTCAGCGAACTCAAGGTGCCGACCGGTGGCGCCGGGCGGGGTCCCCGCTCGCGCGGAGCGGCTCCATCGCGCACTGTCAACGTCGAGGTTCGCCAGAAGCGGACGTATGTGAAACGACGGGCGATAGCCGAACAGGAAATGACCGATCCGGATCGCGAAGCAGCCGTCAAGGCGCTGGAAGAAGCGCGCATTGCGCGCGAAGAGGCCGAACGCCTGGAAAAAGAAGAAGCCGAGCGCCGGCAGATGGAAGCGGCCGAGCGCGAGCAGGCCGAGGCCGAAGAGCGTGCCCGCCTGGAAGCGGAAGCCGAAGAGAAGCGCAAGGAAGAAGACAAGCAGCGTGCGCTGGCCGAAGCCCAGGCCAGGGTCGAAGCCAAGGTGGCGCGCCAGGCGGCCGAGAAGGAAGCCGAACGCAAGCGTCGCGGCGGCAAGGAAACGGCGGGCAAGGACGATTCGCGTACCCGGTACGGACGCGAAGAATTGCATGTCACGCCGAAATCCAAGCGGCGCAAGCCCAAGCGCAAGGGCCGTATGACCAGTGCGCCGACCGAGCATGGATTCCAGAAGCCGACCGCACCGGTCAAGCGGGTGATCGATGTCCCGGAAACCATTACCGTGGGCGATCTGGCCAAGCTGATGGCGGTCAAGGCCGGTGAGCTGATCAAGGCGTTGATGAACATGGGTTCGATGGTGACCATCAACCAGCCGCTGGATCAGGAAACGGCGATTCTGGTGGTCGAAGAACTGGGCCACGAGGCCCGGGCTAGCGATGCGAGCGATCTGGAAAGCGAACTGGTCAGTGCCGATGAAAGCGGTGAAGAAAATGCCATTACCCGTCCGCCGGTGGTCACCGTCATGGGCCACGTCGACCACGGCAAGACCTCGCTGCTGGACCATATTCGTCGGGCCAAGGTGGCGGCCGGTGAAGAAGGCGGTATCACCCAGCATATCGGCGCCTACCATGTCGAAACCGACAACGGCGTCGTGACCTTCCTCGATACCCCGGGCCACGCGGCGTTTACCGCCATGCGAGCCCGCGGCGCCCAGGCGACCGATATCGTTATCCTGGTTGTCGCGGCCGATGACGGTGTCATGCCGCAGACCAAGGAAGCCATTCAGCACGCCCGCGCAGCCGGCGTGCCGCTGATTGTCGCTGTCAACAAGATCGACAAGCCCGAAGCCGATCTGGATCGGGTCAAGTCGGAACTGGCCGCTGAAGAAGTGGTTCCCGAAGACTGGGGCGGCGAAGAGATCTTCGTGCCCGTTTCCGCCATCACCGGCGAAGGTATTGACGCGCTGCTCGACGCCATCCTGATTCAGGCCGAAGTGCTCGAGCTCAAGGCCAATCCCGATCGACGCTGCCGCGGCGTGGTGGTCGAATCGGCCCTGGACAAGGGTCGTGGTCCGGTGGCAACCATCCTGGTTCAGGACGGTACGCTCAGACGCGGCGACATGATTCTGGCCGGGCAGGAATATGGTCGCGTTCGGGCCATGTTTGATGAGGCCGGGCAACCGATCGAAGAAGCCGGGCCGTCGATTCCAGCCGAAGTGCTGGGCCTGTCCGGTGTACCCAATGCCGGTGACGACGTGCTGGCAGTGGCCGATGAGCGCAAGGCGCGCGAAGCGGCCGATCAGCGCAAGCAGTCTTCGCGCGAGGGCCGCCTGGCCGAGAAGCAGGCTGCCAAGCTGCAGAGCCTGTTCGATCAGATGAGCGAAGGCGGCAGTGGCGAAGTCCAGAACGTCAACCTGGTGATCAAGGCCGACGTACAGGGTTCGGTGGAAGCGCTGCGGGATTCGCTGACGCGCCTGTCGACCGACGAGATCAAGGTCAATGTGGTGGCCTCGGGAGTGGGTGGTATCACCGAATCCGATGCCAGCCTGGCCCAGGCCTCCGGCGCCGTGATCATCGGCTTCAACGTGCGCGCCGACGCCTCGGCACGCAAGATCATCCAGGAAGGTGATCTCGACCTGAACTATTACAGCGTCATTTACGATGCCATTGACGATGTCAAGAAGGCGATCGGTGGATTGCTGGGTACCGAAACCAAGGAAAACATCCTCGGGCTGGCCGAAGTCAAGGACGTGTTCCGTTCGTCCAAGCTTGGTGCCATTGCCGGCTGCCTGGTCGTCGAAGGTTCGGTCAAGCGTGCCAACCCGATACGCGTGCTGCGGGACAACGTCGTGATCTTCGAAGGCGAGCTGGAATCCCTGCGCCGGTTCAAGGATGAAGCGTCCGAAGTTCAGGCCGGTACCGAGTGCGGTATCGGGGTGAAGCAGTACAACGACGTCAAGCCGGGCGACCAGATCGAATGTTTCGAGCGGGTCGAAGTCCAGCGCACGCTTGACGACTGATGAGCGTCCAGCGTGCCGATCGTGTCGCCGGTTTGTTGCGCCGTGAAGTGGCGGACATCGTCCAGCACGAGTTTGAATACGAGATTCCGCGCGGTCTGATCAGTATTACCGACGTGGAAGTCTCGCGTGATCTCAGCCATGCCAAGGTCTACATTGCGGTGCTGGAAATCGAACAGGCACCGGAGATCATCAAATTCCTCAACGAACATGTGGGGCGGGTCCGCCACCAGCTTGGCAGCCGCATTCGCCTGCGCCTGACCCCGAGCCTGAAGTTCCACCACGACACTTCGTCTGAATCCGGGCAGAGGATTGAGCAGTTGCTGGCGGCGGCGAGGAAAAAATAGGCTCAAAGCAGGGGCGAGAGGGTTAACGGGATAAAGGGCCAGGGGGAAAGATGGGTTCAGGGTTTCGTCACCACTTCATTTGTCTGAGATAATGTCGGCTTGGGTGCCGCTGGAGCGCTTCATTCATGATGCTTGATATTTTGCTTGTGATTGGTTGGGTTCTGGCGGTTTTGCTGGTGCTGATTGGGCTGGCGGGGATTGTGCTGCCGGCGTTGCCGGGAGTGCCGGTGATTCTGTTCGGGCTGGTGTTGATGGCCTGGCTGGACGGGTTTGTCCATGTCGGGATGTCAACGTTGGTCTGGCTGTCGGTGCTGGCAGTACTCTCGGTGCTGGTTGATTTTCTTGCTACGGCAGAAGGCGCCCGCCGCTTCGGTGCCGGGCGACACGCGATTCTGGGTGCCACGCTGGGCCTGCTGGTCGGGCTGTTCTTCGGCATCCCGGGCATTCTGTTCGGCCCGTTCGTCGGTGCCGTGCTCGGCCACCTGGCCAGCAAGGCCAATCTGGATGCCTCGATGCGTGCCGGCGTAGGCGCGACCATCGGCGTCGTCGTCGGCACCATCGCCAAAGCCATCATCGCCGCCATCATGCTCATCTGGTTCGCCCTGGTCTGGTGGCTGTAGTATCTTTTTACCCTCTCACCCTCTCACCCTCTCACCCTTTTTCCGTTTACCCTTTACCCTTTACCCTTTACCCTTTACCCCCTTACCCGTCGTAGCCATGTCTCACCTAAAACCCCTACCCCCCGAAACCACCCCCGAACTGGCCGAAACCTTCAGCCACTTCGAGTCGATCCTGGGATTCGTGCCCAACAGTCTGCTGACCATGCAGCGGCGCCCGGCAATCGTGCGCGGATTCGGTGAGTTGACCGCTGCGGTCATGGATCCTGAAGGCAGCGTGGATCCCGGTTTCAAGCGCTTGCTGGCGCACTTCTCCAGCCGTGCCGCAGGCTGCCAGTACTGCGAGGCGCATTCGCTGATCGCGGCCGGTATCAGCGGCGTGCCGGACGAAAAGGTGAATGCGATCTGGGAGTACCAGACAAGCCCGCTGTATTCCGACGCCGAGCGGGTGGCGCTGGACTTTGCCCTGGCTGCCGGCAGTGTGCCCAATTCGGTGGACAAGGAATTGATGGATCGCCTGAAAACCTATTGGCGAGATGATCAGATCGTGGAGTTGCTGGCGGCTGTCTGTCTTTACGGATTCCTCAATCGCTGGAACGATTCCATGGCGACCGATCTCGAGGATGCGCCGCGCAAGCTGGGCGAGCGTCTGCTCAGCTCGGGTGGCTGGACCGGCGGCAAGCATGTCGACAACGACTGATCCGTTGAGTCATCAATTTGTCGTCGTAGAATAGGGTCATGAAAGCTGGTGCCCGCCTACAACTCAAGCTCGGCCAGAAACTCAAGCTGGCACCTCAGCTGCGTCAAGCCATTTCCCTGCTGCAGCTGAACCGGCTCGAGCTCAAGGAGCATATTCGCGACGTCCTGGAATCCAATCCGCTGCTCGAGCGCGAGGACGAGGCAGAAAGCTCGCCTGACGATTCGCCGGAACAGGAAGTCGAGTTCGAGGAAGATTACGGTTTCGATGACCTGCCGGACGGCTTTTCGGTCAGTGGGGAAGCGCCTCGCTACGACGAGTTCGTCAGTGATCGCGCCGATGAGTCCTTGCAACAGCACCTGCTCTGGCAGGCCAATCTTTCCGGCTTCAGTACCACGGATGAAGCGATCGCCAAAGCCATTATCTATGCCCTGGATGAAGACGGCTATCTGAAGGATGACCTGGATACTCTGCGCGCCTCGCTGGCGCCGGAATACCTGGTTTCACGTGATGAAGTGGGGGCCGTGCTCGAGCGCGTCCAGCATTTCGAGCCGGTCGGTGTGGCCTGTCGCGACCTGGGTGAGTGCCTGCTGGTGCAGCTTGAGGCGCGTTCCTCGTCGACGCCCGGGCTGGGCCTGGCCGTTCATATCGTCAAGCATCACCTCGACACTCTCGCCCAGCAGGATATGGATCGACTGGTTCGGGCCACCGGATTCGACCGGGCTGATGTCCTGTCCGCGGTCGCCCTGATCCGCACGCTCAACCCGCATCCCTGCAGCCGTTTCGGCTCGGATGAGGAGAATTACATCGTGCCGGATGTCTACATTCACCCGCGCGGTGAAGGCTGGCGCGTCAGCCTGAATCCGGACAGCGATCCGGGTCTTCGCCTGAACAAGATGTATACCTCACTGGTGCGCAAGAGCCGGGGCGAAGACAAGAAGTACCTCAAGGACCGGTTGCAGGAGGCCCGATGGCTGATCAGCGGCCTGGAAATGCGCAATCAGACCTTGCTGGCGGTCACCGAGGCCATTGTTCAGCGCCAGCACCGATTTTTCAATCAGGGTGAAATTGCGATGCAGCCGCTGTTGCAGCGAGAGGTCGCCGAACAGGTTGGCGTTCATGAATCGACCGTGTCGCGGGCGACCACCCATAAATATGCCCATACCCCGCGGGGAACGTTCGAGCTCAAGCACTTTTTCTCGGTTGCGATTACCGGCCAGGACGGCAAGCCCGTTGCCGCGACGGCAATCAAGGCACAACTTCGCCGCCTGATACAGGAGGAGCCGGTTGGCAAGCCGCTGTCTGACCAGGCGCTGGTCGAGGCGCTGGCCACTCGCGGGATTCAGCTGGCACGGCGGACCGTGGCCAAATATCGCGAGCAGCTGGGGATACCGGGCTCGGCACAGCGTCGGCGAATGGGAAGCATGCGGGCCTGAACTGAAGCCGCGACTGGTATAAGATGAGAGCATCCCGCCACAACAAGGAGCGTATTCCATGCAGATTGAAGTCACTGGACAGAATGTCGATATCACCCAGGCGCTGCGCGCCTACATCACCGAGAAATGCGAACGCTTCGAGCGCCATTTCGACAACCTGATTTCGGCTCATTTTGTCCTGCGCCTGGAAAAGCTCGAACACCTGGCTGAAGGCAACATCAGTGTCGGCGGACGGACCAATCCGATCTTTGCCGAAGCGGTGGCCGATGACATGTATGCGGCCATTGACGCGCTGGCAGACAAGCTCGATCGCCAGGTTCGACGGCACAAGGCCAAGGTCACCGATCATCATCGCGCCTCCAGGCCCGCTGACGCAGGCCTGATGTCGGCTGACTGACGACTACACCTCAAGTAATCCCACGGTCCAAACATGCAGCTAGCTGACGTACTCGATCCGGACCGCATTGCGGTCGATATTTCCGTTTCCAGCAAGAAGTCCTTGCTCGAAAAAGCATCTGAACTGCTGGCATCGTCGCCGGACGGCGGCGATGCCCGTGAAATTTTTGAAAGCCTGTGCCAACGTGAGCGGCTCGGATCGACCGGCCTGGGGCATGGCGTGGCCATTCCCCACGGTCGCGTCGGTGGACAGTCAGGAGTGACTGGTGCTGTCATCCGTCTGCGCCATGCGATCGATTTCGATGCGCCCGACCAGGAGCGAGTCGACCTGTTCTTCGCCCTGTCGGTGCCGGATCAATGTTCCAATGTCTATCTCCGGCTGCTGGCCGATATCGCCCAGCGCTTTGGCGACGCGGGTCAGCGCGAGCAGCTGCGTCAGGCCACCACGTCGGATGAACTGCTCAAATTGTTTGCCGCCGAGGCGGATACCCATCCGTCCGCATGACCGACAGCGTCACGCCGGCCGAACTGTTCAAGGCCTATTCCGAGCGCCTTGACCTTCGCTGGATCTGCGGCCGAAAAGCCGCCGACACCCGTCAGATTACCGCACCCAGTATTCGATCCCGTCCCTCGCTGATCGGGTTTCTCAACCTGATCCACCCCAATCGGGTGCAGGTGGTCGGGGAGGAGGAAGATGAGTGGCTGGACGGGCTCGAGGCCAAGGCGCGCTGGGAAACCATCGCTCGTATCGTCGATGCACAACCGGCGGCCATTATTGTTGCCTCCGGGCTGGAAGTGGCTGATGATCTGGAGCAGTGGGCACGTGAAAGCGGCACCCCGTTATTGACCTCGGCCAGGCCTGCCTGGGAGCTGGTCAGCTTTCTTGAGTACCGGATTTCGCGCCGACTGGCTCGCAGCGTTACCCTGCACGGGGTATTCATGGAAATTTTCACGATCGGCGTGCTGCTGACCGGTGACTCCGGCACTGGCAAGAGCGAGCTGGCGCTTGAACTGCTCAGTCGCGGCCATCGCCTGATTGCCGACGATGCACCGGAGTTTACCCAGCTGACACCGGATACCATCGAGGGAACCTGCCCGCCGGTGCTGCGTGACTGCCTGGAAGTGCGTGGCCTGGGAATTCTCAACGTACGTCGGATGTTTGGCGATGCCGCGGTCAAGTCGGCCAAGTTCCTGCGCCTGATCATTCATCTGCACTTGCCGGACGAAGGCCCACCCGGCGGCGATCGTCTGAGCGGCAATTCCGGCCAGCGCGACGTTCTGGATCTGCAGATTCCGCAAATCAATCTGCCGGTCATGGCCGGCCGCAACCTCGCTGTGATGGCCGAGGCGGCGGTGCGAGATTTCATGTTGCGCATGAAGGGTTTTGATGCCGCGGCCGAGTTTGTCGAACGTCATGGCAGGTTGATGGGAGACATGGAATGAGTGATGTTCAGCCAGTCAGCGCTGTTGCCAGTTCGACTGGCAGCCCCATTGTCGTGATCAGCGGTCTGTCCGGCAGCGGCAAGAGCGTTGCCCTGAATGCGCTGGAAGACTTGAGCTACTACTGCGTCGACAACCTGCCGGGCGGTTTGCTGCCCGACCTTCTCGATGAAGTCCGGGAACATCCGGATCGCTACCCGAGAGTGGCAATCGGTATCGACGCCCGCACCGGACCCGACGGACTGGACAAGCTGATCAGCCTGTTCGACAGCAAGCCGGACGACGGCCTGTTTCGCGTTCTGTTTCTCGACGCGGATCAGTCGGTACTGATTCGGCGTTTCAGTGAAACTCGCCGGCGCCATCCGCTGGCCGGCAGTGGCGGGCTGGCGGCGGCAATTGACAGCGAGCGCAAGCTGCTCAAGCCGGTCCGGGACCTCGCCGACTGGGTCATCGATACCTCCGAAAGCAATATTCACCAGCTCCGGCGCCAGGTCTGGCGCACGGTCGGACAGATCAGCGAACCGACCATCCAGTCAGTTGTTCTCGAGTCGTTTGCGTTCAAGCGCGGCGTGCCGCGTGACGTGGACCTGGTGTTTGATGCCCGTTGTCTGCCCAATCCGCATTGGGAGACCGAACTGCGCGCCCGCACCGGGCTGGACCCGGAAGTGGCCGCCTTCCTTTCAGGTAATGAACGTGTGCAGGCCTTTTATCAGGATGTGCTGGGTTTTGTGCAGCGCTGGCTGCCGGCTCTGGCCGAGGATCAGCGCAGCCTGCTCACGGTCGCGATTGGCTGTACCGGCGGACAGCATCGCTCGGTCTGGCTGGCCAACGAGATCGGTCTGGCACTCCGGCGCGAGGGCCATTCGGTGGTCATTACCCATCGCGAGCTGGAATCATGACCGGGATCGTTCTGGTCACCCATACCGGCCTGGGCGAATCGCTTCGCCATCAGGCAGAGGTCATCCTGGGACACATGATCCCGATGACGACCGTGTCGATCAGCTATGGCGCTGATCCGGATTCGGCGCTGATCGAACTGATCGGGGCGCTGGCGATCAGCGCCGACAATGGCGGCACGGTCGTGCTGACGGATCTGCCGGGTGCCACACCGCACAACCTGGCCAGCCAGGCAGCCCGGCAACGCGACATACCGGTTATTTCGGGCGTGAATCTGCCGATGTTGCTCAAGGTCGTCAGCCACGCCGAAAAACCGGCCAATGAACTGGCGGCACTGGCCAGCCTCGGCGGTCACCAGGGCATCATCAACTCATGATTCGGCGCGATATCACCCTGACCAACCGGCTTGGTCTGCACGCACGTGCGGCCAGCAAGCTGGTTCAGTGCGCCTCGCGACATGCTTGCGATGTCTGGGTGGAGCGCCAGTCCCGCCGGGTCAACGCCAAATCCATCATGGGCGTGCTGCTGCTTGCCGCACCGTGTGGCACCGAGCTGGTTGTCGAGTGCGACGGGGCGGACGAGGAAGCCGCCATGAACGAGATCATTGCACTGATCGAGGATCGGTTTGGAGAAGGCGAATGAGTCTGATCCTGACCGGTATCGGGGTCACCAGCGGAATCGCGCTGGGAAGGGTTCACCGGCTGACGCCCGGAGAGCTCTCATTGCCGGAATACCACCTGGAAGCGGATGCCGTCGACAGCGAGCTGGAACGGATTCAGCGCGCAGTGGATCGCAGCGAGCGCTTTATTCAGCGCATGCTCGAGCGCCTGGGAGACGGCAGCGATACGGCGCGCGAGTTGCTGGAGGCCCACAGGCTGATTCTGCGCGATCCGTTGCTGATCGAAGCAACCTGTCAAAGAATCCAGAGCGACCGGATCAATGCCGAGTGGGCCCTGGTCCAGCAGACCGAAGCGCTGCTGGCCGAGTTTCGTCGCATGGATTCGGAATATATTGCCCTGCGTCGTGAAGACCTGGAGCAGGCAGCCAACCTGATTCAGCGCGAACTGGCCGATCAGCCGGCGACCCTGGTCGGTGCTCAAGTCCCTCACCAGCTCAATGAAACCGTGATCGTCGCGCCGTCGCTCGGTCCGGCCGACATGGCGATTCTGCATCAGCGGCGCGTAGCCGGCCTGGTGACCGAGCATGGCGGTCCGATGTCGCATTCCGCGATTCTGGCACGCAGCCTGGAAATTCCAATGGTGGTCGGTATCCACAATGCGCTGAGCCGATTGACGGAAAACGAATCCATCATTCTGGACGGTCATTACGGTGCCTTGCTGGTCGGATTCGATGAAGGCCTGATGCGTCATTATCAGGACAAGCGCGAGGCCAGCCTGCGACATCGGGTCGAACTCAAACGCTACCTGTCCCGGCCTTCAAAAACTCGTGACAACCAGGCTTTTCATCTGTTCGGCAATGCCGAGTTGCCGGCCGAATTCGAGCGCTGCCGCCAGACACGGGCTTCCGGGATTGGTCTGATGCGCACTGAGTACCTGTTCATGGGCGACCAGATGCCCAGCGAGGAAGCCCAGTACCGTGCCTATCGCGCCGCCGTTGAAGTGATGGACGGCCGCCCGGTTACCGTCCGAACACTGGATGCCGGTGGTGACAAATTGCCGCCGGCCCTGGCCCTGACCCAGGGTCCCAATCCGGCGCTGGGATTGCGCGGCTTGCGCCTGTCGCTGGCGGTGACCGATCTGTTTCGCGAGCAGATCACGGCGATTCTGCGCGCTTCGATCGACGGACCGGTCCAGATCCTGCTGCCGATGCTGACCCATGTCGATGAAATTCACCAGGCTCGCCGAATTATCGACGACTGTCGAAGGGCATTGCAGGAGCGGGGCTTCGAGGTGGATCCTGACGTGCCCGTTGGCGGCATGATCGAAACCCCGGCAGCGGCCCTGGCAGTGCGCCAGATGGCACCGGTTCTGGATTTCATGTCAATCGGCACCAACGATCTGATTCAATATGTGCTGGCGATTGATCGCCAGGACGAACAGGTCAGCTACCTGTACGATCCCAGCCACCCGGGCGTGCTGTACCTGATCGAGCAGATCGTTGCGGCCGGCAGGGAGTTTGACTGCCCGGTCACCGTCTGTGGGGAGCTGGCCGGTGATGAATCCTCGGTCCGCCTGCTGCTGGCCCTGGGAGTGGTCAACTTCAGCATGCCACCGGCCTCGATCCCGGCAGTCAAGAAGAGCCTGATCGAAGCCAGTGCCAGCGATTGCCGCAACATCCTCGCCCGCCACCACCAGAGCCCCAAACCCGGCCACGAACTCCTCCAAGAACTCCTGACCTCCGGCTAATCTCCTTTTTTCCCTCTCTCCCTCTCCCCCTCTTCCCCCTCTCTCCCTCTCCCCTTTCCCTTTTCCCTTTTCCCTTTTCCCTTCCTAACCCATCCGCGCCTTCATGCCTTCGGTCACGTGGGGAGCGATGGCGTGCCGTATCGGCGTGACCAGCTTGAACGGCGCGGCGATGATATGCCCCGATTCCAGCCAGTTTTCGCCACCGTTGATATCCATCACGACGCCACCGGCCTCCTGGACCATGAGTGCGCCGGCGGCGATATCCCAGGGCATCAGGGCCAGTTCGAAGTAACCGTCCAGCCGGCCACTGGCCACATAGGCCAGGTCCAGCGAAGCCGCGCCGGCGCGGCGAAAATCTTCGGTCTTTTCGAACAAGGCATCGAACATGCCCTTGTAGGCGCTGAGCAGGCGACGCTTGCGAAACGGAAACGCGGTGGCCAGGACCGCGGTGGACAGGTCCGTACGACCCGAGACGCGAATACGCTGATTGTTCAGGAATGCGCCCTCACCGCGGCTGGCGGTAAACGTCTCGTCGCGCAGCGGGTCGTAGATCACACCGTGCTCGATCCGGTCGCCGATTTTCAGCGCGATGGAGACGGCGAAATGGGGCATCCCGCGCAGGTAGTTGCTGGTGCCGTCAAGCGGATCGATGATCCACTGGTATTCGCTGTCACCGGTCTGACCGCCTTCCTCGCCCAGAATTGAGTGGTTGCGGTGCATTTTCAGAATGTGGTCGCGAATGGCCTGTTCGCAGGCCCGGTCGACATCGGAGACATAGTCATGGCGCGCCTTGCGCTCGACCGGAATGCTCTCCAGTCGCTGGCGGTACTTGAGCATCAGACCGCCCGCCTTGCGGGCCGCTTCGGTTGCGATATTGATGTAGGGGTTGGCCACGGCGGACTGGTTCGCTGAATGAACCAGCAAGGATAAAGGAAAAAGGGGGGAGAAGGGGAGAAGGGGAGAAGGGGGGAAGGGGAGAAGGGGAGAAGGGGAGAAGGGGAGAAGGGGAGAAGGGGAGAAGGGGAGAAGGGGAGAAGGGGAGAAGGGGAGAAGAGGTTGGGGGTCTGTTCGGCTAGAATTGGGGGATGGACGAGATACTTCAGAAAATCCGTATTGTGCTGGTTGGTACAACTCACCCGGGCAATATCGGCGCGACGGCCCGGGCGATGAAGGTCATGGGGCTGGAACGGCTTTACCTGGCTGCACCCCAAGCCCGCTTTCCCAGTGCCAAGGCGACCGCGATGGCAACCAGTGCCGACGATCTGCTTGAGAAAGCGGTGGTCACCGAGAATTTGCTGGAGGCGATCTCCGGCTGTGGCCTGGTGCTGGGGACGACGGCGCGCCTGCGTTCATTGCCGCTGCCGGTCACGGATCCTCGGACGGCTTCTCGAAGAGTGGCTGCAGAGGCCGGGACCTACGAAATTGCGATCGTGTTCGGACGCGAGAATAGTGGCCTGAGTAATGATGAAACCCGCTTGTGCCATCAGTTGATCAATATTCCGACCAGCCGGGAATACCATTCACTCAATCTTGCCCAGGCGGTCCAGGTCGTCACTTACGAGCTGCATATGACCCTGCTGGGAGAGTCACCCGGCGATGTGGATCCGCCTGACTGGGTGCCCGAGCCGGCCGAGAAAATGGAGTTCTACTATCAGCGCCTGGAACAAACCCTGCTGGCGATCGGTTTCATGAACCCGGACCAGCCCAAGCGCCTGATGCAGCGGCTGCGGCGACTTTATCAACGAGCACGACCGGATGAGAACGAATTGAATATCCTCAACGGCATCTTGTCGGCAACGCTGGAGGCGGCACGTGGCCGGCGATCTCGAGACAACTGACAGCGGTGGTGAAGATCGCTATGTCAAGGTCTGGGACGTGATCGAGGGGATCCCGGCCGGCTCGGTATTGAATTATGGCGAGGTCGCCCGGCTGGCCGGTTTTCCCGGTCGCGCCAGAATGGTCGGCATGGCCCTGGGGCGTGCGCCGAAGAGTCGTCAGCTGCCCTGGCATCGGGTCGTCAATGCCCAGGGCAAGATCAGCTTTCCGGAAGGCAGCCCGAAGGCAAAGACCCAGCGTCGGCTGCTCGAGGCCGAAGGTGTCGAGTTCGTCGACGATACCATCGATCTTGAGCGCTTCAGTCCGCAGCGGGCGATGGACCGGGAGCTCTGGGGACCGCCCTGAGATCAACTGCCAGTCAGTGCTATCCGGGTTTCCTGCGTTACACTTCCGCCATGTCAATCTCTGAATCCCAGGTTCTGCAGCTGACCCGCGAGCTGATCGCGCGCGAGTCGGTCACACCCGAAGACGCTGGCTGTCTCGGTGTCATTGCGCAGCGATTGGAAAAGGCCGGCATGGCAGTGGAGATTCGCCAGGTCAATGCGGTCACCAACCTGTTCGCGCGGCATGGGCAGGGCAGCCCGCACCTGATGCTGCTGGGTCATACCGATGTGGTGCCGCCGGGGCCAGTGGCGGCCTGGACCAGCCCTCCGTTCGAGCCGACCATTCGCGCCGAGTATCTGTATGGGCGCGGAGCGGCAGACATGAAGTCCTCGGTGGCCGCTTTCGTGATTGCGCTTGAAGACTTTCTGGCGGCTCAGTCGGGTCATCCGGGGATGATTTCCCTGCTGCTGACCTCGGACGAGGAGGGTATGGCCATTGATGGGGTGCGTGCCATGGTGCCCTGGCTGGAACAGCGTGGCTTGCTGCCGGATGCCTGCCTGGTAGGCGAACCCTCAAGCCTGGAGCGCCTGGGCGACAATGCACGTATCGGTCGGCGAGGGAGCATTCAGGCGCGGCTGCGTGTCCATGGTCGCCAGGGGCACACGGCTTATGCTGATCCGGCCGATAACCCGGCCCACCGTGCCGGTCCGCTGCTGGCCGAGCTCGGCCAGATGCAGTTTGACGACGGTGATGCGCATTTTCCGCCCACGCGATTGCAGATATCCAACCTGAAGGCCGGAACCGGGGCCGACAACGTGACGCCGGGCGAACTTGAAATAATGTTCAATCTGCGCAACAACCCCAACAGTTCCTCCGAGGTATTGGAGACGCGCTTGCGGGAACGGATCGAGGCCAACCAGCCGGGTCGCTGGGAACTGGACTGGCGGGTCTCGGGCGAGCCATTCGGGCCGGCCACCGGCGCGTTGCCGTCGGTCGTCAGTCGAGTCTGTGAGGACCGGCTCGGCTACGCGCCGCGACTGGACACCGGCGGCGGAACCTCCGACGGTCGATTTCTGGGGCCACGAGGCATCCCCTGTGTCGAACTGGGGCCGGTCAACCGGACCATTCACCAGGTCGACGAATGCATTGCGCTGGCCGACCTGGAGCGTCTCCCAGGTCTTTATCGCGCTATCATCGACGGCATGCTGACCGCTGACACTGGAGCCTGACCGTCAATGCGCATGGTTCTTATCATCCTGGCAGTACTGCTGGTTCTGATTCAGTTCCGGCTCTGGCATGAGGTCAGTGAGGTGAGGTCTCTGCGCGCGATGGTCGAGCAACAGCTGGAGCAGAACAAGGTGTTGATGGAGCGCAACGAGGCGCTGGCGGCTGAAGTCGAAGATCTGCGCGAAGGTCTGGATGCCATCGAAGAACGCGCCCGGGCTGAACTGGGCCTGATTCGCGAAGGCGAGGAGTTCTTTCTGATCGTCGATCCGGAGCAGGTCGAACCACGGCCATAGCGTTTTGCACCATTGTTTCGAGAAATTTCAGGTCAGTTTCAGAACGGTCCCATGGAACGGCAAGGGCCAAGGGAGCAGACTGCAAGCTCGAACCTGACACTTGGAGGACCATCACATGCAAGCTGCTGTACGCACACTGACGGTAATCTGCCTGATTACGCTGATATCGCTGGCAACCACATCATGGGCGATTGAAACGCTCAACCCGGGGCCGAATGCGGCCCAGATCAACGGTGCTCCCGGTAGCCCGGGACGCGACATTTTCGCGGTCCGTTTCACGGAAATCAATGGCGATACGATTGCACCGCGCGAGGTGCTCTGGCTGGCGCCGGGGGTCTACCAGATCGAGGTGCTGATTGATGAACGATTCACCACGGCTCCGCGACGATTCAATCGCCAGCCCAACCGCTCGGATGATTACGTGACCTTCGAACTGGAACTGGAAGCGGGCAAGCGCTACGACATTCGCGGTCGATTCAACCGCAATGATCGCGCCAATCCCTATGACGTGATTGTTGACCGGGTCAGTGACTGATCAATACCGGTTCAATGGCTGCCGCTTCGATGGCAGTGACGGTCGCCTGATCGGCAGCGATGCCGACCAGGCGATTTCGCTTCGCCCCCAGGTCGGTCGGCTACTGGAACGTTTTCTCGTCTCACCGGGCCAGGTTCTGGATCGCGACACGCTGTGCCAGGCAGTCTGGAGCGACGGCAGTGTCGTCGATTTCGAATCGGGACTGGCCGCGCTGTTGCGCGAATTGCGCCAGGCGCTGGACCAGGTCGGAGCCGGTGCCGATCTGATCGAAACCGTGCCGCGCCGCGGATACCGCTTTCACGGCCGACCCGAGCCGTTGCCGGCAGTCGGTTCGACGTTCCAGGGCAAACAGAAACTCGTGCTGGCCGCAGTGGCGATTGGCGTGTTGCTGCTGGCCGCTGCACTGTGGGTCGTGCGGGAAGCCGGGAGACTCGATCCGGATCCGCCGGTCACTGTACCGGCGCTGGCAATCCTGCCTTTCGAAGTGTATCCGGATGATGGCACCGACAGCGAACGCTTGAGCCTGCTGTTGGCCGATACCGTGCTGGCCCGGCTATGGGATGCCGAACTCGATCAACTGGAGCTGATCGGCAGGGCCGCACTCGCGCCGTACCAGGACAGGGTGGATGTCGCCGAAGCGGTCTCGAACAGTTTGGGAGTCGAGCTGCTGCTGGAGGGCACGGTGGTCACAGAAGCTGCCGGTCAATGGCGGATAGAAGCACGCTTGCTGCACATGCCGCGCGGTACGATCCTGTGGTCGTCGACCCTGGATTGGACCGATCAGGCCGAGCTGCCGCTCAGCGAAGCAGCCGCGCGATTGGTCGAGCAACTGGGTACAGACTGGGTCTCGGTGCAGCAAAGCCGGCTCGAATCATGAGTATCAGAAATTCTTCAGGGAAATTCTTGCGGTACCCCATGGAAATGACGGCCGGAAGCGACCATCGTAGGCTCAGTCATTCGTTTTGACGATCCAGAGTGATCGAGGAGTAAAATCATGAACATGAAAGCATTATTCATTGCCTTGTTAGTTAGCCTGGTGCTGCCGCTGGCGGCGAATGCACAAAACGAGAATTTCCAGGACCGGTCGGCCCGGACCGTTTCCCCGGGGCCTGATGCTGCCCAGGTCAGCGGAATCATGGGCAAGCCCAATCGCGAGCTTTTCGGTGTCCGCTTTGTCGCCATCAACGGGCGCAATATTCCGCCGCGCCAGAGCATGTGGCTGGAGCCCGGAAGTTACACTCTGACAGTGGCCATTGATGCTTCGCACACGCGTCGACCGCCGCAACGCCGCAACTTCAATCAGCGCGAGGCAGCGGGTCAGAATGAAATCGAGCTGGAGTTGGAAGCCGGCAAGACCTACGAGATTCGCGCCCGCTACAACCACGAAAACCGTGATGCTCCCTATAGCCTGGTAGTCCACAGGATCAAAGAAAATTGAGTATCAGTGACTTCTGAGCCAAACGACCCCGGGCCCGACAGGGCCTGGGGTGCAGTCACGTCGAGTGGCCGCATTCGATCCTGTCCTGACGATTTCCGAGTGGTCGAGAATCTTGGCCACGTACCGGATGGTGACGGCGAACACTTGTGGCTGTCGATCGAAAAACGTGAGCGCAACACGGTGGATGTGGCGGTAGATCTTGCCCGATGCGCCGGAGTTCATCCGCGCCATGTCAGCTTTGGCGGACTCAAGGACCGCAACGCGGTGACCGTCCAGTATTTTTCCATTCACCTGGCCGGCCAGGCGGATCCAGCCTGGTCCGACTGGTCAATCGAGGGCGCGCAGATAGTGAGTGCTGCCCGATCGTCGCGGAAGATCCGGCGCGGTCGGTTGCGCGGCAACCGATTCGAGCTGGTGGTCCGCGATCTTGAGGGCGATCTGGACGGTCTGGTCGAGCGGCTGGAAAAAGTGCGTGACGGAGGCGTGCCGAACGGATTCGGCGAACAACGATTCGGCGGCAACAACCTGGCCCGGGCTCATGCCCTTTTCAGTGGGCAGCTGCGGCGCAAGCCGTCGAAAAACAAGCGTGGCTTCTATCTCTCGGCCGCGCGCAGCCTGATCTTCAATCGCGTTCTGAACGAGCGCATTCGCCACGGAAACTGGAATCAATTGATCGATGGCGATGTTGCGATGCTGGACGGTTCGCATTCGATCTTTCCTGCCGATGCGGGTGATCCCGATCAAATCAGGCGCTGCAGCGAACTCGACCTCCATCCCACCGGCCCGATGGTCGGCGAGGGAGATGTCCCGGTCACCGGTCTCGCGCTGACAATCGAGCAATCGATTGCCGACGATGAGACGGTTTTTGTCGAGGGCCTGAAAAAATTCCGCCTCCAGCACCAGCGCCGCTCACTGCGCATGCGGGTAGTCGACCTGACCTGGGATTTCCCCGATCCCACCACCCTGAACCTCAACTTCAGCCTCGGACAAGGCAGCTACGCCACCTCCGTCCTCCGCGAACTCGTCAATCTCCGCTCTGATTGACATCGAGTTCTGGACTAAAAAACCCTGGAACCACCGAAGACACCGAAATCACCGAAAAGCATTTTGAAGTTTCGGTGCGTTCGGTGTCTTCGGTGGTTTCAAGGGGGTTTTGTCCAGCGCCGACCATGAGGCCAGAATACTGTTGTCGTTCGAAGTGCCAGCACGTAGTAGCGATGACTCGGAGGCTCTACAATAGTGGGCTACCTGAATTCTTAAAGCAGTCGATTATGACCTTCAAGCTTGCTACTCGTGTGATCCATGCCGGTCAGTCGCCGGATCCGAGCAATGGCGCGATCATGACGCCGATTTACACCACATCGACCTACGTGCAGAAAAGCCCCGGGGATCATCAGGGGTTCGAATATTCGCGCACCCACAATCCCACGCGCAAGGCCTGGGAGGCCTGTGTGGCGGATCTGGAGGGGGGGTCTGATGGTTTCGCCTTTGCCTCCGGAATGGCGGCAGTGGATACCCTGATGCATCTGCTCGAGCCGGGTGATCATGTGCTGGCGATGAACGATCTCTACGGCGGTACCTGGCGACTGTTCGAGCGTGTGCGCCGGCGTTCATCGGGGCTGGAGTTTTCCTTTGTCGACCTGGCGGACATGGACGCAGCGCGCGCGGCGGTGACCGACCGGACCCGGATGATCTGGGTGGAAACGCCCACCAATCCGATGCTGCAGCTGGTCGATATTGCTGCGATGGCCGAGCTGGCGCGCGAAATTGGGGCCCGGCTGGTGGTCGACAATACCTTTGCCACTCCGATGTTGCAGCAGCCGATTGCGCTGGGTGCGGATATCGTGGTGCATTCGGTGACCAAGTACCTGAACGGTCATTCCGACATGGTCGGCGGAGCGGTGGTGGTCAATGATGCGGAGTTGGCCGAGCAGATCGGTTTTCTGCAGAATTCGGCCGGGGGCATCCAGGGGCCGTTCGATGCGTTTCTGGTCATGCGCGGGGTCAAGACGCTGGCACTGCGGATGAAGGCCCATTGCGAGAATGCCGGACGCATTGCCGAATGGCTGACCGGACAGGACAAGGTCAAGAAGGTCATTTATCCCGGCCTGGACTCGCACCCGCAAAAAGCCCTGGCCGAAAAGCAGATGAGCGGCTTTGGTGGCATGGTCAGTTTCGATATCGGCGGCGATCTGGATCGGGCCCGCCGCTTTCTCGAAAACACCCACCTGTTTGCGCTGGCTGAATCCTTGGGAGGTGTCGAATCCCTGGTCAATCATCCGGCAATCATGACCCACGGCACCATACCCAAAGACCGGCGTGAAGCCCTTGGCATCACCGACTCGCTGATTCGCCTGTCGGTGGGCATTGAGGACGTCGATGATCTGATCGACGATCTGCGCGGGGCATTGGCGAAGGTTTGATGAGCCTTCGGCTCAAGGATCAAGGATCAAGGATCAAGGATCAAGGATCAAGGATCAAGGATCAAGGATCAAGGATCAAGGATCAAGGATCAAGGATCAAGGATCAAGGATCAAGGATCAAGGATCAAGGAGAAGGACAGATGCGGTTTCGGTTAAAGGGTGCTTCGGGTTCAGTGACGGGCATGACGTTTGCACTGGACGAAGATACCGCGATTGGCAGTGCTGATCAGGCGGATATTCAGGTCGACGGCTTGCTGGAACGGCATGCACGGATTGTGTTCGATGGGGATGTGCTGATGCTGGAGGCGGTGGACCAGGCCTGGGTCAATGGCGAACCGGTCAAGCGACACCCGCTCAAGTCCGGCGATGAAATTCGCCTCGGCGAACAAAGATTTGTCCTCCAGGCTCCCGGCCTGCGCCCGCCCAGCGTCCTTAACCAGACCCGCGAGAAAACCCCGTCCCGCGCCTGGATCTGGCTGCTTGCCGGCGGCGGAGCGGCCGCTGCCGCAGCAGCAAGCTGGTACTGGGGTCTGATTTAAGGTTTTCCTTGAGCCTTGAACCTTGAGCCTTGAACCCGGCTTCCGGTGGATACCGCCACATGGTCCCGTCGGGGGTGTCACCCCGACCTACGCTTCGATCATTGTTGTGGCAACCTGAAGCCTTTTCAAAACCCTATCGCGAACAATCCCAAACACAGGATCAGGCCGAGAACCGGAATGATCACCGTCAGCGCACCCATCGGGGCGTAGGCGGCGGCGTGGGTTTCCTTGCAGATCGCTCGGATCGTGGTGACGACATAACCATTGTGCGGCAGGGAATCCAGGGCGCCGGAGGAGATGGCAACGACCCGGTGAAGTTGCTCTGGATCGACACCCTGGTCGATGTAGTGCGGGCCGAGGATGGGCAGGGCGATGGCCTGGCCGCCGGAAGCGGATCCGGTCATTGCGGCGATGGCCGACACCGCAACGGCCGCTGAAATCAGGCCGGAGCCGGGCAGACCGGTGACCCAGACGACCGCAGCATCGAACGCCGGCGAAACGCGGGCCACGGTTCCGAATCCGACCACGGCCGCCGTATTGCCGATCGCGATCAGGGCTCCGGTGCCGCCTTCGGTCAGCGCCTCTCCGGGCTTGTGCAGATGACGCAGGTTGATCAAAGCCGCACCGATGCAGCCGGCCAGCAGGGCGATGATCAGCGCCGAGGTGCCCAGCGTGTCATGGGTCGCAAACGAGATCCCCAGTACCAGCAGCAGCGGAATCATTGCCAGTAGCGGATGGGGCAGGTCGCCGCGATCGGCGCGCGGATCGTCCACGCGTTCTTCGAACACTTCGCCGCGTTCGATGGCCCGGCGCAGCATCCAGCGCAACCAGACAAACCCGGTCACTGCCATGAAGATGGCCACCACCAGGCTGGCTTCCCAGGCGGCCAGCGGACCGGTTCCCAGATGCTCGATCGGAATCCAGTTCTGAATTTCCGGCGATCCGGCCGAGGTCATGGTGAAGGTGACCGAGCCAAATGCCAGCGTGGCTGGAATGAAACGGCGTGGCAGGTTGGCATCGCGAAACAGGCTTAGTGCCATCGGGTAGACCGAAAACGCGACGACAAACAGGCTGACCCCACCGTAGGTCAGAACGGCACAGGCCATGACCACCGCCAGCGCGGCGCGCGGCGTGCCTAGTCGGGAGATGATCCAGTGCGACACGCTGTCGGCCCCGCCCGAAGACTCCATCATCTTGCCGAACAGCGAACCCAGCAGAAAGATGAAGAACCATGATGCGATGAACCCGGTAAACCCGTTCATGTACTGGGTGATGAGGTTGATACCGTCCTCGCCGGCCATCGGCGGCAGCAGGGGAACTCCCGAAGTCAGGGCAACCAGCAGAGCGCATAACGGTGTTGCCACGAACAGGCTCATGCCGCGCATGGTCAGGAATATCAGCAGGCCGAGGCCGCCGAGCAGGCCGATCAGGCTCAGCATGGTTACTCCGATCACAGTTCATTCAAAAGTGGCTGCCATGGTGGCGCGCTGGTGCCCGTGCGGGGAACTGTACCAAGGTACAAGTTACACAAGCCCTGCCAACTTCCTAAGCTAGCTCCAACTCGCCGGCCAGGCACGCTTGCCGTGGCCGGCAGGAATCCAATATTGCCCGCCAGTCGAACCGAAAGGGAGTAAACATGAAGATTGGAAAGATTTCGACGCTCACCCTGGCCATAGCGCTTGGCCTTTCGGCCGGCCTGTCGGCCCAGGAAAGCGATGCTGACCAGGAAGCCAGTAACAGCGATGAACAGAGTGCCGATCTCGGCTCGATCGAGGTGACCGCGCGGCGACGGACGGAGAATCTGCGCGATGTTCCGATTTCGGTCACCGCGATTTCCGGTCAGGATCTGGCTGACGCAGGTGCCCAGGACATAACCTATCTCAACCAGGTTGTTCCCAATACCACGCTGGAAGTCTCGCGCGGTACCTCCAATACCCTGACAGCGTTCATTCGCGGCATCGGGCAACAGGATCCGGTCGCCGGATTCGAGGCCGGGGTGGGCATTTATATCGATGATGTGTATCTCAACCGGCCGCAGGCTGCAGTACTCGATATTTACGATGTACAGCGAGTCGAAGTGCTGCGGGGACCGCAAGGCACCTTGTATGGCCGCAATACCATCGGCGGCGCCGTCAAGTACGTCACGCGACGCCTGGGTCGCACTCCAACGGCCAGTATTCGTGGCAGTCTCGGCAGTTTTTCCCAGCAGGATCTGGTGGTCAGCGGTGAAACCCCGATGGGCGACAACGCGGCGATTGGCGGAGCGATTGCAACGTTCAATCGCAATGGCTACGGCACCAATCTGAATCTGGACGAGGAAAACTACAACAAGGACGTGATGGCGGCCCGGGCCAGCGTGGAATGGAGTCCGACCTACAATTTCTTCCTGCGTCTGTCAGGGGATTACTACAAGGACGATTCCAACCCGGTCGGCGGTCACCGCCTGATCCCCGGATTGTTGAGTGGTGCTCCGGTGCTTGACCATGTCTATGATTCGCGCAGCGGAATTCAGGGCAAGAACGAAACGACCGCCCAGAACATTCACCTGCTGATGGAATACGATATCAGTCCCGAATGGCAGTTCAAGAGCATTTCGGCCTGGAACGAGAGCGACAATACCCAGCAGATCGACTTCGACGCGCTGCCGGCGGTTGACGTTGATGTCGCCACGATCTATGAAAATGAGCAATTCAGTCAGGAGTTCCAGCTCAACTACACCAGCGAGCTGGTCAGCGGAGTGGCTGGATTCTACTATCTGGATGCCAACGCCTTCGGTCCCTTCGATGTGCGTCTGTATCAACTCGGTGACGCGCTTGGGCTACCCGAGTTCAACGCCTTCACTCTGGGTGATGTCGATACCGAAAGCTGGTCGATGTTTACCGACGTCAGTTTCAACCTGGCAGGCTTTTTTGATCTGAACACCGGCCTGGAACTGTCGCTGGGCGGACGCTACACCAGTGACAAGCGCTCTTCGCGCGTCTTGCGCCAGAATATGCTTGGAGAGTCCGAGTTCTTTGGCGGCGATCCAGTCGTTATCGGCACCACCTCGGACTTCGAGGGCTCGGAAACTTTCACCGACTTCACGCCGCGCGCCAGCCTGGCCTGGCAGCCGACCGACAATCAGAATGTGTACGTCTCCTGGGCCCAGGGCTTCAAGGGCGGCAGCTTTGATCCGCGCGGTCTGACCAGCGCTGCGCCGGATCTGGATGGCGATGGCACGGTCAGCGAAGATGAAATCTTCGAATTCATGCGCTTTGAGCCCGAAGAAGTCGAGACCTGGGAAATTGGAGCGAAGTCTCGCTGGGCCGATGGCCGAGTCAATACCAGCCTGGCCCTTTTCCACAGTGACTACACCAATATCCAGGTGCCAGGTTCGATTGGCGTGGATACCGATGGTGACGGCGTGTCGGATACCTTCGCCGGTGTCACGACCAATGCGGGCAAGGCCACGGTGCAAGGCGTCGAGTTTGAAATGAGCGCATTGTTGGGCCGCAGCCTGATGACCAGCGGCGACTCACTGATGACCAATATGGCGGTCGGGTATATCGATGCTGACTACGATGAATTCATCACAGCAGTTACCGACCCGGCTACCGGCTCTACGGCACTCGAAGACGTTGCTGACCAGCGCGTTTTCCAGAACACGCCTGACTGGACAGCCCACTGGAATGTCGCCTATGAGCGTCCGCTGGCGTTGTTCGGTGCCGACGGTACCTTCGGCGTCATGGGCGCCTGGTCCTACCGCGGCAAAACCAACCAGTTCGAGGTTGCATCCGACTTCCTCGATCAGCCGTCATACTCGCTTTACGACATGCATCTGACCTGGAAGCGTATGGACGGTCGTTACGAGATCGGTCTGCATGGTCGAAACCTGACCAACGAGGAGTACATCACCTCCGGTTATGTCTTTGCCACGCCGGATGGCAGTGCCTCCACTTTGGGGCTTGAGGGTGTGCTCAACGCGTTCTACGGCGCCCCGCGCACCATCACCCTGACCGGTCAGATCAATTTCTGATCGATTCACCAGGACGTCTCTCCCGTCCTCTCCCCGGCCGCCCCCAGCGGTCGGGGTTTTTTTTGAAGGATGGGAAAGGGTAGAGGGATGGAAGGGTAGAGGGGTAGAGGGGTAGAGGGAGATTCCAACACCACTCTTGCCGCTTACCCTTTTCCTTTTTCTCTTTTCCCTTTACCCTCTCCCCTTCTCTCCTTCTCTCCCTCTCCCCCTCCCATGTCCCTATCCGCTCCCACAGTCATCGTCGCCGGCATTGCCTGGTTGGGTGTGCTATTTGCGGTGGCGGTGATTGGTGAGAGGTCGGGGGAGCGGTCCGGGCTTCGCTGGAAGTCCTGGTGGCCGGTGGTCTACTCGCTGTCGCTGGCGGTCTATTGCACGGCCTGGACGTTCTATGGCACGACCACCCAGGCCGCGCGTTTTGGCTGGCCGGTGCCGCCGACCTTTGTCGGCACGATTGTCCTGTTCGTGTTTTTCACACCCTTTCTTATTCGCCTGGTCAGCTTGAGTAAAGCAGCCAATTCCACCAGCATTGCCGATTTCATTGCCAGCCGTTTCGGCAAGTCATCGGTACTGGCGGCGACGGTGACCGGTGTCGCGGTACTCGGCATCGTTCCCTATATTTCCCTTCAGCTCAAAGCCGTGGCGATGAGCTTTGGTGCGTTGAGTTTCGGCCGGATCGAGGAAACGGAGCTTGCCGCCTGGCAGGATCTGGCGTTTTACGTAGCCTTGCTGATGGCGATCTTCGCGATGCTGTTCGGCACCCGGCGGGCGTCGGCCAACGAGCATAATCGCGGCCTGGTGCTGGCAATGGCCTTCGAGTCCCTGCTCAAGCTCGGGGCGATGCTGGCGCTGGGTGCTTTCGTGGTGTTCGCGTTGTACAGCGGTCCGGCCGACCTGGTCGAGAACACTGCTCGACCGGCTTTTTCCAGTGTCGATACCTTCATCACGCTGGCGCTGCTGGGTGCACTGGCGATGTTCACCTTGCCCCACCAGTTTCATATCGGTGTGGTCGAGTGCCGGGACCATGGGCATCTGCGGGCTGCTCGCTGGCTTTTTCCGCTGTTTCTGGTCCTGATCAGCCTGCCCATCCTGCCGCTGGCCTGGGCCGGCAATGCGCTGCTGGCCGATCAGGGGGTACCGACCGACTTGTATGTGCTGATGCTGCCGATGGCCGAGGGTCAACAGGGACTGGCTCTTTTTGCCTTTCTGGGAGGGCTGAGTGCGGCAACCAGTATGGTCATTCTGGCCAGCCTGACCCTGTCGATCATGATCGGGAACCACTGGCTGACTCCGGCTCTGCTCAATCGCGGCTGGAATCGGGTCAGCGAGCTGGGTATTCCGGTGCGTCAACAGCGTCGGTTCGGCATTGCCCTGGTGCTGCTACTGGCTTATGTCTACAGTCGCATGGTCGGGATGGCCGACGCGCTGGCCGATATCGGCGCGCTGTCGTTCTCCGGTCTGGCCCAGCTCGGTCCGGCGGTGTTGCTGGCGGTGTATCGTCCGGGCCTGCCGGCTCGCGCCATTCTGGCGGGTTTGCTCGCAGGCGTGCTGGTGTGGGCCTACGTGCTGTTCGTTCCCTTGATGGTGGCTTCCGATCAAGGCACGCCGGCCTGGATCCAGTCTGGTCCATTGGGCTGGGAAGTGCTGTCGCCGAATCATCTGTTCGGCCTGGGAGGGCTGGAGGCACTTTCCCGGGCGGTGCTGGGATCGCTGATGGTCAATGGGCTGATCATCTGGCTGATCGTGCGTTGGTGGCCTGGTGGCTCCGATGCGCAAGAAAGTTCGGAGCTGCTTGATGAAGCGGTGCTGCATCGTCTGGCAGAGCGTTTCCTGCCCGCCGACCGCGTACGCCAGATGTTCGGTTCGGGATGCAGTCCGCGTCAGCTGGAATCCACGCTGGAACATGAGTTGGCTGCCGTGGTGGGTTCGGCCTCATCGCGCCTGCTGCTGGATGCGGCCCGTCAGCGGGCCCCCGCGCCGCTGGATACCGTGGCTGATCTGGTCGGTCAGGCCACCGCCCAGGCGCGCTTTTCCCAGGAGGTGTTGTCCGGTGCGCTGGAGAACATGAGCCAGGGCGTTTGCGTGGTCGACCAGGATATGCGTCTGGTTGCCTGGAACAGTGCTTATCTGGCCTTGTTCGACTACCCGTCGGCGTTGATTCGGGTCGGCCGACCGGTGGCCCAGCTGTTGCGCCACAATGCGAATCAGGGGCTGATGGGACGGGGGGACATCGAGGCCAAGATCGAGCGCCGGCTGGCCTACAAACGTGCCGGTTCTCGCCACCGGGTCGAACGCCCCTGGCCGGATGGACGGATGATCGAGATTCGCGGCAATCCGATGCCTGGAGGCGGCTTTGTCGCCACGTTTACCGATGTCACCGAGTTTCGACGCACCGCCGAAGAGCTCAAGGCGATCAACGAAACGCTGGAACAGCGGGTGGTTGCACGGACCACCGAACTGGAGCAGGCGAAGCTGCATGCCGAGCGGGCCAGTGAGGCCAAGACCCGCTTTCTGGCAGCGGTCAGCCATGACCTGGTCCAGCCGCTCAATGCGGCCCAGTTGCTGACCCACTCGCTGTCTGGCCGATTGGACGGCAAACCCGAGAGCCAACCGCTCAAGCAGATTTCCGGCGCGCTGGCGGCCACCGAAAACCTGCTTGAAGGCCTGCTGGATATCTCGCGCCTGGACGCCGGCGGTCTTGAACCGCGGCTGACCCGATTCCCGCTGGCCGAGCTGTTCGAGCAGCTGGCCGGCGAGTTTCGCCTGATGGCCGAGGAACGCGGACTGAAGCTTGACTGCGTGAAAACCTCGGTCTGGGTCGAAAGCGATCCGCAGATGCTGCGCCGTATCCTGCAGAATTTTCTTTCCAACGCGGTGCGCTACACGGACAAGGGACGAATCGTGATGGGATGCCGTCGACGCGGTGAACATGTCCTTGCGGGCGTATGGGATACCGGGCCGGGGATTCCGGTCGCGGCTCGCCGGATCATTTTCGAGGAGTTCCGGCGACTGGACAAGGACCGGCATGCACCAGGCCTGGGGCTGGGATTAGCCATCGCCGAGCGCATGGCTCGCCTGCTCGACCATCCGCTGACCCTGGACAGTCACGAAGGACACGGCAGTTTTCTCGGTGTCAGCGTCCCGCGCACCGAACCGGTCCGTCAGCGTCCGCCGAAACCGACTGAAAAAACCGGCAGTGCTGCCGGTCGCGTGCTGATCATCGACAACGACGCAAGCATGCTCAACTCCCTGCAGACACTGTTTTCCGGCTGGGGATTCACGGTCCATATCGCGACCGGTGCCGCGTCGGCCGAAGCGGTATGGGATCAGGCCCGGCCTGATCTGATGATTCTTGACTATCACCTGGACCAGGGTCATACCGGACTGGAATTGATTGAACAGCTCCGGATGGCCAACCGCAGCTGTCCCACTGTCATGATCAGCGCAGATCATGCTGCCGAAGTTCGGCAGGCGGCTCGGTCCGCCGGGTGCGAATTTCTGCACAAGCCGATTCGGCCGCTTGCCTTGCGATCGTTGGTTAATCGGCTGAGTCGCCGGTAATAGGGTTTCTTTTTTGCGCTTGTGGCGCGTTCGTTAAGATCAAAGTCAAAATCGTTTCGCCCACACGCGCTGACGTCTCCACTCCAGGGCTTCATGCGCCTGAGGGCGCAAACCGCCCTTGCGTTCCCGACTGCGCTTCGCGTGCAGGGCGAGTCACTTTTGACAAACGCCTCAAAAGTAACCAAAAACGCTGGTCGCCCGTGATCGCGCCCGCCAACGGCGGGCGCCAATCTCGGGCAAAAGATTTTTTGGATGCTTCTATGACCTGTCAAGTCGGTTGCGGCATTGTCTCGAGTAGCTTGAACAGTCGGCGTGCAAGGTTTCGCTTCAAGCAACGTTTGATCTCACGGGGC